>WNEZ01002815.1_pt1 | contig 14931 bp, 15 predicted proteins | sample 5400521 | NCBI WGS metagenome assembly WNEZ01 (sample SAMN13153339, study PRJNA577476) | soil metagenome | isolation source: 120 cm saprolite under Douglas fir tree site 2 hole 1 replicate 1 | place: USA:California | collected 2015-04-18
ACACCGCCAACGTCCCGTTCGCGCTGCTCACGGCGGGCAGCCGGAGCGCCGTCCAGGTCGGCAACGCCGCCTCGCGCGCAGCCACGGCGATGAGGCGTCAGCTGCTCGATCGCGGCGCCGAGGTGCTCGAAGCCGACGCGCAGGACCTGGTCATCGAGGACGGCGCGATCACAGTGCGGGGAACGCCGTCGCGACGCGTGCCGGTGAGCGACGTCATCCCCGACGGCGGCCTCGAGGTCCTCGAGACCTTCGACCCTGCCCGGCCGATCACCTTCTCGAGCGGTTGCCACGCGGCTATCGTCGCCGTCGACCCCGAGACCGGCGAGGTGGAGGTGCTGCGCTATGTGATCGCCCACGACACCGGCAAGGCGATCAACCAGTTGACGCTGGAAGGCCAGATCATCGGCGGCTACGCCCACGGGCTCGGCTACGCGATGTTCGAGTCGGCCGTGTACGACGCGGACGGCACCCCGAAGAGCTCGAGCTTCCTCGACTACTCGATCCCGAGCGCTGGCGAGGTCACATCGACGCCAATCCTCGTGCACATCGAAACGCCGACCGACTCCAACCCCGAGGGCTTCAAGGGCGCCGGCGAAAGCGGAACCATCCCGGTTCCGGCCGCGATCTCTGCGGCCGTCGAGGACGCCATTCGCCAGCGCAAGCCGGACGCGGTGGTGAACCGCATCCCCATAACTCCCGACCGTATCGTCGAGCTGCTGGCGAACTGAGCGGCGCGAACGCACCGACGCCGGTCGACTGGCGGCGCAACCTCGCCGCCCTGTGGTTCGCGGAGTTCACGGCCATCTTCGGCTTCAGCTTCGCGTTCCCCTTCCTTTCGATCTTCATCGCGCAGGACCTGCACGTCGCTGCCGGAAGAGACCTCGACCTCTGGACCGCCGCCGCCGCCAGTGCGTCCGGCCTCGCCATGGCCATCGCGAGCCCTATCTGGGGCGTGCTCGGCGACAAGTTCGGGCGCAAGCCGATGCTCATCCGCTCGATGGTCGGCGGCGCCGTCTTCGTGGGCCTGATGTTCCTCGCGCAGACGCCGACACAGCTCGTGATCCTCAGGTTCCTGCAGGGCGCCACCAGCGGCACCGTCGCCGCTGCGACCGCTCTCGTGGCAGCGGAGACACCGAGGCCGCGCGTCGGGTGGGCGCTCGGAGTACTCACCTCTTCTGTGGCGCTTGGTGGCGCAATCGGTCCCGTGATCGGCGGATTCGCCGGCGCCGCCATCGGCCTGCGCCTCGTGTTCCTCGGCGGCGGGATCCTGCTGATGCTGTCGATGGTCCCCGTGCTTTTCATCGTCAGGGAAAGCGAGCGGCGCAGATCCCAAGGGCCGCGGCCAAGCGCGCTCGCAGCGATCCGGCAGCAACCGGGCACCATGCGCCAGCTCGCGGTGCTCATCGGCGCGCAGGGGCTGCTCACACTCGTTCAGAGCGCGACCCAGCAGCTGGTCGTGCTGAGGCTTTACGAGATGCTGGCCGGCGGAGCCTCGGCTGCGGCGGGTCTCGCGTTCGGGGCGGCGGGCATCACCAACAGTGGAGCGGCGGTCGCCTACACGCGCGTGACGAAACGTTTTGGCTTCGTACGCACTGCAGCGGCCGCCTCGTTGCTGCTGGCCGGGACCATCGCGCTGCTGCCCATCGCTCCGGCGGCGGCGCCGCTGGTGTTGATCATCGGCGTCTCGGGATTGCTCAACGGCACAGTCGTGCCCGCGACCGCTGCCATGATCGGCATGGAGACTCCGAACGAGGTGCAGAGCACGATCTTCGGCATCAACGCGAGCTCGGTCGCGTTCGGCTTCTTTCTCGGGCCACTGGTGGGCGGCGGCATCGCCGCCACAGCCGGCGTACCGACAGCGCTGGGCGTGAGCGCCGTGCTGGCGCTGGGCCTCGCAGGGCTGCTGGGATTCGGCGCGAGAGAGCCCGTCAGGTAGCATGGTGAGGATTCCAAATGGCTAGACGCAACACGCCGCCACCAAGCTCGATCGACACCGCCAAGAAGTACCGCGCCACCGTGCACACATCGCGCGGCGACTTCGTAATCAGCTTCGTCGACCCCAAAGTCGCGCCGCAGACGGTCAACAACTTCGTGGCCCTGGCGCAGGAGGGTTACTACGACAGCCTGACATTCCACCGGATCGTGCCGGGATTCGTCGTCCAGGGCGGCGACCCCTTGGGCAACGGCACCGGTGGCCCCGACTACAAGCTCCCCGACGAGTCCAATCCCTCGCGGTGGCCGCGCGGCACCGCCGGCATGGCGTCGAGCGCGGCCGGCGTTAGCGGTTCGCAGTTCTTCATCACTCTTGGCGACGCACCCTTCCTCGCGACCAACGGCGTGTACAACCACTTCGGCGAGGTCACGTCAGGGATGGACGTGATTGACAAGATCCAGGCCGGCGACACGATGAAGTCGATCGACATCAGCGTCTCGTGAGGTGGCGCTTCGCCGTGCTCGTGGCCGGCGTCGTGCTGACGGCGACCGCGTGCGGCTATTCAGATCCGTACGCGAGCACCAGCCCGGTCGCCAACGAAAGCCCGGGTAGAGCGACTCCAAGCCCGGGCGCCGATGACTTTCACGCCGGCGACGGCCTCACACCGATCGTCTTCCCCGACGGGCTGAAGTCGATCGACCTCAAGGTCGGCACCGGCACGGTGTCCCGCACCGGCGACGACGCGGTCGTGCAGTACACCGGCTGGCTGGCAGACGGCACGCTGTTCGACTCGAGTCGTCTCCGCAACCAGCCCTTCACCTTTTCGATCGGCAAGGGCCAGGTCATACCTGGATGGGACGAAGGTGTGCCGGGCATGGCCGCGGGCGGCCAGCGCAAGCTCATCATTCCCGCCGCGCTCGCGTACGGCACCCAGGGTCAGACGGATCCGTCCACCGGCCAAACGATCATCCCGCCGAACGCGACGCTCGTCTTCGAGATCGAGCTGGTCAGCGTGAAAGCGGGCCCGAGCCCGTCACCTTCTAAATAGAGAGGCCCTCCCCACGCAGTGGGGAGGTCAGGAGGGGGCATCGCGACACAGTTCACCCTCGACCGAGCTACGTGATGGTTAGCGTGCCTTTCATCCCCGAGCTTTCATGCCCGGGTTGGTCACAGAAGATCGTGTAGGTCCCGGCGTCGATGCTGTCGACGGTGAAGACGCTGCTGTCGCCCGCCGAAATCAGCTCGCTCCCCGCCTTGCGGTTGCCGCTCGCGTCGCGGATCACGAAGTCATGCGCCAGCGAGCCGCCGTTGACGAGGAAGAACACGACCTTGCCATGGGGCTGGCTGATGGTCGACGGGTCGAAGCTGTACTCGGTCATCGTCACCTTGAACGACCCGGAAGGTTGCGACGGCCCTCCGCCGCCGCAAGCGGCGACCACGGCCAACGCCACCAGCGCCGCCGCGAATGTCTTTCTCACCGGAACAGCGTAACTCCGAGGTAAAGGATCCCGAAAAGGAAGATCCACACCACATCGACGAAGTGCCAGTACAGGGTCACCGCGGCGACACCGACGTGGTGTTGGGACGAGAACTGCCCACGCGCCGCGCGGAACAGGATGAGGATGAGCAGGATCAGGCCGCCGAGCACGTGCAGGCCATGAAAGCCCGTCATCGTGAAGAAGGCGCTCGCAAACGTGTTGGCCTGCAGCGTCAGGCCGCGCGCGAATGCGTTGATGAACTCGTACAGCTGCCCGGCCTCGAATCCGAAGCCGAGGATGATCGTGGCGATCTGCAGGAGGAAGAACTGGCGACGGTTGTCATGCGCGATCGCCTCGCTCGCGAAGTGGCACGTCACGCCGCTGGACAGCAGGATGATCGTGTTGACGAACGGGATCGGCCACCAGCTGACGTAGAACTCGGGCGTCGATGACGGTGGCGGCGGCGGCCACACGATGTGCGAGCCGAACAGATAGAAGTAAACCGCGAAGAGGCTGCCGAAGAACATCACCTCGGAAGCCAGGAAGATGTACATGCCCATCATCCCGGGCTTGATCGCCGGATACTGAGGGGTCTGCGGCTGGTGCATGGTGGCGACTGCCATCAGTGCTCGGCCTCACCTCCGGCCGCGCTCGCCTCGTACAAATTCGTGTCCTCGAACCAGACCCAACCGACCACGCCCACCAGGAGGACCACACCTCCGAGGACCGCAAGCGCGATCCGCGCCTCGGCGGCGATAGGAATGGCGGCCAGTCCGAGAAACAGCGCGCCCAGGCAGATGACGAACGGCCAGTTGCTGTTCGGGAAGATGTGGATACCGAGCTGGTGCGCGCGCGCTTCGTAGTCGACCACGTTCTCTTCCTCAACCGGAAGCTCGAGGTCGAACCGCGACACCTGACCTCGCCCCCCAGGATCGGCCGCTTGCCAGGCCGTGAACGCCGCCGAAGCCATCACGCTCGACGGCCACAGCTTGTATCCGCAGTTGCGGCAGTGATCGACGAAACGGGCGGTCCGCAGGCCGCAGCGGGGGCAGTCCACAGCCAGAGACGGGTTGGACACGTCGACATAGCGAGGCTTTTTGGCTTTGGCCACGTTCGGGTTCCGATTCTAAAGTCTGGAGGGCCGCGGGGTCGACCAACCGGCCGCCGATATACTTTGGGGCCGTGCGATTGACGACCAGAAGCCTTGTGTGGTTACTCGGGCTCCTGGTGGCCGCGATCTCGTTCAGCGGCTGCGGCATCGGGGGCCTGTCCCCCATCTTCCCGGAGCCGGTTTCGCCCAACGGGGCCAACATCTACCAGACCTACATCGGCATCTCGGTGCCGGCGCTGATCATCTTCATCGGCGTCGAGGCCGCGCTGCTGTGGATCGTGGTCAGGTACCGCCGCTCGAGCCAACCCGCCGGCTACGTGCCGCCCCAGGTCCACGGCAGCACGCGCCTCGAGATCGTGTGGACCATAGCGCCGCTCGTCGTGGTGCTGGCCATCGCGCTTTACAGCTTCGTCGAGCTGCAGCGCGACTTCCAGCCGATCAACAACGCGGCGTTCACCGTGGTCGTATCGGGTCACCAGTTCGGCTGGAACTACACCTACCCGCAGGGATTCACGGTGACCCAGGAGGGCACGCTCCAGGGTGAGGTCACGCCTTTCGTGGTGCCCACCAACACGCTGATCAAGCTCCAGTTCCAGGGCACTGACGTGATCCACTCGTGGTGGGTACCTGCCATCTCAGGCAAGACCGATGCGGTTCCGGGATACGACAACTTCTCGTGGCTGAAGATCGACAGGACCGGTAAATGGAAGGGCGAGTGCGCCGAGCTCTGTGGAGTCGGACACTCCACTATGCAGATCGTGGTCCAGGCCATGGACCCGGCGGACTACAACGATTGGGTCAACACGCAGCTGGCTGCCAAGAAGGCCGCGGGCGCATCTCCGTAGTCATAGGATGAGATAGAGATGGCAGCCACCAGCGTTCTGCCTCGTCCGAAGGCCTACGACGACACCTTCTGGAAGCCGATCACCCTCTGGCTGACGACCACCGATCACAAGCTGATCGGGATCATGTACATGGTCACCGGCATCCTCAGCTTCCTCATCGGCGGCATCTTCGCGCTGATCGTCCGCCTGCAGCTGTCGCAGCCGAACCTGAAGCTGGTCGACGCTGAGACCTACAACCAGCTCATCTCGGCGCACGGCGTGACGATGATCTTTTTCTTCGTCACGATCTTCCTGACCGGGATCGCCAACTACATGGTCCCGATCATGATCGGCGCCCGCGACATGGCCTTCCCGCGCGTGAACCTGCTCGGGTTCTGGCTCGTGCCGGTCTCGATCATCCTTTACTACAGCGGCTTCTTCACCGGCGGCGCGCTCGACGCGGGCTGGACCGGCTACGCGCCGCTCACGGAGAAGGCGTACCAGTCGCACAGCCTCGGCGTGGACTTCTGGGCGCTCAGCCTGATCGTCTGGGCCATCAGCGGCATCATGGCCTCGACCAACTTCCTCACCACGATCGTCGCGCTGCGCGCCCCAGGCATGAAGCTCACGCGGCTTCCGCTCTTTGTGTGGGCGCAGATCTCGACCTCAATCCTGCTGCTTGTCGTGGGCGCGCCGCTCGCGGCGGCCATGATCCTGCTCGAGTTCGACCGCCAGCTGGGCACGCAGTTCTTCACGACCGCGGGAAGGCCGGTCCTGTACCAGCACCTGTTCTGGTTCTTCGGCCACCCCGAGGTTTACATCATGATCCTGCCCGGATTCGGAATGATCTCGGAGGTCATCCCGGTCTTTGCGCGCAAGCCGATCTTCGGCTACATGTCGATGGTGGCCGCGCTCTTCGGCATCGTGTTCCTCTCGATGACCGTGTGGGCGCACCACATGTTCACGGTGGGCATGAACACCTACGTCGAGGGCTTCTTCATGCTCATGACGATGCTCATCGCGGTGCCGACGGGCATCAAGTTCTTCAACTGGATGGCCACGGCCTGGTGGGGATCGATTGAATTCACCGTGCCTATGAAGTTCGCGTTCGGCTTCCTCGCCACCTTCCTCATAGGCGGGATCACCGGCATCTACCTGGCTTCAGTGCCGGTCGACACCCAGCTTCACCAGTCCTACTACGTGGTCGCCCACCTCCACTACGTGCTGTTCGGCGGCAGCGTGTTCACGATCTTTGCCGGCCTGTACTACTGGTTCCCGAAGATCACCGGACGCCTGCTCAACCGCACGCTTGGAGAGTGGAACTTCTGGACCCTGTTCATCGGGTTCAACGGAACCTTCTTGATCATGCACACGCTCGGCCTCGAAGGCATGCCGCGCCGCATCGCGACGTATAGCAACGAAGCCTGGGCCGCGACGAACCTCATCATCACGATCTCGTCGTTCCTGATCGCGTTCTCGGTGCTGCTGTTCATCATCAACATCGTGTCCAGCTGGAGAAACGGCGAGGTCGCGGGCGACGACCCGTGGCACGCCAACACGCTGGAGTGGGCAACGACTTCGCCGCCGCCGCCGTACAACTTCGAGCGCGTGCCGCCGGTGCGAAGCTTCATGCCGCTGCGTGACCTGCGCGAGTCGGGCGAGCTCGAGGCCGAGACCACGGCTCAGCCGGTGCCGGCACACTGACGATGTATCTCGCAGGCGAATGGGTCGGCGCGTGGCTCTTCATGAGCATCACGTTCCTGGTCGCGACCCTTGGCGTCGTCGGCCTGGGTTGGTGGGTGCTGCGCGGCGACGCCCGGAATCGAGCGGCGGAAAGCATGCTCGAGGCTCCGCCCGAAGCGGGGCACTCCGAGGCGCATCACTAGGTACTCGGACGACCCTCTGCGTAATCTGAGCGGATAGCTCTGAACCTGATCGATCTCGTCATCGTCGGGGCCACGATCGTGGGGGTGGCCAACGGCTTCAGCCGCGGCTTCTGGCTGTCTCTCGCGCAGTACGTCGGTCTGCTGATCGGCGTGGTCGTCGGCGCCGCGGCAGCGCAGCCCCTGCTCGATTACCTCGGGATCAGCAATCCTGTCGCCCGCCCGTTCGGGGCTGTGCTGGTGCTCGTGATCGGCGGCAGCCTTGGATCGAGCGTGGGCTTTGCGATCGGCCAGCCGATCCGGCACAGGATCCTGAAGGAGCGGGTCCACACCACCACCGACTCGGTGGCCGGGGCACTTCTGTCGGCTATCGCGGTGCTCGCGATGTGCTGGTTCCTTGGGCTGAGCTTCTCGCGCGGGCCGAGCCCCGACCTCTCGTACGCGCTGCAGCGCTCGACCGTCCTCCACGTTCTGGACCGCGTCGCGCCCCGTCCGCCGGGCTTTCTGGCCCGCGTGCAGGGAATCCTGGCCGGGGTCTCGTTCCCGACGGTTTTCGACACCCTCGATCCCGCGCTCCCGGGCGCGCTGCCCATTCCGACCGACGTCAACACGCCGGGCGTTCAAGCCGCTGCCGGGGTCACCGTCAAGGTGATCGGCGCCGGCTGCGGCGGACTCGTGACGGGAAGCGGGTTCCCGGTCGGCAACGGGTTGATCATCACCAACGCCCACGTCGTTTCCGGGACGACCGATCACCGAATCCAGACCTCGGACGGCACCATCCTCCCCGCCGCCGTCGTGTACTTCGACCCCGAGGTAGACGTCGCGATCCTCCGGGTCCCTGGCTACGCCGGGCCTGCCCTGACCTTCGCGCCCGCGGGTCGCGGAACGGAGGGCGCCGTCATCGGTTACCCCGGTGGCGGCCCTGAAAAGGTCGAGCCCGCGGTCGTGGACGGATCGTTCACCGCCGAGGGTCGCGATATCTACAACGCGAGCCTCGTGCGGAGGCAGATCTACGTGCTCCAATCGCACGTGCGGCCCGGTAACTCAGGCGGTCCACTGATAGACAAAGAGGGCCGAGTGCTCGGCATGGTGTTCGCGACGTCGGCTAGCCAGCCAGAGCAGGCTTACGCGCTGACCGACGATCAGCTGCAGTCCGACATCAACCAGGGGAAGCAGAGCCGCACGGAGGTCAACACCCTCCACTACAGCTGTGCCGCGTAAGACCTAGCTCTTCTCCTCGTCCGGTATTGCTTCCTCGATCAGCATCACCGGGATCCCGTCGACGATCGGATACACGACCTTGCAGTTCGGGCAGCGCAGCTTGTCGGGCTCTCGGTACTCGATCTTCGTATGGCACTTGGGACAGGCCAGAATCTCGAGCAGCTCTTCAGAAATCACGCACGCATCTTAAGCGCGAACCGAAGGACACATCACTAGACTGGCGCCCGTGATCCTGCGCCGGCTCTACATCTATCTGGTCAGCGCCGCGTCGCTGGTCGTGGTCGCCTTCGGCATCGCGGGCCTTGGCTCCACGTTCATCCTCTTCTTCCTCAACGACCCCGAATGGCAGTACAGCCGTACTTCCATCGCGGGTTACGGCGCGGCCGTCATCGTCGGGCTCCCTGTCTGGGCGATCCACATGTGGATCGCGCGCCGGTACGCGTTACGCGATCCGGCCGAGCGCGGGTCTGCGATCCGCCATCTCTACTTCTACTGGGCGTGCCTCGTCTTCGCGATCTTCTTCGCGGTCAACCTGAGCGGCGCGCTCGGCCTGGCGCTGCGGCCCTGGCTCGACAATCTTCCGAGTCTGGCGAACGCCCCCGAGGGCAACCGGCAAATCCTGCAGTCGACGTGGAACGCGCTGGTCCTACTGGTGATCTGGCTGCTGCACTACCGCATGGCGGCGCGCGATCGAGCGGCGGTGGGCGAGCAGGGCGCGTCGGCGACCCTGCGGCGCTGGTACATGTATGCAGCGCTCTCCATCGGCTTTGTGCTGATGCTGTACAGCGGCGCCACCGTCCTGCAGCTGCTGTGGGCGAGGGGTCTCAACAGCAACCTCTTCCAGTACAGCAGCCTGTCCATCCCCGCTGCCAACCTCGTGACCGGCTTCATCCTCTGGTCCTTCCATGCTCGCGTCGTGGCGACCCGCTACATCGAAGACGACCGCAAGTCGACGTTGCGCGCGGTCGAAGGATTCCTGGCGGTTGCGTTCAGCATCACGCTGGCCCTCTACGGTGGCAGCCAGATCCTTTACTACAGCCTCGCCCGCTTGCTCGGGGTGGACAACCCGGGCGGCCTCGGCAACGACATCCTGGCCGGGCTCGCCGACCCAGGCTCCAAGCTCATAGTCTTCGCGCCGGCGTGGCTCCTGGTGCGCACCCGCCTGGCACGGGATGCCTCGACCGGCGAGGCAAAGCGTCAGGCCGCAATCCGCCGCCTTTACGTCAACCTCGCATCTCTCGTCTCGCTGGCCGCGATGGCTTTCGGCGCCGGGCAGGTGCTGTGGACGCTGGCCGAGCAGGTCGAGGCGCCGATCATCGGCGTTAACCCGTTCGACTGGAAGAACCCGCTGAGCATCGGCATCACGCTGTTCGCGGTGGGCGGGGCCGTGTGGCTCGCGCACTGGCGCCAGGCTCCGCCGGCCGAGGAACGCCAGTCGGTCAGCCGCCGGCTCTACTTGTGGGGCGCTCTGTTGGGCAGCGTGCTGGCGGGACTCGGTTACGCCGTCGCGCTCGTCTATTCGGTGCTCCAGCAGCTGCTGCAGCAGAACCCACGCCTCAACGACGTGGCCAACCTCGACTTCGGGCACTACCTGGCCGCGCTGTTCGTCGCCCTCGTGGTCGGGCTGTACCACTGGCGCGTGATGCGCGCCGACGCCAAGGCGCGCCCGCCGGCTCCGCCGTTGGGGCCCGCCGAGCCCGCCACCCGACCTACCGCACCGCCGTGGGCCGCAACGGCGCAGCTGTCCGCGCCCGAACCAGCGCCTGCACCCACCGCAACCGTCACCGCGTCAACCGTGCAGGACGCGATCGACCTCGCCGACTGGCGCCGCCGCGTCGGCGACCTGTACCGGTTGAATGTTGGCGATGGCATCGCGGCGTTCCGGCGCAAGCGCGACGACCTCTTCAAGACCCACGCGCAGTCGCCGATCGAAGCGGAAGAGCGATCGCACTTCACCGGCCTCGAGTACTTCGTGCCCGACCTGGCCTTCCGCGTCAAGGCGCGAATCGAGCCCGGCGACGGTGAGGAGCTCGTCATCGAAACCGGCGGCGAGGACGGGGCCATCAAGTACCGCGGTGTAGGCAAGCTCGTGTTTCAGCTCGCAGGCGAGCAGTGCTCCCTGACCGTGCTGAGCGTGGTCCAGTACGCGGGCGGCCTTTTTGTGCCGTTCAAGGACGCGACGTCCGGGCACGAGACCTACGGCGGTGGCCGCTATCTCTTCGACACCGCCAAGGACACAGACGGGCTGGTGCTCGAGCTCACGCCCGAATCGACCGAGGTGACCATCGACTTCAACTACGCCTACAACCCGTCATGCGTTTACAGCGCGCGCTGGGCGTGCCCGCTCGCGCCACCCGAGAACACGCTGAAGGTCGCGGTGCGCGCGGGCGAGCGCATGTACGAGCACCCAGCTGAAGCCCCCGGAGGTCCCGTCTAGCTTTTCTAAGCCACGCGCGCCGGCTTGGAGCTCATCAGCTTGATGACCTCGCCGGCCCGCGCGATCGCCTCACGCGTGGGTAGCGTCGGGTTGTTGAAGGTGAAGCCTCCGAACCCAGCCTCGACAAAGCCCTGCAGGAACTCGGCGCCCTGCTCGGGGGTGACGGCCCGGATCGACGCTCGGCGCTGCTCCGGGATGTGCTCCAGCAAGGCTTTGCCCTCGCGCTCGCTCTCGACGATGAGGATGCCGGCGCCCAGGGTCAGAAGCACCTGCGAAGGGTCGCGGCCGACAGCCGCGCAGTGCTCCTCGAAGACGCGCTTCTTGCGCTTTAGTTCTTCGAGGTCGCCGCCGAACCAGTGGCCGATGTCGCCGTGCTTGGCGAGGATGCGCAATGTCTTCCGCTCGCCGCTTCCGCCGATCAGGATCTTCGGGCCATCCGGCTGGATCGGTCGAGGTGAGTTGAGCGCGTTCTCGATCCGATAGTGCTTGCCCTGGAACGATGGCCGGTCCTCGGTGAACATCAGTTTCGCGATCGTCACCGCCTCTTCCAACCGCTCCATGCGCTCCGCGATCGGCGGAAAGTCGATGCCGTACCCGCGGCTCTCAGATTCGTTCCACGCGGCGCCGATGCCGAGCATGGCGCGGCCGTTCGAGGCAACATCCAGAGTCGTCACCTGCTTCGCCAGAACCGCCGGGTTTCGGTAGATGACGCCCGTCACCAACGTCGACAGCTTGACCTTCGTGGTCTCGCGCGCGATCGCCGCGAGCGTCGTGTACGCCTCCAGCATCGGGGCCGTCTCTGGACCGACGCCACCGATCTGATAGAAGTGGTCCATCACCGTGACGAGGTCGAAGCCGGCGGCTTCCGCAGCCCTGGCCTGCTGGATCACTCGATCGAAAAGCGCCGGTCCTGTGGCGTCGGCGAACGAGAAGTTGGGCATGTGAAATCCGAAAAACAAGCTCATGCCTAAAAAACTACGACGATTTGCCGAGGGATGGTGAAGATGTCCCTCCCCACAATGTGGGGAGGCTAGATGAGGGCGATCAAATTCCCCATGGCCATAGATAGAATCGCTTTCCACCGCCGTGCCCATAGACGAAACCGCTAGCGGCCGGATCAACGGCCTGCAGCTGCTGCAGGTCGAGGGATTCCTGGAGGTCGCGCGCCGGGGCAGCGTCAGCCGCGCGGCGGAGGCGCTGTTCATCACGCAGCCGACGCTCACCGCGCGGCTGCACGGCCTCGAGCGCGAGCTGGGCGTGAAACTGTTCCTGCGGACGCCGCGAGGCATGCGCCTCACCGACGCCGGCCGTGCGTGGGTGCCATTCGCGGAGCGCGCCATGCGCGCGCTGGTCGAGGGCCGCGATGCGCTGGAACAGGTGAAGGTCGCCTCGGCCGGACACCTCACCATCGGCAGCGCCCTCGCCGTCAGCACCTACATCCTGCCCGACCTTCTCGAGCGCTTCGTCGCGAGCCACCCTCGCGTCGAGGTCTCGGTGCGCACCGGTCACTCGGAGGACATCGTCGAGCTCGTGCTGCGTGACGAGGTGCAGCTCGGCCTCGGGCGCGCGATCAACCACCCCGACCTGGACCTTCGGACATTCCACCGGGAGGAGCTGGTCCTTGTCTGCGCGCCCGACCACCCATTCGTCCGGCGCAAGTCCGTGACCCTCCCTGAGGTCACCAACGAGAAGCTCATCATGTTCGACCGCACGTCGAGCTACTACGAGATCACGCAGTCGGCCTTCGTCACTTCGGGCGTGCGGCTGCGGCGCTTCATGGAGATGGACTCGATCGAGGCGGCCAAGAAGATGGTCGAGCGCGGGCTGGGTGTGGCGCTTCTGCCCAGGACGTCTGTGGCTCGCGAGGTCGAGGCCGCGACGATGAGCCGTGTTCGCCTGCGCGGCGCGCCCCACATGTACAACCACATCGCCGCATTCCGGCGGCGCGACGCGGGCAAGCCCGAGGGCGTCGTGGCCGCCTTCATGAGCCTGCTCGGCGCCAGGGACGGCCACTAGCCAGAGCCGGGCGCTATCGACCAATCCTATAGCAACGATCAAATCAATTGATTTGACTGATGGCGGCCACAACAGTACTGTCGGCCGCATGGACAAGCCGGAGCAGAAAGCGGAGATCCAGGCCTCGGGTGAGCCATCAGACCACGAGTGCGAGTGTCCGGATCCCTGCAACTGCGATCACGAGAACGAGTAGAACCGAACCCCTGCGGCGTTTAGCAGTCTGAACCTGGAGGTCTTGATGGATCTAGTTGCCACGCCCCTCCTTCCGGAGGGTTACACGGTCCCGGCATCTCGAAACGAGGATCCCAGCAAGCGGCTGCGCAGGCTCCTCGCGTCCAAGCCGTACGTGTTCGGGCCTGGCGTCTACGACCCACTCGGCGCCGAGCTCGTCATGTATCACGGCTTCGACGCCGTGTACTTCAGCGGCTACTCGTTCGCCATCGGACACCTCGGCACCACCGACATGGACCTCTATTCGTCGGTCGAGATCGCGGACGGCGCGCGCCGCACCGTGGCGGCGCTGCGCAAGTTCCAGCTGACGATGGCCATGGGCGACCCGGAGAAGAACACAGCGCCGGTCCACCTCGAGATTCCTCCTGTTGTGGCCGACATGGACGTTGGCTACGGCAACCTCTTCAACGTCCAGCGCACGACCGACCTGTACGTCAGGGCCGGCGTGGCCGCGGCTCATATCGAGGACCAGGTCATGCCGAAGCGATGCGGCCACATCGCGGGCAAGGCCCTGATCCCGGCCGACGAGTTCGTGGGCAAGCTGCGCATGATGCGCGCCGCGGCCGACGACCTCGGTCATAAGGACTTCGTGATCATCGCCCGCACCGACGGCGTGTCCGCCACCGAGGCGCCTGAGTCAAAGCGTGGCATCCAGCTCGCGATCGACCGCGGGCTCCGCTATCTCGACAGCGGCGTGCCCGACCTGCTGTGGTGCGAGTTTCCGACGGCTGAGCGGGCGCCGGTCGAGCAGTTCTGCGCCGAGATGCGCAAGCGTTTCCCGAAAGCTCGCTTCGCGTTCAACTACTCATCGTCGTTCAAATGGTTCAACGAGAAGAACCCGATCACGTGGGACGACCTGAGTGAGCTGGGCGTCGGATTCATCTTCATCACGCTGGCGCTGCAGCATGCGGCCGGCTACGGCATGTCGATGCTTCTGAACGACCTGAAACATGAGAAGGAAGAGGGCTACATGGCCCTGCAGCGGAAAGAGTGGGCCAACGGCGTCGACATACCGACGCGCAGCCATCATCTCTTTACCGGCGTGCCGTACCACCAGCACCTTGGCCACATGTACGGCGCGTCGCGGTTGAGCGAGGACCTGGGCGAGCACGTCGAGGTGTCGAAGGTCGTCTAAACAAGCGGCCGCGTAGCATTTCCCGGCGGGTGCTGCTCTTCCCGTTCCGGTACCTTTGGTGGCTCGTCGGCAGCCTGCGGGCAAGGCTCGGACGGCCGCCCGACTACGTCACGTTCCTCATCGAAGAGGAAATGCCGGTGCTGCCGGATCCGCCGATTCCGCAATGGCAGCGTTTCTTCCGGCGGCAGCGCCTGAGCGTTCGCGAGCTGGGCCGGCGCTTCGAGGCCATCCAGAAAGATCGGCGCATCAAAGGCGTGGTGCTGCACCTGCGTCCGGTGCCGATGTCGCTTGCGGTGCTGCAGGACATGCGCGAGCTGGTGGCGCGACTGCGGAAGTCCGGCAAGCGGGTGATCGCGTGGGCCCCCTTCTACACGACCGGCACGTACTACCTCGCATGCGCGTGCGACGAGATCCTTCTGCTGCCAACCGGGGTCGTGCAGCCGCTCGGCCTGTCGTCGACCGGGATGTTCCTGGCGCAGGGTCTCGCGCGGGTGGGCGTCCAGGCCGACTTCGTGCAAGTGTCGCCGTACAAGACGGCGGCCGACGTTCTGACCAAATCGAAGATGTCGGATGAGATGCGCGAGCAGATCCGATGGCTGCTGAAATCCCAACACGAGCAGCTCGTCGAGGCTATCAAGGACGGCCGCAAGCTCGATGCGGAT
>WNEZ01018688.1_pt1 | contig 14926 bp, 9 predicted proteins | sample 5400521 | NCBI WGS metagenome assembly WNEZ01 (sample SAMN13153339, study PRJNA577476) | soil metagenome | isolation source: 120 cm saprolite under Douglas fir tree site 2 hole 1 replicate 1 | place: USA:California | collected 2015-04-18
CGGGATCTACCTGCGCAAATTGCGCTCGATCCTGCGCTACCTCGGCACTTGTGACGGCAACATGGAAGAGGGCTCGCTGCGCTGCGACGTCAATGTGTCGATCCGCCGGCCGGGCGGGCCCCTGGGCACGCGGTGCGAGATCAAGAACGTCAACTCGATCCGTTACGTGATGCAGGCGATCGAATACGAGGCACGGCGCCAGATCGACATCGTCGAGGAGGGCGGCACGATCGAACAGCAGACACGCCTTTTCGACGCCGCGCGCGGCACTACCCGGCCGATGCGCTCGAAGGAGGAGGCGCACGATTATCGCTACTTCCCCGACCCCGACCTTTTGCCGCTGGTCCTCGATCCCGGATGGGTCGCGCGGCTGCGCGCCGAGCTTGCCGAGCTGCCCGACGCGAAAACCGCGCGCTTCGTCTCGGACTATGGTCTCTCGGCCGATGATGCCGGCGTGCTAGTAGCCGAGAAGGAGACGGCACCCAGGCCGACAAGGTCGCCGAATACCGCGCCGGCCGCGACAAGCTCTTCGGCTTCTTTGTCGGCCAAATCATGCGCGCGACCCAAGGCAAGGCCAACCCCGCCCTCGTCAACGGACTACTGACGAAGAAGCTCGCTGGGTAAGCGTCTTGGCCTGGCGATGATACGGAGATAGGCGTTGATCGCCTTTGGCGAGTACCGTACCAGGTTGTATATGATTAACGGCAGGTTGGCGTCGCTCTAACGAGTAGCGGCAGAGCGGAGGCGCATTATGGGCTCCTGGACGCTCGACGAGATTCCCTGGGACCGCTTCGATCGCAGCAAGCTCGATGCGGATATCGTGCGGATCGTCAAGGCGGCGAGCCTCGTCGAGTATAATGGCGGGGCCTATGCTCATCATCTTTGCCGAATTTTCGATGACGACCCCGACTTTCAGCGAACCGCCCGCCGCTGGGGTGAGGAGGAAATCCAGCACGGGCGGGCCTTGGCGCGATGGGCCGCGCTGGCCGATCCGAGCTATGATTTCGCCGCCGCCTTCGACCGGTTTCAGGAGGGCTACCGGGTCGATTTCGATTGCGATGTCTCGCGCCGCGGTTCGCGTTCGGGCGAGATGATCGCGCGCTGCATGGTCGAGGTCGGAACGAGTTCGTATTACGCCGCACTGCGCGACGGGGTGCGGGAGCCCGTGCTGAAGGAGATCTGCCATAACATCGCGGCCGACGAGATCCGTCACTACAAGTTCTTCTACAGGAACCTCGCCCGCTGTCTCGAGCGCGAGGGGATCGGGTTCTGGAGGCGGCTGCGGGTGGGCTTCGGGCGGATTGCCGAAGCCCAGGACGACGAGCTCGCTTACGCCTATTACGCGGCGAACGGCGCTGCCGGCCGCTTCGATCGGCGCCGCTACAGTCGCGCGTATGAGCGGCGAGCGTTCGCGCTTTACCGCGAGGAGCATGTCAGACGCATCGTCGCGATGGCCTTCAAAGCCGTCGGCCTGTCCCCGACCGGCCGGCTCGCCCGCGCGTCGAGCCGCCTCGCCTGGAAGGCTATGCGCTACCGCGTAATCCGCCTGACGAAAGCCGCGGCTTAGGTGCTCAGCCCAGGAGCTTGCGCGCTTCGGCAGCCTGTGTCTGGAACGACCGCAGCAGGCGGGCTTCCGGGGTCGGCGCGCAGTTGGTGTAGCCGGCGCCGAGTTCCTTGAGCTGTGCGGCGTTGCGCGGAAAGGCAGCATGATTGAGCGGCAAGGCGAGCCGCGCGCCTGCACTCTTCTTGACCGATTCGCGGACCCGGTCGATCGCGGCCACCAGCCTCGGGTGGTCGGGCTGGCCGCTGACGCCGAGCGAGCGCGAGAGATCCGACGGCCCGACCGCCAAGAGGTCGACGCCCTCGACCGCGGCGATTTCGTCGATCCGCTCGACCGCCTCCATGTCCTCGATCATGCAGGCCAGCAGGATCTCGCGGTTCGACTGCGCCATATGCTCGACGAGCGGGATCTTGCCGAACTCCGCGGCGCGGCTCCCGGCCGCCATACCGCGATCGCCGAGCGGCGCGTAGCGCACGGCCTTGACCGCAGCGCGCGCCCTTGCGGCATCGCCGACATGCGGCACCTGGATGCCCTGCACGCCCATGTCCAAGAGCCGCAGGATAAAGGCGGGATCGAAGCCCGGCGTGCGCACGATCGGCGTGATCCCGACGCGCTCGGCCGCCATCACCGCAAGCTGCACATCGTGCAGGTCGAAGCTCGTATGCTCCATGTCTATAAAAGCAGCGTCGAAGCCGGCGAGCCCGATCAGCTCGACGATCTGCGGATCGGCGATGCCGCCGACATGGGTCCCCAGGGCGAGGCCGCCCTCGCGCAGGATCCGCTTGACTCGATTTTCTTTCATGTTCCCCTCGCTCTAGGCCGCCCGTGCCGAGCGCGAACGGCGCAGGCCGGCGATGATCATGTCGGTATCCATGACGTCGCCGAACGTATTGTAGAAGGCGGTCAAAGACGCGTCGTGCTCCTCCCGGCTCAGCGCGGCATTGCCGTCGCTGACCATGATCGTACGGAAGTTCGTCATGTTGGCGTCGCGCGCCGAGCTCTCGCAGCACACATTGGTGACGGTCCCGGTGATCAGCACGGTATCGAAGCCGCGGGCACGCAGCCGGTCGGGAAGATCCGACGTCCCCGGCATAAAGGCGCTGTAGCGGTATTTCTTGACGATCTCGTCTTCCGGCCGCACGTCGAGCTCCGGCCACAACTCGTACCCGAGCGTGCCTTCGGAAAGTGCAGCGATGCGCTTGTCGCGGTACTCCGGTGTCGGCAGCTCGTAGGCCACCGACCACTCGGCAAAGCAGCGCTCGTCATGGGTCATCTTGACCCAGAAGACACCGCCGCCGGTCTCGCGTACCGCCGCCGCCAGGCGGTTGACCGCGGGCACGATGTCGCGCGCCGCCGCCACCGGCGCAAATCCGACCGCGTCGTTCATGAAGGCATGCTGCAGGTCGATGACGACAAGGGCCGTCCGCGGGGGATTGAGATCGGCGAAGGAGTGCTCGGTGCCGCGGCGTTGAATCACGCGCTCTACGATCGCATCGGGGATGGTTGCGCCGGTCAATTTCATCGGTATTCCCCCAATCGGTCAGGTCGGCGTCGGCGCATCCGGATGGAGCAGCTTGGCGTCTCGCAAATCCGCCCACAGCGCCGACGGGATAGGATAACGCAGAAGCTCCAAATTGGCCTCGAATTCCGCGACATCGCGCGGACCCGGAATAATCGCTGCGACGGCCGGGTGAGCAAGCGGAAACTGCAACGCCGCGGCGGCGAGGGGCACTTGGTGACGGTCGCAAACCGTCCGGATCGCATCAACCCGCGCGACGACCTCCGGAGGAGCGGTCTTGTAGTTCCAGGTGTCGCGCCCGGCGAGGATGCCGGAATTGAGCGGGCCGCCAACCACGATCGACACGCCTGCGCGAAGGCATTTCGGCAAGAGATCATCGAGCGGCGCCTGCTCGAGCAGGGTGTAGCGCCCGGCGAGGAGGAAAGCGTCCCAGTCACCCCATTCCATCGCCTCGAGCAGTACTTCCCGCTCGTTGACGCCGATCCCGATCGCCCGCACGACGCCGCTGCCGCGCAGCCCCTCGAGCGCGCGGTAGCCGCCGTCGCGGAATGCACGCATGATCGCGGGATGCTGTCCCCGGCCATGCTGCACCGCACCGATGTCGTGGACGTAGAGGATGTCGATCCGCGCCAGGCCGAGCCGCTGAAGGCTGTCCTCGAACGCCCGCATGATCGCATCGTAGGAATAATCGAACACCGCATCGAACGGCATTGGACGCGGCTGTGTTTCGTCGACGCCCGGTTTTGCCTGAGGGCGCAGCAGGCGCCCGACCTTGGTCGACAAGACCCATTCGTCGCGCGGTACCGCGCGCAGCGCGTCGCCGACGCAACGCTCGGCCTGTCCGAAACCGTAATAGGGCGCGGTGTCGACATAGCGGACCCCGGCAGCCCAAGCCGCGCGCCCGATCGCTTCGGCCTCCTCGCGGGTCACCGGTATCCGATGACCGCCCATGGTCGCGCAGCCCAGCCCCAGCACGGTTACTTCGAGCGAGGTTCGTCCGAGCGGACGTCTCTCGAAATCCATCATCCCGCGATCTCCGTCATCTGCCGATTCGTAAACCGGACATTCGCGGGGTGAGTGTGATTATTTAAGGTTAACAAATGATATTTGGAGGTAGGGACGTCCGATGATCTTGGTCTTTGGCTCGATCAACGTCGACCTGATCGTCCCGGTTCCACATTTGCCGGGCCCGGGCGAGACCGTGCTCGGCGGCGACTACGCCCTGCTTCCGGGCGGAAAGGGCGGTAATCAGGCCTTGGCCGCCCGTCGCGCCGGTGCTGAGGTCGTGCTGGTCGGGGCCGTCGGCGCGGAATCCTTCGCCGGCATCGCGCTCGACCTGCTGCGCCGCGAGGGTGTCGATACCCGGCTGGTGCGGGTCGTCGCGCGGCCAACGGGCTGTGCCGCGATCATGGTGTCGGCCGAGGGGGAGAACCTGATCGCGGTGGCCTCGGGCGCCAATACGAGCGTGCGGTCCGACCAGGTTGCCGATGAACTGCTCGGCGCGGGCACCACCCTCGTCGCCCAGATGGAGGTCCCGCCCGGTGAAACCGAAATCTTGATCCGGCGCGTACGGGCACGTGGCGGGCGGAGCCTCCTCAACCTGGCGCCCGCCCGGGCGATCGATCCCGCACTATTGGGAGAAATCGATCTGGTAATCGCCAACGATCGTCGGCGTTCTCGCCGCGGCGCTCGATTTCGGCTCGACCCTGCATACCGCGCTGCGTCGAGCCAGCGCCGCAGCGGGCCTCGCCTGCGTCGCGCGCGGTGCTCAGACGGCGATGCCCGATGGGGCAACGATCGCTGCGGCGGTCGGGCGGCTAAGTCTCTGAGGTGGCGGTCAAGGAGTTTTCACGGCGACGCAGTGCACGCTGAACTCGGCCAGGATGTCGAGGTAGAGCTGGCGCTTGAACGGAACGATGACCTCCGGCAGCCGCTCGGGCCGCAGCCACTTCCAGGCGTTGAATTCCGGATGCTCGGTGGCGAGGTCGATATCCCCGTCGGTCCCCGTAAACCGCATGGCGAACCATTTCTGCTGCTGGCCGCGATAGCGCCCGCCCCACATCGCACGGGCGAGCTCGGCCGGCAGGTCGTATCTCAGCCAGCCGCGGCTCTCGCCGAGGAGTTCCGCCTTGTCGGTGCCGATCTCCTCCTTGAGCTCGCGCAGCGCCGCCTGCAGCGGGGTCTCACCCGGGTCGATCCCGCCCTGGGGCATCTGCCAGGCCGGCATCATCGGCATGTCGATGCGGCGGGCGACAAAAACCTCTCCCGCGCCATTCAACAGCATGATGCCGACCGCCGGGCGGTATCCTCGTGCGTCGCCCGGCATTCGACGCCCCGAAGCAGTTCACTCGCAACCGTCAGTTGACCACGCGTCCGTTGAACAGCGCGATGCCGCGCAGCATGTCCACCGCCCGGGTCAGCTGGTAGTCGGCCGGCGTGCCCATGATCGACGGGTCCACCGAACTCTGCTCCGCGCCGCCATCGCCCGTGTCGTCCCTCTTCAAATCCGTGGCGGTCGCGGCTTTGGCCTCGCCTTTCTCGACGGTTTTCTCGATCTTGGCGGCCTCGACGACGATGTCGGGATCGATCCCCTTGGCCTGGATCGACCGTCCCGAGGGTGTGTAGTAGCGCGCGGTGGTGAGCCGCATCGCCCCGTGGCCGGGCAGCGGGATGATCGTCTGCACCGATCCCTTCCCGAACGACCGCGTGCCGAGAAGAATCGCCCGGTGGTGGTCCTGCAGTGCGCCGGCAACGATCTCGCTGGCCGAAGCCGAGCCGCCATTGATCAGCACGACCATCGGAAGTCCGCCCGCGATGTCGCCCTGACGGGCGTTGTAGCGCTGGGCATCCTCGCTGCGCCGACCTCGGGTCGACACGATCTCGCCCTTGTCGAGAAACGCGTCCGAGACCGCAACCGCCTGATCGAGCAGGCCGCCCGGATTGTTGCGCAGATCGAGGATCACCCCAACGAGCTTGTTGCCGGCTTGCTGCTTCAGGTTCTTCATCGCGTTATTGAGGCCGGTATCGGTCTGCTCGTTGAAGGTCGTGATCCGGATATAGCCGATATTGTCGCCCTCGAGATGGGAGCGAACGGACTGGATCTTGATCGTCGCCCGGATCAGCTTGACATCGAAAGGATCGCGTCCCTCACGCCGAATTGTCAGCTTGATATCGCTGCTGACCGGGCCGCGCATTTTTTCGACCGCCTCGGGCAAGGTCATCCCCTGGACCGGTTCGCCGTCGAGGTGGGTGATCAGATCGCCGGGCTTCAGCCCGGCGCGGGCGGCAGGTGTGTCGTCAATCGGCGAGACCACCTTGACGAGCCCGTTCTCCATCGACACCTCGATCCCGAGACCGCCGAACTCGCCCCGGGTCTGGACCTTCATGTCGTTGAAATTCTTCGTGTTCAGGTAATTGGAGTGCGGGTCGAGCGAGGTCAGCATCCCGTTGATCGCCAACTCGACCAGCGAATTGTCGCTGACATCGTCGACATATTCGGAGCGTACGCGTTCGAACACCTCGCCGAACAGGTTAAGCTGCTTATAGGTGTCCGCCGAGTTCGGGCTCGCCGCCCCGACATCCTGGCGCAGCGAGAACAGCACAAGCGTTGCGAAAGCTGCCGCGAGAAGACCCGAACGTTTCATTCATTCACCTATAGTCTGGAGCCCGATCGGGCTCACCACCGACCACCCTCCACATCGGGATGATATCCGCCACCGTGCTCAATGATCAAGCCGAGCGCCTATCGGCGAAAGCCGGGCTCAGCCTGCCGGATTTTCTACCGCGACGGCCGCGATCAGCGAATGACCGGTCATCACCACCGGCTGGGGGAGGCCGAGGAGGTCGAGCAAGGTGGGGGCGACATCGGAGAGGCGGCCATCTGCGAGATGCTCGACTGCCGTCGGCGAGTTGACGACGATGAACGGCACCGGGTTCAGCGTATGCGCGGTGTGCGGCTCGCCGGTTTCGGGGTCGCTCATCATTTCGGCATTGCCGTGATCGGCGGTGATGACGAGCGTGCCGCCGGCCTGCTCGACCGCCTCCGACAATCGGCCGAGACAGGTGTCGACGGTCTCGACGGCCTTGACCGCCGCGTCGAGGCGGCCGGTGTGCCCGACCATGTCGGTATTCGCGTAGTTGAGCACGATGACGTCGAAACGGTGAGCTCTGATCGCTTCCACCACCCTGTCGGTTACCTCGGGCGCCGACATTTCAGGCAGCTGGTCGTAGGTCGCGACCTTGGGTGACGGCACGAGAATCCGCTCCTCACCGGGGAAGACCGTCTCACGCCCACCATTGAAAAAGAACGTGACGTGCGCGTATTTCTCGGTCTCGGCGATGCGCAGCTGCGTCAACCCGGCCCGCGATACGACCTCGCCGAAGGTGTCATCGAGGTTCTCGGGCGGGAACAGCGTTCCGAGAAAGCGGTTGAGTTGTGCTGAATACTCGACGAGCCCGAGCGCCGCGGCAAACGCGATCCGCTTCGCCCGCGTGAAGCCGGTGAACTCCGGGTCGAGCAGGGCCGTGGCGATCTCGCGCACCCGATCGGCGCGAAAATTCGCGATCAGCACCCCGTCGCCGTCCTCCATCCCCCGGTAGCCGGAGATCGCGGTCGGCTGCACGAACTCGTCGGTTTCGCCGCGATCGTACGCGGCCTCTATGGCCCGCATCGGGTCCTGGGCGGTTTGGCCGATACCCTGCACGATCACCCGATAGGCTTTTTCGACTCGATCCCATCGCTGGTCGCGATCCATCGCGTAATAGCGTCCACAAAGCGTGGCGATCCGAAGCCGATCGAGGCCGGCAACGTGCCGCTGGAAACTCTTGACAAACGACGCCGCAGCCTTGGGGGGCGTGTCGCGCCCGTCGAGAAGGGCATGAACGGCAACCGGAACCCCTGCCTCGGCGAGCATCCGGGCGAGCGCGGCGATCTGGTGTTGGTGCGAGTGCACGCCGCCGGGTGACAGCAACCCTATCAAATGAGCCGTGCCGCGGCTCCTTTCCAGCCTGCCGATAAAGTCGCGCAATGCCGGCATCGCGGCGAGCTCTCCGCCGGCGATTGCCGCGTCGATGCGCGGCAGGTCCTGGAGGACGAGCCGTCCGGCGCCGAGATTGGTGTGGCCGACCTCGGAATTGCCCATCTGGCCGTCAGGCAGCCCGACATAGTGCTCGCTCGCCTGTAGGTGCGCGTGCGGCCAGCGCGCCAGCAGCCGATGCCAAACCGGTGTGAGCGCCATGGCGATCGCGTTGTCGTCGGCCTCCGGCCGCTCACCCCAGCCGTCGAGGATGCACAGCACGAGCGGAGCAGGACGCGAGCGGGGGATCATCGGACAACCTCAAGTGCGGACAACCTATATACGCGAAACCGGGCGCGTCGAGATAGCCGTTCCTGCAGCCGGTTGTCGCGCCGCTGCGCGGCTCTTCTCCGAAGCTGCCGCCATCGCCAACCATGAGTTGCTTCTTCTGGGATCGAGCGCCGCTGGACCAGCAGCGAGTCTGCAGCGAGGGCCGCGCTCGCATCATGACCTCGCCAAACTAATGCAGATGCGTATTCCGCGGTTGAATCGGTCCCCATCCACAACATATTCGGCTGCGCGCACCGAGATAGGGAGAGCGTTGTGGCGAACAAGGAGCAGAAGCGGACCAGCCGGGAAGCCAAAAAGCCGAAGCAGAAAAAGAAAGCGGCCGACAAACGGCCGGCTGCTAAGGGGCAGACGGCAAAACCCTGAAAGCCGGCTGGCGCCGGACAACGAAACCGAGGCCGCTGGTCCGCGGCTAGTCGGTCCCGGCGGGACGGGGTCTTAGGCGCCGTAAGCGCGCGCTGCTGCGCTCGCGAACGGTCTGGAAGGTGACGTAGAGCATCGGGATCACGAAAATCCCGATCGCACTGGCGGCGATCATCCCGGCGAAAACCGGCGTGCCGACATCGTGCCGGCTGATTTCGGCCGCACCCTGCGCGACGACCAGCGGGTAGACGCCGAAGATGAAGGCGAACGAGGTCATCATCACCGCGCGAAACCGCATCCGCGCGCCGAGCACCGCGGCCTCCCGGATGTCCATGCCTTCCTCGCGGCGGTCCTTGGCGAACTCGACAATCAGGATACCGTTCTTGGCGGCCATCGCGATCAGCACGACGAGACCGATTTCGGCATAAAGATCGAGTGACAGGTGCCAAATCATAATTCCGAGAAACGCCCCCAGCACCCCGACGGGAACCGACAGCAGCACCGGGACCGGGATCATCCAGCTCTCATAGAGGCCGACGAGAAACAGAAACGCGAACAGCACGGCGAGCCCCAGGATCGCGCCCGTCTGCCCGGAAGCCGCGAACTCCTGATAGGCGGTCCCAGTCCATTCATAGCCATAGCCCGAGGGCAGGGTCTTGGCCGAGACCTCAGCCATTGCCGCCAGCGCGGTGCCGGAGGAGGTCCCCGGTGACGGCCCGCCCTGTATCGGGATCGCCCGGTAATTGTTGTAGCGGGTGATGACCTGCGGCCCGACGACGACACGGGCTTCGGCGATCGAACGCAATGGCACAGCGGCGCCGAATTTATTGCGAATATAGATCTGCCACAGCGAGGAGACATCTCTGCGGTCCGCCGCCTCGCCCTCGATGTTGACCTGCCAGACGCGGCCGAACAGGTTGAAATTGTTGATGAAGATACCGCCCAATGTCGCCTGCAATGCGCCGAAAACATCGTTCATGCCGAGGCCCAACGCCTGCGCCTTTTCGCGGTCGATGTCGAGATAGATCGACGGATTGTTCGCCGTATAGGTCGAGAAAACGCGGGTCAGCCGCGGGTCCCGGTTGGCGGCCGCGAGAAGCCCCTGCATGACGCTGTTCATCGCGGAGGGCTCCTGTCCCTCGAGCCCTTCGAGCTCGTATTCGAACCCTCCGGTGGTCGACAGCCCGATGATCGGCGGCAGGTTGAACGGGATGACGGTCGCCGTGCGGATCTGCTGCCCCTCGCCGAACACCCGCGCGATCAGCGCCTGCGCCGAGTTAGCCGCGCCCCTACGGTTGGCGAACGGCTTCAGGGTGGGAACTATGAAGGCCGTATTCGGTTCGTTGACGCTGTCGATGATCGAAAAGCCGACGATCGCGAAAATGTTCTGGGTTTGCGGCATCTGCTTCAGCACGGCCTCGATCCGCTTAACCGCTTCGCGGGTGCGGCTGACCGATGCGCCATCGGGTAATTGCACCGAGATAAAGAAGGCACCTTGGTCCTCTTCCGGCAGAAACCCGGTCGGCGTTCGCAAAGAGAGAAAATAAACCCCGGCAGCACTCGCCAATATCGCCACAACACCGAGGACGGAGACGCGCACCAGGCGGCGCACGACCGCCGCATAGCCGTCGCGGATATTGTCGATGCGCCGCAACACCCAACCCATCGGGCCCCGCCGCGGGCCGCCGCGACGCAGAAACACGGCGCACAGCGCCGGCGAGAGGGTCAGCGCGTTCAAGGCTGAGATCAGCATCGCGACGCTGATCGTCACCGCAAACTGCCGGAACAATGTTCCCGAAATGCCGGGGATGAAGGCGATCGGGACGAACACGGAAAGGAGGACCAAAGTGATTGCGATAATCGGCGCGGTGATTTCGGTCATGGCCTTCTTCGTCGCCGCCGCGGGCGACAATTCGGGTTCCTCTTCGATCACGCGTTCGACGTTCTCGACGACGACGATCGCGTCGTCGACCAGGATGCCGATCGCCAGCACCATTGCGAGCAGCGATATCGTATTGGCCGAATAGCCCAGTGCCGATCACACTGACCGGCACCGCAATTGCGGGAATGAGGGTCGCGCGCAGGCTGCCGAGAAACACGAAGACGACGATCACGACCAGCCCAAAGGCGATCAACAGCGTCATCAGCACGTCATGGATCGTGTCCTGGACGAAGGTGGTCGTATCGTAGTTGACCAAATATTTGAGACCGGGTGGGAAACGCTGGCTCAAGCGGTCCAAATTGGCCCTGACCTGAGCAGCGGTCTGCACGGCATTGGCCCCGGGAGAGAGATAGATGCCGATCGCCACCGCGGGCTCGCCGTTGAGGCGGCCTTCAATGTCCTGGTTCTGGGCGCCGAGATCGACCCGGGCGACATCGCGTACGCGCAGCAAGGAGCCGTCGGGATTGGCGCGCAACACGATGTTGCCCAACTGCTCCGGTGTCGTCAGGCGACCCTGCGTCTGCACATTCATCTGGAATTGCTGGTCCCTGCCGATCGGACGGGCGCCGATCCGGCCGGCCGGCGCCTCCACGTTCTGCGCCTGGATCGCCGCGATCACATCGGCCGGCGTCAACTGCAGATTGTCGAGGCGCTGAGTGTCGAACCAGATGCGCATCGAGTAATTGAGCGCGCCAAACAAGCGCGCCTGGCCGACCCCGGGTGTCCGGGACAATACGTCGAGCACATTGATGATCACGTAATTGGTAATGAACAGCGGATCCTGTTCGCCGTTCTCGCTGTAGAGCATGAGGAATTGCAGGACCGCCGACGAGTTTTTCTTGACCGTCAGCCCCTCCAGCTGGACTTCGGCAGGGAGCTGGGCCAGGGCGGTCTGCACCCGGTTATTGACGGCGTTGGTGTTGATGTCGGGATCGCTGCCGAGCACAAAGCTGACGGTCAGGTTGTAGCTGCCGTCGTTGCCGCTCGTCGACTTCATGTAGATCATCTTGTCGACACCAACCACCTGCGCCTCGATCGGCTGGGCGATGCTCGATTCGACGACGGCGGCGGAAGCGCCGGGAAAGCTGGCCGAGACTTGGACCTGCGGCGGCACGATATCCGGGAACTGCGCGACCGGGATGCGCAGCAGCGCCAGCAAACCAGCGATCGTGATGACGAGTGCGATGACGACGGCGAGCCGCGGCCGATCGACAAAGATTGCCGAGATCATTGCGTCGCCTTTGGCGCGCTCGGCCCGTCGCCGGACGCGGAGCTGCCGGCGCCACCGCTCGCACCCTGCTCAGCCGCCGGGGAAATCGCCGGTGGCGGGCTCGCCGGCCCGGGCGACACGGTCTCGCCGGGACGAACCCGCTGCAGTCCCTCGCTGATGACCAGTTCTCCTTCCTTAAGCCCATTGGTCACCACGGCCGTGGACGGCGTCGACTGGCCGAGCTGGAGCCGCCGTTGCTGCGCCCTATTCTGCGCATCGACGACATAGACATAATCGCCCTGCTGATCCGACAGCACCGCGGCGCGCGGGATGGCGAGAACGGTAATCGGCTCCACGCCCTCGATCATCACCGTCACGAACTCGCCGTCGAACAGCTCGCGCGGGGCGGGCGCGCCCGGCGGCACGTTCGGTAACAGCGGGTTGGGGACGACGCCGCGCACCGTGATCGTGTCGGTGTTGGTAGCGACCGTCGGTGACACATAATCGAGCTTCCCGTTCTGTCCGTAGATCCGCCCATCCGGCAGGCGGATCTTGAGCACGACCGCGTTGAAACCGCCCTTCGCATCGTAGCGGTTGCGCAGATCTAGGCCCGCGCGCACAGATACCGGGTAGAGCACATACATCGGGTCCTGGCTGACGAGATTCGCCAGCGTCCCGGTCGTCGGCGAGACGACGTTGCCTTCGGTGACCTCCGTAGCGCTGATCTTGCCGTCGATCGGCGCGCGGATCTCAGTATAGCCGAGATTGATCTCGGCTACCTGCAGCTGCGCCTTGGCGCCCTCGATCTGCGCCGCCAGGGATCGTTCCGAGGCGAGGGCGCTATCGACATTCGACTGCTGGCCGGCGACGGTCTTCAGCAGATATTGCGCACGCTCGAGCGTCAGCTGGGCATTGCGGTGCTGGGCTTCGAGCTGGGCGACATTGGCCTTGTTGTTCTCCACCTGCGCCTGAAACGGCGGCTGCTCGAGTTGGTAGAGGAGATCGCCCTGCTTGACCTCGGCGCCCTCGACAAAGAGCCGCTTTTCGAGAAACGCGCTGACCCGGGCGACGAGCGCCACCCGCCCCACCGCCTGGATGCGTCCGATGAACTCATCGGTCTGGGTGATCTGCTGACGCTCCGCGCGCACGACGCCGACCGCCGGCGGCCCGGAGGCCGGCTGAGCCTTGGCTGCGGCCGGGAGCAGGACGAGCATGATGGCGAGCAGTAGCGACTTCATCGTCCGCTTATAGTCCATTCCTCTCCTACCCGGGTGCCTGAGCGTTCTCGCCCCATAAAGATAACCTGATCGGCCGTTGTTGTAGGCAAAGCGACCGAAGCCAGGATGTGTCAACGAGTTCGAACCACCCGGGTCGCTCCCTGCTTAAGGTGAAATTGGGCTAGGTCCACCGCGAGGCGAAGGTCAAGGACAAGTGGGAGCGGAAGGCTTGCGCTCGCTAGTGTTGCGGCTCATTCAGATGGTGCAGTTTCGACCAGATCGTCATGCCCGGCCTTGGGCCGGGCATCCACGGAGGCCGGGCCGGCCTGAGCTGACGGCTCGTGGATGGCCGGGTCGAGCCCATGCTTGTCCGGTTGAGCGAAGCCGATTGTTTGTAGCGCGATCGATACAACCCGAGATCCCCTTGGCCGGGCTTAGCCCGTGGGCCTTCAGCCCACTGACTTGATCCGTGGGCATCCACGCCTTCCCGGCCGTTGGCAGAGCCGCGTTCAAAGACGTGGATGGCCGGAACAAGTCCGGCCAAGGAGCGCCAACGTTGTGCAGGTGTCTTCGGCGCCTTCGTATAGCTGAAGCAAAAAGCTGAACCGGACAGCTGTGGGTCGAGCCCGGCGATGACGGAAAAGTGAATCTTGCGATTGGGTCTGAGCGCTAGCTCCGGGTCACGAGATTGACAATATCGTGTGGTACGGTGCGCCAACGTTGTAACCGAATTGGCGACGCCAGACTGAGGCGGCACTTCAACCTAAAGGAGAGCTCTCGCTGCTGACCCGCTGCAGGAGCAGCGGCGAGCGAATCGCCGATACAATTCAGGATTGCGGGACACAGGTTAGGTGAGACAGCTACATAATTCCGGAGTTCATGGACGGTATAATAAAATTGCTATATTCGGATCATGCTGTGCGGCCGGTCGCGGCGCTCTGGAGAGCGCTGCGTCTGTCGACAGGAGAGGTGGATGCCTCCTGTAGATTCATTGCAAGAACAGAAGGGCTGGAGGTGCGGGTCCGCATCGCGAAAGGCCGCTCGGGCGATCCCGCCCGACAGGCTAATAGGTCTCGTGCGGCAGGTTCGGGTGCGAGAGGGCGCTGTCCACATGCGGCGGCACGAGGCCGCGCAGCGAACGGGTCCAGGATGCAGCCGCACCATGCCGGGCGCACCGGCGGTCGGCTGTGGCGAACCCGTAGACAGGCTGCTAGGCAGCGGCAGCGGGGGTGGGCTCGCTCGCCGGATCGAGTGCCGCCTCGGTCACATCCTCGACCCGTTCGGCCCATATGAAGCGGAGCGCGTTGCGCGCGGCCTCCGGGATCTCCTCGTAATCCTTGCGGTTGCGCGACGGCAGGATGACGGCGGCTAGGCCCGCGCGGGCGGCGGCGACCACCTTCTCCTTGATGCCGCCGACCGGCAGCACCAGCCCGCGCAGGCTGATCTCTCCGGTCATCGCGGTGTCGCTGCGCGCCGTGCGATTGGTCAGCAGCGAGACGAGGGCGGTGAACATCGCGACCCCCGCGCTCGGTCCGTCCTTGGGGATCGCACCGGCGGGGACATGGATGTGGATGTCGCTCTTTTCGAACATCGCGGGATCGAGCCCGAGCCGCGATGCTGTCCCTTTGACCAGGCTCAGCGCCGCCTGGGCGCTCTCTTTCATCACTTCGCCGAGCTGGCCCGTTAGGATCAGCCGCCCGTCGCCGGGGATGCGGGTCGCCTCGATAAACAGGATGTCGCCGCCAACCGGG
>WNEZ01012181.1_pt1 | contig 14925 bp, 10 predicted proteins | sample 5400521 | NCBI WGS metagenome assembly WNEZ01 (sample SAMN13153339, study PRJNA577476) | soil metagenome | isolation source: 120 cm saprolite under Douglas fir tree site 2 hole 1 replicate 1 | place: USA:California | collected 2015-04-18
TCAAGGCCTCTTTCAAGCGGTCCAACCGATCGACCAGGACGGCGTAGGGATGATTTGGGCGGGTCCTCGCCACTTCTCGCGCCGCGAGCAACGGGGAAACAAGCTGGCTCTTCATGTCTCCCGGGGGAGCAGCCGGATCGGGCGCGACGTCGATCGCCCCCGAGGAAAGGGCTGTCGCGCCGAGCGAGCGCCGAGCGACGACCACCTCCGCGCCATTTTTCCTGGCTGACAGCGCCGCAATGCAGCCGGCCATGCCCCCGCCAACTACTAGGATTTCAGCCACCAGAGTAGCTTCCGTCGAGATTGCCGACCGTGAGGTAGTTGCCGCGATTGAGCTCTTCCTGCGCCATCTGCTCGCCGTCGAGCACCGGCCGTTTGCCGCGAAAGCGGGCGCCGATGAAGTCGAGCAATTCTTCATGCGCCTCGGCGACGGAGAGGTTGCGCTCCTTCGCAAACAGAGCGGCCGCCGCTCCCGCGCAACGCGCACCCTGGCAAGGACCCATCGCCACCCGGCAACGCCTCCGCAGATCGGTCAGTCGTCGGACATTCTCTTCGCGCAAACAGTAGACGGCTTCGGCGTAGGAGGTCTGTTCGCAGCGGCACAGCGGGGCCCGCAGCTCGGGTCGCGCGTCGGCCAGCTCGCAGATCTTCACTGCATTGGCCCCGTGTCGATAGGCCATTCGACCGATCGTCGATTCGGGCATGCGGTAATGCACCGCCAGATCCACCGTGTTCGGGAAACTCTGCCCGCCCGGGAGCGGCTCGAGGTGGGTTCGGCACTCGGCGCCCTTCTGCAGTCGCCTCGAGAGCACATCGGTCAGCTCCTCGCTCTGGATCCGATAGGACGCCAGCTTGCCGCCGATCAGGGTGAAGAAATTCTTCGCGCCCTCGGGACCGTGATCGTAAATGGCGTGGTCGCGCGAGAGCGCGTCCCCCAGCTTGCCGTATTCGTAGAGCGTGGTCCGGATGCCGGCCCAGGCTCGCAGCACGCGGGCCTGGCGGATTTCCGGAATGGCGCTCTCGATTCCCTCCATCAGATAGGCGACCTCGTCCTGCGTGACTCTAAGATCGTCCGGATCGCCGTAGTATTCGGTGTCGGTCGTGCCGATGATCGAAGTCTGCTCGTGCGGCATGACGAAGATTTGCCGTCCGTCCACCGCGCTGGCGATCACCCCGTAGTTCGAAAGGCGCCGGTCCAGGGTCAGGTGGACGCCCTTCCCCGGGCGAATGCGGACGATGACCCCCGCGAGCGCCGCCACCTTGGGCGCCCAGGCGCCGGCGACGTTGACGATCATCTTGGCGCGGTACTCCGAAAACTGACCGCTGCGCTGATCCCGAACGCGAACACCCTCCACTTCGCCCTTGGGTCCGCGGAGGAATCCGAGCACCTGGGTGTAGGTGAGCACGATCGCCCCATGCTGCTGAGCGGAGACCGCATTGAGCGTGCAGAGCCGCCATGGATCGATGCCCCATTCGTCCATGGTCATCGCGCCGATCAGGTTTCGTCGCAGCCCCGGTTCGAGCTCGTAGACCTCGTCCGGAGAGAGATGAACCGAAGGCAGCCCGCCTTTGTAGGGCTGATAGAGGTCGTAGGCGCCGAAATAGACTTCGGTTCCGTACGCCAGGAATCGCTCGTGAAAGCTCGGATGCTCGACGTCCTCCGCGGTGAGCGGAGCGATGAAGGGTATTCTGAACAGGAGATGCGGAACGATCCGCTGGATGTAGCCAGAATCGATGGAGGAGAGCTCGGTGACTTTGCGGTCGTAGCGAAGATAACGGATGCCGCCGTGGATCATCCCCGAGTTGGCGCCCGAGGCGCCGGAGGCCACGTCCTTCTTTTCCAACATCAAGGTTTTGAGGCCGCGCATCGCCGCATCGCGAGCGATTCCGGTGCCGTTCACCCCGCCGCCGATAACGATCACGTCGAACAGCGCCGGGGCGGTCATCTTCTGCTGCAGCCTCCAGCAGGGTGTTGAAAAACTGCTGCGCAGCCCACCTGCTTTGTTGCGGTCCCCCTGGCGTGCTCACGTACTACCTCGTACGCTCCGCGCGCCAGGTCCCACCGCGCCTCGCATCTGGGCTTGCTCGCGACGTTTTTCAACACCCTGGCCTCCGCCCGGCGAGCGCGCGTCATCGTCATCTACGCTTTGGACGGCTCCGTCCAGGTGGACTTGATGTGAAGCTCCTTCAGCTGTCGCTCGTCCACTTCCGTCGGCGCTCCGGTCATCGAGTCCGTGCCCTTCTGGGTCTTGGGGAAGGGAATCACGTCCCGCAGCGATTCGCTACTGGTGAGAAGCATCGACAGGCGGTCCATCCCAATCGCGATCCCGCCGTGGGGCGGAGCGCCGTACTTGAAAGCGTCGAGCAAAAAGCCGAACTTGAGTCGCGCCTCCTCTTCGCCGATCCCCATCGCCTGGAAAACCTCGGCCTGCACCTTGGGGTCGTGGATGCGGATCGATCCGCCGCCGATCTCGAAGCCGTTGAGCACCACGTCGTAGCGATGACACTTGACGTGGCCTGGATCGGTCTTCAATTTCTTGACGTCCTCGTCGTGCGGTCGGGTGAACGCGTGATGCGCCGCTACCCACTGCTTGTGCTCTTCGTCGTACTCGAAAAGCGGCGGGTCGACGACCCAGAGGAAGTTCCACACGCCCCCTGAACCGTGCTCGGGGATGTAGCCGAGCTTCTTTCCCAGGTGAACGCGCAGGTTCGCCATCACCGTGTGCACCTGTGCCTCGCGACCGAACTGAAACAAGATCAGATCGCCCGATTGCGCGTTGCACGCCTGATTGATCGCCAACCTCAGCTCCGCGGAGATGGTCTTCGCCAGCGGCGATTGAGTCCACTCCCCGTTCTCCCCCACCTTCGCCCTCGCCAGGCCCCGCGCGCCCATCCCCTTGACGAACTCCTCGAGCTTGTCCGACTCGGCCCGGGACAGACCCTTGGCCGCGGGCACCACGATCGCCTTCACGATTCCGTGCTGCTCGACCGCTTCGGTCAACATCGGGACGCCGCCGCCCGCTCCGTGCTTTTTGATCAGGTCGGTGAGCACGACGTGCTCGAGCCCGAACCGAAGGTCCGGCTTGTCGTTGCCGTACTTCGCCATCGACTCGTCGTAGGGCATCCGCCGAAAAGGCTTCGGAATGTTGATTCCGAGGATCTCGCCCCAGAGCTTCTGGATCAGCCCCTCGACCACTTCGAAGACGTCGTCTTCGGAGACGAAGCTCATCTCGAGGTCGATCTGGGTGAACTCCGGCTGGCGGTCTACGCGAAGGTCCTCGTCCCGGAAACAGCGGACGATCTGAAAATAGCGATCGAATCCCGCCACCATGAACAGCTGCTTGTACAGCTGCGGGCTCTCCGCCAGAGCGTAGAACTTTCCCGGATTGAGCCTCGAAGGAACGAGAAAGTTTCGAGCGCCGCCGGGGGTGTACTTCCCCATGAACGGCGTCTCCAACTCGAGAAATCCCCGGTTGACCAGATGAGAGCGGGTGATCGCGTTCATCTTCGAGCGCGCAATCAAGGCCCTCTGGATCGGCGGCCGGCGCAGGTCCAGGTAGCGGTAGGCGAGGCGTTTCTCCTCCGCGGTATCGACCTGCTCTTCGATCATGAAGGGCGCGGGCTCGGAACGGTTGAAGATGGTCAGCTCGGTGGCCTTGACCTCGATCTCTCCCGTCCGAAGCTTGGGGTTGACGTTCGAGCCGCGCGAAACAACGGTCCCCCGGATCCCGATCACGTATTCGAGTCGGAGCGATCCGGCGAGGTCGTGCGCCTCGGTGGCGATGTCCGGTTCGAAAACGATCTGGGTTAGTCCCTCTCGATCGCGCAAGTCGATGAACACCGCGCCGCCGTGGTCGCGGCGATTCTGGACCCACCCGAAGAGAACCACCGTCTTGCCGATGTCTGCGCGGGTAAGCTCCCCACAAGAATGAGTGCGCTTGACCTCGGAGATGAAATTGACCGCCATGAGAATTGACCTAACCGATGCAGGATGGAAGACCTGCCCTGGCTCGCGGACTTCACCTCCAGACCCGGAGGAAGGGCGCGAGGGGCAGGAGAACATAGTGAGGGGATTCGCAGTGCGTCAAGGAACCCCGTGATAAGACGGTCGAATTGAGCCGTGGGTGCCGCCCCACCGGCGTTTGGCCAGGCCGCGAAGCCGAAGACGTGGCGCACGCCCTGCCCCCGATCTCAAGAGGTCGCTGCGCGCAGATCCTTGAGCTTGAGCGACAGCTTCTGCCGCCCGTTCCACTCGTCAATCGAGAACTGGAAGGCCAGGTCCATGCGTTCAGCGGCGAGCCCCATGCGATCGCCCATCCCGAAACCAATCGCATCCAGGTGCGGCGCGGAATCGAACGAGAGCTTGAGGTGGCTTGCCCGTCCTTCGTGCTTGTTCGGAAGGACCCGAGATCTCGCCGACAGATCCCGGGAAGCAAACACCGGTTCCGGGTTTCCGGATCCGAAGGGTCCAAGGGTTTCGATTCCTTTGGCCGCCTCGGTGCTCAGCTCAGAGAGCGAAATCACCGCGTCGACGCGACAGCGCGGCACCACGTCGTCGTCGCTGAGCTTTTCCGCCGCGATCGCTGCAAAAGCTTCGCAGAACGCGGGAAGACGGTTGGCCTCGATGGACAGGCCCGCCGCCTGCTTGTGACCGCCGAACTTGAGCAGGTGAGCGGCGCAATCTTGGAGGGCGCTGACCAGATGGAAACCGTCGATGCTCCGCGCCGAGCCTCGTCCAACTCCGTCCTTCATGGCGATGAGGATGGTCGGCCGATGGAAGCGCTCGACGACCCGGGAGGCGACGATGCCGATCACCCCGGGGTGCCAGACCTCCGAATGCAGCACCAGGCCCTTGGCGTGCCGCCCTTGCTCCGCCTGGCGAAGTGCTTCGCCGAGGATCTGATGCTCGATCCCTTGTCGCTCGACGTTCGCGGCATCGAGCTGCTGCGCCAAGGGACGCGCCGCCTCGATCGTCTCCGCGCACAAAAGCTGGAGGCCCAGGGACGCGTCGTGAAGGCGACCCGCGGCGTTGATCCGGGGACCCAGCCGGAACCCGACCTGCCCGCTGCTCACCGCACCCACCGCGGGCACTCCGGCAACCTCCTTGAGCGCGCGGATGCCCGGGCGATTCGCGGCGGCGATTTCCTCCAGGCCATGCGTGACCAGAATCCGATTCGCTCCGGTGAGCGGGACGACGTCCGCGATCGTCGCCAGCGATACCAGGTCCAGCATCGAACGCAGATTCGGTTCCGGTCGCTTTTCGAAGAAGCCCTGTTGCCGGAGCTCCTTTCGAAGCCCGATGCAAAAGTTGAAGGCGACACCGGCGGCGCAGAGGTGCCGGGTCGGGTAGTTACACCCTGGCTGGTGGGGATTGAGCAATGCCAGAGCTGGGGGCAGGGTTTCCGGAACCGAATGGTGATCGACGACGATCACATCGAGCCCTAAATCGTTCGCCTTCGACACCTCCGCCACCGAAGTGGTCCCGCAGTCCAGGGTGATGAGGACGCGCGTCCCCTGCTCGGCAAGCTTCTCGATCGCCGGAAGGTTGAGCCCGTAGCCTTCGCCGATCCGGTGGGGGATGTAGGTGGTGACGTTTCCGCCGATCCCTCGAAGAAAGAGGGCGAGCAGCGCGGTCGAGCAGACGCCATCCACGTCGAAATCGCCGTAGAGCGTGATCCTTTGGTTCTCTTTGATTGCCTCGCAGGTCCGCCGCACCGCGAGGAGCAGGCCCTTCATCAGAAACGGATCCGGTAGATCGGTGAGGCGATCCGAAAGAAAGGCGCTCGCCGATTCCGCGGTCGCGTAGCCACGATGGGCGAGGACTCGAGCCGCCAACGGGTGCAGGCCGAGAGTCGAGCTAAGAGCAGTGACGTCTGGTTGCGAAGTTCCGGGCAGTACCCAGCGCAATGGTGCGATCCCCTCTCGAGAGTCCCGCCTCCGTGAGTGCGCTCTCGAACGTGCGCAACCTAACAACGTGCCCTGACACGAAGGGATTGGCGTCAAGGCGCGGGACAAACGGCGGGAATTTTTCCTGCCGCTTCGGTCCGGGTGATGGCCCGAGCCATCGAGCGTGGGCAAAGATTCCCGGCGCCAGGAATCTTTTCCCACAAGGCTCCAAAGGCGAGGCTGGGACGCTCGGCAGCCGTAAGATTTTTTCTTACAGGAAGAAAGAATCTTACTGCGGGGGCCGGGACGTTGAGAAATTTCTCAACGTTCACTCCTCAAGGAATAGACGGCGGCCCTGGTCGAGCCCGAGCGTCAGGACCGGATTCCTACGTAGGAAATCTGTTCTGACGTTTGTTCCGACGCAGCCCAGGCATCCATCGAATTTCATTCATCGATGAATGAAGCGGGAAGAGCTTCGCGCGGCGCGAGCCCAGCACCGACGTGGACACCCAAAGCGGTGGTAAAATTTTCCGGTCGCTCCTCGGTCGCTCAACCATCCCGAGCCCTGATCCGGAAGGGATTCTTGCGTCCGATTGCATCGATGCAATTGGATGCAATTGCGAACGGTTCGCACCTGGCCCTGACAAACGCACTTGACGCCATCGCCTTCTACAAGAAGGCTTTCGGAGCCGAACTCAAGAGTCACGCTCCCGGTACGACCCCTGGCAGCACGATGCATGCCGAGATCCGTGTCGGGGATTCGTCCGTGTTCCTGGCGGACATGTTCGGGCCGGGCCCGGTGCAGCCCCCTTCGAGCACCGGCGGGGCCACCTGCATGATCCACCTCTTCGTGCCGAACGCGGACGCTACTTTCGCAGCCGCGGTTGGGGCCGGAGCGAAGGTGGTGATGCCCTTGACCGACATGTTCTGGGGCGATCGGTACGGACTCCGTTTGGCCACGTATGGGCGATCGCAACCCACCTGGAGGACCTCACCCCCGAGGAGGTCGACCAGCGCGCGAAGGCTTTCTTCGCGCAGATGAAGCGGTGAACCATCGGGGCTCAGCCAGAGTAGCGGGAAGATCCGATCGTCTTAGCGGTGAAGCTCATAAGAAGCCCCGAGGTCATCCCTTCGGAGCCTGATAGGTGAGCTTGCCCGCCTTCCGCATCGCTTCCATCGATTCCTTCACCGTCATGAGAACGGTCGTTTGAACCGACTTGAGGTGGCCGGCTGCGGTGGCGGCGATCGATACCGCGGCTGCCGTGGCGGCATCCGGAGCCTCCATGAGCACCACCAGATCGTGCTCACCGAAACAGTAGTAGAGGCTGTGGAACTTTCCGCCGGCCCGCTCGAGGAGCCCGCGAATGGCTTGCTCGCGGTCCTCTGGATTTCTGGCCAGGTTGGCCCACGCTTGCGGAGTGTGAGCAACGGGCGGCCGATCGGTCGCACGGACCCCCTCCTCGAGTAATCCCGCGCCAGGCGGGTGCGGCCCAGACGAATCATCGTTACCCGTCGTGACGACGACAGCTGCGGCCTCGAAGTGAACGCATTCCGCGCTCACGTGTTTTGTCTGGTACCGCTCGAGCTCGTTGGGCGCCTATAGCGGCGAACAGCTAAACCATCGAAGCGATCTGATCCGGCGTGCGTGGCCGAACGTAGTCTCGCAAGCGATCGAAATTGCAAAGGTCGAATTCGTTAGCGGATCGGTGCTGTCGGCGGGAGCGAAGATGGGCCTCGAATGCAAGCGGGCTTGAGAGGAGACGGCGAGGGCGCAGGTGGTCTGGGCGGGCGAGATCCCTGCGGCGTGCTACGGGCCTCGGATTCAAATCGCGCGTGGCTTGCCCTCTCGGCTGGGAATTAATCTCATTCCCTTCTGATGCTCTTACCCCCCTGACGCCCCTCCGGCAAATTCATGGGGCAACATGTGGCCAGCTCAGGAAAAGGGGACGGTGCTCTCTTTAGACATGCCTTCCGCCCGCGCGGCATGGGCGGCATACGGTCGCTCATGGAATCCCCTCGGGTCGAATCTCACTGCCGCGAGGCCTCCCGGAAGTTTTTTTTGGGGAGCCCGTAGGTATGAAGGGCTTGCATTTCATTAAATTGTGACAATTGTCGGTGTATCTGCTCGATTTTACAGCAAAATCGGGGAACCCGCTATTTAATCGAAGCCCTTCATACCTTCGAGCCGGCTTTTTTTCGCGCGCTCGACCCGGCCGGCGGAGAGGCGTGGACGACATTCACGCGTTTGAAGTTCTGGCGAAGGGCCCGTTTCGAACCCGCTTTGGGGTGCCGCTCCATCGTTGCCCGTAACACGCCACAGGGATCTCGCCCGCCCAGACCACCCGCGCAGTCGCCGTCTCTTCTCAAGCCCCCTCGCGGGAAGCCCGGAAGGCCGCGCATTGATCAGCTCTATGCGACCTTGGCCTTCATTCCCCCGCCGCGGGCCGCTCGCTCCTTTGCGGCGGCGCGCTGATCGAGCCAGATGGTGAGCGGGCTCGCGATGTACACCGACGAATAGGTCCCGACGATGATGCCGATGAGCATCGCCATCGCGAAGTCCCAGATCTCGCCGACGCCGAAAATCAACAGGCCGATCAAGGAAAGCGCGGTCACTCCGGAGGTCAGAATGGTCCGCGAGAGGGTGTCGTTCACCGCGATGTTGATGATCTCGGGAAGGGGCTTGCCCTTGTAGCGCACCATCTCCTCGCGGATTCGGTCGTAGACCACGATGGTGTCGTTGATCGAGTACCCGATGATCGTGAGCAGCACGGCGATCGAGGTGAGGTTGAACTCGCGCCGGGTGACCAGGAAATAACCGCTGACCATGATCACGTCGTGGACCATCGCCACCAGCGCTCCCGGGCCGAATTTGAAGTCGAACCGGAAGGCGACGTAGATGAGGATCGCCACCATCGCGTAGATGAGCGACATCACTCCCTTGTTGCGCAGCTGCTTTCCAACCTGGGGACCGACGTAATCCACGCGCTGCTGGATGAAATCCGGCTTGTCTTGATTCCCCCGCATCGCGCTGAAGACCTTGTCCGCCATTCCGGAGGACACCACCTGGTATTCGAATCCTCCCAGCGATTCGCCCAGCGTCCTCACTTCATTGACGCCGGTCCCGGTGCTCTCGACGGCTTTCTTGATTTGCTCCGGCTCGAGCTTTTTCTCCGACCGGAAGGTGATCAGGCCGTTGTCCAGATCGGGGTTGAACGTCTTGATCGGGGCCAATCCCCTGATCGCAGCTTCGGCCGCAGTGGCGGTTTCCTTGGTCAGCTGGGTCACTCCGCCGAGGCGAAGCAAGAACGAGTTCTCCGAGGTGGGGCCAATCCCCTGGACGGCGACGTCGTGAAGCCCCGCTGACTGCGCCCTTTTGCGGATTTCCTCGGCGCTGATCGGATGGGTGAACCGCAGCTCGACCACCGTCCCGCCGGCGAAATCCACTCCAAAGTTGAATCCGAAGATCGAGATCCCAACGATGATCGCGAGGTTCAGGATGGACGAGATGAAAAGGGCCGGCCGGCGCTTGCCGATGAAGTCAATGTTCGTCTTGTGCTTGATGATCTGCATGTGGGGGATTGACTCGGGCTAGACCGAAACCGTCTGGGCGTTGCGGCCATGAATGAAGTAGGTGGTGATGACTCGGGTCACCACGATCGAAGTGAAGAGCGACGCCAAAAGTCCGATCACCAGCGCGGTGGCAAATCCACGGATCGGGCCAGTTCCGGTGCTGAAGAGGATGGCCCCGGCGATCAGCGTCGTCACGTGCGCATCGAAGATCGTCCAGAAAGCGCGATCGTAGCCTTGATCCACCGCGGTGCGCGGCGGCTTTCCGTGCGAAAGCTCCTCCCGGATGCGCTCGTTGATCAGCACGTTCGCATCGACCGCGATGCCCAGCGTGAGCACGAAGCCGGCGATCCCGGGCAGCGTCAAGGTGGCGTTGAAAATGGCGAGGAATGACAGGATCAGCATTCCATTCAGGATCAGCGCCACGTCCGCGATCAAGCCGGCGAACTTGTAATAGATCGCCATGAAGAACACGACCAGCGCCAGCCCGACGATCGCCGCCAGGCTACCTTTGCGAACGAGCTCGGGTCCGAGCGAGGCCCCCACCTGCCGGATCTCGCCGGTGGTCACCGGAGCCGGAAGAGCTCCGGCCTTGAGCACCAGCGCCAGGAGCCTGGCGTCCTCGAGCTGCTCGTCGCGAGTCTTGGTGAAGCCGCGCCCCAGCGTAATCCGCGCCCGGCCGTTGGGGATCTTCTCGTTGATCCGCGGCGCCGAGTGGACGTTGTCATCCAGGACGATGGCCATCCTTCGACCGACGTTCTTCTCGGTGAGAGTGCCAAAATCGCGGCCTCCCTGCGCGTCGAAGGTCAGGTTGACCTCCGGCTCGCCGAACTGATCAAAGGAAGCGGAGGCGTCATTGAGGCTTTCGCCGGTGAGCGGAACGTTCTTCTCCACCAGGTAGGTCCGGTACGACTCACAGCTGTCCTTTTTTACCTTCGAGGCGACGCACTCGAGGAGCACTTGCCGGTCGGCGGGGATCTCTTTGCCCTTGAAATACGCGAGGAGGACATCGCGATCCTTCGCCTCGAGCTGGGGGAACCCTTCGGCGTTGGTGAGATGGATTCCGCTGTCGGGGGGAGGAGGATTCTTTTGCAGAACCGTGCTGAAAAAGTTCGAGGCGTCGTCCACCATCCGGAATTCGAGCTGAGCGGTGGTCCCGATCAGCTCCTTGGCCTTCTCCGGATCCTGATATCCGGGAAGGGAGATCTGGATCGAGTCGGTTCCCTGTTTGCGGATGTCGGCCTCCGCGACGCCCCACTTGTCGATGCGCTGGCGGATGACGAGCAGAGCCTGATCGATCGATTCTTCCCTGAACCGGTTGGCTTGAGTGTCTTTGAGGGCAAGCACCAGCTTATTGCCGTCGCGCCGGACCTTGCTGAAATCGTCGAATCTGGAAATGACGTCCTTTTCGATCGCGTCCATCGACGCCGGGTCCTTGGCGGTGAGCGTGACCTCGAGCTTGTCGGGATTCGCGTCCGCCGTCACCTCGCCGAGCTTGGCGTCGCGCACGTAGTTGGCGATCTGGATCGCGCGTCGCTCAGCGCGTTTCTGCAGCGCGGTCTTCGTGTCGACGCGCATCACCATGTGGATGCCGCCCTGGAGATCGAGGCCGAGGTTGAGCCGGTACCTCGCCGGGGGCGCCCACCGGGGAAGCTTTTCTTGAAGCAGCTTGAGGTTGTTTCGCTCCTCGCGCGGCAGCTTGAAAAAGCTGTAGTAGCTGGGGACGAGGAACCAGATCGATCCCAGCGTCACGATCATGATGATGGTGAATTTCGACCACCAGGTGCGATCCATTACTTCTCTTCCTTCCCGGTGGCGACGGGAGCCGGTTCCTCCGACACCGCGCTTTTGCCCTGGATCGAAGTCTTCAGCACCCGGATTCGAACCCCGTTGGCGATCTCCAGGGTGACGATCTTGTCCGTCACCGCGTGGATCTTGCCGAGCACGCCTCCCTGGGTGACGACATCGTCGCCCTTCTTCAGGGCGGCGAGCAGCGCTTTATGCTCCTTGAGTTGCTTTTGCTGCGGCCGGATCATCACGAAGTACATGATCCCGAAGAGCGCGACGAGAAAGAGTAGCGTTGTCGTTCCGCCGCCCGCGCCGCCCGCGCCACCAAACTGAGCCAGGACCAAAGAGGTGTGAGACACGGAATAACTCCAGGGGTTCGAAATGAAGAGTTTAACGCCAAGCGCTGGAAATAGCGTCCGATTCCCGAACGCTTCTCAACCGGAGGGCGGTGGTCTTAGCAGCCTGCCAGGGCGCGGGCAAGCGCCAGAGAGACTCCGCGCAAACCCTATTCGGCCTGGGTCTGCGCGCTGGCACGGAAGGGAGCCGCGAATTCGGCGTATTGATCCCGCTCGATCGCCTGCCGGGCTTGTTCCATCAGCCCAAGGAAGAAGCTCAGGTTGTGAAGGCTGTTCAGGCGCATCGCCAGGATCTCCCTGGAGACGAACAGGTGGCGCAGATAGGCCCGGGAGAAGTTGCGGCAGGCGTAGCAGCCACAGGAAGGGTCCACCGGTCGGTCGTCTCGGGCATAGGCGGCATTCTTGATCACCACCTTGCCCTCCGAGGTGAAGAGCAGGCCGTTGCGGGCGCAGCGGGTGGGCAGCACGCAATCGAACATGTCGATTCCGGCGGCGATGCAGGTGGTGAGGTCCAGCGGCGTTCCCACGCCCATGAGATATCGCGGCTTTTGTTTCGGCATCAGCGGAGCGGTGTAGGCAACGCCTTCGTGCATCGCCTGCGGCTCCTCGCCGACCGAGTAGCCGCCCAGAGCATATCCCGGCAAATCGACGGCGCAGATTTCCTCGATGTGCCGCTTTCGCAGGTCCGGGTAGGGTCCTCCCTGGACTATCCCGAACAGCGAGCTGCGCCGGCTGCATCTCATAACGCAGCGCTCGAGCCAGCGCGTGGTTCGGGCGAGGGAAGCCTCGAGGTATGCCCGTTCGGAAAGACCCGGTGGGCACTCGTCAAAAGCCATGATGATGTCGGCCCCGAGCTCCTCCTGGATTTCGATCGACCTCTCGGGCGTGAGGAGGTGACGCGAACCATCGAGATGGGACTGAAACTCAGCCCCCTCCTCCGAGATCGCACGCTTCTGGGCGAGGCTGAAAACCTGAAAGCCCCCGCTGTCGGTGAGGATCGGCCCGGACCAGCCCATGAAGCGGTGCAATCCGCCGAGCTGTTGGACGACAGGCGAGCCGGGGCGCAACATGAGATGATAGGTGTTGCCAAGAACGATTTGCGCGCCCGTCTTTTGCAGATCGTCGGGGCCAATGGCCTTGACGCTTCCGGCGCTTCCCACCGGCATGAAAGCGGGCGTTTCGACGATTCCGGAAGGCGTGTGCAGCCTCCCGCGGCGGGCGCCGGTGCGGGCGTCCTCGTGAAGCAGCTCGAACCGCACGAGCTTTGGCCTTTGATTCGAATCCATGCAGCCTTCTAGTCCGAGATGAGCATCGCGTCGCCGTAGGAGAAGAAGCGATAGCCGCGCTGCACCGCCTCGGCATACGCCGCGAGCACGCGCTCGCGCCCGGCAAAAGCGCTGACCAGCATCAAAAGCGTCGACCGGGGAAGGTGGAAATTGGTGAGCAGCGCATCGATCTGACGGAAGCGAAAGCCCGGCTGAATGAACAGCGACGTCTCGCCGGCGCCCGCCTTCAGCGTGCCGTCCGGCTCCGTCGCCGTTTCGAGTGCGCGCACGACGGTGGTACCCACCGCCACGACGCGCCGGCCTTCCCGCTTGGCCCTGCCCACCGCCAGCGCCGTCGATTCGGGAATGAAATAGCGTTCGGAGTGCATCCGATGGCGCTCGATCTCGCTCTCCCGGATGGGAAGAAAGGTTCCGGGGCCCACCTCCAGCGTGAGCGAAGCAAGCTCGATTCCCCGGGCCTTGAGCTGGGCAAGAAGCCCTGGGGTGAAGTGCAGGCCCGCGGTGGGCGCGGCGACGGATCCAGGCTGCCGGGCGTAGACCGTCTGGTACCTCTCCTCGTCAGAGCGATCGGGATCGCGCGCGATGTACGGCGGAAGCGGCATCCGCCCGACCGATTGGAGAAGCTGAGCGAGACTCGCGCTCGATCCCCCCGAAAAGCGCACGCGGTACTCGCCTCCTCCCAGCGCCTCGATCACCTGCGCCGAGCTGCCATCGTCGAGCTCGATCTTCGTCTGCGGCTTGAGGCCCTTGTTTGACTGCCCCAGGCAGATCCAGTCGACTTCCTCCGCCGGCCCTTCCAGCGCGGCAGATGCGCTGGCCGATCCGGCGGGTCTCACCAGCAAAAGCTCGGCTCTACCTCCTGTATTCGCCTTCTTTCCCAAAAGCCGCGCGGTGAACACGCGCGTGTCATTGACGACGAGCAGATCCGTGGGCCGAAGAAGCTCCGGCAGATCGCGAAAGCGGCCATGCGCCACCTCGCCGCGGGCGCGCGGCAGCCGTAGCAGCCTGGACGCGTCCCTTTCCGGAAGTGGCGCCTGGGCGATTTGCGGCGGCGGAAGGGCGAAATCGAAATCTTCGATTTTCATCGACGGCGGGCGAGTTGCCGGATGGCAAGCTCTAATACAGCTGCTGTACCTCGACGCCAGGGTAGTAGTGCAAGAGGATCTCGCGATAGCCGCGGCCCTGAGTGGCAAACGCCCTGGCGCCCCATTGACACATGCCCGCACCGTGCCCGTGGCCCTTGCCGGAAAGCTTGATTCCCCCCGCATCCGCCCGGTCCAGCCCAAACCAGAGGCTCTTCAGCCGGTCGTACCCAAGCTTCTGGCGGAGCTCGACCGCGTCCAGAAAACGGTTCGACCCCAGCGAAAGCGTCCTCACCCGCCCGGTCCCAGAGCGGGCCGCGATTCCCATGGACGACCCTTCCGCAATGCCGAACAGGGCTTTCAGATCTGTCCCGGACACCGAGAGCTCCCACTTATTCGAGGCCAGCTTTCCACAGGGGCACGTGACGGGCTGGAGGTAGGGTAGGTCGCGGCCAAGCGCCGCTTGCCCTGATTCGGTCCTGCCCCCGCATGAGGCATGGAAGTAGGCCTCGATCGGCTCGAGGTTGAAAGTGAGTATTTCGCCGCGGGTCGCATCGACCGCCTGGCGCACGCGCTCATCGTGACGGCTCAGTCCGCGGTAGACTTGATGAAGGACGCCGGTCCCCAGATGGGTGGAAGAGTCAGCGGCATCGAGCTTCTTTCTCAAGGCATAGGTCCGCGCGGCAACCGCCTGGGCTTTGAGCGCCTCGAGCGGAAATGCAGGCGGCATTTCGGCGCCGACGACGCCGACGAGGTATTCTTCCAGGGGCAGGACATTGATCAACTGGAGTCGAGCCGAGCGCAACCGGATGACGAGGTCTCCGCGAATCCTGAATCCCCCGACTCGAATCGCCTGGTCGGGATCGTCGCCGCCCAGCCGGAACCGAACCGCGTCGTGCTCCCAGGCGACGCCGTTGATTTCCAGTTGGCCGTCGACCGCCCGGATGCGGGCGCGCGTTG
>WNEZ01003118.1_pt1 | contig 14924 bp, 14 predicted proteins | sample 5400521 | NCBI WGS metagenome assembly WNEZ01 (sample SAMN13153339, study PRJNA577476) | soil metagenome | isolation source: 120 cm saprolite under Douglas fir tree site 2 hole 1 replicate 1 | place: USA:California | collected 2015-04-18
ACGCAGCTCGTGACTGTCGTGCTCGAGCTCTCCGGCTCGCCGGTCGCGGTGCAGGACGCGGACGCTCAGCGCCACGGCCGCAAGCTGAGTGACGGAGACAAGCAGGCGGTCCGGGAGCAGCTCGCTGCGCAGCAGGACCAGCTGCACGGACAGCTCGGGAAGGCGAATGCCCAGGTGGTCGGCCAGATGCAAGACGCCTACAACGGCATCCAGGTGACGGTTCCGGAGAGCAACATCGTCGAGCTGGCGAGCCTGCCGGGCGTCATCGCGATCCACTCGGTGCAGACGTTCGAGCCCTCGAACGTGAACGGAGTTCCGTTCGTCGGCGCACCCCAGGCCTGGCAGAGCTTCGGCCTCACCGGCGCCGGAATCAAGGTCGGCATCATCGACACGGGCATCGACTACACCCACGCCGACTTTGGAGGTCCCGGCACGGTCGGCGCATGGAACGCGGCGAAAGCCACGAGCACCGCTCCGGCCAACCCCGCCTTGTTCGGGCCGGCAGCGCCGAAGGTCAAGGGCGGGTTCGATTTCGCGGGTGACGCTTACAACGCGCAGAACCCTGCTTCTGTGCCGGTGCCCGACCCCAATCCTCTCGACTGCAACGGCCACGGCAGCCACACCGCGGGATCCCTGGCCGGCTTCGGCGTGTTGAGCAACGGGTCGACGTTCAGTGGTCCCTACAACGCTTCGACCATCGCGTCCCACTCCTGGAACGTGGGTCCCGGCGTGGCGCCGCAAGCCGACCTTTTCGCGTACAGGGTGTTCGGCTGCGCCGGCTCGAGCCAGGTCGTGGCGCTGGCGATCAACCGCGCTGTGAGCGACGGTGTCAACGTCATCAGCATGTCGCTGGGCTCAGAACGCGGGCCAGAACGCCTACGTCGTCGGCTCGCCGAGCGCGGCCAACGGGGTGCTTTCGGTGGCGGCGGTCGACGGCAGCACGCCCACTCTGCCCGGTGCGATTCTCAATCTGACCAGCTCCGGCGGTGTCGCACAGAGCCCGGTGCAGGCGATCGACGCCAACGGCGCACCCCTTCCGAGCGGCACGTTCAAGGTCAAGGTGCTGCGGAACGCTGATGGATCTGTGTCGCTCGGCTGCAGCAAGGCCGAATACGCGGGAACGGCCGGAATGGTAGTGGTCACGACGCGAGGTACGTGCGCGCGCGTGGCCCGAGCCGTCTTCGGCGACGAGGCAGGCGACGCAGCCGTCGTGATGATCAACAACTCCGCAGGCTTTCCGCCCTTCGAAGGGCCGATCACGCAAAACCCGGACACGGGTGAGCAGCACAACGTCACGATTCCGTTTCTCGGGGTGCGCAACCTCGCCGCCGACAAGGCAGCGCTGCTCGCCGCCGATGGCGGCACGGTGTCCCTCGCTTCCACCAGCGTGACCAACCCTGGCTACAAGCTCGCGGCGAGCTTCACGTCAGGTGGGCCGCGCAGCCCTGACTCCGCACCGAAGCCTGATGTCTCGGCTCCCGGTGTCAGCGTCGGATCGGCCGGCATGGGCACGGGCGACCGGGCCGCATTCATGTCTGGCACCTCTATGGCCTGCCCGATGACCGCGGGCATAGCCGCGCTCGTGAAGCAGGCGCACCCCACCTGGACGGGCGCTCAGATCAAGGCCGCGATCATGAACACGGCCGACCCCACGGCCGGCCACATCGCCGCGGGATACAACGCGCGCATCGAAGGCACGGGCGTAGTCCAGGCGCAGCGCGCGGTCAACTCGTCCGTGATCGCAACGACGAGTGACGCGCTCGATTCGATCGCCTTCGGCTACGTCCCCGGCTCCGGCGACCGCACGGCCCAGAAGACGTTCAGCCTCACCAACTACGGTACGACCACGGCGACCTACAACCTGTCGGTGGTCTCGAACGGTTCGCTTCGCGGCGCGGCCATCAGCGCCACGCCTGGCAGCGTCTCGATCGCCGCTGGAGCGAGCGCCGACGTCCAGGTATCGCTGACCATGTCCGCGGCCGCCTTTGCCGCCCTTCCCAGCGACGACACGTTCGCGGTCGGTCCCGGTGGGGTCGTCACCGTGCGTGGCACCATCGTCGCCACGCCTGCGGCCGGCGATCCCGCCGATCACCAGACGCTGCGGGTTCCCTTCATGCTCGTCCCGCGAGGGCTGTCCAACGTCATGGCCGGCGCGCCGGGCGAGTTCAGCAACGTCACCCCCGTCTCCTCAACCTTCACCGGCACACCGGGGAAGACGATCTCGGCGACCCTTCCGCTGACCAACACCGGGATCCACACAGGCACCGCCGACCTGTACACGTGGGGCATCTCCGAACCGATGGACAATGGACGGCCCAACGATGTGCGTGACGTCGGCGTGCAGGTCGTTCCCGGGAAAGCTCTGGGATCCACCGCGGCGGACCGTGGCCTCGTGTTCCTGATCAACACCTGGGGCCAGGCGGCCAATCAATCGGTCAACGAGTTCGACATTCCCATCGACACCAACGGCGACGGGGTGCCCGACTTCGTCATAGTCGGGGCGGACCTCGGCGCCGTCCTGACCGGCTCGATCAACGGCGTGTTTGCTTCCTTCACGATCAACGCCCGCACGCACGTGATCGTCGACGCTTTCTTCGCCGACGCGCCCATGAACGGCTCGACCATCGAGTTGCCGGCGCTGGCCAGTGACCTCGGCCTATCTCAGCGAGCGGAAGGCGTCGGCCCCGTGAAGAAGCAGGGCATCACATACCGCGTGGTCGCCCGATCGTTGAAGCCGGGTGGGTTCACCGACGTCACAGGCTCGGCTTCGATCAACCCCTTCAGCCCTTCGGTCTCGAGCGGCGACTTCGCCACCCTCGGACCGGGCGGCGCGACGAGCTTCACCCTGACTGTCGATACCGACCAGCAGAAGGCGCAACCCGCCCTTGGATGGCTCGTGGCCTCGATCGACGACGCCAATGGAGCTCCGCAGGCGGACGAGGTGGCGGCGCCAGGCTGATTCCCAACACCAGATGATTCGGGGCCGGCTCGTGCCGGCCCCGATCAACTCGGCGAGTTAACCGTCGCGCCTATGTTGGAATCGGGGCGCTCCACGCAACAGCACGAAGATGGCCACCAGAAACAGGGACCAGACGATCTCGGCTGCAATCGGTCGCCACAACGCGATGGGAATCGATAAGAGAAATACGAAAGCGCCGCCCAGGGTCCGATAGAAACGGAGCCGCACGACTTGTGGCGACAGGTCGCTTCTGACCAGACGCCGTCCATGACTCGCGTGCCACCACGTTGCAGCGAAGAATAGGTTGCTCAGAGCTAGCGTCAATGCATAAAGGATCGCGGCCAGCGGCTCCTGTTGGTTGCGCCCAAGGACCGCAGTCGGAAAGGGGAGGAACGCGATCAGAAGCAGGGATCCAAAATTCAGCGCGATCAGCCGACCGTCGTAGCGCCGAATGTATTTAAAGCTCTCGTGATGGCCGTACCAGATCGAGGCGACCGCCACAAAGCTGATGATGTAGCTGAAGTAGGTCGGCGCCTGGTCGAGTAATTGCGAAGCCAGCGCGGAGTTGCTGGTGGCAGTGGGGACGGACAGCGAAACCACGAGCAATGTCAGAGAGAACGCGAAGACGCCGTCGCTGAGCGCAAGGATGCGCCCAAGGCCGTAGGCCTGCTGGCCTCGCTCGCCCTCTGACACTTCCTCATCGTCCGATGGTTGGGGCGGCCGAGTGCTACTCACGAGGCTGCATCACAGGAGGGAACTATGACGTCGTAGCTGCCTTGCGCCCGGGCGTCTAGCGTCGCCGGGCCGGGATACGTACGGCCCCTGCGCGGGCCCGCGACCGAACCCGGCGGCTGACGCCGACCATCATCGTGCCGACCATGCGCTCCGTGGCAACGGTCGTCCTGAGCCGGCTGCGGACGTAGTCCCAGTCCATCGTTACGTAGTTGGTAAGTGCGATCTCCAATGCGCTGTCGAAACTAACGTCTTCATGCGGCCACGACACGGTGGCTTGACGGACCCTGTCAAGGTACAAGTCCTCGCAACCGATCATAAGGATCGAAACGCCACCGACTGTCACAACGACTGTCCTTCCGATGTCATCGCCCGATCCTGGAAACTCAACCGCGACCGGCAAATCGTCTCGTGTCCAGTGCCGGCCGCTCTTTCGGAGCCCAACAGCCGCGAGAGCTTTGAGATCGCCTGGAGAGGGTCGCGGGCAGAGGTCTAGGTCGGTCGGGTGGTACTCGCCTCCCGCCCAGTACTCTTGGGCGGTTCCGCCAACCACGATTGGCTCTTTGCTCAGCAGCCTGGTCAGAGCTGCTGCCAACAGAAGGCGCTGGCGCAAGCGAGACCTTGCCTTTGGGATTTGGCGTAGGAGTGCTTCCGCTCGCTGCTGATCGCGCCTAGCGTGTTTGGCCACGAAGTCGTTTCGCGTGCTCAAAGTGCTCGCGGCTCAGGCCGGCCTTTTCGAGCAGCTCCGCTTCAACCCGGCTCGGATTCCTATCCCATGGATTGAAACGGCCTGAGCCCAGCACAGATCGCACCATCGCTCGGCGGGCCGCAGCCGGTGGCATTCCTCGTCGCGATTGACCGAGCTGCAGAGAGATCGGGGCTCCGGTTGCACGAGCCCACCGGTCGATCAAACCGATCGTGGGCATGCGGTTACCGGCCTCCGCACGGGCGATCGCAGGTTGCGTCGTTCCCATAGCTTGGGCGAGCTCAGCCTGGGTCTTGCCAGAGCGACGCCTGGCTTTGGCCAAGATGAGCCCAATCTCGGACTTTGTCATACGATGATTATACCCAGATGGCAATATTCGTCGGGCGTTTCGAGCGTGGGGAGGAGGGGTTAATAGGCGCGGCGGCTAAGTCGAAGGTCTGGTGACGGCGGGAATGATCCGGTAGTCCGCCTGGAAGACGAGGTTGTGCAGGTCGCCGGTCGCGATGGCACGTAGGATCGGGAGCTGATCGGTCGCGTCCTCGACGCTCAACACGTTCAGGGGCCAATCGCCAACGGTCCCTCCCCGCAGGTGGGGGTGGTGGAACGAGGCGCCGAAATACGCATGAAGCATGATGGGAGGCACGCGCACCACCTGTTGCTCAGGCCAGGTGAGTTGCCAGGTTGCACTCATACCGCCGTCTGCTGAGCGCTGGAGACCCGTCTCGCTGATCGTCCCTGAGTCCAGGAGCAAGTGCGTGTTCACCTCGCTGAGCGCTTGAAGTGCGACCGGCGACAAGAAGTCGACCTCCCGTGCGAAAACGGCTTCCTTGTCCCGCCGGCTCACGGCATCGCCGTGCACACCATCCCTGAGATCGGTGAAGTGACGCCTGAGGCTCGCGAGGTGTGCAGGGATCACTAAGGGTTGCGAGCCGGCGCTCGCAACTGACCCGACACCGACCTCTGTAGAAGTCGATTGACGTCGCTTGGCGAGATGATCCCCACCAGCCGCCCGGCATCGATGATCAACGTGCGCCCTTCGCTGCAGCCCTCGGGGAGGCCCAGCAGCTTCGTGACGGGGTCGGCCGGCCCGGCTGTGGACACCTTGTCGAGCGGACAGATGATCTCCTTGATCAGGGTCGTCGGGCGAGCATCCGGCGCGACGTTCTTGAGCGCTGTCAGGGTCAGGAGTCCGCTGAGCCGTCCGGCCGCGTCATGGGTTGGAAATGTCGAGTGGCGAGAGGCCAGCACGTAGCCATGGAGTGCGTCGTCAACACTGATGTCGTCGGGTGCCTGAACAGGATTGGGCGTCATGACCTGGGCCACGGTCAAGCCGGACAGCGCTTGTCGAATCAGGCCGCCGACTTCTTCGGAGCGAGCGGCGCTCAAGAGGAACCAGCCGAGGAAGACCGACCAGACTCCACCGATCAGGCTGCCCGCGAACACGAAGGTGGCCAGCCCGTAAGCAATCAAGAGATAGGCGAAGCCCATGCCGATGCGGGCCGCGATTCGGGTGGCTCGCAGCCGATCGCCAGTGCGGAGCCAGATGAGCGACTGCAGCAACCGGCCACCATCCAGCGGGAAGGCTGGGACCAGGTTGAAGAGTCCGAGCGAGATGTTGATGTAGCCCAGCCACGACAGGGTTACGGCGAAGAGGCTTGGGTGGGCGCCGCCGCCTACCGCCACGGCAACGAGATAGAACACAACGCCCAGGACCAGGCTGGTTAGGGGGCCGACAAAGGTGATCAGGGCTTGCGAACCGGGTGAGTTGGTTTCGCTGCTGAAGCGCGAAACGCCGCCAAACAGCCAGAGCGTGATCCCTTCGACTTTGACGCCGCGGCGCACGGCCACAACGGAATGCGCGAGCTCGTGAGCCAGCAAGGACGCCAGGAACACGAAGGCCGACACCACGCCGGCAGTCCAGTAAGCGCTGGAAGTCTCGCCCGGCGCGGCCGACGGCAGGATTCCGGTGGCGAGACTCCATGCGATCAAGGCGGCAACGACCAGGAGGCTCCAGTTGAAACCAACGTGTATGCCGAAGATGCGGCCGAGGCTGATGTTTTCGTTCATGTCGCGTCTCAGGATGCGCCAAGCTGGGGCACGGTGCATCTGTCGCTTGACTGGTTGGGATCTCCAGTCGTTTGACAGAAGATGCACCGCCGGTCGCGCTGCCAGGCTGCCAAGGTCGCAAACCATCTGTTACACGAGGAGCGTTGACATGATCTCGTCACGCACGAACGGCAAAGACTCAGGGGATAGCGGGGCCGATGCGGTATCTCGGAATACCGCCGAGCAGGTCGACAAGGCAAACGCAGGCGGTCGGACCCCGATCGTTTTCGTACACGGCCTGTGGCTCCTCCCGAGCAGCTGGGATCGGTGGGCCGCCCTTTTCGACCAGGCCGGCTACGCGCCTGTCTCGCCGGGATGGCCCGACGACCCCGAGACTGTCGAGGAGGCCAAGGCGCACCCTGAAGTGTTCGCCCGCAAATCGGTCGGACAGATCGCCAACCACTACGCCGAGGTGATCGGCGGGCTGAAGAAGAAGCCTGCTGTGATCGGGCACTCATTTGGTGGACTGATCACTCAGATCATCGCCGGGCGCGGCCTCGCCGCGGTGTCAGTGGCGATCGACCCTGCACCGTTCCGCGGAGTGCTGCCGCTCCCGATCTCGGCGCTCAAGGCTGCTTCCCCCGTGCTTGGCAACCCGGCCAACCGCAACCGGGCCGTACCCCTCACCTTCGAACAGTTCCGCTACGCGTTCGCCAACATCGTCGGCGAGGACGAGGCCAAGAAGCTGTACGAAACGTTCGCAGTCCCCGGGTCAGGCGAGACCGTCTTCCAGGCGGCTGCCGAGAACCTCAACCCCTGGACTGAGGCCAAGGTCGATACGAAGAACCCCGATCGCGGACCGCTGCTGATCATCGAAGGTGCCGCGGACCACACAGTCCCTTTGGCGGTAGCTGAGGCTGCCTATCAGAAGCAGAAGCGCAACCCGGGCGTGACCGAGATCGTCGAGTTTCCCAACCGCGGGCACTCGCTGGTCATCGACGCCGGCTGGCGTGACGTGGCCGACACCGCGCTCGCATTCGTGAAGCGGTTCGAGAAGTAGTTTCGCCGGCACCCGGGTTCAAAACCGGGTGCCGCAGTTCATGTCCTGGGCGACCTAGACTTGCAGCCGGGTGGCCCAGGGGAAGTCCGCGACTCGCCTGTTTGGGCGCGAGCGCGAGATCGCGTTCGTCCAGGATCTGATCAATCGCGCCGGCACGGCCGGGAGCGCACTGGTGGTGCGCGGCGAAGCCGGCATCGGCAAGTCGTCGCTTCTGGCGGAGGCAGCCTCACGGGCCCGCGAGCGCGGAATGCTGGTGTTGACCACGGCAGGCGCTCAATCAGAAACGCATCTGCCATTTGCCGCTCTCCACCAGCTGCTTCGTCCTGTACTCGGCGGAATGAGCGGTCTGGAACCCATGCAGCGGGCGGCCCTCAGCTCCGCCTTTGGACTGACTGACTCGGTGGCATCGAACCTATTCATGGTCGGGCTGGCGGTCCTCGAGCTCATCGCTGAAGCCGCCACCCGGTCGCCGGTGTTCGTCGTCGCGGACGAGGCCCAATGGCTTGATCCTTCGTCCTGCGTGACGCTCGCCTTTGTCGCGCGGCGGATCGAAGCCGAGCCGATCGTCATAGCGTTCGGAGTCAGGGACGGACTCGACAACCACATCGACGGGACAGGAATCCCCGAGCTGCGCCTGGGCGGCCTCGACGGCGAGTCCTCGAGGGCCTTGCTCGAGGCGAACACTCCAGGCCTCTCAGCTCAAGTCCGGACCCTGGTGCTCGACTATGCGGAAGGCAATCCACTTGCTCTGCTCGAGCTGCCGAGTGCGCTGGACGCTGACGTCACCCATGTGGCGACTCCCCTTCCGCTGAGCAAGCGCCTCGAGCGGGCCTTCAGCGCGCAAGTTTCAGACCTACGCCCGCCACTGAGCACGCTGCTGCTGGTCGCAGCAATTGATCCCGAAGGAACCCTGGCCGAGTTCCTGCAGGCGGGCGAGTCGATCGCCCGAACACCCCTCACCATCGACTCGTTTGCCCCGGCCCAGAGACTGCGGCTCATCACGATCGAGGACGAGCGGGTCCGATTTCGGCATCCATTGCTTCGCTCAGCCGTCTATCAAGCGGCAAGCGAGGGCGAGCGAAGGCAAGCTCATGCCGCGCTTGGGGACGTTCTGGGCGACGACCCGGATCGGCGTGCGTGGCACAGGGCAGCAGCCGCCGTGGGTCCGGACGAGAGTCGTGCTCAGGATCTCATCACCGCAGCAGCCAACGCGGAAAGGCGCGGGGCGCTTGACGTGGCCGTGGCGGCGTTGGATCGGGCGGCAGCGCTGTCGGTGGATCCGCGCCGGCGAGCCACGCGGTTGGTGGAAGCGGCCGAGATCGCACTCGGAGCCGACAGGGGCCAGGAAATCGCTGCAAAGCTTCTCGCGTCCGTCAACCTCGCAGATCTCGACCCAGCGCGCCGGGCGCTGTTTGCGTGGCTCCAGGATGCTTATGGGCCCTCATGGTCCGGATCCGAGCAGATTCGTTCCTACGTGCGCGCGGCTGACGAGGCCAGATCGTCCGGAAATTCACTACTCGCGCTGAGGCTGTTCTCGCAGGTTGCACTCCGCATCTGGTGGGGTAACCTCGACCGCCAAACTCGAGAGCTTGTGGTGGGCGCTCTCGACCGATTAGAGGTCGAGCGCGACGACCCGCACCTGCTCATGTCCCTCGCGATGGCGGCACCTGTCGAGCGCGGGGCGATGTTGCTGGAGCCGGTGAGGCGTCTGACGGCTGTGCCCGTAACCGACGCAATGACCGCTGTTGTACTCGGGCAGGCGGCGATAGCCCTCGGGATGTTCGATGTCGGCCATCGTCTGTTCTCGTCAGCCATCCCCACTCTGCGCCGGCAGGCGCGGCCTCTCCTGCTGGGCCAGGCACTTGCCGAGCAAGGCTGGGCTTCGGTACACCTCGGGTACATTGCGACCGGTTTGCCAGTCGCCCATGAGGCGGTTGACCTTGCCATTGAAATTGGACTGCACCGGTGGGCGCCGGCGGCCCGCCTTGCCGAAGCCACTCTCACCGCCATGCGCGGCGACTTTGACGGCGCCGAGTCGCTGGCCGCGGAAGCAGAGAGCGTCTTGTTGCCGATGGGCGCCAATCCGCTGCTCGGGTTGGTCGAGCTGGCGCGAGGGCGCAGCGCACTCCTACGCGGTGACTACGCGGTAGCGTTCGAGTATCTCAGCCGCATCTTCGACCCAAAGGACACCGCCTATCACAGGTACGTCCGGTTTTGGGTCGCTGCGGATCTGGTCGAAGCGGCGATTCAAAGCGGTCACGAGCAAGAAGCGCGAGATGCCATGGCGACTCTCGAGCCGCTCGCTGCACAGTCGCGGTCTCCGGTGCTCGAGATTGGCTTGAGGTTTGCGCGTGCCCTTGTGGCGGGCGACGATGAAGCGGAGCGCTTGTACCAGGCCGCGATAACCGAAGACACCAGCCTCCCGCTGATGGTCGCTCGCAGCCAGCTCGCCTATGGCACCTGGTTGCGACGCCAACGCCGGGTCGCCGAGTCACGTGCGCCGCTGCGCTCCGCTCGAGACGCATTCCTGGCGATGGGCGCCACCCCGCTGGCCGAGCGCGCCCGCCGCGAGCTGCGCGCGTCGGGGGAAAACAGTCCCCGCCGTCTGCCGAGAGCTTCTGATCGCCTGACGCCCCAGGAGCTTCAGATCGCTCAGATGGCCGCCGGGGGGATGTCGAACCGCGAGATCGGGCAGAGCCTGTTTCTCTCGCACCGCACCATCGGCTTCCACCTTTATCGGCTGTTTCCCAAGCTCGGCATCACCTCGCGCAACCAGTTGCGTGGGGCGCTCGAAATCGAGGCGATGACCGCTTAGCGGGCGGGACTTGGGGCCATCGGCTTCGCTACGCGCGCCGCGGATCGCAGGCCAACTCCTCTCACGATCAGCATCAACCCGAAGAGGACGAGCCAGAACCCGAGGAAGATCGTCAGGAAGAATAGAGACGAGACTGGAAAAATCACCACCACTCCGCCGGCGACGATGCTGAGGATGCCGGTAATCGCGATCCATGGCCGCCACGGGACCTCCGAATGTCCGATGGCAAGGAAGAGTTCGATGACACCAAGTGCAATCCAGTAGATGCCGACCAGGGTCGCAAGCACCAAGAGCGTCAGACCCACGTGACCCAATAGATAGATCGCAACCACCAAAGAGAAAACCGACAGCAGCGCGATCAGGGCCCTGAGCCACCCGTTCTCGTTCGGAATCGCAAACGCGAAAACAAACTGGTAGACCGCGCCCACCAGTAGCTGGACCGCAAAGATGATCGCGATCACCACCAGCGTTGAGCTCGGCCACGCGACCGCTATGACGCCGGCGAGTAGTGAGGCGACACCGTACGCCACGATCCACCCCCAAGCACTCCCAAGCCGCCCTAGCATCGCCGTCATTTCGTCGCCCCGAGTCGTATCCATGGGTTCCTCCTGGTCACCCCGATGGCCGGCGCCGAGCCCCATTGTTCCGACCAGGCGACGGGTTCGCTTCAGTCAGACGACTGGTTTCTAGCGAGAACGGGCGTTTTGAGCGTCTCCCGGCGCCAGGTCCGCGAGCGACTTATGAGATCGCCTCCAGCTTCACAGCGTGCGAGAACGTGGCCTTGCTTCGTGAGGCAACCACGTACCTCACCGACACCAGGTGCAGGAGCATGTAGACGGGCACCATGAAAGTCACCACTATGGCCAGCGGTTGCATCAGCAGGAAGGCAGAGGTAGGGCTGGTCTGCAGTAGGTGGAGCGGCCCCGGAGCGGTGGCGAGCCCAAGCACCGCGGCGTTGATGAAGTCCAGCAGGCCCACCACAGAGTGCGACGACCCCGTTTGAAAAGTTCGTCAGTGACGATCCGAGTGCGGCGCCTTCAACCGGCGCTCGTAGTCGTCGATCGGACTGAGCACGAGGCAGCCGATCTGGTCGTCCCTCCGCAGGATCCAGTTGGATATGGCGAGCACCTCGCAGCCCCCGTAGCCACGCGCGGCCGCCAGCAACATCGAGGCCCCGTAAAAGAGGAACGCTGCGTTGCTGGTGAACGAGAGGGGTGGCGCGTACAGAGGAGTGAGGACGAGCGCAATGAACACGGCGATGTTGATGGTTGTAGCCAGGGGCCCGGTCGCTTCATAGCGGGTCTTGGCAGTGCGGGCGCGAATCCACTGCCATGTGAGCAGAACAGCTGGAAACGCGACCAGACCTAGCGCAACCGACAAGGGATCGAAGCCGGTTTGGACATTGCCGTGCATCACTTCGATGCGACCTCCCGTCAGCCCATACAACACCATGAAGGAGCCGATCAGAACCCGGGCCACGGTGCCGATGGTGCCGATCTGGCGCCGTCGCGCCTGCTCCGATTCGTTCACGTTGGTTTCTGTCACCCTGGGCTCATACCCAATCCGGGCCGATGCGAGTGCACGTCGCCAGGCGCTCAGTGATCGGCTCCAAGGCGACGGCGGCCTCGTCAACGATCCGATCCAGGCCCCGCAGGGCAAGGCGGTAGACGACCTCTTTGCCGCGGCGTTCGGTGTCGACGAAACCGCAGTGCCGAAGACAGGCCAGGTGGGTGCTGACCCTTGGCTGAGGTTGGCCCACCGCGCTCACCAGCTCACCAACAGTGCGCTCGTGATCCTCGAGCAGCTCCAGTATGTGGAGCCGGGTCGGATCTCCTAGAACGCGAAAGAAGCGTGCCGCGGCGGCGCGGTCGGTTGGAGCTAAAATCGTGGAATACATATCTGGAAAGCAGGATAACATACGCATCGCCCGAGGTGGCGATCGGAAATGTCACACGGGGGAGGAGACGCGAGATGAAGACGAGAGAGGAGTCCGAGACACCCAAAGAGGTCTCGTTGGCTGACATAGCAGAGGCAATCGGTGCAGCCATGCCGGTCCTCGACGAGACGGATCAGCACATAGCAACCGCCATCTATCGCCTGATGAGCAGTGGAGCGCCGGCGGCGCCTGAAGCGATTGCCAAGGCGGTCGGCGGCATCTCAGTGGACGGCGTGAACCAGAGACTGAACAAGTGGCCTGGCGTGTTCAGGGACGACATGGGACGAGTGGTCGGCTTCTGGGGTCACGCCATAGACAAGCTGGAGCCGGAGTACCGTCTCGTGGCCGCCGGCAACACGACCTACGCTTGGTGCGCTCTGGACACGCTCTTCATTCCGGGCATCATCGGCAATGATGTCCGCGTCGAGGCATCTGACCCAGTCAGCGGTGAGCCGGTGTCACTCGTGGTCGATCGTGATGGTGCACGCGGCGTGACGCCCGCCGGCGCATTGGTTTCGATGGTCATTCCTGATGGTCCTTTTGGCTACGACGTGATCGAAAGTTTCTGCCACCGTGTCCTTTTCTTTGCCTCCCACAAGACAGGCGACAAGTGGATTGCCGCCCATGAAGGCACGACCTTGTTGCCAGTTGACCAGGCGTTTGAGGTCGGACGCGTGCTGACTGAGCGTGTCGCCCCCAATTCATGAAGGTCACGATTCAGTACTTCGATGGGTGCCCCCATTGGAGGCTCGCGGACGAGCGGGTCCGGCACGTACTTGGAGAGTTCTCCCGCGATGACGTCACGCTCGAGTACCAGCTCATCGACTCTCCGGAGGCGGCTGATCAACTCGGCTTCCATGGCTCGCCAACAATCCTCATCGACGGTCGGGATCCCTTTCTCACCGGCAGTGAACAGGTCGGTATGAGCTGCCGCGTCTTTAGAACTGAAGATGGGATTCAGGGCGCGCCGACGGAAGCTGAGCTGAGCAAGCTTCTCGAGGAATATGGGCACGCCGAGCCAGAGGCAAGCCTCTAGCCCGCCATCTGCTCGGCTGCGCACTCCGCGGCTCGTCTCTGAAGGAGCTCCCGCTCGCGCACGTTGTCAGTAAGCGACGCAGCGCGCTCGAATTCGGCCCGCGCCTCATCGGCACGGCCGAGCTTCCTGAGGAGGTCGCCCCGGACGGCCGGCAGCAGGTGATATGACTTGAGCGAAGGCTCGCCGACGAGCGCGTCCACAAGGTCGAGGCCGGCTGCGGGACCGAAGGCCATCCCCACGGCGACCGCCCTGTTCAGCTCGACGACCGGCGACGGCGCGAGTTGCGCGACTGCGTCGTAGAGCGCCACGATGCGCGGCCAGTCCGTTTCCCCCGCGGTCGTCGCTCGAGCGTGGCACGCCGCGATTGCCGCCTGCAGCGCGTAGGGACCCAGGGCGCCTCCGAGGCTCTCGGCGCGCTCGAGCGCGGCCAGGCCGCGCCGGATCAGTAGACGATCCCAGCGCGCTCGGTCCTGATCGAGTAAGAGGACTGGCTCACCGGATGGCCCGACTCGAGCGCCCAGACGGGAGGCCTGGATCTCCATGAGGGCCACGAGGCCGTGTACTTCAGGCTCGGTCGGGGTGAGCTCGGCCAGGATGCGGCCCAGGCGGAGCGCCTCTTCGCAGAGCGCCGGTCGGACCCACTCGTTGCCCGCCGTCGCGGAATACCCTTCGTTGAAGATCAGATAGATCACCTCGAGGACCGAGGCGAGGCGCGCCACCCGTTCGGCTCCGCCCGGGACCTCAAACCTGACGTGCGCCTCGGCGAGAGTCCTTTTCGCGCGGACGATCCGCTGCGCTGTGGTCGAGACGGGGACCAGGAACGCCCTGGCAATCTCCTCCGTCGTCAGACCGCCGAGCACTCGAAGGGTGAGCGCAACCCGTGCGTCCTTCGCGAGGACCGGGTGGCATGCCATGAAGATGAGGCCGAGGAGATCGTCCCCGACCTCATCGTCGATCGCTGTATCGAGGTCCAAGACGTCTCGAGCCATCTCGACATCGCGCCCGATCTCCTCGTGCTTGCGCTCGAGCGTCTTACGGCGCCGGATCAAGTCGATCGCGCGGTGTTTTGCGGTCCCCATGAGCCAGGCGCCGGGGCGCTCGGGCACACCTTCGGCAGGCCACTGCTCGAGCGCGGCGACCAGGGCGTCTTGCGCCACCTCCTCAGCCGTCCCTATGTCGCCGACGACGCGAACCAGCCCGGCGATCAGCCGGGCCGACTCGATCCGCCAGATGGCTTCGATCGCTCGATGCGCTTCGGTGGCGTTTCGTGGACCTATGGCTAGAGCTCCTTCACATGCCCTCGAACTCGACGACCTCACGGACCTCGAAGGTCCCGCCGTCGTAGGGTGCCCGCTTGAGCCACTCGAGGGCCTCGTCGATCGAGCGCACCTGCCACAGCCAGTAACCCGCCACCAGCTCTTTGGACTCCGCGAACGGCCCGTCGATGACGGTGCGCTTGGAGCCGTCGAACCGAACGCGCTTGCCCTGCGAGCTCGGGTGCAGGCGGCCGGCCTCGAGTACCACCCCGGCCTTGAGCAGCTCCTGGTCGAACTTCTGGTACTCCGCCATGGCTTCCGGCGTTGGGGGAGTCGCCGCCTCGCTCTGGTTGCCTTCTTTTGCCATTATCAGCACAC
>WNEZ01003966.1_pt1 | contig 14922 bp, 14 predicted proteins | sample 5400521 | NCBI WGS metagenome assembly WNEZ01 (sample SAMN13153339, study PRJNA577476) | soil metagenome | isolation source: 120 cm saprolite under Douglas fir tree site 2 hole 1 replicate 1 | place: USA:California | collected 2015-04-18
ATCGCTCGGAACGGCGCCGAGCGCCATCACGGTGCCCTCGAAACCGGAGTTGACCGTCTGGAAGCGGTAGCCGGCCGGGCCCTTGTAGATCACCGCCAGCCGACCCGGGATCTGATTCTGCGGCACGACGATCTCCTCGATCCCGTCGCCGTCCAGATCGACCGCCAGCGGCATCGGCTCTGGGGAGTAGACGTAGGTCCGGCCCCCCTTCTCGATCTGCGTCTCCACCCCGAGCTTGGCCATGCCGGTCCCGACCGGCGCCGAGGACCGGAACGCGTCCTCGGTGTCGATCGCGATGCGCAGCCGATTGTACTCGTCGATGAAGGCCAGGGCGCGCACACCCTTACCCGAGATGTTGCTGTAGGTCGCGCCGGTCGCCCGGAAGCTGCTGGGCACCCGCACCCGTCCCTCGGACACGAGCTTGCCGTTGCGGAGACTCATGCGCGTCGCGTCGCCCTGCTTGAAGAAGCCGGTCTGGGCGAATCCCTGGGCCCAGAGCGTCTTCTTGACGCCATCGCCATTCGCGTCGACGGCCAGGAGGATCTCCGTCACTTCCTCGACCGCCACGACCGGTTTCTGGTCCCTGGTCGTCAGGATCAGTGAATTGACCAGGATCGCCGGGATCTGGCTGTAGCGATTGACCACGACGTGGATGGCGCCATCGCCGGACAGCTCGGCCAGCTGGACACTGAAGACACGCGCGCGGCTGTCGCTTCGATACGTCCACTCGGGCTCGAGGACGCGCTCCGGCGTGATCCGGTAGAGATACACACGCTCGCCGTCCGTGATGACCATGCGCGCGATCTTGTCCTTCGACCCGACCGCGACGTCCATCGACGCGACGATGAACGGGAACTTCGCGACCTCTTTCAGAGGGATGGCGGCCTCGCCGCTGGAGTACGTGCCGGCGTCGAGCTCCCCGTAGAGGAGCCGGGCGAGGAACGAGCGCTGCTGGTTCGGCGTCTGGCTCTCGCGCTGCCGGCCGGCCGCCGAGTAGTCACCCTTGGCAGGTGGCTTGATCGATGGAGGCACGAAGAGCGCCGTGCTCAGGCGGGAGCTCGCCCCGGGAAAGCTGAACAGCCGGACGTCCATGTACGGCTTGCTCTGGACGCGCGAGAACGCGACGACCAGCAGATTGTCGACCTTGAAACGCCCTGCGATCGCATCGAGGCCCTTGCCGGCGAGCACGTCGTCGCGCTTGGTCCCCTGCTGAGTGAGCCAGACACCGATGGCGTCGCCCAGGCCGATCTGGAAGCGGCCCGTCTTATTGAGGGTATCGATCACCTCATGGATCGCGGCATCCGCCAGTGTGTCTTTGACGCCGGTCTCGACGAGGGGCACGACGCTCAGCTTGATCTTCCCAGCCGAGACCCTGGCCCGGTCACCGGGCTGCACCTCGCTGCCCGGGCTCACCGTACCGGTCGAGTACGCTTCGAACACCTGCTGGACGGCGAGCCGACCGAGCTGCTGCTCGGTCCGGCCGAGGACCTCACCGGTCTTGGGGTGGCGGAGCTCGCGGCCTTGCCGATAGAGGGCCAGCTCGACGCCGGCAACGAGACCGTCCCGGCTGCCGAGCCCGAGCGTGACCGTGCCGTTCTGGACCTCGATCACCTCGCCGTCGACCTTCGGAAAGAGGGCCAGGACCTGGTCGGCGAGCACACCAAGGCTGGGCGCCGCGGTCTGGGCTCCTGAGGTGCCGGAGCCCCAGAGAGCCACGAGGACACCGAGTGCGACAATACGAGCCGCGGATAGACTCATGCGGGTGCTGACGCCAGCATCAGCCCGAGGCTAGCCCAGGGGGTAGGGAGAGTCAAGGAATGGGGGAAAATGAAACGGGGCATGGGCGATCCAGCCACCCATGCCCCGTCGTGACCACAACGACTTAGAAGGACAACCTCACACGCGCGGACGCGTAGTAGGCGTCACGCTGATCTTGCTTCACGGCAACGCCGTTCAGAAGCTCCGTCATTTTCAACGCCGGACCCGCCGCCAGGTAGTAGGCAGCCAGGTCAAACGCCGTGTTCGGAGCGAACCGCCAGGTGAATCCCCCGTTGATCTCGGTACCGATGTAGCGGGAATCACCCTCGACAAAGCTGCGGTCGGTCACGATCGTCCGGGCGGTGCAGCCAGTATTGCTCGTCGCGACGGTCAGCGGCGGGCACCCGGTGTCCGTGTCGACCTTTTCTGCCGCCCACGTCGGGGCGACAACTCCGTACACGCTCAGGGCGGGCGTGATGCTGTACGTGGCCCTCAGGGCGAACTGAGCGCGCCCGTAGCGGTCGTAGCCGATGTTGGTGTCCATGCTCTGGTTCGCCCCGCCGCCGCCGTTGAAGTAGTCAACGCCGAGGCCGAGGATCCCGAGCCAGCCACCGCTCCAGTAGCCAGTGTCCAGGTTCAGCGGCTCGTAGTACCGCTTGCTCAGAGACAGGTTATCCCTAGCCTTGTTGCCTGTGCTGTACATACCGCGAGCCTCGAGAAGGAGCGGACCCAGCTGGAAGCTGCCGATGACGTCGAACAGCCAGGCCGAGGCGTCACCCTCGACACGCGCGATCTGACCATTCGATCGCTGAGCCTGGGTGTCGTACTTCCCCCACTGGTACGAGATCGTGGGGTCGAGGCCGAAGGGCCCAACGCGCCAGCGCGCGTCGAGACCGACCGTGTAGCGGTCTTCCTGGTTGGTCGAATCACCGGCCGTGTTGGTGCACACTCCCGCGACCACGGCGCAACCGCCGACCGCCCCTGCCCCGGCGATGTTGCCGCCGACGGTGCGGACGTTGAATGCGCTACGCCGCGCCGCGCCGGCGGTCGCGCCGTCGGCGTGGAACCACGAGAACATGGGCTTCAGGTCCAGCCCCTTGAACGGCGTCAGCTCGGGGCTGATGATGAATGCGTAGTCCTCGCCGCGGCTCGTCCGCGTCGTGGCCGTCGATCGGTTACCACCGGCGAGCTGATCCTCGACGATCACGAAGGCGAAGTGATTCTTGATGTCCGGCGTGAACGTGGAGTAGAGGTCCAGGCCTGCGAAGTCGCCGTTCGCGTAGTACACCTTGTAGTTGGCAATGGTCCCGAACGGCTGACCGCCCGCGCGAGCCACCGTCAAGAACGGGATGAACGGCAGGAGGCTGTCCTTACCGGTCAGGTCGAACTCGGTATAGATCCACTTGATCTCGATCATGCCGCCGACGTCGGTGTTGGTGTCCAGAGCGCCGTTGGTGGCACTCTTGGAGCCGCCGGAGAACCCACCGGCAAACCCGGAGACGTTGCCCGGGAAACCGCCGTCGTTCGAACCACCCTGGCCGTACATCAGGTCGATTTCGAGAGCGAGCACGGCTTTGGTCCGCCCGACCGCGAACTCGAGATCGGGACGGAAGCGAGTCCGGGCGTACCACTCCCGATCGTTGTCGCGGGTGTAGTTGCCGTCGTAGAAGTTCCGGCCAGCCGTCGTCAGCTGGTCGAACGTGCCGGTGATCGTCACCTTCGGCGCCGGCGTCGGCGCCTGTGCGAGCACAGGCGGCGCCAGCATCGCGAGGATGACGAAGGCGAATACTGCGGTGACGAGCCATCTCCTCATTACTGCCTCCTCAGATATGGTGAGCAGCAATCGACGTGTTGCCGAGACTCAACGCCGACATCACCAACAACTCCGCTGCAACTACGCCCATCGGCGCATCACGCGCTTAGCAGGGCGCCGGCCCCGCGCGCCTCGATCGCTAGAAGGCCAACCGGATGCGCGCGGCCACCTGGTACCCGTCGTTCGCCGACCGCCGGGTGTGCACGCCGTTGAGAACCTCGGCCGTGTCCAGCCCGTCTCCGGCGAACAGCCATGACCCCACGAGATCAAAGGCGGTGTTCGGGGCGAACCGCCACGTGATGCCGATGTTCGCCTCCGTGCCCAGGTATCGAGAGTCACCCTCGACCCAGCTCTTGTCGGACACCGTCGTGCGCGGGACGTTCCCCGCCCCCGCGTTCGCGGTGGTGCTGGCCGGGGTAACGTTGGTGTCGGTATCGACCTTCTCGGCCGTCCACATCGGAGCGACGATTCCGTACACGCTGAAGGCGGGGGTGAAGCTATAGGTCGCCCTGAGGGCGAGCGTCGCCAGACCAAAACGGTCGTAGGTGATCCATCGGGTCATCGGGAGGAAGCCACCGTTGAAGTAGTCCACGCCGGTGGTCCAGATCTGGCCCCACCCGGTGAAGTAGCTCCCATCCGCGTCGAGCGGCTGATAGTAGCGAATGCTTCGAGCCAGGTTGTCCCGGGCCTTGTTGCCGGTGGTGTAGACGCCGCGAGCTTCAAGGAGAAGCGGGCCCACCTGAAAGCTACCGATCATGTCGACGAACCAGGCGCTCATGTCGGCCTCGACTGTTCCAACGGATCCGTTGTTTCTGAACGCCTGGCTGTCCTTCGTTCCCCACTGGTAATAGACCGTCGGGTCGAAGCCGAAGGGACCCAACCGCAAGCGCATGTCGACGCCGACGGTGTATCGGTTCTCGTGGAGGGTCGAGTCGCCCGCCGTCGTGGTCGAGCCGGCCGCCGCGGGGCCGTTGGTGGTCCCACCCGCGGTGCGGATGTTCGCGTGGTTACCGCGGACGCTCGAGCTGGTCAGTCCGTCGGCATGGAAATACGAGAAGAGCGGCTTCACGTCGAGACCTTTGAAGGGCGTGACCTCCGGGCTGAAGATGAACGCGTAGTCCTCGCCGCGACTGGTCCGCACCTGGGCCAGCGAGCGGTTCCCGCCCGCCAGCTGATCCTCGATGATTGCGTACGCGATGCTGGTCTTGACGTTCGGCGCGAACGTGGTCACCCCCGACACGCCGGCAAAGTCGCCGTTGGCGTAGGCTGCGGTCTTATAGCTGGCGAGGCTGGCGAAGGGCTGACCGCCCGCGCGGGCGACCGTATTCACCGGGATGAAGGGCAGGAGGCTGTCCTTCCCGGTGAGGTCGAACTCGGTGTAGATCCACTTGATCTCGATCATGCCGCCGACATCCGTGTTCGTGTCGAGGCAGCCGTTGGTGTTCGCCTTGCAGTTCGACGCGCCGGTCACGTTGCCGGGGAACCCACCGTCGTTCGGACCCATCTGGCCGTAGCCGAGGTCGATCTCGAGGCCCAGCACGGCCTTGGTCCGCCCGACGGCGAACTCGAAGTCAGGACGGAATCGCGTCCTGGCATACCACTCGCGATCGTTGTCACGTGAGAAGTTGGCGTCGTAAAAGTTCCTACCGGCCGCCGTTACCTGGTCGAACAGACCGGTAATCGTGACTTTTGGTGCCGGCGTCTGAGCGAAGACGGGCGTCACCAGAATCACCAAAAGCACCTGAGCGAGAAGAGCGGGAACGAGGATCCTTTTCATCGCGGATCTCCCCGAAGCCGGGCGGCACTGCCCTGGAATCTCGCACGGGTCGTCACGGTTGATGTAAGTCTGCACGGCAACGCCCTGCACACCGCGCAATTTTTACTGTATGGACAGTATCAACGTCAAGAAAAAATCTGACGAGTTAAATCAGATACTTACGAGTTTGTGGCCGAAAACTAGCCGCCGTCTCCCAGGGCTTTTAGCCGATCGAGCGCGGCCTGGCCGACGGGGGAGTCGGGGCCGAGTTGACGGGCCTGGCGGAAGGCCGCCTTCGCCTCGTCCTTTCGGTTCTCGGCGACGAAAACGAGGCCGAGGTTGTAGTAGGCGGTTTGCATCTTCGGGTCGAGGCTGATCGCGAACCGAAGAGTTTGCTCGGCCTCTCGATACTGCTTGAGGTGGTAGAGGGCCAGACCAAGGTTCTGGTTCGCCGTCTCGGGGATCGTCAGAGTCGGCAACTCGAGCGCCTTCCTATAGCTCACGACCGCCTCGTCCCAGCGACGCGACTCGGCCAGCGCCGTCCCCAGGTGGAAGTGAGCGTCGGCGTACATGGGATTCAGCTCGATCGCCTTCTTGAAATGTTCGAGCGCCATGTCGGGGCGTCCGAGCTCGAGCAGGACGACGCCGAGCGTGTCACGATAGATCGAGGACGACGGGTTGATGTTGATCGCCTCCTGAAGGGAAGCAAGCGCGCCGGCCGGCTGCTTGTCGTTGAGGAAGCTGAGCGCGCGATCGTACGCGGCGCGCGCTTGAAGCTTCTGGACCTCGGCCTGCTTCTCTGCCTCCTTCGTGTTAGAGCATCCGGCCACAAGACCCAGGGCAAACAGAATAAGCCAAAGCCCGTGTCTTCTTGACACGCTCAATCCTCCCCATGTAGCCTCAACAAGATGCCTACCTACGAATATGAATGCCTCAAGTGCAAACGCGTCTTCGAACTTCGCCAGCGAATCTCCGAGCCGGCACTGACGGTGTGCGACGTGTGCGGCGGTGAAGTGCGCCGCCTCCTCTCTGCCGCCCCGTTCATCTTGAAGGGCGGGGGTTGGTACGTCACCGACTATCCATCGGAGTCCCGCAAACAGGCCCTACAATCCGAAAAATCGTCGGAGAAGCCCTCCGATAAGGCGAGCGACAAGGCCGCCGACAAAGCCTCCGACAAGCCGGCTCCCAAAGCCCCCGACAAGCCGGCTCCTAAGGGCGCCGACAGCACTACGACCGCCTCCGCGCCCGCCGCTCCGCCGCCGACGAAGTCCGGCTGACGACGACAGGAGCCCCGCGCCCGGCCCTGAGCGCCTTGGCGGCGCTCCCCGCGTTCACGGCGATCTCCAGACGGTTGCTCGAGCCCACGAGCGCTCCCGGATCACCGCGCTCGAGCTCACCGTAGGTCCGCACCAGCGGGAGCGTCCTGCCGGCGACCCGGATGGCGACGCCCGACCCGAGTGAGGCGATAGCGTCCGCGTGGATCGAGGTCACCAGGTTGCCGAAGCGGTCGACATGGACGACGGAGCCCCCGACCCTGCCCTCGCTCACGCGAACCTCGGGCCAGTCGAGGCGCACCGGGTCAGTCACCGCCGGGCCGAGACGGGCCGGCTCGAGACCCCGCGCGAGGTGGGCGGCCGCCGGCGCGAAGATGTCGCGCCCGTGGAACGTCTGGCTCACCGCGGTCCCGCGGAACTCCGCCTCCGTGAGCTCGAAGGCGCGCCAGTGCCGATCGCCGAGGAACGGCGTGAACAGCCCGTTGTCCGGTCCGACGAACATCTGGTCGCTAGAGGCCACCGCGAGACCGCGGCGCGCGGTGCCGACGCCGGGATCGACCACCCCGACGTGGATCGTGGCCGCCGGAAACCGGGGTGCGGCGGCTTCGAGGGCTAACGCACCTTCCAGGACGTCGTGGGGCGCCACCTCGTGCGTGATGTCGACGACGTGGACGTCGCGGGTGATAGAGAGGATCGCGCCCTTCATCTCGGCCACGTAGGTGTCGCGCGTGCCGAAGTCGGTCGTCAGCGTGATGACCGCCACGTCAACGATCGCGATCGACCACGAAGTCTGCGATCAATGCGAGCGTTTCTCGCTCCTCCGACGGCACGAAGGCCGCCAGCTCGGCCTTCGCCGACCGCGCGTACTCGTGCGCCTGGGCCAGGGCGTACTCGACGCCCTCGTGATCGAGGACGTAGCGCCGGATCTCGTCGACCTCCTCGGCGTCGAGGGCGTGACGCTTGAGAAGACTCCTCACGCGCTCGGACTCGGCCGGCGTCGCGCGCGCGAGCATCGCGATGAGCGGCAAGGTCCGCTTCCCCTCGCGGAGGTCGGCGCCGATCGCTTTGCCGAGGCGATCCTGATTGGCGACGAAGTCGAGCGAGTCGTCCGAGATCTGGAAGGCGACGCCAATGTCCATACCGTACTGCGTGAGGGCGTCGACCTGTCCGGCCGGGACCCCGCCCAGGAGGGCGCCGATGCGGCAGCATGCGGAGATGAACGAGGCCGTCTTCTGGGTGATGATCCGGAGGTAGTCCGCCTCGGTGGTGACGCCGCTCCGCTTGAGCTCGAGCTGGAAGACCTCGGCCTCCGTCATCGAGACCGTCGCGCGCGCGAGAGTCTCCATCACGGCGCGGTCGTTGTCCCGCACGAGCATCGCGAACGACTTCGAGTACAGGTGGTCGCCCACGAGGACGGCGGCGTCGTCGCCCCACTGCGCGTTCGCCGACGGCCGCCCGCGCCGGAGCGGCGCCTGGTCGACCACGTCGTCGTGGATCAAGGTCGCGGTGTGGAGCATCTCGACGACGCAGGCCAGCCGCACGCTCCGCGGGCCGACGTAGCCGGCCAGGCGCGCCGCCAGCAAGAGGAGCATCGGGCGAAGGCGCTTGCCGCCGGCGCCCGCGATGTACCCGCCCATCTCCTGGATCAACGCCACCGGCGAGTCCAGCTCGCGGCGGATCTCGGCCTCGACGCGCTCCAGATCGGCGCCGACAAGACCCGCGACGCGCTCCTTCAGGACCCGCTCGAGGGTGGGCGTGGCCACGCGAGCGATTACTTCGGGACGACCCGATCCTTGATCTGGATCCGCGCGCCCGGGGCCACCGTCTGAACGTCCGCGACCGAGAACCGCTCGCGCATCTCGGTGACGCGCGCCGTGCCGATCTCCTCGTCGAGCTCACCGAGCACCTCGCCCGTCACGGGATGCACGAGCGGAATCGCGTCACGACGAAGACTCACGAGGGTTCCCGTCCGAATCCCGTCGGCGGCGGTCAGGTCGATGACGATGCGGGTCGTGTCCACGTAGACGACGATTCCCTTCTTCGGACCTTCCGGCGTCTTCCCGTTCGTGGGCGCGGGCCTGGGCGCGGCCGCGACCGCACCGCGCGGAGCGGCCGTTTGAGCCGGTGCCGGCGCCCCTGTTGGTGTCTGCGTGGGCATACCCTGGCGCGCGCTGATCTTCCCACCGCCGGGCGGCGAACCGTACCTGGCGACGATCTCCGGCGGCGCGATGATCGAGCCCTTGCCGAACACCAGGGTCGAGACGGTTACCGGCGTCTTGTCTTCCTCGACCCAGACGTATTCAGGCTCGCTCGGCACGTCGCCGAACCTCGGGTTCTTGATCAGGAGCCACCTGGTCTCGGCCGACTTGATCGTGACGGATGGATCGCCAGCGTTGGGGACGCCGATAACTTGCTTCGCCGTCGAGCAGCCGAACGCCGTGACGGCGACGACGACGAGCAGCGCGAGACGTCGCCCGGTCATGGTGCCGCGCATACCATAGCAGGATCGCCCGGGCAAGACATCAGTCTTCGCTGAGCGGTTCCCACGGGAAGCGCTGCTCCTCCGCGGCGGCGGGTGGCAGGAGGGGCGCTCGGCGAGAGAACAGCGCCGTGCCCGTCACGGCCGAGATCCAGGTCACGTCGAGGTAGACGACACCCCGCCGCTCGATCAGGACCGGCACGACCCAACCCGCCACGTCGAACTTCCTCGAGACGCGCACCGCACGCTCCGGGAGGGCCAGGACCTCCTGGACGTGCGCGCCGCCGCTGGCGAAGAGGTCGCTCACCGTGAGCGGATCGACCACCTGGAAGCGCTTCGAGCCCTCGAGCGCCACCGCCAGGAGATACGGAACGCGGCGGAGGTCCGGCTTCGTCTTCGATTCCGACAGATCGAGGACGGGAGTGACCGCGACCTTGATCCGCCCCCGGGTGATCCTGACGCCGTCGTCGGGCTGCGGAAGCGGCTTGCCCTCGATGGGGACGTACAGCGCCTCGGAGAACCGCGGCTGCACCGTGCGGACCTGGGCATGGCCGAGGACCTCCTCGTACCGTCCGAGCGCTTTCCGGGTGATCGGGTGGTAGAACTCGTCGCCCTTGCGGAAGATGGTGAACTCCTGACCGACCTGGGCCCCCCCGCTCTCGCCGACATCCAGATAGAGCGTGCTCCCTTCGGCGCCGATCACGAGGCCCTCGAGGGGACTGAACGCCTTGGTGAAGTCGTCGACCATGAGCGCGAAGGTCGCCCCGGCGCGATCGGCCATCCCGGCGGCGGCGCTCGAGGCGCTCGCGAGCGCGCCCAGGATGACGAGGCCCCCGACCGCCCAGGCCCGCACACTCAAAACGTCACCGAAGGCCTGTGGACGCCGAAGACCCCGCGCAAGCGGTCACAGATCTCGCCGAGCGTGACGCCGACCTCGACGGCCGCGACGAGGAGCGGCAGGAGGTTGTCACGGCCGCGCGCCGCGGCCTCGAGCCCGTCGAGAGCCCGCCCGGCGGCGGCGCGATCCCGAGTGGTGCGCGCGCGGGCGACCCGCTCAGCGAGGGCGGCGCCGACGGCCGCGTCGACCTGGAAGAGATTGCCGGGCGGGAGGTCGTCCGTCACGTACTCGTTGACCCCGACGACGATCCGCGCGTGGTCCTCGACCTCGCGCTGGTAGCGGTACGCCGCGTCCTGGATCTCGCGCTGCATGAAGGGGATCGCGGCGACCGCGCCCCCGAGGTCGTCGATCTTCGCGATGTAGACCCGCGCCGCCTCCTCGATGTCGCAGGTCAGGCGCTCGACCGCGAAGGCACCGCCGAGCGCGTCGGCCACGTCGGCGACGCCCGACTCGTGGGCGAGGACCTGCTGGGTCCGGAGCGCGATCCGCACCGCGCGCTCGGTGGGCAACGCGAGCGCCTCGTCCATCGAGTTCGTGTGCAGGGACTGACAGCCGCCGAGCACGGCCGCGAGCGCCTGGACCGTCACCCGGACGATGTTGTTCTCGGGCTGCTGCGCGGTGAGCGTGCTGCCGGCGGTCTGCGCGTGAAATCTAAGGGCCAGGGACCGCGGGTCGCGGGCGGAAAACCGCTCTCGCATGATCCGCGCCCACAGGCGGCGCGCGGCCCGGAATTTCGCGACCTCCTCGACCAGGTTGTTGTGCGCGTTGAAGAAGAAGGAGAGCTGCGGGGCGAAGACGTCGACGCCGAGGCCGGCCGCCATCGCCGTCTGCACGTAGGCGATGCCGTTGGCCAGGGTGAAGGCGACCTCCTGCACCGCGGTGCACCCGGCCTCGCGCATGTGGTAGCCGGAGATCGAGATCGTGTTCCAGCGCGGGACGTGCTCCTTGCAGTACGCGAAGGTATCGGTGATCAGCCGCATCGAGGGCTCGGGCGGAAAGATGTAGGTCCCGCGCGCGATGTACTCCTTGAGGATGTCGTTCTGCACGGTCCCGCTGAGGCGATCGGCCGCGACGCCCTGGCGGCGGGCGGTCGCCACGTAGAGCGCCAACAAGATGGACGCGGTGGCGTTGATCGTCATCGAGGTCGAGACCCGGTCGAGCGGAATCCCCTCGAACAGGTCCTGCGTGTCCTCGAGCGAGGCGATGGACACGCCGACCTTGCCCGTCTCACCGCGCGCCGCCGGCGCGTCCGGATCGTAGCCCATCTGGGTCGGGAGATCGAAAGCGACCGACAGCCCGGTCTGCCCCTGCTCGAGGAGGAAGCGGTAGCGCTTGTTCGTCTCGACGGCGGACCCGAAGCCGGCATACTGCCGCATCGTCCAGAGGCGCTTCCGGTGCATCTCGGGGTGCACGCCGCGGGTGAACGGAAACTCCCCGGGCGCGCCGAGCTCCGAGGCGAGGCCCTCGGCCGGAGCGTCCTGGGGCCCATAGACGGGCTTCAGCGGCGCCCCCCACGATGTCTTGAACTCCTTGGGCCGGTCCATCACAGGGGCAGATTACCGTGCTTCTTGGGTGGGTTGGTGTCTCGTTTGGTCCGCACGAGCTCCAGCACCTCGCAGAGCCGCGAACGAGTGTCCCTCGGCTCGATCACCTCGTCGATGTAGCCGTGCTCCGCGGCCACATACGGAGTCGCGAGCATCTCGCGGTACTCGCGGGCCTTCTCGGCCCGGAAGCTCGTCGGGTCCCCCGCCTGCTCCGCCTCACGCCGGTAAAGGATGTTCACGGCGCCTTCCGGGCCCATGACGGCGATCTCCGCCGTCGGGTAGGCGAAGTTCGCGTCGCCACGGATGTGCTTGGAGGACATGACGCAGTACGCGCCGCCGTACGCCTTGCGGGTAATCACCGTCAGCTTTGGCACGGTCGCCTCGCAGAAAGCGTAGAGGAGCTTGGCGCCGTGCTTGATGATCCCGCCGAACTCCTGCGTCGTCCCCGGCAAGAACCCCGGCACGTCCTCGAACGTCACCAGTGGAATGTTGAAGCAGTCGCAGAACCGGACGAACCGGGCGCCCTTCAGCGAGGCGTTGATGTCGAGGCATCCCGCCAGGTGGGCGGGCTGATTGGCGACGATCCCGACCGGTCGCCCGCCCAGACGACCGAAGCCGACGATGAGATTGGGCGCGAACCCGGCGTGGACCTCGAAGAAATAGTGCTCGTCCAGCACCGTGCGGATGATGTCCAGCATGTCGTAGGGCTTGTTCGGCTGGTCCGGCACGATGGACTGGAGACTCTCGTCGCGACGGTCGATGGGATCGCGGGTCGGCCTCCGGGGAGGCTCCTCGAGGTTGTTCTGCGGCAGGAACGTCATCAGCTCGCGGATCAGGGCGAGGCACTCTTCTTCGCTGTCGGCGGCGAAGTGGGCGACGCCGGACGTGGTGCTGTGCGTTCGGGCTCCGCCGAGTTCCTCGGCCGACACGGCCTCGTGCGTCACCGCGCGGATCACGTCCGGGCCGGTGACGAACATATACGAGGTGTTCTTCACCATCAGGATGAAGTCGGTGAGCGCGGGCGAGTACACCGCTCCCCCCGCGCACGGCCCCATGATCGCCGAGATCTGGGGGACGACGCCGGAGGCCAGGGTGTTGCGCAGGAAGACGTCGGCGTAACCGGCAAGCGACACGACGCCCTCCTGGATCCGGGCACCTCCTGAGTCATTGAGCCCGATGATCGGGGCGCCGGTCTTCACCGCGAGATCCATGATCTTGCAGATCTTGCGGGCGTGGGCTTCCGAGAGCGAGCCGCCGAACACGGTGAAGTCCTGCGCGAATACAAAAACTCCGGCCCGATCCGGTCACGACCCCGTCTCCCGGAATGCTCTGGTTCTGCATTTCGAAGTCGTGGCTCTGATGTACGACGAGCTTGTCGATCTCCGAGAAGGATCCGGCGTCGAGCAGGATCTCGAGCCGCTCGCGGGCGGTCTTCTTGCCGGCCTTGTGCTGGCGACGCACCCGCTCCTCGCCACCGGCCAGCTCGGCCTCGGCATGTCGGCGATGAAGCTCGTCGAAGCGATCCTGATGCGACATCAAGGTCCTAGTTTCATTGACTTCCGGTTGATTATCCACCAATAATTCAACCCCATGCCCTTCTGGGTCCAGATGCTCCTCTCTTTGGCGGCGTTTGCGCTGTTGCTGGCGCTCGTCGCCGCGGTCTGGGCGCTCAGAGGGGTGGCGCAGCGGGCCGAGGCGGTCCTGGCCATCGTCGAGCAGGAGATGCGGCCGCTGGTCGGCCAGGCATTGGCGCTCACCGAGGACGTGCGGGGGCTCACGCGTGAGGCGGGCCGGGAGCTCGAGCGCGTCGGCGCTGTCACCGACCGGATCGAGGACATCGCGACCGGGCTCGGCCGGATCGTCACGACGCTCGGCAGTCTGACCCGCGCCGGCCAGATCGTCGGCGTGGCGGCGGGGCTCAAGCGTGGCATCGAAGTGTTCGCTCATCGCCTCAGGCACCAAGGAGATCACCATGAGTAACGATCGAAGCGATGCGGGCGGGTATATGGGCTGGTTCCTGTTCGGCGCGGTGGTCGGCGCCGGCGTCGCGCTCCTGATGACGCCGAAGACGGGCGCGCAGGCGCGCGAGATCCTGGCGGAGCACGGCGGCGACGTGGCGCGCCGCGCGCAGGAGTTCGCCAGCGAGGCGCAGGGCCGCGCCGGCGAGTGGCTCGACAAGAGCCGTGAGATCTTCGAGGAGCAGACGCAACGCCTCATGAGCGCGTTCGAGGCCGGCCGCGACGCCATGCGGGAGGAGATCCGTAGAGGGTCCAGCGAGTCGCGTGGCTGAGATCGAGGTCCCCAATCCCGCTGAGATCCACGAGCGCGGCGAGACGGCGTTTGGCCGTCGCGCCGCGCTCACCACGGCGATCTACGCGATCGTGCTGTCGATCGCGGCGCTCGGCGGCAACAACACGGTGAAGGAGATGCTGCTCGCGCAGCAGCAGTCCTCCGATCAATGGGCGTTCTACCAGGCCAAGGTGATCCGGGAGCACCAGTACCGCGCCCAGAAGATGCTGCTGGAGGCGCAGCTGGCCGAGCCCTCGAACCTCAAGGGCGCCGAGCGCACCAAGGTCGAGGCGCTCGCGATGAAGTTCGGCGAGGAGGAGAAGCGCTACAACGCCGAGAAGAAGGTCATCGAGGCGGAAGCCAAGAAGCTCGAGGCGACGCGCGACCACCGCCGGGAGCGGCATCCGTACTTCGAGTTCGGCGAGGTTCTCCTGCAGATCGCGATCGTGAGCGCCTCGGTGGCGATCCTCTCCACCTCACGCCAGATGTTCTGGTTCTCGCTCGTCCTGGCGGTCCTCGGCGCGACGCTCACCGTGAACGGGTTCATCCCGATCTTCGCGCTACCGTTCCTGCACCACCACTGACCGCGTGCGCGGCGGCTCCGAAGTCGAGCCGGGGGCCTAGATGTGGATCGCCTGGCCGAGCGCAGCGAGCGTCGCCTCCAGGGCTGCTTCCGACAGGGTTGGGTGGGCGTGGATCGTGTGGATGATCTCATCGAGCGTCGCCTCGAGGGTGCGGCCGACCGCGAACTCGTGGATGATCTCGGTCGCCTCGGGGCCGATGATGTGGACGCCGAGGATCTCGCCGGTCGCCTTGTCGGCGATCACCTTGACGAAGCCTTCCGTCTCGCCCAGTGCGACCGCCTTGCCGCTCGCCGTGAACGGGAAACGGCCCACAGAGACCTCGCGTCCGGCCTCGCGGGCGCGCGCCTCCGTTGAGCCGATCGAGGCGATCTGGGGGCGGCAGTACGTGCACGACGGGACGTTGCCGTAGTCGACGGGCCGCGGGCTCTTGCCGGCGATCGCCTCGGCCGCGACGACGCCCTCGGCCATGGCCTTGTGCGCAAGGAGCGGCGCGCCGGCCATGTCGCCGATCGCATAGATCCCCTTCA
>WNEZ01002823.1_pt1 | contig 14913 bp, 14 predicted proteins | sample 5400521 | NCBI WGS metagenome assembly WNEZ01 (sample SAMN13153339, study PRJNA577476) | soil metagenome | isolation source: 120 cm saprolite under Douglas fir tree site 2 hole 1 replicate 1 | place: USA:California | collected 2015-04-18
TCGCCTACACAGATGGGGACGCGTCAAGATCGTTCATGTCGAACCAGACTGCAGGGACCATCCAAGCGTTCGCGTACCGCACCAGTTTCGCACCAGAAACGACCTCGCCAAAGCGGAACGAACACGCTCGATCTCTGACGAAAATGCAAAAAAATCAACAAAGGTGAGCCGTATCCTCCCGCTCATAACGGTCTGGTTGCAGGTTCGAGTCCTGCCTTCGCTCGCGAAGCGAGTGAAGGCTGCCACGCCGAAGCCGCTCGGCGAAGGCGGGCCGCGCTGCCCGCGAGCTACGGCCAGGCAAGCCACGCGCGACCGTTAGGGTGAAGTGTGTCCGGCGTAGCTTGAGCGAAGCGAAAGCGAAGACGGACTGGCGCCGAACCCCTCGCGGCGAAGTCGGGCCCGCTGCCCGCGAGCTACGGCTCGGCAAGCCATCCCCGCGATCATCATCGGGAAAGACCGCCGCAAGGCCGACGCGGCTCTCGCTTTCAACTAGAATATCGAAAACAACCCCATGCAAAGTAGCATGGTGGTCGCTGGCATGGATGCTTTGAGCGATCCCGCGAAAACATTTTGACACGTCGGGCAAATCAGCGGCACTATTCCATCATCGCGCCATTTGTAAAACGCCCATGGCCCTGCCCGACAACGGGCTCTTCGGCGCGATTGCAGACAAAAAATCCTTCCGACAATTGAAGTTGCACCGGCTCGCCACGGCGAATGATCGCCCGCGCGTTGCCGAACCGCGCGCGCTTCCGATGCCCGTGCCCGAGGAGATATCGACGTGAACACAGTTCCAGACCTCAACAAGGCAGCGGCAATGGCCGCAACCGATCAAACCCGGGCTGCCGCAGCCCCGCGGATAAAGCTCTTGTCACACGGATTCTCCATCGACCATCCAGATCCGGAGCATGGCGAACAGCTGATGTCGGACGCATTGGGGGTCGCAGATCGCGATGCGATGCATGGCATCTTGAGACAATTGGTGAAAGCCAGCGTGAACGGGCAGGAGCCTGACGCGGTCAACCTCTCCTTCATGATTTCAATGGTGAAAAGCATCAAGCCCAGGGATTCCGTCGAGGCCATGCTGGTGGCGCAAATGGTGTCCGTTCATGTGATGGCGATGCGATGTGCCCATCACCTCGCAAACGCGGAAGACATCGCTCAGCAAGACAGTGCCGGGCGCGCATTGGGCAGGCTGGCCCGCACGTTTCCGGCCCAGATCGAGGCGCTCAGCCGCTATCGCAACAATGGCGAGCCTGCCATCACCGTGCAGAACGTGTCGGTTCAGGATGGCGGCAAGGCCATCGTCGGCAACGTCACGCAGCATGCGAGCGTGATCGTCTCGGACAAGAGCCCGGCGCCCGCGGTGACGGATGCCCGGATGGTCTCGATGCCTGATCGTGGCGCAAAGGAGCACGATCCCGTGGACGCAAAGCGGGAAGCAAAGGCATGAGCGACCACGCCCGCAATACCGAACCGATGCTGGCGAGCCCGCGTTGCGGGGCAAAAATCCGCTCCGGCGGATCGTGCCGCTCGCCGGCGGTGCGCGGCAAAAGGCGCTGCCGCATGCACGGCGGTGCGCCGGGGTCCGGCGCGCCAAGGGGAAACCAGAACGCGCGCCGGCACGGCCTGTTCACAAAGGTCGCAATCGCCGAGCGCAAGCAGATTCAGGCCATGCTGGGTGAAGCGCGGAAGTTGCTGCAAGCGATGAAATGATCTGCTTTCGCAGGGCCGAACATTGCAGGCCGCTGATAACGGTCTGGTTGCAGGTTCGAGTCCTGCCGGGCACCTGCGTCAGGCAGAAGGCAGACCTGCCGACGCGAGAAGAACGTGTGTTTTTGTTTCTCGATCTCGTCGGATCGACGTCACTCGCCGAGTCGATGGGTGAGTTGCGCATGCACGACCTTCTCACTCGGTTCTTCTTCGACATTGACGAGGCGATCCTCGCGCATGGCGGCGAGGTACATGCGTATGTCGGGGACGAGGTAATCGCGACGTGGCGACTCGCCGCCAACATGTCAGAGCGGCGTTACCTCGACTGCTTTTTTGCCATCCAGGATAGGATTGCGGAGAAAGCGGATTTATATCGGGGCGAGTTCGGTCTGGTACCGACGTTTCGCGCCGGACTGCATGCTGGCTCGGTGGTGATCAGCGAGTGCGGGGACTCGCACCGGCAGATCGCCTATTTCGGTGACACAATGAACGTCGCAGCCCGGCTGCAAGAGCGTTGCAAGGAGGCCGGCCGTGCTCTGCTTGTATCTGCCGAGCTCCTTCGCCTTGTGCGTCCTAGCCGTGACCTTGTTGTCGAAGCGCTGGGACCAACGCAGCTGCGCGGGCGTGCGGCGGCTGTTGAGGTGTTCGCCGTCGAGCGCCGCCGCTTGGCCAATGAATGAACCGGATTCGGGACGCGCACCAGGAGTAGCCGCTTGGCTCCTTGACGGGGGAACGTGAATCAGTACTCAGCCATTGAAGGCCGCCTGAGCTTCCGGCAGATCCCAGATCTTGCCGATCGCCGCGGTGGCGGCCGAAATTATCGCGGCCTCGTCACCGTGAACATAGTGGCCGGCATCGATGAGCACACGTCCATCAACGACGACCTGATCGATATTGGCGCGGTTCCCAAGCGCGACCATCCCGCGTCGCGGATCGAACAGAGGCTGCAAGTGTGGATGGGTCAGGTCGACGACGGTAAGGTCGGCGGTTGCGCCCGGCGCGATCATCCCAAGGTCCGGCCGCTTGATGAGCGCGGCGGCGGTTGCGGTGACCGACTCAATCAGGTCCGGCGCGCTCGCTACTTCCGCGCGACCGGACGCAATCTTCGAGATCATCGACGCGGCGTTGAGTTCACCGAGAAGGTCCATGTTGTAGCCATCGGTTCCGACCACCGTCCTGACGCCGTGCTCCGCAAACCGGCTGAACGCCGCGGCGACGCCTGAGCGCGCAAACACGCGCGGGCAGTTCAGCACCGTTGCGCCTCTCGCCGCCATCAGCTTCAAATCGCCATCGGTGCTCGCGATGCAGTGCGCCGCCAGAAGGTCTGGCGCGACCAGGCCCAGCCAGTCGAGATATTCGGCCGGCGTGCGATTGCCGTAGCGCTTCCCTATCGTCACGACCTCGGCATGGCTCTGAGCAAGATGGGTCGTGATCGGAACGTCGAGTTCGCGCGCGCGGGCGGCACACGCCCGCAGCAGGTCCGGACCACAGGTGTCAGTCGCGTGCGGGCTCATCGCGAGGCCAATCCGGCCGTCGCCGCGTCCATTCCAGCGATGATACAGCGCGTTCCAGGTGTCGAGATCGACTTGGCCATCGTCGCCGGCATAGCGAACCACTCCATCCGGACCGGCCTTGGCATCCGACGTGGAGAACAGATAAGGAGCGCCATAGAAGCGGATGCCCATTTCGTCGGCGGCGTCGAACATTTCGGGTATTGTATTGCGAAACGGCTCCATCACCGTGGTGGCTCCGCCCTTCAGCAGTTGCAGGATGCCAAGCCGCGCGATGGCGAGCCGCTCTGAGGGCGACAGCAGGTCGGCGCCGCGCTTGGTCAGCGGCAGAAGCACCGTATAGACGATGCTCTGGTTGTTTCGACGACCATTGCCATCCTCCGTGTGCGTCCGAGCGACGGCTTCGCTGAAGCAGTGGTTGTGCAGGTTTAGGAGGCCGGGCAGCACGAAACGGCCTGGCTTGTCGAAGATCTCAGTAGCGGACGGCCGGTCGCGCGTCACGGCAGCGATCCGCCTGCCCTCCAGCAACACCCAATGATCGCGCAGCACCTCCTGCGCACCATCCTTGCGCGACAACACGTAGCTGCCAAAGATTGCGATCGTTTTCATGTCGGCTTCACATTCCAGAAGACGGCCGTACCGTCGAGGATACCGGTGATGCTCGAACGGTACGCGGTCGGTTGTTTGTACTGACCGATCGGGAAATAAGGAACTTCCTCGAACGACAACGCCTGGATCTCGCGGCAGATACGTTGTTGGTCGGCAACATTGGAGGCTACGAGCCACTGGCTTCGCAACGCTCCCATCTTCTCGCTCTTGTACCAGCCAGGAGCTTTGCTGTCGCCGCGCAGATTCGAATTGCCAGCCGGATTCAGCCAATCGATGCCTTGCCAGTTGCCGACTCCGGCGCTCCAACCGCCTTGGGCGATGGGGTCCTTTTTCAACTGTCGCTGCAAGACCACGCCGAAGTCCAGCCCCGCATATTCGACGTTCATGCCGGCCTGCTGCAGCATGTCGGCCGCCACGTCGCCGAGTGGTTTCTGTGCGAGCGAGTTGGTGGGAACGAGCAGCACGACTTTCTCGCCGTTGTAACCAGCGGCCTTGAGGTCAGCTCTGACCTTCGCCATGTCGCGCGGTCCGCGGAACACATTCAGGCCGACATCGCTCGCCATGGGCGTACCGGGCGCAAAGAAGCCGATCGGCGAGGATTGATAGGCGGGATCGTCGCCCGCAACCGCCGTCATGAAAGCGGACTGATCAATCGCACCCAACAGCGCCCGGCGGATGGCTGGATTGTCGAAAGGCGGTTGCAGATGGTTCACGCGCAGCATGCAGGTGTAGCCGCGCGGGTCGAGAATCCGCGTGGTGATGCCGCCGGCACGCTTCAGCACCGGCAGCAGGTCGTGCGGCGTTGTTTCCTGCCAGTCCTGCTCGCGCGTTTGCAGCGCAGCAACCCCTGTCGCCGCATCCGGCATCGTCGTCCAGACCACGCGATCGTAATGAACGATCTTGGGACCGGCGGTCCAATCCGGCTTGCCGTCTTGGCGGGGCTGATACCGATCGAAGCGGGCGTACACGTTGCGCGCGCCCGGGACGCGCTCGTCCGCAACGAAGCGGAAAGGGCCGCTGCCTACGACTTCGGTCAGCGGCTTGAACGCGTCCTGGCTCGCCAGCCGCTCGGGCATCATGAACGGCGCCTGGATCGCCGATTTGCCGAGCGCCGCGGGCAACAAAGGGAAAGGCCTGTTCAGTCGAAAGCGGATGGTACGGTCGTCCGGCGCTGACAGTTCGTCGGTCGCCGCCATCAGCTCGGCGCCGAACCCGTCGCGGGTGGCCCATCGGCGAATGCTCGCGACGCAATCGCGCGCCAGGACGCGCTCGCCGTCATGCCATAGCAAACCGTCGCGCAACGTGAGATCCCACTGCCGATCGTCGCTGGAGACGACATGCCCGGACACCATCTGAGGCGAGACCTCGAGCCCCGAATTCATGCCGTAGAGAGTGTCGTAGACCATAAATCCATGGTTTCGGGAGACCTGCGCCGTGGAGTAGATCGGATCGACGAAGGTCAGATCGATCACAGGAATGAAGCGAAGCGTGCTCTGCGACTGAGCGCGAAGAATTCTCGGCAGCGAAAACGCCGGCGCTGCGACTGCGGCCCGTAATAGTGAACGACGGGAAACGAGCATCGAGGACTCCTAAGATGAGAAACGGGTAAGACGGCCAATGGGGCTGCCCGGGATACGTGATCGGCGCGAATCTCAGGGAGTGGCTGCCTCGTGACTTTGGAAATTCGCCGCGATCGCCTCGCCGGTTGCGATCCACAGATCGGGGCAGGATTTGGCGTAGGTTAGAAATTCTCGCAGCAGACGAAGCCGCATCGGACGACCGCTGCATTGCGGGTGCAGCACGGTCGTGACCATCGCGCCCCAATCCCGGACCTCGTCGAGTTCATCCTTCCAGATCGAGAGCACGTGCTCCTTGGGAAAGATCGACCGTGGGCTGAATCGGGCGGACAGTCCGTGCATCCAGTCGTCGTAGCTCGCGGTCACCGGAAGCTCAATCGTGCCAGGCCTGCCATCCGCAAGGCGATGGCGGTAAGGCCGCACGTCGTCCCGAAACGACGAGGTGTAAACGATGCCGTGGCGCACCAACGCCACGCGCAGCTCTTCGGTGAATTCGCCGTAAGGCGCTCGATAGCCGGTTGGCTTGACACTAAGCCGACGCTTCAGTGCCTCGAAGCCCCGCTCCAGCTCCTCCTCGATCCAGGGGTCGCCCGGATCCGGCAGCAGATGATGATACCCATGATGGCCGATCTCATGGCCGGCCTTGAGAATCGCCTCAGCCATCGCGGGATGCGCATCCGCCGACCAGCCGGTGATGAAGAACGTCGCCTTCAGATCAAGCTGATCGAGCAACTCCAGAAGTTTCGGCGTGCCGACACGCGCCTCGTAGCCGCCATAACTCATCGTGATGAGGCGCTGGGCGTGAGCTGCGTCCTTGCTGGTCCATGCGCTCTCCGCGTCCACGTCAAATGACAGGAACATCGCGGAAGTATACGGCGCCGGCCAAGGATACTCCGGGGCCGGCGGCGCGGTGTTCGCTGGAATGAGCGGAATGCTCGCGAGCGCTTTACTGTCCTGCATTGATCGTCGCCTTTTTCACGCCGTAATCGGCCAATTTCCACTTCGCAAGCAAAACTCGGTAGGAGCCGTCCGCGATCAACGCATCCAAGGCCTCCACAACCGCTTGCTGAAGCGCCTTCTCCTTGACGCTCAAAGCAAGCCCGGTGAACTGGAGGGCGAAAACATCGCCGATCGGGATATACACTCCGGGTTCGAGGTCCATCATGTAGGGAAGTGTCTCGCCACCCTGGACGGCAGCGTCGAGCCGCCCTTGCTTGAGCTGGGTCCGGGCATCGGCCGATCCTTCGGTGCCGACGAATATAATCGGATCGCCGCCGCAATGCGCATCGCTCCAGGCGGCGACCAGCTTCGGAAAGGACGTGCGCCGGCTGGCGCCCACCTTTTTCCCGCAAAGCGCCATCGGGTCCTTGAACTCCGCTGCGCGAGATTGCTGGGCGAAGAATCGAGGCCCATTGCGAAGGTAGTCGACAAAGGTCGCCGTGTCCTGCCGGCTCGCCAGGTCCGTCATGCCGGACAGGATCGCATCCACCCTCCCCGTCGCGATCGCGGGCATCATTTGGTCGAAGCTGGTTTCCTGCCAGACGATCTTGACGCCGAGCTTTCGGCCGAGCGCCTCGCCGAGCTCGACGTCGAAACCAGTCAGCGTGTTGGTAGCGGGATCGCGGAATTCCAGGGGTGGATAGTTCGGCACGATGGCGGCCCTGATGCTGCCCTGCTTTTCGATTTCCGGAGGCAGTTCGACCGCGATGGCCGAACCAGTGGCGGCGCAGAGGAACGCAGCAGCAAGAAAACGTTTCATCATGAAAATCGCCTGATCAGATCGCCGCGGAGAGAAAGGACTGGGTACGCGCTTCACGGGGTGCACCGAGAACGTCCGCTGCGGGGCCGGATTCCACGATCGCGCCATGGTCCATATAAACAACCCTATCAGCTACCTCGCGCGCGAAGCCGAGTTCGTGCGTTACCACCATCATCGTCATTCCGCTGCGGGCAAGCTCCTTCATGACCGTGAGCACCTCTCCGACCAGTTCGGGATCGAGCGCACTCGTCGGTTCGTCGAACAGCATCAGCATCGGCTTCATGGCGAGCGAGCGCGCGATCGCCACCCGCTGCTGCTGCCCGCCCGAAAGCTGCGCGGGATAGGCATCGGCTTTCGCCGCGAGGCCAACGCGCCGCAGAAGCTCCATCGCCTCCCCCCGCGCGTCCTCCCGCTTGCGGCCCTGCACCTGTACCGGACCTTCGGTGATATTTTCCAGCGCCGTCTTATGCGGGAAGAGATTGAATCGTTGAAATACCATGCCGGTCTTCAGCCGCTGCCGGGCGATCTGCTGCGGGGTCAGGCGATGCAAGCGCCCGCCCTCTTCGCGCAGCCCCAGCAATTCGCCATCCAGCCAGATGCCGCCGCTGTCGATGGACGTAAGCTGATTGATACAACGCAGAAGCGTCGTCTTGCCCGATCCCGATGCCCCGATCAGGCAAAGCACCTCGCCCGCCCGGACGTCCAGCGAGACCCGCTTGAGAGCTTGAAGCTCCCCGAAATTCTTGCTGACCGAACGGATCGCGACGAGGGGGCGGGTCATCGGGCTATCTGCAATGAACCGCGGGCGAAGCGTCGCTCAAGCAGCATCTGGGAAGGCGTCAAGATCGACACGACGAGTAGATACCAGAAGCCGGCGACGATCAGGAGTTCGATCACGCGCGAATTCGCGTAATAGATATTCTCGGCGTTGTGCAGCACCTCCGGATACTGGATGACGCTTGCGAGCGACGTGGCCTTCACCATGCCGATGAATTCATTGCCGAGCGGAGGGATGACTACCCGCATCGCCTGAGGCAGGATGATCCGGCGCAGCGCGTGCAGCCGTCCCATACCGATCGCCTGCGCGGCCTCATATTGTCCGGCGTCGACCGACAGCATGCCCGCCCGCATCACTTCCGACGTATAAGCGCCCTGATTTATACCGAGGCCGAGAAGTGCGGACAGAAACGGCGTCATGACATCGACCGCCCGGGCCGACCACAGGCCGGGAATGCCGATCGTCGGAAACACCAGCGCGATGTTGAACCACAACAGCAGTTGCAGGATCAGCGGCGTGCCGCGGAACAGCCACGTATAGCCGGCGGCGACCGACTTGAGCACCGGATTGGGCGAGAGCCTCATGATCGCGACGACGACGCCCAAAACGATGCCGAGAGCCATCGCGAGCACCGCCATCACCATGGTGTTGACGATGCCTTCAAGGATCACCTTCGCGGTCAGAAAGCGGCCGACATAGGCCCACTCGATCTGACCGTTGGCGAAGGCACGCCCGATCGCGACCAGTACGACGAGAATTGCTGCCGCGGCGAGCCATCGCCGCCAATGAGCCTGACGCGCGAGCGTCATCCCCGAAATATCGGGGAAGCCTCCCGCAAGCGTGTCCGCCGCTCTCATTGCGTGGCCGCATTCGTCATTGGTTGGGGCACCGCGTTCGCACTTAACCCGTATTTGTCGAGAATGGCCTTGTAGGAGCCGTCGGCGATCATTGCGGCAAGGTGTTGCGTCACCACCTCGCGGAGCGCCGCGTCGTCTTTCCGAAACATGATGCCTTGATAGCCGGTGGAGAACGGCTCTCCGACGACGCGATATTTCCCGGCCTCCTGCTGCTGGGCGTAGGGCAGCGTCTCGCTGCCCTGCACCGCGGCGTCGATGCGGCCTTGCTTGAGCTGGTTGCGGACGTCGATGCTGTTCTCGCCCGGAACATATTGCACGGCGGGCTTGCCGCCGGCCTCGCAGTTCTGCCTGCTCCACTTCTCGATCTCGATCGGGAAGCTGGTGCTGCGCGTCGTTCCCACCCGCTTGCCGCAGAGCTCAATGGCGGACTTCGCCGCGTTCTCCGTCAGGACGAAGATCTGCGGACCTGTCGTCAGATAGTCGACAAAGTCGGCCGTCTCGCGCCGCGAGCTGCGATCTGAAATACCGCTGATGATGAAATCGGCGCGCCTGGTCTGCAGCGAGGGGATGAGTTCGGCGAATGGTGTTTCGCTCCAGACGATCTTCACACCTAGCCGTTTCGCGATCTCGTTTGCGAGATCGATGTCGAGTCCGACGAGTTCGTTCGTCGCTGGATCGCGATACTCCATCGGGGCATAAGTCGAATTGACCGTCAGCCGCAATACGCCCGCCTGCTTGATCGACTCGGGCAGTTCGGCAGCCTGTGCAATTGTAAAGGCGAGGAGCGCGGCGAAACCAACGGAGAACGAAAGGCGTGTCATATCAGCTCCTTCGGCCCGCGCGAGTGGCCGCATCATATTGATTCGCATCGAGAGCGGCGGGTTCAATGACGCCAGCACGCTCCGTGATCACCGTGTATTGCTCCGGCCGCCGATGGGCGGCGAAATTGAACATCTTGTCCTTGCCCTGGCGACAGAAATCGAGATCAAGGTCGGCGACGACAACTTCATCCGCGAGGGTCTGCGTTTCGGCGACGATCCGGCCGTTCGGATCCACAATGCAGGAGCCACCGATCAGTCCGGAGCCATCCTCGTTCCCCGCCTTGGCGACCGCGATCGCCCAGGTGGCGTTCATGTAGGCGTTGGCCTGAGTCACGAGCTTGGAATGGAAGGTCCGCAGCGCCGCATCTTCTGTGACGCCGCCGTTTGGATCGTAAGCCGCGGAATTGTAGCCGACGCAGACCAGCTCAACACCCTGCAACCCAAGCACGCGCCATGACTCGGGCCAGCGGCGATCATTGCAGATCATCATGCCCATGATCGCATGGCGCCAATCCGGCCCCGTCCGAAAAGCAGGAAATCCCAAGTCGCCATATTCGAAATACCGTTTTTCGAGCTGCTGGTAGCGGGCACCGGCACGTGGTTCTACCGAGCCCGGCAAGTGCACCTTGCGATAGCGCCCGAGAATTTCGCCGTCGCCGTCGACCAGAATCGAACAATTAAAGCGCCGACGGTCCGATGTCAGTTCGGCGTAACCGACATAGAATCCGATGCGGAGCGCCCGGGCGCGATCGAACAGGCGCTGCACGGCCGGATTCGGCATACTTCGCTCGTAGTGATGATCGAGCGCCTTGCCCTCAACGAGCCACCGCGGGAAGAAGGTCGTAAACGCCAGTTCAGGAAAAACGACCAGACTTGCGCCGCGCGCAGCCGCCGCATCCAGGAGCTCCAGCATCCGGCCAAGCGTGTGCTCTCGCGAGTCGGCATTTTGCGTCGGCCCCATCTGAGCAGCGGCGGCGCGGAGAACTCGGACCAACATTGCCTCCAATCTGTGCGGATTGCTTACTCAAGAGGCGGATGAGCCCGCTCCGACAGCGCTCCGATGCGCCGGTCATTACGCGGAAGGGCGGCACCAATTGCAATCATTCGTGCTATGATATTTTCAGTGAAACAATAACCGGTAGTTATATGAATCTGCGCCAGTTGGAGATCCTGCGTGCAGTCATCCGCCATCGGACCACGGTCGCGGCAGCGGACGAACTGGCGCTGTCGCAGCCGGCGATCAGCAACGCGCTGAAGGCGATGGAGGCGCAGGCGGGCTTTGCGTTGTTCGAGCGCGTCAACAACCGGCTGTTCCCTACCGCCGAGGCGATGGCGCTTTACAAGGAAAGTGAAGCGATCTTTGCGCTCCATGCGAAGCTCGAAAATCGCGTGCGCGATCTGAGGGAGTGTCGCTCGGGACATCTGTCGATCGTCGCGACCCCGCCGCTGGCCTACAGCATTATTCCGCCCGCGCTGTCAGGCTTTCTGCGCCGCCGTCAGCAGACGCGTGTATTCTTCGATGTACGGCGCTACGAAGGAATAATCGACGGCGTGCTGAGCAGGGTAGCCGAACTCGGTTTCGCGCTCGGTCTGTCGCATCATCCGGGCATTGCGCACGAGGTAGTTCACACCGGCGAAATGGTCTGCGTCTTGCCGCCGAAGCATCCGCTGGCCGAGCGGCCGATCATTTCCGCCTCCGACCTCGTCGGCTTGCCCTTCATCGGGCTGGAGCGCGGAACGCGATTGGGCGAAGCCGTACGCGAGAGCTTCGCGCAAGCCGGCGCGCCGTTCCAGCCAACCGTCGAGGTGCGATATTGCAATACGGCCTGCGTGCTCGCGGCCGCCGGCGTAGGCGCTGCGGTCGTCGATCCGTTTTCGCCGCGCCAGGGCGGCAGCCACGACCTAATCGTGCGGCCTTTCGCGCCCAAGACAGTGGCTGTGGCCTATATGCGGTGGTCGGAAGCGGAACCTCTATCGCGTCTTGCCAAGACATTCCTGAATGAAGTCCGGCAAGCGAGCGGCCTGCTGGGCCGCGATGGCTGCTAGTCTAGCCTGATGCACTCAGGCTGCCTGTCGCCCCGGCCGACGTCGCGGTCTCCGCGCACAACGCCGACGAGATCGGCAAGATCGTGAACAGCCTGGCGGCGAAAGGCGTCAAGTCCTGGGGTAAGCCGATCGATGTCGCTGATCCGGCCGCACTCGACGATTTCGGTCACCGACGGAAAGGCCGCCCCTGTGCAATAACGCTCACCCCAAGGCCTATCTCGGTTCCACCCATTTCTTCTTGCCGAGCATGCGTTGCCAGATGAGCACCGCGACTTGCCGATCGCCATCGAAGGCAAGCGAAGCACCGGCCGAGACCACTTCGGCAGCTTCGTCGGGAGATTGGATCCGAAGTACCGTCACACCCATGAGTTCGAATGCTCCGGGCGTGGCGCTGCCTATCGGAATTTGCCACGGATTGAACTCTGCCCACTCGCCGCCCATCGTGACGGGCGTAAGCAGCGGCATTCGATCGCATCGGTACTCGCGAGGGGCTATCCAGCAGCAAGTGGATCGGCGGCGCCGTGCACGGGGTGAGCGCCCACGGCAAGATTAGGCCGGCGATGATCGCGGTGCCGAGCGGACATCGCAGTTCCGAGGTAGCCCGACTGCGATGAAGGTCTGCTTTGCGCCATTTGCAGTGTCATTCGCACACCAGATGTTATGGAGCGTCGATGTCCGCTCTTCTCAACAGCGGACATCCCCCGCATCGGCCAAAATCTTCAAATTACTTTCGCTGGGACGTAGGCGATCTCGATTGGATCAGGTATGGCCCCGTCTAATCAGGTTTGGCAATCTGACGGTAGAGATCAGCATAGTGGCGTGCCCGATTGTGCCACGCTACATCAACGGTCATGCCATTCTTCTGAATCCTTTGCCAAGCGGGCTTGTTGTGAAACAGCCCTTTGGCGCGGCGAACGGCGCCAGTGAGATTTTCGCTCGTGACTGGCCCGAACTGAATTCCTGTCGCTACACCTGCAGGGATGGTCATCTCGTTGGCGTCGATAACGGTGTCCGCTAGTCCGCCGACGCGCGATACGATAGGAATAGCACCATAGCGCAAGGCGCATAGCTGCGTCAGTCCGCATGGCTCGAAACGCGACGGTACCACGAGCGCATCTGCGCCGGCCTGAATGAGATGAGCCAGATTCTCATCATAGCCGATCAAAACGCCGATCTGATCCGGATAGGATTTGGTGGCAGCAATGTAGCGCGCCTCAAGGTCCCGATCGCCATTTCCGAGCAAAACCAACTGCACACCCTTGCACAAAGCGAGCGGCAGACTCTCCAGGAGCAGATCGAGCCCCTTCTGCCAAGACAAGCGACTGATAACTCCGAGCAAAAATGCATCGGGTGCGAGGGGAAGGTCGAAACGCCTTTGCAACGCGGTTTTATTCGCCGCACGGTCGGCAAGTGTATTTACGCCGAACGGTGATGCGATGCGCGGATCGGTCCCGGGATTCCAGACGGCTATGTCGATACCGTTGAGGATTCCGCTCAACACATCCGATCGTGCGCGCAGTAGCCCATCGAGGCCCATGCCTGCATCAGGCTCCTGAATTTCGACCGCATAGGTCGGCGAAACCGTGGTGATACGATCGGCAAATTGCAGCCCGGCCTTCAAAAAGCCGATCCCACCATAATATTCAACTCCGTCAATCGTGAAGGATTCGGGGGGTAGTCCGATATCCCTCAACATCTCCCGCGGGAATTTTCCCTGATAGGCGAGATTGTGAACTGTCATGATCGTGCCTGGCCGCGGCCGCTCGCTGTAGTGCAAGAAGGCGGGGGTCAGCCCGGCCTGCCAATCGTGCGCGTGCACGACATGAGGCACAAATGCCGGGATTGCGCCTTCGCCGATTTCGGCAGCGGTTCGCCCTAGCGCAGCGAAACGAATGGCGTTGTCGGGCCAGTCAGCGCCGTCGGGCGCAACATAAGGGTTTCCGGGACGCGCAAATAAATGCGGCGCGTCAAGTATGAACAAGTCAAGCTCGGCCATGGAACAGCTCAGCACACGCGCAGGCCCCCCATAAAAATTTGGGAAGCGAAGGACTTCATCTGCCGATTCCAGCTCGTTCAGCACATCCGGATATCCCGGCACCACAGTACGCGCTTCGATCCCTTCCGACTTCAAAGCCTTCGGCAGCGCGCCAGTCACATCGGCGAGGCCGCCAGTCTTGATAAGAGGATAGATCTCTGAAGCAACCGAAAGCACGCGAAGGGGCTTCATGCAGACAGCCTGTCGATCATCGGCTGCGTAATCAGGCAGATTCCTTGCTCGGTGCGGCGAAATCGCTTGGCGTCGCATTCAGGGTCTTCGCCCACCACCAGTCCTTTCGGAATCCGAACACCGCGGTCGATCACCACGTTCTTCAGTCGTGAACCGCGAGCCGCTTCGACATACGGCAGGATCACTGCATTTTCGATTTTGGCAAAGGAGTGAACATGCACACCGGTGAACAACAGGGAACGCCGTATCGCCGCGCCAGATATGATGCATCCTCCGGAGACAAGCGAAGTCACCGCCTCGCCGCGCCGACCACCCCGATCGTGAACGAACTTCGCAGGCGGCGTGATTTCGGCATGGGTCCAGATCGGCCAGGAGCGATCGTAGAGGTCAAGTTCAGGCAAGATGTCGGTAAGATCAATATTGGACGCCCAATAAGCATCTAGCGTTCCCACGTCCCGCCAATAGCTGCGCGCGTCATTATGTGACCGAACGCAAGAGCGGCTGAAATGATGAGCTACGGCGCGCCCATGTTTGACAATATAAGGGATGATATCCTTACCGAAGTCATGACTCGAATTCGGATCTTCTGCATCGCGCCGAAGCTCTTCGAAAAGGAATTCTGAATTGAAAACATAGATTCCCATGCTGGCGAGCGATTTATCGGGCTTGCCCGGCATGGCTGGCGGATCGGTTGGTTTCTCCAGAAACGATTTGATGACGTCGGTATCGTCGATATGCATGATCCCAAAGCCACTGGCCTCGCTGCGTGGCACCTCCTGGCAGCCAATCGTCACGTCCGCGCCCTGCTCGACGTGCTGTTGCAGCATGAGCTCATAATCCATCTTGTAGATGTGATCTCCGGCGAGCAGCACGATAAATTTGGCGTTGTGGGGCTCGATGATGTCGATGTTCTGGTAAACTGCGTCGGCTGTCCCGAGATACCAGTTCTTCTCGGAAATGCGCTGACTGGCCGGCAGAATATCGAAGCTTTCGTTTCGTTCGGGACGAAAAAAAT
>WNEZ01002825.1_pt1 | contig 14912 bp, 10 predicted proteins | sample 5400521 | NCBI WGS metagenome assembly WNEZ01 (sample SAMN13153339, study PRJNA577476) | soil metagenome | isolation source: 120 cm saprolite under Douglas fir tree site 2 hole 1 replicate 1 | place: USA:California | collected 2015-04-18
GGTCGAGGGGAGCGTTACTGGCCGCGGCCTGGCCGCTTGTTCGCTGCGGCAATAAGCCATTCGTATGCCCAGCTGGCCACTGCCATTGACGACGCCTTCGCACGCTGGGATCGCTCGCATTTGCATGAGTTCGAGCTTGCGGATGGCACTCGAATCGGCACGCCAGGCCCGGATATGGACGACGATGTCCTCGACGAAAGCCGGGAGCGGCGGTCGAACCTCTAGGCATCTCAGCAATCTGATTATGTGTTCGACTTTGGTGACGACTGGACGCACCTGTGCACTGTCGTCGAGGCCCGCATTGATCCGCATGAAGTTCTCGGCGTGGTTCCCAATGCCCCCTTGCCGTACTTCGGTTGGGGAAACATCCCGGATCAATACGGGCGGGCTTGGGCTAATGAGGACGATGAGGCTCCTACACGGCTAGATCCCGAACTGACGGACTTGCCACCGATCCGGCCGGTCTGGGGGCCCAAAAGGTAGAGCCTCCTGGCATGCGTCCCGTCGTTGCTGCCGATAAGTGCTCATTAGCGAGACCACAGCCGCCTCTCGCGCGCGCGTCATCTAACTAAGAGAACTCGGCCAAGAATCGGTGCCATATTCGCTCGAGGGAAGCACGCTGTAACCGATAAGGAATTACTTGACGGCCATCTAATTGGCTGTTATACATGCGCCGACGCTCGGTCGCTGGGAGACCCCGCGCGCGGGGTGGAGGAAGGGATGCTGGTGTCACGACCGGCCACAAAGCCAGGCCTGGCTGTACTCATTGCATCCCTGAGCCTCCTGGTGGTCTTGTTGCCGCCACCCGTCGAAGCTGCTGGTCCCGTAGTGAGCCCATCGGGCGCGGGTACGGTGGTGATCGGGCCGCAGGCGATGGAGGGCAACCTTCAGATCCATCCAGGAGATTCGCTCCGGGCCGGTTTTGACTTCACCATGCCGGGCAGCCACCCAGCCGCCACGGCCTCTTTCTACAGCGGCTCGATCGCGCTCCTCGTCACTTGCACCAACGGTGCAACACCGGCCCTTGCCATCAACCTTGCGGCCCAAACGATCACCGACCCCGCAGGCAGTCCGAGTTGGTATCCATCAGGCGACCAATCCAGCTCGCTCGTCTTCCAGGGCACCTTGACCGCTCCAGACCTTTGTGGTGGCGGGGTTATGAACGATGCCAACGGCGCGACGTTCAGGACAACGTTTTTCTCCACTGACACAATCGACAAGGTCAACTTCCGCTTCCATTACAGCGACAACACGTCGGGATCATGGAGCGCTACGGTGCAGGGGACCCCGACTCCGTTCGCAAAAACCGTTACCTCTGCCACCCTGACGCCGGCGCTCAGCCTCGGTCTCTCGACGGATCACACCAGCGCCATTCCAGGTGACATCATCAGCTATACGGCGACGGTCACGAATACGGGGTCGACGCTTGCCGTGTCCGGTGATTTCGTCGCCAGCGCCACTGGCAGTGCGACCGCAGTCGTGGCTTCCTACTGGGACGACATTTCCACCTCGCCCGACGGTGCGACCTGGACCCCTCTAGCCGGTTCGGCCGCCGCCCAGTCCGGGTACACGCCTGGCGTGACCGCGCCGATCACGAGCGGTATGGCGCTTTCGGCCACCGCCGTCCCCGCAACCGGGGTCACCTATCCGACGTCAGGCGACCGGATTCTCGGCACGAGCATCACTGCCGGTAACACGGCGACCTGGCATTACGCCGCCAGCGTTCCGCTTACGCCCACGCAGGCCGCGACGCTGGTTGACCCAACCAAGGTCAAGAAGGTTCGCAACAGTTTCCACCTCGAGGTGTCGCCCGCAAATCCAAATGTCACCCAGCCTGCAGTCATCAACGTGGACTTCTCGAATCTGTTCTTCGGCGCCGGTGCATCGGCGTCCGTGTCCAACGTGAAGGTCACCGTTCAGCCCCCACAAAACGCCTCGCCGCTGGTCTTCAACTCAGGTAACACACCCGCCCTGGCCACGCTGGCGCCTGGCGCGTCGGCGCCGGTGACCGCAACGTTCCAGGTGCCTGTACCAGCCGCCAAAGGCACGCAAACAGATTCGTCTTACTTCACATCGCTGTCAGCAGTCGAGGGTACGGTGCTGACGGCATCGGCTACGGCGAGTGGGACAGCGCCAACCGGAACGATATCGGCAACGTCTCCGCCGAACGTGAGCACCACGGAGCACCTGCCCATCGTCTCGATTGCGAAGTCCGGCCCTACCGTGATCAACGCAGGCGACACCGAGACGAACCCGCTGGCCCTCAAGAACAACGGCGGTGCGATCGCGGCTTCATTGTCAGTGGTCGACGCAGTGACCGGCGGCGGCTCGGGCACCGTAACCGGCGTGCCTGCGTCACTTGCCGCCGGCGCGTCCGCTACAGCGAGTGCCACTTACCCCGTGCCTACCAGCCAGCCCAGCGGTGGTCTGACGGACACGGCATCTGTGACCTGGACGGATGCGAACGGCAACTCTTACGGATCGCTTTCCAGTTCCTTCACCACGCAAGTTCAGAACTTCCTATTCGGCGCCACTTTGATCCTCGCGCCGGCAAGCGCTGGGCCCAATGTCCCGGGGACAACCCAGCAGCTCGTGGCCACACTGGTCGACAGCCACGGCAACCCGATCTCGAATCAATTGGTGCACTTCACCGTCACCGGCGCTAATCCCGGAGCCGGCACAGCGACCACTGATGCGAACGGCAACGCCTCATTCACCTTTACCGGCACGAACCCCGGCACCGACTCGGTGCAGGCGACGGTCACCGGACCGGGCATCACCATCACCTCTAATACCTCCACCGTCGGCTGGCTCAAGCAGCTGCAGCCGGTCGCCCCCGCGGCGATTCAAGGCAACTTCTACGCCAACGCCGCGAACAGCTGCACCTTCGACATCGGCCCCAGCGCGACCCCCGTGTTCGGCCAGACCTTCCCCGACATCCTTTTCAACCCGGCGCCCACGGTCGTGCCTCACGACATCTCGACAGTTGGCAACTTCACACGGCCGTTCACCGATCTCACAGTCGACGTCAACGGTAACTACAACGGTCAAATCGTCGCGCAGGGCAATGGGCAGCAAGCAGGCGCGGGCTCGCTGATCAACTTTTATGCGGTCTTCAGCGGGACCTTCGTCATCAACCAGCCAGGGGATCTAACGTTCAGGATCCTGCACGACGACGGGTACATCATCGGCGTCGGCGGCGGGGCCACCCGGGTGAACGGCGACTTCGAGGGCAACCCGCCAGCGACCACCCCGTTCAACGGTTATGGCGTGGTCGCGGCCTGGAATACGGGCAGCAGCGGCTCGTCCAGCAGCGGCCCCGCGACAGTGCACTTTCCGGCCGCCGGCACCTATCCCTTCGAGCTCGATTACACGGAGTGCGGCGCCGGCGCCCTCTTCCTTAACCTGCTGACCGAGCAGTTTGTCGCTCAGACGAACCCGCTGGCCGTCTACGTCGGGTACGCGGACGCTTTGCGAGCTGGGGGCAGCGCCTTCCCATTCCCGTGGGACGGTTCGCCGAACACGAATTTCTTCGGCTGCCCTGGGTGCCCATATGACGCCGGCGCGATTCGATTCGACAACAACTCGCAAACCTCAATGACCTTCGACTCGATCACTGTCGATGTTGGGGCTAATCACTTCGACCTCTGGCCGCACGCCTTCACGCTGCCGGCGGGCCAGATTTTGATCTTGACCATGACGGTCAACGACAACTTCGACACGTCGGACTTTTCGGGAAGTCCATGCAACGTCAACAACGGCGTGATCCCGAAGGTGAACGTGACCATCGCGGGAACCACCACGTCCTATCCGGATGTCAACCAAATCCTGAACACGGGCGGATTCGACCTCGCCTGCCTTCGCAACGAGTCGCTCCCGTGGCGAAGCATCAACGGCGCGGCGAACGCGATCAACCTTCCGGTCCCGCCCGCGGCGAGCCTGAACCTCACGCCATTCAATATCCCAGGCTCGACCCAGGGCCAGAGCGTGTCCCTGACGGTCTCCGCGCTGGATGGTGCCGGCAACCCGGCGGCCAACCTGCCAGTAACCCTTCAGGTATTCGGTGCCAACACGCAGACCTTGAACGGCACCACTGGAACCAGTGGGCTTGCGACGTTCACCTACGTCGGCGCCTCGACCGGTTCAGACACCATCCAGGCATCCGCCTTCGTGGGTGGCCTGCGCGCGATCTCGAACCAAGGGACTGTGGTGTGGACCCCGCCAGGTGGGGCGAACAACCCGCTTGCACCTTCGATCTCGAGTCTAACCCCCGCCGACGGGTCAGTAGCCACCAAACCAGTCGCAGTGACCGCAACGATTGCGCCTCCATCAGGACAGACGATCGCTAGCTGGCGAGTCTTCTACCAAGCGCTCGACCCCGGTTCTCCGGTGACAATCAATTCGGGGACCGGCGCGCCCCCATCACCTCTAGCGACCTTCGACCCAACCGTCCTGCCGAACGACACGTACGGCATCACAGTCGAGGCGACTGCGTCGAATGGTGCCGTCCAGGACCTGACCACGACGGTGACCGTACTGGGCAACCTGAAACCGGGCCGATACACCACGACCTATCAGGACCTCGCGGTGCCGGTGGGCGGATTCCAGATGGAGGTTCGCCGTACCTACGACTCGATCGATCCATCGAACGGAGACTTCGGTGTGGGCTGGCGTATGAGCGTATCCAATTTCAGGACAGCCCCAAATCGCGTGCTCGGGGCCGCGGGTTGGGTCCAGTACAACAAGAGCTGCACGCTGGGCCTCTGCTTCACCGCGTTTAAGAACTCGGCTCCACGGTTCGTGACGGTCACATTCCCAGACCAACACGCCGAGACATTCGACTTCACTCCGACAGGGGGAACCAATCTCTTTTGGGAGTGCGCACCAGCGTTCACGGCTCGTCCGGCTGGGGCGCTCGGCGGCTCAACCTCCTCACTGGCTGCTCTGGACGACACCGGTTGTACCTATACGGGCGATGGCAACATCTACGGGTCTGGAGGCAGACCATACGACCCCCACCGCTTCAAGGTCACCACTCGCGATGGCCGCCAGATTGTCCTCGACCGGACCCTTGGACTGATTTCTGAAACTGATGCGAGCGGAAACTCGCTGACAATCGACAGCAAGGGGGTCCACTCCACCATCGGGCCAGCGTCGTCGTCCACCTCCGGACCTTCAATCAGCTTCACGCGGGACAGCGCGAACCGCATCACTGATGTCACCGGGCCTATTAGCGGCCAGCACATCCACTACGGATACACCGGCACTGAGTTGACTGCCGTGACCGACCCCAACGGCAACACTGTGACCTATACGTACGACGCCATCAGCGGCAAGCTGCAGCGCTCCAACGACCCGAACAACCAGCCACTGCAAACCCTCAACTACGACTCCACCGGACGCCTGGTTTCGATCGCCAACGGCAACCAACCGGCGACCATCATTAGCATCAACCTCGGCGCGCAGCAGGAGACTTTCCTGGATCCGAACGGGAAGCTCACCACCGTCCTCACCTATGACGACCAGGGCGACGTAGTTCAGGAAGACAACGTCTTCAACGGGCGGACTCTGACCAGCCATTTCTCCTATGACGCCGTTGGTCGGTCGACAGGCTCTACGGATCCACTCGGAAACACAGATGCGACCGTTTACGACGAGTCGGTCGGTCCCAGCAACGGAAACGTCCTTTCCATGACGAACGGTGGCCGTGCGTGGTCTTTCGAGAACTACAACAGCCTCGGCGAACCCGGACTGATCCGGCAGCCAGACGGCAGCGTCCTGATCACGATCACTTACGACTCCAACACTGGTGTGGTCCTCAGCACCCAGGCACCCGGTCAGTCACCTACGACACTCACCTACACGGCGGATGGTCAGGTCAAGACTGTGAGCGATCCTGGCGGCCGAACGGTCATCCGCGGCTACGACTCGCTCGGGCATCTGGTATCAATCTCAGACGGCCTCGGCAGGGCTGTGACCCGAGTTGTCGACGCGGGCGGACAGGTGAACTCCTTCACCGATCAGGTTGGCAGTCAGACGCGGTTCGATTACAACCCCGACGGGACGATGTCGACTTTGACTGACCCGAACCTGCATCAGACTCACTACTTTTACGACAGCCTTGGGCGGCTGGACCAGATACAGGATCCGCTTGGTCATTCGATCTTTTACAACTACGACGCGGCAGGCCTCCTGTCACAGCAAACCGATCGCAATGGCGCTGTTACGACCTTCGCATATGACGCTGACGGTCTCCTCGTCCGCGAAGTCAGGCCGAATAGCGATGTCATCAACTTCGGCTTCGACCCGCTCGGGCGTCTGATCGAGGGCGACACCTCCGCAACGCACTTCGAGCGCGTTTACGACGATGCAGGTCGCATGCTCGGCGAGACCTCTTGCGGAAACACCGGGGCCTCCGCCACCCCGTGTTCGGCCGCCGCCTCAGGTCAGCCGGTTGTCACGCTCGCTTATACCTACGGGACCGACGACGAACTCACTTCGGTGGGCAGCTCCGATCCTACGGCCGGAGCCACCCATTACGCCTATGACGCCGTCGGCCGGCTCAGCTCGGTCCAGTACGGCAACCAGGGAGCCTTCACGTTTGCCTACGACACTGTTGGCCAGATCACGAATCTCAATCGCCCCAATGGCGTCAACGACAAGTTCACCTACAACGCGTCCGGCGACCTGATCGGCCGCGACGCGACGCTTGGCGGGACGCCGGTGGCGGCCTTCGACTACGGCATCGACCCAGCCACTGGCCAGCGGACGTCGCTGACTGACAACTTTGGGTCCCACACGTTCAACTACGCGGCGAACGGCAACCTGGTGGCCGCGAATCATCCCGCCAGCTCCGGGCTGGCAAACGAGGCGTATAGCTATGACGCGGCTGGAAACCGGAGCACAGTCGGGGCGACGTCAACCTTCGACGCGGCCGACCGTTTGCTAACGGACGCCACATTCAACTACGTATACGACGGCGAAGGAAACCTCATCTCAAAGGCACCTCGAAGCGGGGGTGCGGCGACCACGTACACATGGAACAGCGACCACCAGCTCATCGGCATCAGCTACCCGGACGGGACCAGCAGCAGCTATCGGTATGACGCCGCGGGTCGGCGCGTGGCTGCCGTCGACAAGGGCACCGAGGTGCGCTTTGTCAATGACGGGCTGAACTTGGCCGGCGACTACAACAATCTGAACCAGCTTCAGGCTAGCTACGTAGCGGGCTTGGAGACGGTCGCCGCAGGTCAGGCGTCCTACTACGTGTCAGACGGCCTCGGCAGCGTAAGGGCGCTCACCGACGGCGCCGGAAATGTCACAGGTCGTTACCAGTACAACAGTTTCGGGGTGCCGTCTGCGGGCAATGCTGCCCCGAGCCGAGACACGTTCACCGGTTACCAGTTTGATTCCGCTAGCGGCCTCTACTACGCCGGAGCGCGCTATTACGATTCGTCGACCGGCCGGTTCCTAAGCGAGGATCCGATACCGGCCGTCAATCCCTTTACCTACGCCGCCAATGATCCAATCAACCTAGTCGACGTCTTCGGACTCTATGCAGCTGCCGAATACGGCGAGCTTCTGATGGACGAAGCTAACGCGGCCCAATGCGTCTCGGGCCAGGTCGATGCTGTTGCTGGTGTGTCGATCGGCGCAGCGGCGTCTGCGCTGGACGGGGGGGTGCCAACGGCTGCTGGCGTCACAGCCGACCTGGTCGAAGCCGGCGCCGCCGCAGAGGCTCAGTGTGTGGCCACCGGCCGGTATAAGTACAAGCGCCCAAGCTGGAGAAATGGCATCAAGGGCAAAGTGTGGAAAAATCGCATCGAGCGCTCTACAGGCCGCGTACGGGATCGCGTTTCAGGTCGCTTCATGAACGCCAACAAGCCATGGCAAATCGGCCACGACCGAGGTTATGAATTCGCCAAGTATCAGAAGTACGCCCAGGAGACCAACATGCCTCCGCGCGACTTCCGGGACGGTTACAACAACCCGGAGCACCTCAGTCCCGAGTTACCGTTGTCCAATGCAAGCCACAAGGGAGAGGATCCAACTGGATCCTATCGCGGATCTTGAACCCTGGTTTTCCTGTGACTGAAGTACCAGAATCGAACAAGATCATCGCGCGAAAGGTGGCGGAAGCGTTTGGCCAGTTTCCGAAGATCACCACAATGTGGGACGCCGACAATCGGTCAAGCGTCGATGTCGGGGCCGTGGTCGATTCACCAGCAACAGGGCTCACGTCGTATTCGACAGTCAATTTGTCGGATTGGCCGCTGTACGTCGATGGCCGGGTGCACGAGACCCGGATTGAGATGATGGGAGCGGCTCCAAGTGAGTTTGAGCTCTTTGAAAACGCCGTCAGCACAGCGGCCTTTTGCGTAATCAAGCAGAAGTGGGAGTGTTATCCGGGTGCGATGTTTCCGGACGTTCTGGCGATGTACCACCTGTCCCCTACGATGAAGCACGTTCTCTTCACAGAGCCGTTCCTCTTTAGCAACCTGGAGGAGCCGCTTCAGCTTCCAGATCGGCTGGTGAGCTGGCTCATGATGGTCCCGATCGCGGATTCGGAGTATGAGTATGCGAAGGCAAACGGATGGCTGGCACTTGGACAACTCTTCGAGGACCTCGATATCGACTACTTGGATATTCGGCGCAAGCCTGTCGTTTAAGGTAGGAAACCTTCTAACCAGGGCGTATTTACCACCAGACGTGGTGTTGTGTTGGAGCAACAACCGTTGCTGAGCGCGGCCGAATTTAAGTCTGCGATTCGAAATGCGATTGATCCGGTAGCAAGTGAAACGAGGATTCGCCTTGAGGAAGGCGGTTGGGTGCGAAAGGAAGCGACACGTGGGACTACGTTCTTCAAGGTTCAACGCCATGAAAAGGCAGTCGATCCGTATGCAGGTGGTCGCTTCACCCTGGAGTTCGAGCGCAGCCTGAGCACTAAGCCGCTGATGGGACTGGCGGGGCGAGCGCGTTTCGACCAGTTACTAGCAAAAGCTGATCTGGAGCGGGTAGTCGCCTTTCAACGAAGGGTCATCTCGTCGCTCTTGCGGCCGCCGGCTGAGTGGGTGAATTCAGGCCCTGATTTCTTGCGAGAGACGTACCTCGAGAATTTCGACCCGAATTTCACCTTCCGTCCCGGCAACCTCTGGCTCAGGTACCAGAGCCTGGAGCACGTCAGAGGCTGGTTAGACGTGATCACCGCTCTCCTTCCGGAAGTCCTGGAAAGAGCTGCGCGCATGGATCCGGGAACGATTTATATGGGAACCGTGATCGATCTCACCGCAGATCCCCTTTCGGCCAGGGACCAGCAACTAAACGGCAGGCTGGAGTCGAGTGAACGGGAGTCGACTCGCTAGCGATCAGATGGATTTCCGAGCCCATTCCATACAACAACGCTGGCGATAAACCATTGGAAACGGTGGCACTCGGCGGCAGGCGGCGAATTTGGGACCGCATTTCTCAACGGTTGACACCTATCTGTTAACCGCAAGGTTCAGGGTTCGAATCCCTGGTCCGGAGCCAAGATTTCTTGCCCAGTTCGGCTGAAGAACGACAGAAGGCCTTCGGCTGACGGTTGTCACTACTTCGGGTGATGCTTCATACCTACTTCGGCTGATTCTCGACACTCCCTTGTATGAGGGAGATGAGCGTGGCTGAGCAGAGGTACAAAGGGATCCCGGCAGTGATTGCGGACGGTCGGACGGTGAGCGAGGTGTCTGGGGATCTAGGGACGTTCCGTCTCAATCCGCTGACTGATCTAATCCGCCTCAGCACTAATCGACGCGCCACGGTCGACGTAAAGACGACGCATCGACTTCAGGAGGGCCTCGGTCAAGCACCTGTAGCAGATCGGCGGCGGGCAATCCCGCTCATCGCAACAGGCGCACGACTCGATGGCTCGACCGCATACGGTGCATTTCAATATCGCTGGCCCTGTTGTCATGCGCTTTTTCTCACAGCGTCCACAACGTCCTTCTGCAGGATCAGCCCGACCAGCCTTCCGTCAGATGTCGTGATCGGCGAGCTCTCGAGCTGGTGATCGACCATGGAATGGGCCATCTCCTCCGCCAGCACATATGGGCGGAATGTGCTCGGACCTGGCCGCATCGCCTGCGAAATCAACTGATCGCCGTCACCAGCCAGCTCCCTTGAGCGGAGTAGACCGAAGACGACCCGCTCCTCGTTGACGACGACCACCGCCTCCCAGCCCAGGCTGCGAACTCGATCGCGTACGACACTCAGGCGTTCCTCCAGCCCGCACGTGGGCACGTCCTTGCGGGCTAGGCCACCCGCGCGCATGCGGTTGGCATTCGTGCCCTCGGTCGGCAGTCCGGCCGCCAACCAGTCGAGTTTCCCGACCGTGTAGTCGTAAACCTCACTGAAGCCGAGGCTCTCGAGCCGCCACGCGGCTCGTGGGGACATGTCTCAAGCAATGTCCCAGCAGTAGACGATCACCGGTCGCGTCTTGTCGAGCACCTTCGCACCTTCGGCATCTACATGCCTAAGGGGAAGGCTGATCGCGCCAGGCAGATGATCCTCTGCATACTCTTCGGCCGGCAGCACTTCGACGAGCTGAGCACCACGCTCGACCATGCGCCGCAGTCCATCACGATCTATTTCCTTCGGCATCGATACCTCCCGCTTGTATGGCGTGTCAGATCACGCCAGCCCAGTCTGTCGTTCCTAGTTCGGAGGCCTCATCCAGATCCATGATTCGGCCACGTATGCCGCGCTGCTCAGCCCATCTGTGTGCCTGCTCGGCGTCGGCGAACAAGTTGCTGTTGGGACACCACTCTTCGTATACGTTCTCGCAGGAGCTCATCAGCGCGTCGTCTGGTCTGAAGAGGACCGCATCGTTGCTCACGGGACGGCCGCGCTTGAAGTCAATCTCAATCGTCGCTGCACCGGGGCTCGGTGAGAGCGCGCGGCCGCTAGCGCCCAGGGCTCCAAAAATGCCGAGGATGTCGTAGGCGCACCACGTCCAGAACTTGCGTCCGTCCAGCTCGATCTCATGACGATCTGGTGTGACGCTAAGTCCTGCCGATCCGATGACGCGGCCGCTTTCGTCACGCCGGATTCGCCCTGCGACGTCCAACTCATCGAGAAGAGCCGACAGCCGTTCATCCTTGATGCCGGTGGCTGTTGCCAGCTGATTCACGCCGATTGGTGTTGATTGCGCAAGTAACAGTTGGAACGCTGCCCGCCGGATCAGATCTTGCGAATCGCTCGGTGTGTCGAGAATCTTCGCCGTCATGCCGCGCAGCAGCTCAGCTTCGAGACATCTCGGGTGAATGTTTGCGCCGCGAGTTTGAACGCTTCGGCAAAGGTCAGGTAGGGCGACCAGGTCGACGCGACCTGATCAGTGGTCAGGCCAAATTGAATCGCATACACGGCGGCCTGGATCACGTCGCCCGCGCCGCCGGCGACCGCAGTGGCGCCGATGATGCGCCCAGTTTTTCGCTCGGCCACGATCTTCACGAATCCGCGCGTGTCCCGGTTGACCAATGCGCGGGGCACTGCCGACAGCGGCAAGACGCGGCATTCGCACTCGATCCCCTGGGCGTTGGCCTGCTCGTCGGTAAGTCCCGCGCCGGCGACCGTCGGCCCGGTGAAGATGACCCTGGGCAGCGAGGTGAAGTCGATCTTGAGCTCGTCTCCCTCCAGCGCGTTGCGCGCCGCCATGTTGCCTTCGTAAGCGGCGACATAGACGAACTGCGGGTGGCCGGTCACGTCGCCGGCCGCCCACACCCGTGAGTTGGTTGTGCGCAAATGCTCGTCGACCTTGATCGCCCCACGGTCGGTCAGCTCGATTCCTGCTCGCTCGAGTCCCATCCCCTCGGTGTTCGGCCGGCGCCCGGTCGCGACCAGGACCTCATCGACCGAAATCTCGCGCCGGCCGCCACGATGCTCGAAGCTCAGCCTCCGGCGCTCCCCATCGCGGTGGACGGACTTGATCTTCACGCCTGTTAGCACCGTCGCGCCTTCCTCCTGGAGGATCGCCTGCATCGTCTCGGACACCTCCGGTTCTTCGAACGGCGTGATCCTGGGCATGGCCTCGAGGATGGTGACCTTGCTGCCAAGGCGCATGAACAGCTGCCCCATCTCGAGCCCGATCGCGTTGGCGCCGATCACCGCCAGCTCGCGCGGCGGCTCGCGTAGTTCCAGCGCTGTGGTGCTGGTCAAATAGCCGGCCTCCTTCAGACCTTCGATCGGAGGAACAGCAGGCGAGGCGCCGGTGGCGATCAAGTAGGCACGAGCCCGCAGACGTTCGCTCCCGCACTCGATCGTCTCCGCATCGACGAACTCAGCAAGGCCCTGGCAGATCGTGAAGCCGTACTCCCTGGCGAGATCCTGATACTTCTCCGCCCGGAGCTGGTCGACCAGCTCACGCTTCGAGTCGACCATGGCGCCTAGGTCGATTCGGTTGGCCGAGATCTGAACCCCCGCGAAGTGAGGGTGGCCGGCTCGGAAGTAGGCTTCTGCCGGCGCCAGCATCGCCTTAGAGGGAACGCAGCCGACGTTGACGCAAGTGCCGCCGACTACGTTCGACTCCATCAGCGCAACTCGGCTTCCAGCCTCGGTCGCTCGAATTGCGGCAGCAAAGGCGGCCGACCCTGAGCCGATCACGATCAGGTCGTACTCATGCCTTTTGTCACCGACCAGCGGCTCAAAGCCCGTCCTCCTCCTTTGCGCGCTCTCCTTGGTGGCCATGTTCCGACCTCCTACTGGATTTCTAGGCTGCCTGCGACGAGTTCCCTTCGCGAAACCGCTCGCCCATAGCCCGACCGATCGCTGCCGCGGCATCTAACGGCATGGCTGTGGTTCCCGGATGCTCATTCGTCCACCGATCCGCAGCCGGCTTGCCGTCGAAGAAGAGGACGTAATCGCAGAACGTCAGCCGGACGTCGTCGGTGAAGGGCCCGCTTGGAACGAGGAACGAGACGTAAACCTCATCTCCTGGCGAGACCCGCCTGGCCTGGTCCGGTGCCACATCGAGCTCGATTGGCGTACCCGTGGCTCCGGATTGCGCCGCGACCGTGCCGCGCTCTCCGATCAGGGGGAGGATGAAGAGCGGATCGAGGGCACACCAGGCCCACGAGCTTCCTGATTCCGTGATGACGAGGTGAGTCGAGATTGGTTCGACGGTCAGACCCCAGAATCCGATCACTCGCTTGGCCTCGTCCAGGTACACGCCCGGCCATTCGGCAAACTGACTTGCCGCATCCGTGGTGTCCCAGCCGGCGGCGGTGGCGATCGCCGCGATCTCTGCTGGTTTGCCCGCCAGCATCGCTCGATATGCCGCTACGACAAGGTCAAGCTGCCTGGCGGTAAGCGGTGGCATGGCTTGCGCGATCGCGCCGGCGTAACGGTCAACGGTGGACGGGTCTGACATTGGATTTTCCTCCCCGAAGCGGTTGGCCCCCGCACGAGGGCCTTGGACATGATATCCTGCTTGCCAGATATGTATTCCTCGATTCTAGCTCCGACCGATGCTTCCGCGGCAGCTCGCTTCTTCCGGGTCCTGGGCGATCCGACCCGGCTTCGGATCCTCGAGCTCCTTCAAGACCGTGAGCGCACGGTCAGCGAACTGATTGCTGCAGTCGAACAGCCGCAGCCGCGCGTCTCCACCCATCTCGCTTGTCTTCGGCATTGCGGATTCGTGGAGACCGAACGCAGAGGCAAGGAGATCGTCTACCGGCTCGCCCTGGACGGCCTCGACGGCATCCTGGATCGGGCGCTGGCGGCAATGTCCCCGGTTGCCGAGCGACTCGCAACCTGCACCAGGATCGGGCCTGATTGGGTGTGATAGAGGACCGGCAAACGGTCAAGCGAGCAGACCCCGCCGGCGAGCACGCGGACCCGCATGCCGGCCGCAGGACAAACTGAATCATGCAAATGACGATCGCGAACTGTCCTGTCGCACCGGCATGCCGGTCAAGGCGGAGCTAGCTTTCGCGGATCAGGGCGCACACAGTCTCAAGGGCGTGCCTGGAGATTGGCGAGTCTTCTCTGTGGAGCGAGGCTGCTGGCAGGCTCAGTAGCGGCTCGCCGTCACTTAACCCAACGTCTCCCAACCGCCGCATCAGAGCCCGAACCCCAACATCTGAAACCGTCTGCTTAAATCTGCGAAGCGCCACGAGATGTTTGAGTTAACACGCATCCAAAGGATCACTTGACGACCGAGGTGGGTTAATACCAACGGGGACGGGCGTCGGGGCCGTTGTCGCGTACCGCCATCGGGACTAGGGTGGGGGCGTCCGCCCCTTTGACTTTTGCCGAAGTCTTGGGGTTATCCGTTACGAGTTCGAAGGTTTATCGGAGAGCATCCGGAAGCAGCTCCAGCGGCCCCAAGCCGCTCGACTCGGCTCGCGACTAAGCTGTGCGCCTGAGGAGAGAGGGTTGACCTACAAGCGTTGGATCCTGGCAGCCGCTGTGCTGGGGTCTGGCATCGTCTTCCTGGACTCGACGGTCGTCAACGTTGCCCTGCCGCGCATCGGGCGTGACCTGCCGCGACTGTTTCTCGGCGTCCTCGAGGGCCAGTCGTACGTCTACAACTCATACCTTCTGACCCTCAGCGCCCTGCTCATCCTGGCGGGAGCTCTGACTGACTTTTACGGTCGCCGTCGCATGTTTCTTTATGGCCTCGTCGGCTTCGGAGCAACGTCGGTGCTGTGCGGTTTGGCTCCCAACATGGAGCTGCTCGTCCTGTTCCGAATCCTGCAGGGCGCTGCGGGGGCGCTGCTAGTCCCCGGCTCGCTGGCATTGATTACAGCCAACTTCTCCGGGCAGGAGCAGGGGCGGGCATTCGGGATTTGGGCCGGCGCATCGGGCGCGACCACGATCCTCGGCCCGGTGGTGGGCGGCCTGCTCGTCGACACCATCTCGTGGCGGGCCGCCTTCTTGAT
>WNEZ01018176.1_pt1 | contig 14906 bp, 14 predicted proteins | sample 5400521 | NCBI WGS metagenome assembly WNEZ01 (sample SAMN13153339, study PRJNA577476) | soil metagenome | isolation source: 120 cm saprolite under Douglas fir tree site 2 hole 1 replicate 1 | place: USA:California | collected 2015-04-18
AAACACGCCGCGTGCCATCTGGAACCCTGACATCCCGAACACCATCGATTTCCGTGCCGAGTGGATGGACGTACCCAACAATGGCGAGTTCGAGAATGCGTTCAAGGTCCAGTGGGAACTGTTCCTCAAACACGTCGTGTGTGATACCCCTTTCCCTTGGGATCTCGTGGCGGGTGCAAAAGGGGTGCAGTTGGCAGAACTCGGACTGCGCTCATGGCAGGAGCGGCGTTGGGTAGATGTGCCAGATCTCACTTCGATGATGGAGTAATGCCATGGCTCAGCAGATACGTTTACCGCGTGCCGATGGCACCTGCGTTCTCTACACACTCGGCCAACCGAGTCCATTTCCTTCGTCTGCCACCCCACCGCGCAGTCGAGTCGCCTACGCGGCGGCCCACGTCGTGTGTGACCCGCTCTCGGAGAGTAGCTCGACCTCGCCAGCCCATGTGGACTGGGACGCGACGCTGGCCTACCGACACCATCTCTGGTCGCTGGGCTTCTCGTTAGCCGAGGCGATGGATACCGCCCAGCGTGGGATGGGACTGGACTGGACAGTCTCGAAGGAGTTGATACGCCGATCAGTGGCCGAAGCGCGAGCCGTTGAAGCTGGGATTGCCTGTGGTGCAGGAACAGATCAGCTTGCTCCCTCTCCACATCTCACACTGGCCGATGTCCAGGCCGCCTATGAAGAGCAATGCGGCTTCATCGAAGGCGAGGGTGCTCGCGTGATTCTCATGGCCAGCCGCGCACTGGCGGCCTGTGCGAAAACGCCTGACGACTATCTCCAGGTCTATGATCACCTACTCACACAGCTCACGCAGCCTGTCATCCTACATTGGCTCGGCGACATGTTTGACCCCGCCCTCGCTGGCTATTGGGGCTCTCGTGACCTGGATGCGGCGATGGAGGTATGTCTCAGTCTCATCAAGCGGCATGCCACGAAAATCAATGGCATCAAGATGTCGTTGCTCGATGCGAAGCGTGAGATTACCATGCGGCGGCGCTTGCCAGAAGGTGTACGCATGTACACCGGTGACGACTTCAATTACCCTGAGTTGATCCGTGGCGACGACCAGGGCTACAGTCATGCCCTGCTCGGCATTTTCGATGCGATCGCCCCCGCTGCTGCTGCTGCATTGCACGCCCTCGACGTCGGAGATAGCGACAGCTATACCACGATCCTGGCACCGACAGTGCCTCTGTCGCGTCATATCTTCCAGGCACCAACGTACTACTACAAGACCGGGGTGGTGTTCCTGGCCTATCTGAATGGCCATCAATCCCACTTTCGCATGGTCGCTGGTCTGGAGAGTGGACGCTCTCTAGTGCATCTCGCTGAACTCTTCGTCCTCGCCGACAAAGCAGGTCTGCTCAGAGATCCTGAGCAGGCGGCAGAGCGTATGCGCCGGGTGCTCATGGTAGCTGGCATTCTCCAGGAGGAATCGCATGAACTCGTTCACTGATAATGCGCGGCTGAGCCTCAATCAGATCACGACGCAGCACTGGAGTGTCCGTGAGGCAGTTGATGGTTGTGTGCGTGCTGGTATCCCCTTCATTGGATTGTGGCGCGAGAAGGTGGCAGAGACCGGGCTGCGCGAAAGTGCATGCATAGTGCGTGAGTCAGGGCTACGTGTCTCGAGTCTGTGCCGTGGCGGCTGGTTTCCTGCTGCCACGGCAGCCGAGCGGCAAGCTCGTCTGGACGACAACCGCCGTGCCATCGAGGAAGCGGCCACGCTTGGGACGGATGTACTGGTGCTCGTGTGCGGACCCGCAGTGGATCGTGACATCGCAGCAGCACGCGCCTACGTAGAGGAGGCCATCGGCCAACTGCTGCCGTATGCCGCTGAGCATGGTGTGAAACTCGGTATTGAGCCGCTGCACCCTATGTATGCTGCCGAGCGTTCCGTAATCGTCACTCTGGCCGAAGCGAACCGACTGGCACGCCGACTCAACTCTCGCCACATCGGAGTCGTGATCGACGTCTATCATGTCTGGTGGGACCCGGAAATTTCTCTCCAGATCGCTGAGGCTGCTGGGCATATCCTGGGCTTTCACGTCTGCGATTGGCTCGTACCTACACCGGACTTGTTGATGGGACGAGGAATGATGGGAGATGGAGTGATCGACCTGCGCGGCTTGCGCTCAGCCGTTGATGCTGCTGCTTACACGGGACCCATTGAGGTGGAAATCTTCAATCGCACCATCTGGGATACTCCCGGAGACCAGACACTAGCACTGATGGTCCGGCGCTACCTGCAGTGCGTCTAGAGGCACTCCAGGTGCGAGGAAGGAAAGGATGGAGCTGTGAGAGAGAAATTTCGCTTCGCAATCATTGGCAGCGGTGTCATTGGAGCAGTCCATGCAGAGGCCGTTGCACAGTTGCCCGATGCGCAGCTGGTTGCTGTTGCTGATATCTCTGCTGAGAGGGCGCGACAACTTGCAGCCACCTATGGAAGCGCCCCTTATACAGATGTCACGGAGATGTTGAGCCGCGAACAGCTCGATATTGTCATCGTCTGCACACCAAATGGAGAGCATGGAACATATGCCTGCCAGGTCATGCGCTCCGGGCGGCATGTGATCGTGGAGAAGCCAATGGAGGTCTCCCGCCCCGCTATCGAGGAGATGCTGCGTGTGCAGCAACAGACCCGTGTCAAGCTTGCGGTGACCAGCCAACATCGCTTCGATCCGGCAACGATTCAGGTGCATACTCTGGTGGAGGAGCAGGCGTTTGGCCGATTGGTGCTCGGCACTGTCACCGTACCCTGGTGGCGAGCCCAGACATACTATGATGATGACTGGCACGGGACATGGCGCTTTGAAGGGGGAGGCACCTTGATGACTCAGGCTCTCCACTCGATTGACCTCCTCCAGTGGCTGATGGGCCCGGTCAAGAGCGTCTTCGCCTACACGGACACGCTGGTACACCGTATGGAGACGGAAGACGTGGCGGTGGCCATCTTGCGCTTCGCCAATGGAGCACTGGGAACCATCGCCGCAACGACCGGGGCGTACCCCGGCGTGATCACCCGCATCGAACTCTTTGGTGCCGAAGGGTCTGCGGTCATCGAGAACGATATGTTGGCCTACTTACACCTCGCACGTGACGACCGTGAGGAAGCCGTAAGTTCTGGAGCCACATCTGGGCCCAGGAAGCAGGAGAGCAACGCCGACTCCATCGCTCAAGAGCGTGCGGCACGCTCTCTGAGAAGCCATGTCTTGCAGACCGCCGACATGATCCGTGCTATTCGAGAGGACGGGACCCCGCTCGTCGATGGTCAGGCAGGACGCCAGCCCGTCGAGATCATCCTGGGTATCTATGAGTCGGTTCGTACCAAGAAAGAGGTGTTGCTCCCGTGATTTCGTCTTTCCACTTTGTTTTGAGAGAGGATACAGTTTTGAAGGAGGGTACAACGATATGGAGGGTAATCTTGGTCGGCGTGACTTCCTGAAGATCAGTGCAGGAGTGCTCGCTGGCATAGGCGCGTTGGGTCTGGCCGGATGCGGAGGCGAAACCGCAGCTGGGAATGGAAAGATAGCATTGCAGTTCACCTTCTGGGGGTCTACGGCGCTACATTGATCAGTATCAAAAAAAAGGCTTGCTCCTTGATTTGTCCAAGTTTATTCCCCAGCCGATAAACCTGCCTGATTTTAACCAGGTCTTGCTCAAGGGGAGTGAGGCAGAGGGCGTTGTCTATGGTATCCCCTTTGGCGGCAACTTCCTGGGGATTCTGTATGACGGGAACCTGCTAAAGCAGGCTGGCGTCGAGATGCCAGAGCAAACTCGTGACTGGACATGGGATAGCTTCGCGGAATATACGCTGCACGTCTCAAAGGCTCTAGGACCAGGGGTCTATGGCACAGAGGATGCCAGTGCCAATATCTGGGCCATCGAGACGTTCATCCGGCAGCGCGGCAAGGAACTCTATACCAGTGACGGGCGGCGTGCTTTCAACAGGCAAGACGCCTTTGATTGGTTTGCTTATTGGGACAAACTCCGTACATCTGGTGCTTGTGCCACGTCAGCGGTCGAAAGTGAGTCTAGTGCGACTATACCCGCACTGAGCACTCTGGCTCAGGGAAAGGCTGCTATCAACTTCAGTCCATCCAATCTGATTCAGGCGACGCAGGCTGCGACTCCGCACAAAGTAGGTCTCTTTCTCTGCCCCTCCACAGCCGGGCTGTCTACTATGTGCCATCGTTGCTGGGTGGGAGCGTAGCAATAGCTATTCTGTGGCGGCAGATATTCGGCCAGAATGGGATTGTGAATCAGGGGCTGGCGCTCCTGGGCATTCACGGATTGAGTAGTTGGGTTGCGAATCCTGATACCTCGGTCTATACGCTGATTATCCTGGCCGCCTGGCAGTTCGGCTCACCTATACTCATCTTCCTGGCCGGTCTCAAGCAGATCCCACATGAGATGTATGAGGCAGCAGGTATTGATGGCGCGGGACCCATCGGCAAATTTTTCCGGATCACCCTCCCGCTCCTGACACCGATTATATTCTTTAACCTGGTCTTGCAGATGATCGGAGCTTTCCAGGCCTTTACGCCTGCCTTCATTGTGAGTAGCGGCAGTGGCGGTCCTTACGGTTCCACTTTGTTTTATACCCTCTACATCTACCAGCAAGGCTTTGGCTACTTCCATATGGGATACGCCTCAGCAATGGCCTGGGTCTTGTTGATGATTATTGCTCTTTTTACGGCCGTGGCTTTCACGTCATCCAGATTCTGGGTGTTCTATCAGGACGAGAGGTGAAGAATGAGAACCTACCAGGTCGCACGCCCGCTTGTTAGCTGGCCCAAGGTACTGATCCATATCTGCTTGGTCGTCGGCGCGGTGCTGATGATGTACCCCATTGTATGGATGCTGAGTGCCTCATTCAAGCCTGAGAATGCCATTTTTAGCGATCCTGGCTTGTTGCCGAAGCAATTTACGTTCCAGAACTATGTGTCCGGCTGGACGGCTCTTGGGACCTCCCTCGGTTTTGGCACCTTCTTCTGGAATTCGTTCCTGGTGTCTGTGGGGGCGGTGATTGGGAATGTGATCTCTTGTTCGATGGTTGCCTATGCCTTTGCACGCTTGAAGCTCAAATTCAGGCCCCTGTGGTTTGCGATCATGTTAGGCACCATTATGCTCCCCTATCATGCCATCGTCGTCCCCCAGTATATCCTCTTCAAGAGCGTGGGCTGGATTAATACCTTCCTCCCTTTGATCGTGCCAAAGTTCCTGGCGACCGATGCGTTCTTCATCTTCCTGATGATCCAGTTTATGCGCTCGCTGCCGCGTGAACTGGATGAGGCCGCCAAGATGGATGGGTGTGGACCAATCCGGCTCTTCTGGCGCGTCATCTTACCTCTGACCACGCCTGCGCTCGTCACAACGGCGATTTTCACGTTTATCTGGACATGGAGCGACTTCTTCAGCCAGTTGATTTTCTTGAACACCTTGCAAATCTTCACGCTCCCAGTCGCATTGCGCACTTTCCTGGACAGCACCGGAACATCGAGTTATGGGGGACTCTTTGCCATGTCGATTCTCTCGTTAATCCCCATCTTTGGTTTCTTCCTGACATTCCAGCGCTTGTTGACTGAAGGAATCAGCACAACGGGCATGAAAGGCTAATGGCGTGAGAGGCCGGTACCAGGGGATGCAGAACATGTGAGCATACTTTGGACAAGGCAAAACCTCGATCGGGTGGGTATGACTGGCATCTTACCCGATCGATGTGCCTTGGAGAACCGCCTAGTAAAGGGGTTGAAGGTATGAAGCTAACGCTTACTCATAAAGTTCACGACTCTCTCGAGTTACACTACCAGGGACAAACACTCTTCAGGTATGTTTACGAACCAAACGATGCACCGATGGAATCGCCCAGACCCTATTTTCATCCGCTGAGAACACTGCGGGGAAACGAAGTTACCTTATTCCGCCCGTATGATCATCTCTGGCACAAAGGTCTCTCGATGACGGCATCCAATCTCTCAGGACAAAACTTTTGGGGGGGACGGAGCTACGTCCGGGACACCGGATACGTCCAGCTCGACAATAACGGACGCATCCAGCACTGCAGCTGGCAAGAACTCTCATGCGACGACGCGGTGCATTGTGTTGAGCGTCTCAAGTGGATCACGAGCGATGGCACTCGATGGCTCGATGAAGAAAGGCAGATCGTCGTGAGCGAGATCGACCCGGCTGGCATGTACTGGAGCCTGGACCTCGTGTTCCGCCTGGTCAATAGTGCACGACACCCTTTGGTCTTCGGCTCACCCACGACAGAAGGCAGGCTGACGGCTGGCTACGGGGGTCTGTTTTGGCGTGGGCCACGCTCTTTTCTGCATGGGAAGATCCTGGCTGCCGAGGGGATGGAGGGTCCCGAGATCATGGGGAAAGCATCGCCGTGGTTGGCTTTCACAGGGTGGCATGATGGGAACGACGAGCAGTCGACCCTCTTGTTCATTGATCAGCCGTCTAACCCGCGCTTCCCGACCAAGTGGTTTGTACGCAATAACCCATATGCTTGTGTGAGCTGTTCATTCATGTTTGACGAAGCCTATACATTGCAACCGAACGAGGCAGTAGTGCTTGCCTATCGTATCGTGCTCGGCAATGGGGAGTGGCCGCGTGCGAAACTTGAGGAGTACGTAGTACAGATGAAGTAAACCGGAGTCCTACCCTTGTATGAGGGCTTCCTCCAGTTCCAGAGCCGTCGGGCCCGTTGCAGGGCCGCTCCTCTCGACTGAAATGGAAGCTGCGAAGTTCGCCACGTGCGCTGCCGTGCGCATGTCATCACCTGCAGCCAGCCGCGCAAGAAGCGCAGAGACATGAACATCGCCGGCCCCCGTCGTATCAATTGCCCGTGCGGGCCTCGCAAGCAGATGCCATGGTGGCTGGGTCTCGCTTGTCACCCAGCATCCTTGTGAACCCGCCCGGGCCACGACCCAACCGCCAGGAGCAAGCCGTGGCACAAGAAGTTCTGCCGCATCTGGCAGATTCGTTGTGCTTGTGATGAGGCTCAACTCGCGTGCATTCAGGCTTATGATATCGCTGCGGCCAAGCACGCGTGCGAGTCGTTCTTTAGGGATCTCAGCGATAAGCGGCCCAGGGTCGATGACCAATAGATATTGGGAGCCGAGCGTGGGAAGCCACCCCTCGAGTGCTGCTCCGGAAATCGGGTAGTACAGGTCATACCCGGAAACATAGATGGCATCGCCGGGCAGCAGTGGTATCGCGTTCAAGTCAGCCGGTTGGAGCCGTGCCTCAACTCCCGGAGCAGTGATGAATGTTCGCTCGGCATCCGACTCGACCAACCCTACGTCAAAACCGGTGTCCTCGCCTATGGCTGGTGGCAGTACCAGCGGAATCCTGGCAGCAGCCAGGTCTGCCATGACCCTGGCCCCCATCAGGCCATCACCCACGCGGCCCGCGTAGGCAACAGGCATCTCTAGCCGCGCCGCACCCACTAACACGTTAAAGCCTCCGCCGGAGGTGAGCAGCGTCCGCTGTGCAACACGATCGCTACCGCGTTCCGGCAGTTGATCGACATACATCAGGATGTCCACGAGCACGCTGCCAACCAGGACTAACCGGCGAGGTTGTATTCTCAATGCACTCATTGTGTAATCTCGCCCTGCAATTCCTCCACTGGCGCATTCTGCTGCTCGGTCGTCAGATACTTTTTGGGTCCAAAAGAGATGAATGCCCAGTACGCAAGTGCACTCACGATGAAGCCAATCAGATAGCCGAGACTACTGGAGGCGAAGATGCCTTTCGCAAACGGCCCACTGAACCATGGTGAGACCGTGAATGCCAGGCCGACCAGGATACCAAGCAACCAGGCGATAACGGCAGCCCAATTTACCCCTCCCCTATAGTAGTAGCCGCTGGTGGCACTGGTGTTCGTGAGACTGGACGCATCGTAGCTGCGTCGCTTCACCATATCGACCAGGAACACGGCAGACCACGCGGTGAGGCCATCGGCCAGCAATTGCAGAAAGCTTTCGAAAGGGCCGAAGAAGTTTTGTGCGACGAGCAGCACGTAGGTGGCTCCCACGATCATCAGAACCCCATCCATGAGCACGGTTTTGTAGCGCTGGACCTTGACCCCAATTGCCAGCAAGTTGAGGCCAGACGAGTAGATTGACAGGTCCGCCTCTGCAATTAAGCCCCCGATCGCCGTGATCAAGTAAGGGATAGCCATCCAGGACGGTAACGCGCTGCCGATTGCTTGAACGGGGTTTGCCGCACTTGCCAGGTTGCTGACGTTGCTCGACAGAAGAGTTCCCGTCATAATAAGCACAAAAAGGGGAAGCGTGGAACCGAGGACTGTCCACCACACAATGGACTGTCCTTTGCTCTTGCGCGGCAAATAACGTGTGTAATCGGCGCCGGCATTCACCCAGCCTACACCTGTGCCGGCTATGATAATGCTCAAAGTTGCCAGTACTCCCGTGTCCCAGGGACCAGCAGGCGCTGACAGCACGGTTGACCAGTTTGTCTTGGCGATCAGGAAGACGACAATCACGAACGTGAGCACTCCAAAGACCCAGGTGGCGGCGCGCTGTATCCAGACGAGCGTCGCATGGCCAAGCAAGCCAAATACTACCACCAGCAGCGCAATCGCGATCAGGCTCACAACGGTCCAGAGCCCATTCGAGGGTAGACCTGCGAGATTGAGCAAACCTAGCAGCGCATAAGTAGCAGTAACCACAGCGACCGTTTCCCAACCGACCAGGCTGATCCAACTGATCAACGTAGGACCCAGGTTCCCTCGTGTACCAAACGGAGCACGCGACAGGGTCAGCATTGGGACTCCTCCCCATTTGCCGGCAATGCTCAGCAAGCCCACGAGCACGAAGGAGATTACCGGGGCCACCAAAGCAACCAGGACACTTTGCCACAAGTTCAGGCCCGAAGCGGTCAGGATACCGCCATAGACAATCCCTAAGATGCCGATGTTTGCGGCAAACCAGACCCAAAATAGTTCAAACGGCATGCCGTGCCGATCGCCCTCTGCAATCGGCTCGATGCCATACGATTCAATAGCCCAGGCCCGGTCGGCCTGTGGCTGTAGCTGTTGCTCACTCATTGCCTTCCCCCTGCCGCAGCCACAGCGGCACAGAAGCTAACGACGGTTCACTTGGGTATGCCTGGCGCATACCCAATCGCGAGTCCCACCAGCACGCTCTCCGCACGTCGCGTCATCTCGTTCACTGATTATAAACAAATGTAGCGAGGCTTGTTCAATTTGTCAATGCGAAGATCTGTTGGAGATGTATAAATTGTTTGTAAACCAAGCGTAGGGGCCGGTTCACCGCGCCCATCGCCGATTTATCGGCCAGTATCCTAGCCGTCATCACTCCTGTACGGACGAGGAGGTGTCTCCCCCTTCTCTCCCACCTCCTTAGGCGCCCTGTCCTCTTCCCCACCCCCCTTAAACCGAAAAACCCCCAAAATTAGACCGAATTGCCCTAGGTTTTGCACCAGACCTGTGGTATCATTAATGCAAAAGCGGCTTCAGTCAAAGAGAGCTTTAAGTGTAAACGCTTCTACCTTGAGTATCGTCTTGCTGTTTTTAATTCATAATACGGGGAGGGAGGCTGAGCCGTATGAATTTATTACTCACTTCCGTACAGTTTTTCTTCAAATGGGCTTCATCCTCGTCACCGTTTTATTTTTATTCGTAGGCGGCGCCGGTGGCCTTGCCCAGTTTGTCTTTGTACGTATTCCCCAAATCATTGGTTTCTCCACTAACTATACGATTGGCCCCAGGACTGCCCCCCCCAACCCAAACCCTACACAAGTACTTATGACGGCAGTTATTACCCTCATAATAGCCATTTTTCTTGGATATATCGTGGGCAATAATGCTTTCCCCAGCCCCAAAACGACCACAGAACGTTTTCTAGGTATCATTCCTGGTGTTATATCAGGCTTTGCTGTCGTCAGCTATGTCAGCAATCTTTTTGCCAGTTCTCCCGCGATTACGTTCGGCTTAAATACTCCTAACCCGGGCAGCCTTGGCAGCTATATCTTCTTCATCTTTCTCATCGCCCTTGGAGCCCTCCTCATCGGCCTCCTAGCATCGAGAGCCAGAAGGAGCGGCGGTAAATAGGTATTGACACTATTGATCTATCAGCCGAGGTGAGCACATGAACGCTAATGCACCACAAGTCCAACAACCACCAGAAGATCCCTGGATCCCACGACGCGTGCATGACAGTTTTCGTCGTGTTCGTCGTGTTGGCCGTGGGAGAAACAGGCGTTACGTATTCAGGGGCCAGCAACCGGACGAAACGGTTAAAATGGTTATACGTGCTCATAAGTTCTTTCTTATCCTACCTGCCCTCCCGCTCGTTGGCGCAATTATTGGCCTTTTCGTCGTAATTGGATTAAGTGGGCGTTTCCCGGGGGCTGGCTCATTCTGGACGCTCTTAGAGTACATTTCTGTTATCGCTATTATCATTGCCGCCATCTACTTTCTTTATAACGACCTGGCCTTGTGGTGGCTAAATACCACCATCATCACCGATAAGCGCATCCTGTCGTGGGAAGGCTTTTTGAACCCAAGTCGCGAGGAAGTACCCCTTCAAAATGTAGTACAGGTCGCGGTTGATCAGAGGAACCCATTGAGCTTGTTACTGTCCTATGGAGACCTCTATCTATATCTTGTGGGTGGCCGGCTAGTATTAAAACGTATACCGAACCCAAAAAAAGTAAGAGATTCCCTCTCGAATATTACTACTCTATTCAAACAAGGTGCACAAAAACCTCCATCCCAACCCGCGGTGTTCTCTGATCCGGACCTGACCGAAGTGCTCGCAAAACTGGCTAAAAACGAAGATGTACCAAGGTTGCCGAACGCGGATGAGAAATATGCTCATCGTCAACGACCCGACAGCATTCGTGGTCCCATGCGCACGTTCGGGGGCCCTCTGCGCCTTCCCTGTGATGTGACGTATACTACAGATGAATACACCGTTAAGTACATTCAGCGATCCTTGTATGTGCTTTACGGAAAACTCATCCTGCCTATCTTGCTGCTCGTGGCTGTCATTATAGCCACCTTCTATGTATCCCCTGTTCTCCCCTTGGCCTCCGTCGCCATTTTAGTAATCCTGCTCTCAATCGGGTATCTCATCATCAACTATATCGATGATGTCTACATTCTTACCAATAAACGCATCATCGATATTGAGCGCAGATTTCTTTTCCTTGATGAACAGCATGTCATAACGGAGTACGCGCAAGTCAGGGAAATCAAAGTACAAATGCGCAATCCACTTGAGATTGCCTTTGATATCGGTCACGTAATTATTGAGACTCCGGGCACCAACCCCAATATTGAGATGTCGCTTGTCGATCATCCTTTCTCCATTCAGGATATGGTCATTGCCATCAAAGGCTTCCAGGGGAAAGTGGATAAGATCAAGGCGAAAAATGATCTTAAGAATGACCTGAATACCTGGTTTGGCGATGTCTTGACCGTGTTGGAGAAAAAAATGGTCAACAGAGGCGTGCCAAACTTGCAGAAGCTGGATTTATGGACAGCAGCGGAACTGGCGCGAGAGCTTGGAATGAAGGTTGTACCCGTAGGTGAGGATCCCTCGTACCCCAATATAGCCCCTGGTCTCATCGTGGCCCAGAATCCCCTGCCTGGCACCCTGATGCGTCCTGATTCACAGGACCCCGAAGACAGACCACAGATTCACGTCGTTTTGAGCAGGCGACCATAACGATAAATAGTAAACGAACAACATGGCAGTAAAGAAGCTGGCCTGGCGCTCGGCGAGCGCCAGGCCAGCTTCTTTACTGCCATGTTGTTCGTTTACTTATTCACCTCGCTCCTGCCCGAGCCAGCAGCGCAATGCACTCAATATGGTACGTCTGAGGGAACATGTCAATCGGCTGTGCCGCAACCAATCGATAGCGCCCATTAGCACAGAGTGATGCGATATCGCGCGCCAGCGTACTGGGGTCGCATGAAACATAGCAGATAGCCCTTGGCGCCAGGGATTGCAGGGCCTGCAATGCTTTTGGATGGCAGCCGGCACGAGGAGGGTCAACCAGCGCACTATCAACGCGCTCGCGTCTGTAATAGAGCTGGCCCAGTAGCCTCTCTAAGGTTCCCTCCAGAGTTGCAATATTGTTCTGGTTGTTCAGCGTCGCATTGGCGCGTGCATCCATTACTGCACTTGGCTGTGACTCAATCGCAATCACCCGCGCAGTGCGAGGCGACAAGAACCCCGAAAAGAGCCCCACACCACTATACCCATCCAAAACAACATCAGAACGCTGCGGCTCTAGCATCCCCACGGCCCGTTCGGCCAAAACCGGTGTCTGCACCATATTGACCTGGAAGAACGAATCTGCAGAAATTCGGAAACGACGACCCAGCACAACATCTGTCAAAAACTCTTGTCCTGCTACTACGCGCCCAAAGCGCCCGCCGACTCGCTCAATGATCACGCCTACAATACCAGGCGCGGTTGTCATCAACTCCTGCGCCAGTTGCTGTGGATCTTCGAGTACTGAACCAGGACGAGTATGTATACTCAACAGTGTTGGAACAGCTTTCACGGATGATGAGCCGGGCGTACTGACGGCACCAATAGCCCCTCGAATCGTGAAACCTTGAATCATCTCTGCCAGCGACTCGTCAAAATATTGCTTGAGTTTGCCTCGAATCTTCTGATACGCCATATCCAGCGCAGGATGTAACAATTCACAGGTTTCGAGATCCTGTACTTCGTGGCTCTCTGTGAGTTTGAAGCCTACTTCACCTGCCGGGCCAACTGAAAATAAGGCAATATTCCTGTAGTGCCACGCTGAGACACCGCTGGGCATACCGATCGTGGGATGGACAATCGCTTCAGGCTGTTTACCAATACGTACAAGGAGTTGGCGAACAATGTGCGCTTTCCAGGTCAGTTGTGCCGGATATGCTATGTGTTGCCACTGGCAGCCGCTATCCGTGAGTTCGGGATATTGAGGCTCGATACGCTCAGGCGCTGGACGCAGAATCTTTAATAGCTCAGCCCGTGCATGGCCTCGGCGTTCTTCAACAATTTCCACGCTTACTCGTTCTCCCGGAATACCTCCAGGCACAAATAATACTCGTCCCTCGTATCGACCTACGGCATCCCCTCCGTAAGCAAGATCTGTTAGTTCAACTTCGATGCTCATTTTTACCTCAGTGGCCACGTAACGAAACGTCCGAATCGCCTCGCCTGTGCCCGTCCCATCTTTCCATTAAAAACGGAGTAGGGGCGACCCTCGTGGTCGCCCGTGACCCTATAAAGTCAGCGGTTGTTTAGGCTGACTATAAAGCCGTGTCCCGAAACGGCTTAAAAAGACCGCTCCAAGCCCTAACAACCCCACTCCAATACTGATCAGCCAGCCAATATAGGGGAGAGACCCTAGCAGTACCAGCGCTGCCAGCCCTACCACTACATCAATGAGACGCGTATTATACTGTGGGGCTACCGCTTGCATAATGCGTTCTCCTACGATCCAACCAATAGCTACCGTTCCCAATGCCCATGCCGCGACCAATCCAAGTACCAGAATAAGTGCCAATGGAATAGGCAGAATAAGCGCTATTAATACAATCAGAACTGCAGGAGCCAGCAGAATGCTTAAAAGACCTATAATTAGACTACGCCGCGTTTTGGTCATCGCTGTTGTTCGCACAAACATTACATGCTCAGGCAGCAATGTAATGAGCACCATGCCCAGGACAATCCACGCTAACAAAGACCAGAATGGAAAACTGAACTTGCCAACTTTACCATCCATCCAGGCATGTCCTGTATGGTCGGTAATAGATCCATCCAGTTGTGTGCCTTGACCCCTACGCTCTTTGGCTCCATACAATTCAATGTTGCCATGAACCTGGGAGCCATTGCCCAGGGTCACCGCCCCGCCAAACAATCTAATGTCTCCATTGACATCTCCGTCATTGATCACATCACCGTTAAAGGCGGTAACGTTCCCTCGTATTTCACCCTTAATCTCAACCGTCCCACCAAATGAGGTGATATTACCACACAAGACTTCAGCCTGTCCTATTACAATCGCGCCCCCAAATGATGGTCCTTGACCGCTTCTTGTACACGCACCGCCACTACTTCTTATATTGGTACCTGCTGCCTGTGCTCCAGGTGTTGCCCGTGCTAATATCTCTACGCTTCCGCTTGTCAGAAACCCAAGGATTAGCAACAGTCCAGCCAGCACGAACAAGAGCCACTGTAATCGTCCGGCTTTTTGCATACTGGAACTCCCAATCATAGCGCTCATGTGGCCATGACCTTCGCTTTTATACCTCTTGTGAAGGCCGCATTAAGCGAAGCCACATTCCCGTCATAATGACTAAAACAAGCGCCATTGCTGACAGCAGCCAGGTATCGTGAGTGATAAGCGCTAATCCTGTTTGTAGATACTGTGCCAGCGTAACGAATGCATCTATTCCACCACTCAACAAGGCAAGCGCACTTACTACCAGGTCCGTTTGAAAAACGAATAAGGCAAGCAGAAAAAGTGATAATAATCCTATACCTAAGTAAGCAAACACTGCAAATCTTGGGGTAAAAATGCGCATCTGGGCGATGCGCGTCTTCTGTTGCGCGCGAAGGTCTTCAAGCTGCTGCGAGATTCTTCTCTGCTGCTCTACTGCCCGCATGACACGCTCGGTCGATATACTGGAATACATGCGAGAAGTGGGTGTGCGAAACAGTATGTCCAGGTGCTGCTGGCGGTTCTCATATGTGCGACAAAATGCACACTGCTTTAGATGCTCCTGGACTGTCGAATCCTCGGGCTGTGCGAGATCTTTATCACGCTGAGCGGTTAGCCAAACTTTAGCGTCGCGGCAGCGCATCGATCTGCTCCTCCTCATTCTGCTTGT
>WNEZ01004903.1_pt1 | contig 14903 bp, 11 predicted proteins | sample 5400521 | NCBI WGS metagenome assembly WNEZ01 (sample SAMN13153339, study PRJNA577476) | soil metagenome | isolation source: 120 cm saprolite under Douglas fir tree site 2 hole 1 replicate 1 | place: USA:California | collected 2015-04-18
GAGTGAGGAGTGGTACGTTCGGCACCGATATCAGCCGGAGAGTGCATAGGTCCTTCGTCGGGAGCCCTTCGCCCTGCGAAGAACTCCGCTTCCTCAGGATGACAGGGCGAAAGAAAAACGGGGCGGCTTGCGCCGCCCCGCTTTGATTTAAAACCTCGCGGGCGAGTCGCCCGCGGCCAGACAACCACCTGTCTGCAGCGTTACGTGCCTTCACTCCAGCCCGCCAGGTACTCTTCCTGCTCCGGGGTCAGCTTGTCGATTTTGATTCCCACGGACTCCAGCTTCAGTTTGGCGACGCGCTTGTCGAGATCGTCGGGAACTTTGTAGACCCGCTTCTCCAGAGACTTGTAATTCTTGACCATGTACTCGGCGGAGAGGGCCTGGTCGGCGAAGCTCATGTCCATGACGGACGTCTCGACATTGAAGTGGCCGGAATTGGAAATGATGGCGCCGTCTTTCATGAGTTCGAAGTGTTCCTTGGTCAGCACGCTCTTGTTGCCGGTGACGGTGCAGAACACGTCGCCCAGTCTGGCAGCCTCGGTCATGGACATGACGCGGAAGCCGTCCATGTGTGCTTCGAGCGCCTTCGTGGGGTCGACCTCGGTGACGATTACCTCGGCGCCGGCGCCGCGAGCGCGGCCGGCCAGGCCTCGTCCGCACCAGCCGTAGCCCGCGACCACGAACTTGGATCCGGCCAGCAGGTAATTGGTGGCGCGGATGATACCGTCAATGGTGGATTGTCCGGTACCGTAGCGGTTGTCGAACAGGTGCTTGGTGTCGGCATCGTTGACCGCGATGATGGGAAACTTCAGCACGCCTTCTTTGGCCATGGCGCGCAGACGAATGACGCCGGTGGTGGTTTCCTCGGTGCCGCCGATCACGCCTTCGAGCGCGTCCTGGCGCTTGGTGTGCAGCAGAGTGACCAGATCGGCGCCGTCGTCCATGGTGATCTGGGGCTTGTGATCAATGGCTGCCAGGATGTGGCTGTAGTAAGTGTCGTTGTCCTCGCCCTTGATGGCAAAGACCGGAATATTGTGATCGCGCACCAGGCTGGCGGCCACGTCATCTTGTGTCGACAAAGGATTGGAGGCGCAGAGTACGACGTCAGCGCCGCCATCGCGCAGGCAGATGGCCAGGTTTGCGGTCTCGGCGGTTACGTGCAGGCAGGCCGAAACGCGAATGCCCTTCAGGGGCTGGTTCTTGATGAATTCCTTGCGGATGATCTGCAGCACTTTCATGGACTGGTTGGCCCAGTCAATCCGCTTTTTGCCGAGGTCGGCAAAGTCTAAATTCTTTACATCAAAATTCACTTGCGTCGGTGTCGTTGACATACTTCTCCTGTGGCGCGTGCGTTATTGAAGTTATTGAACGAACTCATGTTGAACCACCAAGGACACGAAGTCACACGAAGGAAGTCACGGTCCTTTGTGGTTACAAGAATTATTTGCGAACACCCTGTCCGACCGTCTCGCGCAGGCCGGCATCGCTGGCCAGCCTGGCTGCCTTGTCGGTGGCCTCCCAGGTGAAGTCGGGATCGTTGCGGCCGAAGTGTCCGTAGGCTGCAGTCTTGCAGTAGATCGGCCGGCGCAATTTCAGCGAGTCGATAATGCCTTTCGGAGTCAGCTTGAAATTCGCCCGCACCAGATCGGGAATTGTATCGGGGTCGACCTTGCAGGTGCCGAACGTGTCGACCAGGATGCTTACCGGATCGGCCACGCCGATGGCATAGGCGAGTTGCACTTCGCAGCGGTCGGCCAGGCCGGCGGCCACGATGTTCTTCGCGATATGGCGTGCCATGTACGCCGCCGAGCGGTCTACCTTGGTCGGGTCCTTGCCGCTGAAGGCGCCGCCGCCGTGACGTCCCATGCCGCCATAGGTGTCCACGATAATCTTGCGTCCGGTCAGACCGGTGTCGCCCATGGGGCCTCCGATCACGAAGCGCCCGGTGGGATTGATGTGATACTTGGTATCTTCGTCGAGCAGGTTGGCGGGAATTGTCGCCTGGATGACGTGCTTCAGGATGTCGCTGCGCAGTTCCTCATTACCTATGTTTTCGGAGTGTTGAGTGGAAATAACCACCGCGTCTACCCGCTGCGGCTTGTGGTTCTTGTCGTATTCCACCGTCACCTGGGACTTGCCATCGGGACGCAGATAGGGAAGGCGGCCGTGCTTGCGAACTTCGGAGAGGCGCATGCACAACTTATGCGCCAACGAAATCGGAGTGGGCATCAGTTCGGGGTTCTCGTTGCAGGCATAACCGAACATCATGCCCTGGTCGCCGGCGCCGCCGGTGTCGACGCCCATAGCGATGTCGCCCGACTGCTTGTTGATGGTGGAGATGACGGCGCAGGTATTGGAATCGAAGCCATACAGCGCATTGTCGTAGCCAATGGAGGAAATCGTGCCCCGGACCAGCGACTGGAAGTCCACATAAGCTTTGGTGGTAATCTCGCCGGCAATGACCACTAGTCCGGTGGCGGTTAAGGTCTCGCAGGCCACGCGGCTGAGCGGGTCTTCGGTCAGGCAGGCGTCAAGAATGGCGTCGGAAATCTGGTCGGCGATCTTGTCGGGATGGCCCTCGGTGACGGACTCCGACGTAAAAAGATAACGGTTCTTGGATGACAATCGGCTTCTCCTTCAATGCAATCGGGCGTGCAATCTGGACGTTAGGCTCTGGAGGGGGGCTCAGAACAAAACCGCCTATAAATGAGCATTTTGCGGCCACTAAAAAAATACCAGAGAAGGGGCCGGGACGCAATGATTTTGGGCCCAGTGAACGGTTACCTCCAGCCACCGGGAACTGCCCGCGTTTGGATGGTAATTGCCGGGAGTCGAACGGTAAAAAGCCGGTCATTTTGGCCATTGGTCCTTGGCCGTTGGTCGTTGGTCCTTTGGCAAAAACCAACACTGACGACTTCTCGCCTCTTAATCGTTGGGGGTTGGCCAAACGACTGCTAGGGACGCTGGCCGTTGGGATCGAAAGTGAGCGTCTTCACCTGGTTGTAAGCGCCCTGTGACGGCAACTTCTTGCCATTGAACGAGATATCCAGGGCACCCGCATTTCCCGTCACGCGTCCTCACGCGCTTTGATCTGGACGAGAAAGGCTCCCGGATTCGAGGCCGCATCGGGCGATGCCGCTGGCGGCGAGGTTTCATGCGCGGCCGGTTGTGCGGGAGAAACAGGCGATGGGCTGGCCGTTTCGGGCGCGGCAGCCCTGGCCGTCACGGCCTGCGCGACATTCTCAGGCGCTGGAGTGGAGCTCTTGGCAACGACCGGCGCCGTAACCACCGGGTTGGGCTTGGCCGACTTGTCCCGCGAAAGAACACCCCAAATCGCCAGCCCGACGGCCAGGGTCAGGAGCGCAATCGAGAAAAGTCCCCAGGGAATGCCACCCTCCGGGAGGTCTCCGGTTTCCTTCGCGCGGCTGGTCAGGACGACCAGTTCCGGACTCACTTCCGGACTGATTTGCGGCACGATGGCCTGGTTGGCGGCGACGTAATCCGCAACCGCCTGGTCTTCGTCAATTCCAAGGTGCCGCGCGTATGCTTTTACGAAGCCTTTGTTGAAGATTCCGCCGGGAAGTTGGTCGAATTGCTCTTCCTCAAGAGCAGTCAGAAAACGGGTGCCGATCTTGGTGGACAGAGCAATTTCGTCGAGCGTGATCTTGCGCTTCTCCCGTTCCCGCTTCAACCGTGCGCCGAATGAATCCACCTGACAGTCTCCCGCGCTACAGACCAATGGAGTCGATTGCTTGGGTCGAGCGTCTTTATTGAGCCGTCCCTAATTGAGCCGTCCCTAGCCACGGTCATCTCTTGTGAGAAGCCGCCACCTATCCGTTTGTCATCCCGAGCGCCGTCCCGAGCCGCGCTTGCGCGGTGAGGGCAAGCCGAGGGATCTGGGTTCCTGGTGTACCTGGAAGCCAGGTATACCAGGAAGCCAGGTATACCAGGAAGCCGAGTTGCGCCGGCAAGGACCCAGGTCCCTCGACAACCTTAGCTCGCGCGTCGCGCGAGCTAAGGTTGCTCGGGATGACAGTTCTAATAATTGCGATTACAGCTCTAATAATCGAGATGACAGTTCCAAACGGCGATGACAGTTCTAAGAACGGCAAAGATAAATATATGTTAATCATGGCCTCCCGGCTCAGAAATCTGGATGCAGGAGAGAACCGTAGTGTTAAACGATTTCGGAGGCCATTTCGGCGCGACCGGAGCCGGGGTTATGTCCATCTGGTACGTGGCTTCGTGGGTTCAGGTTACTAAGGTTGATTGCGGCTGCTTTCCGCTGCCGCATATAATTTCAGCACTCCTGTCTCCATCGAGGACTGCTGTTGATGACCAAGGCCACGTCCGGCGCTGACCGCAAAGCTCAGGAACTGAACATCTTTCATGATGTAGCCAAGGCCCTGACTTCGTCCCTTGACCTGGATTCCATCCTGCAGACCATCATGGAAAAGATGGCGGAATACTTTCGCCCCGACAACTGGTCCCTGCTGATGGTGGATGAGGAACGCGACGAGCTCTATTTCGCGATCGTCGTCGGCAAGGCTGCGGAAGCCCTGAAGAACGTTCGGCTCAAAGTTGGCGAAGGGATTGCCGGATGGGTCGCCAAGCATGGTGAGCGCGTGGTTGTGCCCGACGTTTATACCGATGTGCGCTTCGCCAAGCGTATTGACGAGATGACTAAATGGGAAACGCGTTCCATCATCTGCGTACCCCTGCGCTCCAAGCTCCGCGTGCTGGGCGTCATCCAACTGGTGAATGTGAATATGGAACACTTCACCGATCAGGAATCGTTTTTCCTGCAGTCGATTTGCGACTACGCCGCGATTGCCATTGAAAATGCGCGTTCGGTAGAGAAGATTCAGGAACTCACCATCACCGACGACTGCACCGGCCTCTACAACGCACGCCATCTCTACAAGACGCTCGAAACCGAGGTCTACCGCTCGGCGCGCTACGGCTACGAGTTCACGGTGCTGTTCATCGATCTCGACCACTTCAAGCAGGTCAATGACACCCACGGGCACCTGATCGGGAGCAAGCTGCTGATGGAGATCGGCTACCTGATCAAGGCCCAGCTTCGCCTGATTGACTATGCGTTCCGCTATGGCGGGGATGAATTTGTGATTCTGCTGCCGCAGACCGGCAAGGATGCCGCCCTGGTGGTAGCGAAGCGCTTGCGCGACAGCCTGCGCACCAGCATGTTCTGCCAGGAAGAAGGACTAAATCTGAACGTCCGCGCCTCGATCGGCGTGGCCACCTATCCACACGACGCCAAGACTCCGCGTGAAATCATCCGCCAGGCCGACGAAATGATGTATCTGGTGAAAAACACTTCACGAGATAATATTGGGATTGCCGCACGCGGGGTGATGAAGTAGAGGCAGTTGTCAGTTGTCAGTTCTCAGCTATCAGTAACCAAAATCCACGTAGGGACAGCCGCCCCTTCGACTTCGCTCAGGGCAGTCCCTCGGCTGTCCAGCCGAGCAGAGCTCGGCAGTTATTTCTGGTCGTGTGGTCGCGGGCGACTCACCCGCGTTTGGCTTGCGTGGGTGTGCTTGTGTGGGACCGGGTCCCACACAGGTTTACTTTGCCACGACGGCTGCGGGCTGGGTCAGGCGCGTTGGCTGGATCTTCCGGCTCGGCTCCGGCTGCTGTATCCACTTGCGGATTTCGGGCAAGGCCGCGCGGGTTGCGGCTTCTCCCGCGCGAATCAGTTCGGCGGAGCGCTCGAAATCGTCGTACTTGTATCCGTTGACGTCGGGATCGATGACCAGATCGGCGGCCGCCTTCCATACGCCACAATTCATCTCCTGGGCAATCGCGAAACACTGGCCAATCACGTCGAACAGATGTCGGGGGCCAGCGTCTCCATTCGCCCAATTTCCCTTGAGATGCACGGCCAGCACGTGCTGCGCTCCCATCTCCCGCAAGGGAATTGTGGGCACGGCGTGGGCCAGCATGCCATCCACCAGCAGGCGTCCGCGGATTTTCACCGGCAGAAACATCCCTGGGTAGGCACAACTGGCGCGCACGGGATCGACCAGCGGTCCGGAGTGAAACACCACGCCCTGACCTGTAGAAAAATCCGTGGCGGTCACAGCCAAAGGAATCTGTAATTCTTCAAACGTTTTGACCTTGAGAATGCTGCTCAAAAACTTGATCATGCGCTCGTTGCTGGCAAATCCGTAGCGCGACAGGGTCCAGCGGGCAAAGTCTTTGAAGCGTACGCGCGTCGCCATTTGCTCTAACTCGGGGATGGTGACACCGCTGCAGTAGGCCGCCCCGATGAGCGCTCCTACGCTTGTTCCCGCGACCAGGCTGATAGGAATGTTTTCCTGCTGAAGGACCTTCAGAACGCCAATATGCGCGATGCCGCGCGCAAAGCCGCCGCCGAGGGCCAGCCCAATGCCCGCGGAACCCGGCGCCTGCTCCTGGCCGGAAACCCCTGTCAGGCCCCGTCCGAAGGCCTGCACCGAACGAATGATCTTGTCTAGACTCTTCACCGGAAACCTCATTTCTCCCGGCCCTGCCCAGTTATCCAATAACCCTACCTAGCAAGTAAGATGCCAGCTCCCCGGCAATAGTTCCAGACACCCCAGTCAGACTGTACTGGTTACCTCTGGATGGATTGCCGGCCGCTGGCGCCACCGGTGACTAACTCCAGCAATCCTGTTAAGTTGGGGGCCATGGTTCGGGAGATCTCGGCTGGCGGCGTGGTGGTGCAAAGGGCCGGAGAAGGCTGGAACCTGGCTGTCATCGAGCCCCAAAACGAGGCCGCATCGTCCCGTCCGGCCAGAAAAACTTCACAAAAACTGGTACTGGCTTTGCCCAAGGGGCTGGTGGACCCCGGCGAAAAGCCGGAGCAGACGGCCTTGCGCGAGGTTCGCGAAGAGACCGGCCTGGTCGCAACCCCGGTGACCAAGCTGGGGGACATCAAGTACGTTTACGTGCGTTCCTGGGGAGACCGGCAGTGGGTCTTCAAGATCGTTTCATTTTTCCTGCTGCGTTATCATTCCGGAGCCATCGACGATCTCGCTCCCGAGATGCGGGTGGAGGTCAAGCGCGCCGCCTGGATTTCGCTCGAAGAAGCTCCCCGTAAACTCGCTTACCGCGGTGAACGGGATATGGTAAAACGCGCGCTGCAAATTCTGAAAACTCGTCCGGAGGTCTGATCATGCCCCATGCTGAACACGTCGAAACCCACTTCATGGCGACGAATTTCGTCCGGGACGTAGTTATTGGGATGGCCGACGGCCTCACCGTGCCCTTCGCTCTCGCCGCCGGACTTTCGGGCGCGGTGCAGAACACCCGGCTGATCGTGGTGGGCGGGCTGGCCGAGATTGCCGCCGGTTCAATCGCCATGGGGCTGGGCGGGTATCTCGCTGCCCACGGAGACGCCGAGCACTATGAGCAGGAACGGGAGCGCGAATATCGCGAGATCAAGGAAATTCCGGAAGAAGAGATGGCTGAAGTCAACCGTGTGTTTCAGGCTTATGGTATGACTCAGGATGAAAGCACGCCAGTAGTCGAAGCACTCAGCCGTCGTCCCGATGCCTGGGTGGATTTTATGATGCGTTTCGAACTTGGCCTGGAAGAGCCGGACCCACGCCGCGCCGTCACCAGCGCCGCCACCATCGCCGGTTCCTACATTGCGGGCGGCATGATTCCTCTTTCTCCTTACATCCTGCTTTCCAATGCCGTGCATGGGCTGGCATACTCCGCCGCCGTGACTCTGGCCGCGCTGGCCATTTTTGGTTATCTGAAAGGCCGCTACACTGGCACCGGCCCAATGCGCAGCGCAGTGCAGACGGTAGTGATCGGCGGTCTGGCGGCAACCGCAGCGTTTCTTCTGGCCAAGGCTATTTCCTGACAGCCGCCGGCGAGACCGCGGAGAGAACCTTGCTGGTGTCTTGGAGCAGAGCGCGCCTTCATACATAATTAATTGTGAACTTCGAACAGTTAGGGGTAACGCCCGCCTTCCTTCGAATGCGAGGCAGGCATCTTGCCTTGCTGATTTTGGCGGTCTTGTTTGCCATCTTGTTCGCATCGGCCGCGGCCAGGAACAGGCCTGCCCCTTCCATTACGACAGGTTCCGATCCCGGCTATGTGTCCGCCCTCGCCGCAGCCAACCGTTTTCTGCAGGCCTGGCAGAATCAGGATCATGAAACCGGCTTGCTCATGTTGACCGATGCCGCAAAGCAACTCAGCTCGGAAGACCGTCTGGAATTGTTCTTTTCTTCCTCTTCCGGATCCGACTCGGCGTACGAAATCGCCCGTGGCAAGAGGCTGAAGGCGGGGCGCTACGCCTTTCCCATCACCCTGTTCGCATTCCATTCCGGCACAAATCAGTCGGATCGTCCGCAGAAATCCGAGATTGTTGTGGTTCTGACTGGCAAGAACGAGTGGGCAATAGATAAACTGCCGTAGCGGAATTCTTCACCACAGGGCTCAGAGGAACACAGAAGTAAGAGCCATCGCTGGTTCACTCCTATGTTTTCTGGACAATCGTCTTCCGGAGAAATATCGGGTCATAAGCTGCGTATTCTTCTTTTGCCTGAGTGCTAACCATGAGGGTCGCGCCATGAAGCACATTCACAAAGTCGCTGTTCTGGGCGCCGGAACCATGGGCGCGCGCATTGCCGCCCACTTTGCCAACGCCGGCGTGCCCAGCTATCTGCTCGACATTGTTCCGGCGGACGCAGACGGGCCTTCCCGTAACAAGATCGCGGCTGCCGGACTCGAAGCGGCCAAGAAGTCCAAGCCGGCCGCCTTCTTCGAACCCGGACTCGCGCGCCTGGTCACTGTCGGCAACTTTGAAGACGATCTCAAGCGCTTGGCTGAGGTGGACTGGATCATCGAGGCCGTAGTCGAAAACCTCGACATCAAGCGGGGGTTGTTGAAGAAGGTGGAATCCGTCCGCAAGCCGGGAACGATCGTCACCACCAACACCAGCGGCCTGCCGGTGGGGAAGATCGCGGAGGGCTTCTCCGACGACTTCCGCAGGTCGTGGTTTGGCACCCATTTTTTTAATCCGCCGCGCTACATGCGCCTGCTGGAACTGATTCCCACGCCGGAAACGGACCGCGCCGTCCTCGACGCCGTCGCCCACTTCGCCGACGTCGAACTCGGCAAGGGTATCGTGCTGGCCAAGGACACGCCCAACTTCATCGGCAACCGCATCGGAACATTTTCCGTGCTCAACGTCATACGCCTGATGCAGGAGATGGACCTCACCATCGAGGAAGTGGACGCGCTCACCGGCGACGCCGTGGGATGGCCGAAGTCAGCCACCTTCCGCACCATCGACCTGGTCGGCCTCGACATCCTGGGCCACGTGGTTGCTAACTTTATTAATGCTCGTGTGGCCGCAGGCGACTCGCCCGCGCACGGCGACGAACGCAGCGACCTGAAGCTTCCAGATTTCTTCCGCCAGATGCTGGAACGCAAATGGCTGGGTGACAAAACCAAAGGCGGCTTTTATAAGAAAAGTGCAGGGCGGGACGCGGGCGGCAAAGAAGAACGCCTAGCCCTCGATTGGAAGACTCTTGAGTATCAACCTGTCAAGAAGCCGAAGTTCGCGGCCCTCGACATGGCAAAAAATATCGAGGACCCGGGGGCGCGTCTCCGCATGCTGCTCGGGCTCGAAGGCAGCCCGCAGAAGAACGACAAGGCCGGCGCGTTTCTCTGGTCCGCTTTATCCGATCTGTGGACTTACTCCGCCAACCGAATACCCGAAATTTCCGACACCGTGGTCGAGATCGACCGGGCCATGCGCCTCGGGTTTAACTGGAAGCTCGGCCCCTTCGAACTCTGGGATGCGGCCGGGGTCGAGGTGACGGTTGCACGCATGAAGAAAGAAGGCCGCCCGCTCGCAGCCAACGTGGAACAACTGCTCGCCGCCGGGAAGAAATCCTGGTATCTGGATGATCCCAAGGCCAGTTCGGGCCGTGTCTATTTTGATCTGCGCACGACGAACTATCAGCCGGTGAAAGTTTCCGCCGGTGTCTGGTCGGTCGAGGTGGCGAAAAAATCCAACGGAGTGGTCAAGAAAAACTCCGGCGCGTCTCTGGTCGATCTCGGCGACGGCGTGGCTTGCATCGAGTTTCACTCCAAGATGAACTCCCTTGGCGGCGACATCGTCGGCTTTATTAGTCAGACCTTGAAACCGAACGGACTCGGTGACGCGTTCGAGGCCTTTGTCATCACCAACGACGCCGACAACTTTTCCGTGGGCGCCAATGTCATGTTGCTGCTGATGTCCGTCCAGGAAGAAGAGTGGGACGAGGTTGATCTCGCCATTCGTCAGTTTCAGGGCATGACCCAGGCCATCAAGTTTTCGCCTAAGCCGGTGGTGGTGGCGCCGTTCGGCCTCACCCTGGGCGGCGGCACTGAGATTTCTCTACACGGGGCAGCGCGTCAGCCTCACGCTGAGCTCTACGCCGGACTGGTGGAAGTCGGCGTCGGCTTGTTGCCGGGCGGAGGCGGATGCAAGGAAATGCTGCTGCGTGCCGTGGACAGCGCGGCCGCAATTCGTCCCGGAGGACGTGGTGAATCCGTCGAACTGCTGGAAGCGATGAAGAAGGCTTTCGAGACCATCGCCACCGCCAAAGTCGCAACATCCGCCCACGAAGCCCGCGGCCTCGGCTTCCTGCATGATTCTGATGGCATCACTATGAACCGCGAGCGCGTCCTGGCCGACGCCAAAGCCCGCGCCCTGAAACTGGTCCGCGCAGGATACGAGCCTCCGCAGCCGCGCACCGATATCCCCGCGCCCGGCGAAAACATCCTGGCCGCATTGAAGCTGGGCGTACACATCATGCGCCAGGGCGAGTACATCACCGATCATGAAGTGAAGATCGCCACCAAAGTTGCGGAGGTTTTGTGCGGCGGCAACGTGACTTCGGGCACGCCGGTAAGCGAGCAGTACATGCTCGATCTGGAGCGCGAAGCGTTCAAATCGTTGTGCGGAGAAAAGAAGACGCAGGAAAGAATTCAGTTCACGCTGAAGACCGGGAGGACCCTGAGAAACTAGCCGTTGCCAATTCCCAAATTAGAACATGTGTCTGAGCGTTGTGACGGGCAACCTTGTTCAGCTTGGGTTTGGATCAATAAGCTGAGGCCGGGCCCGTGGTGTAACGGGAGCACATCAGCCTGTCCAGCTGCAAGGTACGGGTTCGAGTCCCGTCGGGTCCACAGCGTCCCTGGTTCGGTAGGGAGGCTGGAGGGGAGCCTCTGGACAGGCGGGTTCCCCAAGTAACATTGACTTCGACGGCGGCGGCTATGGATAATAGCTTCGATAGCTGGACAGGTTGATGCGCCGGGCCGGAAACGGCCCGGTTTGCTTTTTGCAAGGTCCCCGCCGCTCTGAAGCCCAACCCAAGTGACTGACATCTAATCGTTTTAGGGTCCCAGTCCGTCTGTCGAGTACCGAGTGCTAGACTGAGGCTTCTGCACCAGCCACTGGAAACCGTTATGAGAGATGTGGTCATTGCTTCTTCCGTCCGTACTCCTGTAGGACGCGCTTTTAAAGGTACGCTGCGCGCTACCCGTCCCGATGAACTGGCAGCGATCGCCATCAAGGGCGCGCTCGAGCGTGTGCCGCAGGTCGATCCCAAAGAGATAGAAGATGTAATTCTCGGCTGCGCGACTCCCGAAGCCGAACAAGGCATGAACGTGGCTCGCATCGCATCGCTGCGCGCAGGGCTGCCGGTCGAGGTTTCGGCGCTTACCATCAATCGTTTCTGTTCCTCGGGACTGCAGGCGATCGCCATGGCGGCAGAGCGCATCATGAGCGGGGGCGCGGAGATCATCGTGGCTGGCGGAACCGAATCGATGTCCCTGATCCCGATGGGCGGGCATAAAATTTCGCCCAACCCCTGGCTCATAGACAACTATCCAGATGCCTACCTCACCATGGGTCTCACTGCCGAGCGAGTGGCGCAGCGCCTTGGGATCACCCGCCAGGCGGCAGACGAATTCTCGCTGCGCAGCCATCGGAAAGCGCTGGCAGCGATCCAGGGGGGTAAGTTCGCTGACGAAACCGTGCCGGTGCCGGTCAGCTTTACCACTCCAAACGGCTCGAAGCCGAAGCGCCAGGAAATTGTCTTCAAAGTGGACGAAGGCCCGCGGGCCGACACGTCGCTCGAAGCTTTGCTCGGTCTGAAACCAGTCTTTCATGCCAAGGGGACGGTGACTGCGGGCAATTCCTCGCAAACCTCCGACGGCGCGGCGGCGGCGGTCGTTATGTCCGCAGAGCGTGCCAAGGCGCTGGGCATAACGCCCCTAGTCCGCTACGTCTCGTTCGCCACCGCCGGATACAAGCCTGAAGAAATGGGTCTCGGCCCGGTGTATGCGATCCCCAAAGCGCTGAAGCTCGCAGGACTTAAGCTCTCTGACATTGACGTGATTGAGTTGAACGAAGCCTTCGCCGCGCAGGCACTGGGCGTGATCAAGGAAGCGGGCCTTGATCCCGAGCGAGTGAATCCGAACGGCGGAGCCATCGCGCTGGGGCATCCTCTGGGTTGTACTGGGGCGAAGCTGACCGCCACCATCATTCGTGAGATGAAGCGGCGTGGCGCTCGTTACGGCATGGTGACGATGTGCGTGGGTGGAGGCATGGGGGCGGCGGGGATATTCGAGAACGTGAACTAATCGCCGAGCACGCAGAGGACGCCGAGAAACTGAATGAAAGATCTTGTGCTCGATGGGACAGATTGGAGTTGCAAAGATGATGTCTATGATGCTTTCTTTCAGGTGGTCGGAGCACCACCTTGGCATGGCAGGAACCTTGACGCTCTGAATGACAGCATCGGAACCGGTGGTATCAACGATGTGGAAGTACCGTACAGGCTGGTCATTCGGAACTACGATTTGATCGGTGTGGGAGCCAAGAAGATGGCTGATGACTTTGTTGATCTCCTACGCGAGATTGCCCAACGGGGATGCCCCGTAGAGGTCATGGTGGAGCAATCGCGCTGACCGCCACCCGTCGGGGTACCCTTTGGTTACTTCCGACAATTCCGCATCCCGCTTGGCACGCGTTTACAATTGACCTAGATTGTTCGGCGCTCTTTGCGTTCTCGGCGATGAGAAAGAGGTAAACATGGCCACGACTGCGATCCCCAGTACCAAAATCTCCGGCGGCAGCTTTCTTCTTGAAGAACGTAAGCCTGACGAAGTTTTCACTCCCGAGGATTTCACCGAGCAGCACCAGCTCATCGGGCAGACGGCGGAGGAATTCGCAGTCAACGAAATCCTGCCCAACGCCGAGAAGATGGAGCACAAGGATTTCTCCATCACGCGCGATCTCTTAAAGAAGGCCGCTGACCTGGGCCTGAGCTCAGCCGAGATTCCCGAAGCGTACGGCGGTCTGGAAATGGACAAAGTCACCGCCGCCGTGATCGCTGACCACATTGCGAAGTACGCCGGGTTCGCTACCACCTGGGGCGGACACACCGGTATCGGCACGCTGCCCATCGTTTATTTCGGGACGGAGGAGCAGAAGAAGAAATATCTGCCCAGGCTGGGCGCTGGGGAAATTGTAGGCGCCTATGCCTTGTCGGAAGCGTCTTCCGGGTCGGACGCGCTCAACTGCCGCGCCCGCGCCCAACTCTCGCCTGATGGCACACACTACATCCTGAACGGCGAGAAGATGTGGATCACCAACGCCGGGTTCGCCGACCTGTTCACCGTGTTCGCTAAAGTCGACGGCGAAAAGTTCACCGCGTTCCTGGTGGAAAGAACCTTTCCCGGATTTTCCGTCGGCGCGGAAGAACACAAGATGGGCATTCGCGGATCTTCAACCTGCCCGCTGATTCTCAACGACTGTAAAGTCCCCGCCGAGAACGTGCTGGGTGAAATTGGCAAGGGACACGTCATCGCGTTCAACATTCTGAACGTTGGGCGCTTCAAGCTGGGCGCGATGTGTGTAGGCGGCGCGCGCGTGGCCCTGGAAAATTCCATCGGCTACGCCAAGCAGCGCAAGGCATTCAACAAAGTGATCGCCGATTTTGGCCTGGTGCGCGAAAAGCTGGCAAATATGGCTACGCTCATCTACGTGGGTGAAGCCTTGGTCTATCGCACCGTGGGCATGATGGACGTTGCGCTTGCCGAAGTCGATAAGTCGAGCGCCGATGCCGCCAAAGAGACTCGCAAAGCCATCGAGGAATATGCAGTGGAGTGCTCGATCATCAAGGTATGGGGCTCGGAGATGATTGACTACGTGGCGGACGAGACCATGCAAATCTTCGGCGGCTATGGCTTCGTCGAGGAATATCCCGCAGAACGCGCTTACCGCGACGCCCGCATAAACCGCATCTTTGAGGGCACCAATGAAATCAATCGTCTGATCATCACCGGCTTCCTGCTCAAACGCGCCATGTCAGGACAGCTACCGCTGATGCCAGCGATCAAGAAGTTGATGGACGAGGTGCTCGCCGGGCCTGGTGTCGGCGAAGAACTGGAAGGCCCGTTGGCGGATGAGCGCAAGCTGGTGGCACAGGCCAAGAAGCTCGGGCTGTTTGTCTCGGGATCGGCCACGCAGAAATACATGCAGGCCCACGCAGAAATACATGCAGGCCATTCAGGACCAGCAGGAGGTCATGGGCGCGATTGCAGACATCGTCATTGAGACCTATGCCATGGAATCCGCGGTGCTGCGGGCGCAAAAGATGGTGGAAAGCAAGGGCGAAGCCGCAGCGGCCCTTGCGATTGCCATGACTCGGGTTTATCTATCGCAAGCGATGGACAAGATCGAAGCCGCGGCCAAGAAAATTATCGCCGCCGTTGCCGAGGGCGACATGCTGCGCACGCAGTTGGCAATCCTGCGACGCCTGGCGAAACATGAGCCGTTTAACACGATTGAATTGCGGCAGCAGATCGCGCAGAAGGTGATCGAG
>WNEZ01002830.1_pt1 | contig 14902 bp, 15 predicted proteins | sample 5400521 | NCBI WGS metagenome assembly WNEZ01 (sample SAMN13153339, study PRJNA577476) | soil metagenome | isolation source: 120 cm saprolite under Douglas fir tree site 2 hole 1 replicate 1 | place: USA:California | collected 2015-04-18
GCCCCTTGCTGAGTAAAGCGGGCGCGCCAGAGCCGCACGGTATTGCGATTGGTCTTTAACTGCTGCGCCAGGGAATTCTCGGATTGACCCGCGGCAGCGCCCAGCACGATCCGGCAGCGGAGCACCACCTGCTGGGGGGGTGCCGAAGGCAGAAACCCACTGCTGGACTTGCTGTCTGTCGATGTCGCTCAACGCCAAAGCAGGGACGGGAGAAGGCATAGCGGAGGATAGCGTAGTCCATTTGTATTGTCAAGTTATTTGTTGGACATACCACTAGTCTTTAGCGACAACAATCTGTCTCGTGACTTTTCCGCATTGGTGGCCGAGTTGCGGCCAATAACAGCTATAGAAATGTCTGCTTTGATGAGCGAGAGCTCAGCATTTGCTATTCTCTCCTCTCGCAGCGAAGAGGCAGGAGGTTGTTCGGAATGCCTCCACTCTTAACGGAAACCCACTGAACATCAAAAGATCCGCGATAACCAAACAGCGGCCCCCAAACCCGATTTCGAACTTTTACCTCGATATGGAAGCGCTCGTCGCCCTCTTCGAACCATTCACAAACCTCGGCGAAGCCAGAGAACAGCATAGGAAAACTGAAGCCGATGACACCCTCGTAGAACCGCTGCGCTCCTGAACGAAGACAAAGGCCACCGCGCCCATCGACCGACAGGTCAATATCCACAGCCAAATGCTGGTGGGTGCCAAGATAATCCACAATACGACCCCGCTGCTGGCTAAAAACCATGTACGCATCAAAACGTCGAGGGGTTCTGGTTTCGAAATTTCTAATCCAAGTGACAGTTTCGCGGCCGAACTTGTCCAAGTAAGCATAATTTCGGATGGTGAAAGGTACTGCTCTTCCTTGCTCAGGGAACATGATTCTCCGCCAGCTACCTATGTACAAGAACGGCATCGTATACAGTGGGCCGTGCCAAATCTCATCCATTATTCCGGTGCCGATGCACGCGACTTCGCCCCGACTCGAAAATCCAAACCTCTCCTGGATCCGAGGATGAAGCAGCTTGAACTTCTCCCCAAGAGCCTGCTCGTAAATTGATTTCATTTGGCTTAGTTCTCCGGCGCCTTTCGCCTACACTTACGCGCCGTCGGCAGATTCGTAGAAGCCTGCAAACCGATGAAAGCCAAAGCAGCTACAGCGAGATTCAAGGTCACTGGATTGAATGCAGCACTAAGGTAGCCTGTCGATTCGACAGCCACAGCGATGATGCCTAAGATCATCGCAAACGCCGTGACCCACAGCGGCCAGCGCGATTTCCAAAAAATGAGGAGAATCAGAGCGAAGGAGACCTCCGCAGAACCCAGCAATGACATAACTCTTAGCGCATGAGAACCGGGAATTCCGGCGTCGATTAGCATCTTCAGTTCATCTGGACTTCGATAGATCAGCTTTGGAACCAGTCCATGGTAGAGCCAAACGAAGGCAACTGTCCCTCGAGCCACGAGGTACGCTAGAGTCCGGTCACGAGAAACCTCCGGCAGAATGCCTTCCTCGATCCAAAGTCGCAGTCGATCAAAGCTCCATGCTGTTGCCCAGCCAAGCAGAGGGCGAAAAAATAGCCAGTCAATGAATCGCCCGATCGTGCCGAAGCGTGTCTGGTAGTCGTACCAGGTAACGAACCTAATGCCGTCGCTGCTTGGTATGTATTTCCAATAGCCAGAACCAAATTGAATCAGAGACTTGGCATCTTTCGACCAAAACTTTAGGGCCGAGGTTCTTTGCCCACGATTGTCGCGCTCCCCGATACTTTCACCTGCACCAACGATTCGCATGCCAGCGCCAATGCGCGTCGCGTATAGAAACTTCTGAGCCTCTCCGGGTTGACGAGGAAGGAAATCAATTTCCGAGAATCGGAGATCCCAACGCTGGTGCAGTTTCGGTTCCTGCGTCTTTTCCCAGAGATCGTCGATAGGGCTGTGGATGCAGATCTCGACATAGATGCTCACAAAGAGTCCTTTTCCCGGATAGAGGAAAGCGCAACGTGCTCTTTCAAACCAAGTCGTGAAACAGGAATCCTCATCCCCGCCAATGGCGTGTGGCGCGACTCATTTCAACAAACCGCCGATTTGCGACGATCCGCACTTGCCGGCCTTTCGTCTAGGTTCGGTTCAGCCGCCTGTCGGTTCGGTCACGGCTCTCTGCATGGCGGTCTTCGAATCTCTTGCAAAACGCTTCTGCAAGGTTCTCGCAAGAGGGTATCCAAGGCAAGCCATGAAATTCGGTCGAGAGAATGCATATAGGTCGTACCATACTGATTGGTCGCCGGAATGAAACTCGACGGTAAAACGCTCTTCACCTTGTTCTTCGTGTCCGAGCAACGTTCCGTAGGCAAATCCGAATTTTTCGCACTCCTGATGTTCCTGAATTACATACACGATCCTGCAGGGATTTAAGGACCAGAATCCGAGATGGGATAGGAGGACGGCTACAGCAGTACCTTCTTCAATCGAAGCATCCGGCCAGCAGAGCTCAACCCAAGGCATGTCAAACATCTTCCATTGGCGGACGGCATTGACAGCCCGATAGAAGACCTCATGTCCTGCGCCAAGCTGGACGCGGTAGTGGTCGACAATGTAGCCACTCGGTGGAAGCTTTTGAGATGCCCCTACATGTGGGTAGGAGAACTGCCGATTGCCGGCAGGAGATAGAAATGCACGGATCCAATCTGGAGAGGGCTTGTTCAAGAAGAACATGCGTTTGTGGTGTGCCAGAACCGATGGCAACCATTCAGTATTGCAGGAAATTGTCTAAATGAAGGTGGTCTTGCGGCTGGCCATTGTGGACTACGAGGTCCGATCCCAAAGCTTTTACGCGGAACTGGCGAAAATCTTAATTTCACCGTTCAACCGCTTAGTGGATAACATTCTATTCGAAGGCCAGCAATAGTGGCGTATACCGCAGGTCAGCAGACTTCCGACTCCCCTGAAGTCCCGATCGGGCAAACGTGCTGTAGCGTCCTGGCGTTCGTGCTGAGATCTCGTGCTGAGATCTCTACGAACGCCGTTTCTGGCAGTGACGGTACTCACTGCTCCAAGCGAGTCTTAAGAAACGTGATTACGAGCGCATCATCTGCAGAGCCCTGCACTTCGTTTGCGAAGTGTGTTTTGAGCCACCCGACGAGTTCCTGCTTGTAGAATCTACCGTTTTCGACTGCATCTAGAAAGAATCGAAAAGCGACAGGACTCCCACGCAACGCTAGTTCCTCAGCCGACTGGGTCCTCACAAATGCGTAAGGGGATTCGGAAATTGCCCGTTCTAGGTATGGAACGGCTGTGGCGCCATAGGCACGAACAAGATGGTAGGGCAGACTTGCGAGATCACGGCCATACTTATCGGCATCTCCGGGCTTGATAAGCAATTCAGAAAGCCGGGGAAGGTCCCGCGCGTCCCCGATCCAGGTCTGCGCGATAAGGGCCTGCTCGTGCGCCGGCTCTGGGCGCTCGGCCACTTGCCAAAGTAGGTCACGTGCACTATGACTCTTGATACCGCCGAGATATTCGGCCAACGGCTGAGAGGCAACGGGGCTCCTCCCAATCAGTTCTGGTGCTGCGGCTAGCACCGCCGAGTCTGATCTTGCCGGAATCTCCGAGTCTGAAGGCCAGTGGAAGTTCCCCAGGTGAACCAGAAAACCTAGCATTTTCAAGGTCGCCGCAACCTGCCAATCTTCACGAGAGTGCAGGTAAGGCATGGCTGTGCGAACTATGTCGTCTTTTCGGTCCTGGAACCAAGATGCATGCCACGATATAACGTACGCCAGCCCCTCATTAGGGCCCCGAAGGTGCAACATATCTAGAACTTGAGGACGGATGTCCTCCTCCTGGTAAAAGCGCAAGCTGGCAAGAGAGCAACCAGGGATGAGGGTCCCGGTTGAATACATCTGCTCAAGAACCACTCGGAGCCCTCGGGGATCGGGAGCATTTGCGAGCAACGAGGGAAGAAAATCACCAACGAACTCTCCCGCATCGCTAGGAACCCTTGCATGCTGTTTCTCAAACCAGTCTTTCCTTTGCTCTGGGGTTGACTGCCGCACTTCGAAGTCGACCCAGTCTGACTGCGCCACAACCGTTTCGGTTATCTGCCCATTCTGAAAGTTGTGTCTCACCACGGTCCAGCGGACGGAGTATATGCCAGGCTTGTCCAGCGAGTACTGCAAGTGAAGAGGAAGGCGATTCTTAGGCGAGGTGGGAGGCGCGATCGAACCATCTACAATCCCACCTCCTCCAACCCAAGGCTTGAACGGCACCTTCTCAAGCAGCTGGTTTTCGCGTTTTACCTCAATCCTGTTTGGACCGAAGTCTTCCGGGTCTTCGCCGTAGGGGTAACGAATTTCTAGTGGAAAACTTAATTCAGCATAGATCCAAACTGGCAACCCAGTGAAGGCGGGATCGGTCACTCGAATCTGGAACTTCTGGACACTTGACGTCTGTGCGTGGGCCCAACCTGGCGCGCCTGTCGCCAAGAGGGTTACACCGAGTATCCAGCGCATTTGAATCCAGTCCATATTTCTTATCAAACGGATGACACAACATATCGCATCATTTAACTAGGATGCTCGCTTACGAACAGCCTGACAGAAAGTTGAGAGCGCACTTTGTCATGTAAGCGCGACTTCCGTAAACAATGCTCTAACGTGGCGGCCCGAGCAAGCAGATTGATCTTCAATGCCGCAATGAACGCGCCATGAGGTGAATCGCTCTGACTCCCCCCAAGTCCGGTTCGAGGAAGTGTGATTCCGCTGAATGCTGTTCGCACTCCGATCTCCCCGAACGCTGTTTTTTCCGGCCAGTTTCGAGTAGCCGACTACTCGTCCACGATCGTCGGATCCGCTGAGCACCGATGAACGGCGAACCCATGGTTGCCACCTGTGCGGGTTGTGAGTTACTTTGCGGTGTCGGCATTGTCGTCGCTGCTTATTCGTGCGGTGCCACTGAATGTACGGCTTGCACGGAGGTACCAGGGGCAGATCAATGAATTAGATACCCTTCTAAGGGGGATACAAATGAAAGGGATTGTCCTTGTTTCCGCACTCGGAATGGTCGTTTTGATCCAAGGCGTGGCAGCCCAGTCTCCCGCGAACGCCCCGATTCCGTCGGACTCCGAAATCCGGAATATCCTCGTCGAGCGGATCGACAAAGACCGGCAAAGCGTAGGCATCGTGGTAGGTATCATAGAGCCGGCAGGCCGCAGGATCATTGCCTATGGAAGCCTTGACAAGGGTGACAAGCGCCCATTGGGCGGGGACACCCTGTTCGAGATTGGCTCGGTCACAAAGGTATTTACTTCGCTCTTGCTGGCCGATATGGTCCAGCGTGGCGAGCTCGCGTTGACCGATCCAGTAGCCAGGTATCTTCCAGCTGGAGTCAAGGTGCCGGAGCATGGCGGTCGGCAGATCACGTTGCAGGATCTCGCAACTCACACGTCCGGTCTCCCTCGTCTTCCGACAAATCTCACTCCCAAAGATCCGGCCAACCCCTATGCGGATTATTCAGTAGAACAACTCTATCAATTTCTCTCCACCTATCAACTAACACGCGATATCGGCTCGCAGTATGAATATTCGAATCTCGGGGGCGGGCTGCTGGGGCATGTGCTGGCTCGGCGTGCTGGAATGGATTACGAGACCCTTGTGCGGTCTCGCATTTCCGCGCCGCTGGGAATGACCGGCACGCTTATCACTCTTTCTCCTGAAATGAAGACCCGGCTTGCAGTGGGTCACGACGCCAAGTTGGATCCTGCCGCCAATTGGGACCTTCCAACCCTTGCTGGTGCCGGTGCTTTGCGGTCTACCGCTAACGACTTGCTGGTCTTCCTGGCGGCAAATCTCAATTACATAAAGTCGCCGCTCGCTCCGGCGATGGCGGCAATGCTCGGGGTGCGACGACCAGCCGGTGTCTCCGGCTTAGAAATCGCTCTGGGTTGGCACATCCTGACAGCCGATGGTCACGAGATAATCTGGCACAACGGGGGCACTGGCGGATATCGATCACGCAACGGCGCTGGCGAGCCCGATAAAGCTCACCGGAATTGTCCCGCGTCTGACCACTGGTAGATCCGTCGCGACATTTGAGCTGTGGCGGTTGAAAAAGATGGAGAATGCGAGAAGGACAATGCGATTCGGAATCCAGTTGGGCATCGTGCGGATAAGTCCCGGGAAGTCAGCCAGCGTTTACCGATATGTCCGCCCCGGACTGGTAATTCGGAAGTTGAATCCAATCAGACGTTCCAGGGCATGAGATTTCGGGAACGGGTCGGTGCGACTCTCTACCTATTAAATTGTCTCAACGAGGCTCACCTCAGCTGGCTGGATTCCGGCGTTCGCGCCGATCGTCGGCGGGATCATCGACGCTGCCCTCCACCGGATGTCGGATTTCGATTGAGGAGATCTGGAATGGATCACTCATAACGCAGCGCCTCGATCGGATCGACTCTGGTTGCCCGGCGGGCTGGAATGTAGCAGGCCGCAACCGCCACGACGCTGAGCAGCGCAATGACCACGGAAAACGATACGGGATCAGTGGCCGTCACCCGGAAGAGCTCCAATTGGCTCGCAAGTAAACGGGCAACTCCGATGCTCGCGAGCGTGCCGACGACAATGCCCACACCGACGAAGCTGGCGCCCGTCTGTATAACCAGGCGCAGAACGTCGGCTCGTTGAGCGCCGAGCGCCATGCGCACGCCGATTTCGCGAGTTCGGCGCGAGACGAGGTAGGAGAGAACGCTGTAAAGACCTGCCAGGGCCAACGCGAGACCCAGCGCGGCAAACACACTGAAGAGCGCGACGAGGAAGCGCGGTTGTGCGGTCCGGAAACCCAGGATCGCTTCAATGGTTATCGGACCGTTGACGGGCTGTTCCCGATCCATCTCTCGCACCTGCACGCGTAACGCGTTGCCGAACGCGTCCGGGTCACCCATCGTGCGGACGGCCAGAACGCGCTGCGGAGGGGCCAGCAGTGTGTAGGGAACAAGGACGGCAGGCTGCGGATCGCTTCGCACGTCGTCGTTGCGCGCGTTGCCCATTACGCCGACGAGCGTAACGTCAGCTGAGGCATTGGTCGAACTCAGGGTCAACCCTCTCGGAGTTTTGAGTTCATCCAGCTTGAGGAGTCGGCCCACAGGATCTTCGCCCGCCGGCCATAGCCGGGCGGCCGCCTCGTTTATGACCGCGACGGGCCGGGCGCTGTCGACCTCCTCCTCCGTGAACATACGTCCCCGCCGGAGCGGTATTCCCAGAGTTCGCAAGTAGTCGGCACCCGCCAGGTGCAGCATGATCGGGCGCGATCCCGACTGAGGCTCGCCCTCGATGGCAAAGGTCGATTGTGGTCCGCCGAATGGAAGGCCGCCGTTGCCGATTGTGGCGGCCTGAACGCCAGGGAGGTGTTTGACGCGCTCCAGTAGGTTCCGCGCGAAACGATTGCGTTGATCCCACGTCGCATAGCGTTTCGGAGGAAGCGGCAGTCCCACGACCATGACCCGCCGGGGCTGAAAACCCAGATCGACCTGCTGCAGGGCGATGAAGCTACGGATTGTTAGCCCTGCGCTCACGAGAAGCACGACCGAAAACGCCACCTCGGCGACCACCAGCAGCGCCCGCGTTCTCTTGCCTGCTGATGCGCTCCCGCCTCGTGCTTCATCCTTAAGCGCCTCGACCAGATCGGGTCGCGATGACTGAAGAGCGGGTATGAGACCAAACAGGATTCCGGTGAATGCTGAAATGATCACGCAGAACATCAGCACGTACACGTTGATCTCGATGCGCGCCTCGTTAGGGACGTTGAAGCTTGGCATCAGCGCTACCACCAGCCTGGTCATGCAGACAGCGAACAGCAGTCCGAGCAGACCTCCGACCAGCGAAACGAGAACGCTTTCCGTCAACAACTGCCGTACGAGCCTGCCCTGTCCGGCACCTACAGCGAGTCGGATCGCCATTTCCCGCGTTCGCGACGTCCCCCGCGCAAGCTGCAGGTTCGCAACATTCGCGCAAGCGATCAGCAGGAGCAACCCCACCGCTCCCAAAAGCAGTCGCAGACTCCGCCGCATTTCTCCACTCGCGACGGTGATATCGAGATAGTTCGTCAACGTCGTGGCGAATTCGTCTCCCGGATAGCCGGTCGGATTGGCCTTCGCAAACTCCCGATGGAGAACATGCAATCGTTGTTCGGCGACGGAGGACGAGGTGCCCGACGCGAGACGCACAATCGGGAACACTCCTCGTTGATCGCGGGAATCGATCTCCATTGGCAGCCAGACACCATCCTCAGTCCACCAGCCGAAACGAGGGGGCATGATCCCGATGATGGTGTACGGCTGATCATCCAGACGAAGCGTCTTGCCGACAGCGTTCGGGTCGCCTCCGAAGAGCCGTTGCCAACGTCTGAAGCTGAGCACGGTGACCAATTCCGGTTCACCGGTTGAGCGAATATCTGAAGGCTGAATTGTGCGGCCGATGAGCGGTGGGAGTCCCAGAAAGTTAAACGCATTGCCCGAGAGCCGAATTCCGCTGATCGTTTCAGGGGCAAATTCACCGGTCAGCAATACATTACCAGGACAGGTGGCCATCACATCTGAGAAGGCTGACAACTTCGCCATTTCCAGATATTCCTTCGGTGGATACGGACGCATCCTCTGGTTTGCTGTGGCGCTGCGAAGGCCGGGCGTCCAGATCTCGCCCGGTTTGGCGTAGGGATACGGATCGATCAACACGCCGTACACTGCACTGAAGAGCGAAGTCGTTGCACCAATGCCGAGTGCGAGCATGAGCACGGCCGCGACGAAAAAGCCCGAGTGCTTGAAGTGTTGACGAAGCGCAAATCTGACGTCGTTCATACGAACCTCACCATTGTCACCCTGAAAGGAGATGTAGCGTACGATATTTTTCACCGAGCCGCCTGGACTCCGTGGGACGATCCCGTATGGTCAAAAATCTCAAACGCATTGAAAAGGCTTGGTTTCCGGTCTCGCAATTTTCTCCCACAGCTGGTTTCTGAAACCTCAAGAGCATGTACAATCCGGGTTCGACGATCAAGTTTAGGGAGGCCTTGGAATGCTTTGGGCGCGCCTGCTCGCCTGTGTCACCGGAACAGTGAATCAAGAACTCCTGTTGCGAAACGAATATCTGACGGCGGAGAACCGGATCCTGCGAGGTCAGATCAAGGGTCGGTTACTGCTTTCGGAAGGAGAAAAGGCGACACTGGCCGAGATCGCTCACCGCCTGGGTCGAATGGCTCTGGAGGACGTGGCGGCAACGGCCAAGCCCGAAACGATTCTGGGTTGGTATCGCAAGCTCACCCGAGTAGTGGCCGATTAAGACCGCTTCAACGCTTCTAGGACTTTTGCGAGTCTGATTTTAGCGGCGGGAACCTCGGGGTCGTTCGATGGCTCTTCCAGTCGGTGCAGAGCGCCTTGGATGAGAATAATGGCCTGCTCTTTCGGCATACGCTTTAACAATTCATCCGTTGTCAGCTCGTAGGCTTCCAATTTTTGAGATACGCGTTTCATGGCAATCCCCACTGCATTTTGTACTTTACCTAATTTTCATTCGAGCGCGTACCGACGGGCGAAAACGTAAGACAGTTCGTACCGGAACCTACCTTAGCGGTTAGCGCGTTTGGACGTAGCCGCCCGGCGGCGGACGCTTCGCGTGAGGTAGTGGAGCGTTGGTTGCTCGATGGAGTGAAGTGGAAAGTAAACGAAAATCCTAGCAACTTTACTCGCACTTTATAGTCCGCCGCAAGGTAGATGATCGGCGCTTCGTCGGTGCCGGTGCGTTGCACTGTCACTTGCTCAGGTTCAAGCTGAATCTCATGCTCTTCGGCTTTGCGGATGACCGCCCTGCGGAAATCCTCATCAGTGCTCTGAGGAGTCAACCCGATTCGGCTTCCGATTTGCGCCGCGAGGTCCCGCATATCCTCGTGCAGCTCGAAGTTGGCCAGCTCGCACGAAGCGATCCGCCAGCCCGCGACGCCGGCCAACGCAAGAACCGCCAATCCGAGGATGAGTTTGGCTTTTCCCATCACGACAATCCGTTCAGTCCGGTAACAAAGAGCGAACTCTTTGCCCTTCTCTGCTGGCTGGAATGCGAAGACAATTGTCTTGCGAGCTGGAGTTTTCAACTTTGCTACATCGCCAGTTTGTTGCATCCATCAGTTTTGGTTCATGGCCGTGGACTGGATGGACTTGATACGCTGCTCGATCTTCGCGGCTTCCTCGTTGCGACCGAGGGCGCGGAGTGCGGTAGCTTGGCTGGTCAGTGTGGGGACGACTATGGGATTGTCTGTGCCATATTGTTTTTCTAGGATGGCGAGGAGATGACCCTGGCAGGGCGCGGCTTTCTCTGGCTTTGCCAAGCGATCGTAAATGCTGCACAGAACCGTCAGATTCGGTAGAGCTTCGGCACCATCGGGACCGTAGAGCGTTTGGTCGATTTTGACGGCGCGGAGCATGAGAGGTTCCGCTTTCGCAAAATCGTTCTCAATAAAATAGGGAGTTGCCATCATGCGGAGGCTGGTGGCCACGCCTGGGCTGTTTTCGCCGTAGGTCTTTTCATTCAGTTTGAGAGCGTGGTTGAGGTAGCTCTGCGCGGCAACAGAGTCGTGCTGATAGGCAGCCATCATACCGAGATTCTGAAGCGGATCACTGAGCATGGGAGATTGGGCGCCGTAGACTTCCTCACTGACCTTCAGCTGCCGATGGAATAGGGTATCTGCTTCGGTGAAATTTTGTAGGCCCATGGTGATTCTGCCGAGTTCTCCGAGAGCGATGGCCAGACGGCCGTCGTGCGGCTGCAGCTTTTCGCCTAGCTCCACCGCTTGCTTATAGTTTGTGATGGCGTCCTGCCATTGCCGTTGCATGAGCGCACTGGAGCCGGCTTGCATCGCGGTGTCTATTTTTTCTGAGATTCCAGAGCTCGCCTGTAGTGCCGCAACGCTCGATTCCAATTTTGCGGATTCGGCGGACTTGCCTGCGGCCTTGAGGGATGCGAGACGTAGGTTGAATCGTTCTTGAGCGGATTTGTATTGGAGTTGCGGGTTGGGGGAAATGACTCGAAATACGCCGTTTCCGAGCGGTACGTTTGAGCCGGCAAGCGAGGCCTGTCGGTATTGTTCTAGCGAGCCGACCCAGTCGCTGTTCTTCTCCAACGCGGCGGCGAATCGGAGCCTGGCCTCCGTGTCTTTGGGGTCGAGCGCGATGGACTGCTTGAATTCGGCAATGGCAGCGTCGGTTTTCCCGGTTTCTTGCAGTGCTTGAGCGTAGAGATCGTGAGTGGCCGCGACACTTGGTTCGAGATCCGCGGCTTGCTTCAGTTCCGGCAGGGCGTTGGCAAAATCTTTCTTGGCTAGCAGGACTTTTCCGGTGCCGAGGTGTGCCGCAGCTGAATTTTCATCCAACTGCAGGGCCAGGCTGTACTCTTGCAATGCCGCGGCGTAGTCTTGTTGGAATGCATGAAGATTACCGAGACGAATGTGCGGTTGAGGATCGGAGGGATCTAGCTTGGCCGCAATGCCATATTCCTTCTCCGCGCCTTTGAAATCCGACGATCCGTAGAGCGCGCCGCCGAGGCAAAGGTGGCATATTTCGGAGTCCGGAGCCATAGCCTCCAGTTCGCGGAATTCGATAACAGCTTGGGCACTGAAATTACCCTCGAGGAGAGCGGAGCCAAGATTGCGCCGCACGTTTAGATCCTTGGGGTTCAGGCGCTTGGCTTCGCGATACTCTTGAATAGCCGAATTGATGTCGCCCTTAGCTTGATAGGCGTTGCCGAGATTGTCGTGTACGTCCGAGTCGTTCGGGTCGAGAGCGATGGCCTTTTTGTATTCAGCGATGGAGCCGTCCAGGTCTCTCTTGTTGTAAAGTAGCAGCCCCAAGTCATAGCGAGCTGACTCATAGTCTGGCTTGAGTCGAAGGGCTTCTTGGAATTCCGCCGCACCGGCATCAAATTTGCGCATGTCTTGCAGCAGTAACCCCGCATTCTTGTGAGCTTCTGGGTTGTCCGGAGTTCGCGCTAGTGCAGCTTTGGTTTCGCGCAGGCCCTCTTCTGACTGACCGAGGCGATACATCAGGTAACTCAGCTTCGTGTGCGCCTCGGGAAAGTCAGGATTTTTCTGCAAGACTTCTTCGTACACGGAGGCAGCCATGGACCACTGTTCCCGGCGACGCAAGAGTTCTCCCATGGCAAAGCCCGCTTCCGGGCCACTGTCGGAGTCCAGAGCACTGGCAAGTTCCTGCGCTGCTTCCTGATACTGCTTGTTTCGCATTAACTTCCCGGCGCTCGAGAGACGCTGGAGCAATTTCGCTGATTCCTTGCTATCGGCGGCTGCGGGCTGATTGGAGACCGTTGCTTTACCCACCGCAGCGAGGACGCGAGCGTCAGCGCCGGCATCGGTAAGTTGCGAACGATATCCGTCTGTGGGGCGAAATGCCAGGCCGCGCGACTGTATTTCATGGACGATGTTTTCGCTCAGGGCGTTCCCCGCGAGTAACGCGAGCAATTCGCGATCGGCCAGAGGCCTCGGTTTTTCTTGAGCGGCTGCCAGCATCACGAAATTGAAGACAAGGATGATGAGTGCAAAGTGTCGGCGAACGGAGGGTTTCATTGGATCTCCTAGAAAAGTGCAGTTCAAGTTTAAGGAGATGGCATCGCAGAAAACACTAGACAACCACGCAGCGGTCACGGACTAAATACCTGACCGGCTGGCCAGTGCCGCTGATTTACGGAATGGTTGAAGAAGGATTGTTATGCAATCATGTGGATTCATACGTAGAGAGCTGACCCTGCACATGTCCAGTCTCCCGATTTGGCGTGGAGGATCCTGAATTTCTAAATGGTCCTTACGCTCATGTCTGTCTTGCCTGGTTAACGGGTACTCGTCGATGTGAATCCGTCGAAACGGGCCTGTCTGTCATAAAAATGTCATACTAATTGTGACAAATGGCGCCAAAACGGCTGCTTAAACGTGATGAAAAAGGAGTAAGTGGCTTGTCATCGTTAATCACAAGTTGCTGATTTCCCCTCGCTTTACGCTCGCTCCGGCAAGTTCTGATTAAAGCGGTCAACGGCCTTCTAAGCAGGGGGTCGGGAGTTCGAATCTCCCCGGGCGCGCCATTTCCCTTGAATCCCATTGAATCCAAAGGATTAACCGAGATCATTCTTCACCCCTGGCTTCACCCCGGTCATCTGCTTTTTTGACAGATGGTCGGAGATGGCTGGACTCTGGCGTTTTTCCTTTTTCTTCTGTCGATCCAATTGCTTACGTGAACTGAACTTGATTCTGTATCCGCTCTGAATCACGTCCTGCCATAGAAATGTAATACACGGTGAGCTCGCCAACAGGAGGTCGGCAAGTCCTATTGATGAAATGTAAGTTGCCTCCGCGAATGTGCGTGGCCGAGGATGCGGGGATCCGCCACCGCAAACTTCCCAAACTTCGTACAATGCCTTTTCTGGCCAGTAACGGGCACTTGATTGCATAACAATGTCGGCTCCTCGACCCGAGTAAACTGTGGTTTATCGACGACCGCAGGCTCGGGAGAAAGGAGCCGAACATGATGATTATAGGCGTAGATTACCACCCGAGCTTTCAGACGATTGCATTTTTGATTGAAGAGACTGGTGAGTGTGGTGAACAGGAACTGAACCACAGTGAGGGACAAGCAGAGAAATTCTATCGAGACCTGCAGCAGCGAGGAATCTGCGTGCGGGTAGGCATGGAGGCTACCGGATATTCACGCTGGTTCGAGCGACTGCTGGCAGAGCTGGGGTTCGAGGTATGGATCGGCGACCCAGCGGAGATCAAGACGAAGCGGGTCAAGAAGAAGAAGACCGACCGCGAAGATGCCCGACTTATGCGGAAGCTGCTGCTGGAAAATCGATTTCCTCGAATCTGGGTGCCGGATCCGGAGAATCGAGATCTGCGACAACTGTTGTGGCACCGGCATCGGTTGGTGCAGATGCGCACGCGGATCATGAATCAACTGCAGGCGCTGGCGATGAACGAAGGCTATCGCTGGAAGAAAAAACTGTTCAGCGAACAGGGACGGGCGCAGTTAGAGAAGCTCTCGTTGGCTCCCTGGGCCAGTCGGCGTCGGCAAGAGTTGCTGGAGCTGCTGGACCGTATGAATCCGACGATTGAGGAGCTAACCGCAGCCGTCGAGCGGGAAGCCAGGAAGCGACCCGACGTGATGCGGCTGATGACACATCCCGGCGTGGGCCCGCTTACGGCCCTCGCCTATGTGTTGATCATCGGAACTCCGACTCGGTTTCAACGTGGCAAGCAGATCAGCAACTACGTGGGAATGATTCCGAGTGAAGACTCCAGCGCCGGCAAGCAGCGATTGGGGCACATCAGCAAGCAGGGCAATTCTTTACTGCGCTTCTTGCTGGTGGAGGCGGCCCAAGCGGCGGCGCGTGTCCACCCCGACTGGCGACGTCGGTACATGCACCTGGCGATGCGTCGGCACAAGAGCATTGCCAAGGTAGCGATGGGACGCCGTCTCGCGGTTCGCTTGTATTGGATGTGGCGGAATGGATGTGAGTATTCGCCGTCGTTAGAGTTCGGTTCGTACGCGGGACAGCTCGAAATCGGACATGGCGCGAAGTAGAACGCCGTGCACTTGATTGGGCATCCCGCTCCCTGCAAAGGGAGTTTGAACTAGTAATCATGGTCGAAGCTTGATCGAAGAGATGTTTAGGTCGGACTGAAGCCGATCGAAAGATTACGAACGAGCCGTGGTCGTCGATGCAGACAAAAAAAGAAGCGAAAGAGAACGAAAGAGAAAAACTCTTTTAGGTGAAAAGAAAGAAGTGTGCTCAAAAAGAGTTTGACAGGGCCGACATTGTTAGAGATGTCCGGTTTGTGCGTTTATCGGGACTTGGGGTACGCAATTCCC
>WNEZ01007893.1_pt1 | contig 14902 bp, 15 predicted proteins | sample 5400521 | NCBI WGS metagenome assembly WNEZ01 (sample SAMN13153339, study PRJNA577476) | soil metagenome | isolation source: 120 cm saprolite under Douglas fir tree site 2 hole 1 replicate 1 | place: USA:California | collected 2015-04-18
TTCTGGCGCTCGGACTCGCCTCGATCGGGCTTTACGGAATCATGGCCTACGCGGTGAATCGGCGCCGGCGCGAGATTGGAATTCGCATGGCGTTGGGGGCCGGCCAGTCGAGCGTGCTAAGTCTGATTCTTCGTCAAGGAATGACGCTCGTCATCAGTGGAGTTGGGCTCGGGTTGATTCTCTCGGTCCTGCTTGGACGCGCTCTGTCTAAGTTCCTCTACGGCGTTGGCCCAGGCGATCTGCCGAGCCTCGCCGGAGCATCGCTGGTTCTCCTGTTTGTGGCAATGATCGCATGCTACCTGCCGGCGCGACGCGCTAGCCACCTAGATCCACTCGTCGCATTGCGAGAGAGCTAAGACCCACTGCACTTGGGACAGCGCCAAAGATCGTGCGGACCATTGGCGATGGAAGGGTCTTGTTCGATCTGCGGCGCTGGTTTCGAAGGAAACAACTGCAAGCAGAGCGGCAAGGAGGTAGCGCGGCAGCGATTGGCTAAAAAGCCGAAGTGTCGGATGCGCGTGAAGCCTTGGCACACGACCGCATAACGCGCTACGTAGAAGTGGCGTTCGCCCGGCACTTTCCCGGTGTATCGTCGGCCATCCGGACGTTGGCCAGAGTGACCGAGCAGGTCAATTCAACAATTGCATCACATAAAGAAGAACGTCGTTCTCAATCAGCAGGTAGCGCAGCCTTCGCCTGCGGTCCTAGAGAGCCGTCAAGCGGTATTCCCTCGCCAAGCAGAATTCTTCCTGGCAACTGGACAGTACCGAACTCCTTCTCGACGATTATAGAGCTCTCAAGTGCTATCGATCCCCGCCCCTTCATTCTGCCTGTCTGTACAGATGTGATCTTGCGGTCTTGAATAGTGAGGACAAATTCCTCCAAGATGAGTTCCACTACGACTGTGAAGTTGAGTTTCTCTACGGGAACACCTTTGACAAGGATTTCAAGATACGGATGATGTTCGGACTTGAAAGTATGGTCAGCAAGAGAGACCTCTCCGTCTTCTGAGTCCTTGACCTGCCGATATTTCTTCCAACCCGAAACGAGAACACCTAGCAGCGGTATATCGATCATATCCAGGACCTTGTCCGTAAGCACGTCCTCGAGGGCATCCCACTTGATTACTGTTGCATGCTTGGCGACAGCCTGTTTCAGTTCAGGGATTTGACGATCCACGTTTGATGTCACAAACAATTCCTGTAATGTCGGGTTGTCCTTACTCATGAATGGTCTCGATTCTGGCCCATAGCGGACCCTTCGATTCAATGGTTTGTTCTCCCCATGACCGCACGACATGGATCTCAATCCCCTCGCGCTTACGCGCTCGGCGCGCGACTTCGATGGTTTGAACTCCAAGATCCTTATGAATGACGACGTCAACACGCGGCTTCGGCCCCAGCCACTTCCACATGGCGTAGCCGACGCCTGCAAGCACGGCAACGCCCAAAACGTAAAACAGGATCGGTGGCCGAGGTTCCACCGTTAGCTGCACGGAACGACTAGTAAAATCATGTGAGTGCGCTGGCCCTCCGGCTGCCGTAGTGTCGCTGAAGCGAACGGTCACCTGCGTGGAGTAATTACCGGCGGATTGGTAAGTGTACTGTGCGTGTGGCGATGACGACGTTTGATCTTCGATTCCATCTCCAAAATGGAAGATATACGTTGCCTTTTCCACGGCCGGGCTCAACTCCGCATCAAACGAGACAGTGTCGCCTGATTTGGGAAACCGCGGTTTGGGAATGAGGCTGACATCATATTTGATCGAATGAACCACAATACGCACTCGGTTACTGACAACGCTTCGGTTGTTCCATCTCGCCGCGGCAACCGCTTCGTAATTTCCATCTCCGAGATTGCTAACCTGAGCCTCCGCGTCGGTAGACCAGGCACCGGAAGGCTCAGTGCCTCCGCCTAAGCTAAACTGGTACTCGGCACCTGGAAACGGCGGGTCAAGTTCGGCACTTAGCACGACAGACTCTCCCGGTGATAGGTTTCTCGGGGAAGCTCTGAGTAAGAGCTTGCGTGCGATCTGCTGGCTAACGGTAAAGCTGACACTAGTCCCTGGGGTCACCAGAGTTTCCGCCGCAGGGTCTTGCGACAAAACGATCCCTGTTTCCTCTTCCGAAAGCGTCTCCCGGATATCGGCCGGTCTGAAGTGAAGGCCAACGAGTTGGAGAATTTGAATCGCATCGTCTTTCTGATGATGAATTAGTGAAGGAACGGAAATCAGTTTCGGCGTTGCCACAGAAATGGAAACTGGAGTGCCTGTTGCTACCCCGCTTTTTGCGACCGGGTCCTGGGAAATTATCAAGCCCGGCCTTTGATCGTTTGAAGCGATCTGGCTTATCGCTCCCATGGAAAGGCGATATTTATCTAGGAGCTGGCGGGCCTGGGCAGCGTTCAAACCGATCAACTCCGGGACAGACACGTAATCCGGCTGTTGTTGCGCTGGCGGCAGCGGTGGCGGCGATCGTTTAGGCTGCTCCGCTGAAACCCACACGAGAACGGTTGCGCCAATCTTGATTGGAGAGCCAGCTCCTGGGTATTGTCGCAAAACGGTTCCCGGTGGCGCCGGTGAAGCGACGAACTGAGGGGAGCCCATAAGCAGCTTGGATTCTTGCAAAATATTTTGCGCATCGTGCAAGCTGCGCTTAATCAGATCAGGTGTTTTCGTGTTTTGCTGCGGAAAGGCCGCCAGCGCTACGGAATGTTGTAGTGCCGGGACTTGCTGCTTGACGGCAGCAGGCTTAGCCGGAACGAATTCGCCTTGCTGAACGAATGCAAAGCCAAATACTGTCGTCGCCCATAAGAAACAAGATGCACCGGCGGCTCGAAGCAGCTTTTTCCCTAAGCTATGGAGAGCAGTCCGCACGTTAATACAGCCCCTCCGATCGAAGAAAATCTCAGTCAAGGTTGGGGGAAGTCTGCTGTCATATAGGGTGCCGCGCTTCTTCGGCCCGATGCGCTCATCTAAGGCAAACATCGGTGAGGTTAGGGCTACAATCTTCGGATAAGCCTCACCGCGACGGCCTAGCACGACCCAGTGCCTTTGCCGGGTTGAGGGGCGCCCCTACCTTCTTCGGGTAGATCGTTGCAGCAAACCCAAAATCTAACGAGTCGATGTCCTTACCTCCAATGATTGGTTTTCCGTCTTTGGTCAGCTCGCCGGGAATCTGGTAGCACATAATGGATTTCGGATCTGGCTTCGTGGCTCGTAGGGAGGATTCTTCGAGCGGCGTGAGCACCTGCGCACGAACTTCCGCTTCGCTCCATCCCTGCGTACGCCCGAAGAACTCAATCGCTTTCTGCGGATCAATCTTGTCAACCAACGCCTTGCGCATGTGCTCGTGCGGAAACCCCAATGTGTGACCGGTCTCGTGTCGCACAACGCGATGGAATTCCGACTCAGGTGTGCCCATCGTGAAGGCTTCCAAGTTCATCGTTTGAGCCTTTGGTTGAATGTGCAAGATATCCGTCCCGAGATACGACCAGTACCCTCCCTCTTGGCCTTCGACACGCGCAACACGCACCTGAGGGTTCGTCTTCGTCTCGACGAACTTTACGTTGGCAGTCTTAACCCAGGCATTCATGTGTAGCAGGATTCTCTTTCTCAAATCAGCGGGAGGATTGTCCAGGAACCCCACAGTGAGGCTTACGCCCTGCAGCCCCCAATACTTCGTCGTCAGTACGGCTATCCGCTCCGGAGTCGCAACAAACTCCGGGACTACTCTAGTGAGTCGCTGTAAGGGAGTGTGGTTGAGCGGATTGATTTTGACAGCTGTCTCCGCAGCCGCGACCATCGTTTCCAGGGGTAGGCGTTTTGGCGTACACACTAGTAGTTGCTTCATTAGAGAGCTCCTCTCTGAGGGGTCAAGTGGGGATTACGTTACTCTACTGACATAGGGTTGAGCAACTTAGATTTCTCGCTGTCCAAGAACCCTGACCCAGTACGGATGTCCCACGCGTCCAACCACCTTTCATGCCCGGTATGGCGTGTCGGAAGCTGTTACAGGGACCGCCGAATAGCCATACTCCGCAAGCAGAGCTTTCGTGCTTTCCACATTGAGTCGTTTTTGGACACTCGGCCCGAGTAGTACTCTCCTAATAGGAAGTTGAGGGAGTCCCGAGCCAATCAGTTCTCGCAAACTATAGAAAGGAACTAGCATGTTCCGGCTCACTCGAAAGTGTGGATTGATCGTCGTGTTAGGAGACGGAGTGAATATGAGCCGCCATTCGCTCTCTTCCTGAAAATCGGCATTCTTGAAAGTCGGGATAAAGAATCGAATCGCATCCGCAGCCTTCCGCGCCAGGTCCGCCACGCTCTGACCGATGTTGATCCTGGGCGCGTAATGGGCGACAGCCTGGTCGACGATATCGTTTTGAGTTTGTGGCTGATAGAAAACTTTCCAAAAACGCAGTAGCCCTTGTGTATTGTCAGGGCCGGCGACGTCCGCAAACTCCTTAGGAGCGAATTGGAGGCTGACGCCAGTACCGTTCGCGCCATAACCACGCCATTGACTCAAAAGATTGTCCTTTTCACAAAAGCAGCAAATGTAGACGCCTTCGGGCTCCTCGGTAAGCTTCGTCAGCGTTTGAAGGTACACGCCATCGTGCTTACCGCTATCTGTCGCTCGCTTCAGCGCACTGCGAACTACCGAAAGACCATGCGTCATCTCCTCCTCATCATTTGAATACCGGGAGTGCGACACCCATAAGTCGTGTTTCTCGACGATGCCGATCAGGCCACTCAGATCCGTATAGTGATAAAGCGATAGCGTGCCACTCTTCAATATGTTTTGCGGCACGTAAACCAGGTCCACGTGGTGAGAGCCGATAGATTCGAGAAAAACGGATAACGCCGGAATGTCGACGAACGGCTCGGTTAAGGCCATAAAAGTACCTCATTGTTTGGACAACGTGAGCTATTTCGCCCAGTCATTTCTCTATCCAGTGACGTCAATCGTGACGGCTCGAGAAAGCCTGTCGGGAGCTTTGTATTCTTCGGTGGAACTGAAGTCGCTGTTTGTCTTTAGTTCAAGCACCAGCACAGCGCGAGGTACTTCGGTGCCCGATTTCGAGCTTCCGTGTTTTCCCGACTTCGTCGAGCACAGAGTTCCCAGCCGGTCATGAGTGTGGTCACCACCTTTATGGCGAAACAACTGCCAAAGAGATTTCGGCGTAGCGTTCAAGCTCCCGTGGTGTCCGACTTTGTACAAGTTCACATCTTTGAGCAGGTCACACCATTTCTTGTTCTTCAAAGCGTATGCCCAGTTTTCGATCTGTGCGTCTCCGGGAAAAAGCAGTTTGCGATTGCCGATTTCGAGGAGAAGAATGACGCTGGTGTTATTCATCACGCTATCTAAGTCGCGAACAATTTCCAGCGTCTGGTCAGCGTATGCCTTGCGCGATTGCTCGATGAACCAACGCATATTCGGAGGGTGTGCGGCGTTCAAACGTCCGCCGACCCTCTGTCGTAGCCCGGGCCTGCCCGGACTCGCGATCGCGTTGGCAGTCAGGCGCTGAGACGCCCAAAAGCTCCGAAACTGCCAAAACTCATCAGGATCCTTCGACCGCTGTGTCCGAATTGTCTCGGTCTGTTTAGGTGTTGGCGGGCCTAGGACGGTAATCTTCACGCCTGGAAGAAGCGCGTTCAACGTCATGCCGGCGTTGACATAATGCGTTTGCCCCTTCTTCCCCATATTGATCAAATTCTTGACCGCCGAGAGATTCTTCAGGTTGTTCTGCCCGAGAAATGCCAGTTGGTTGAGCGTTTGTGATCCGGCATACAGCGTTTTGTTCCGCGTGATCTGGTCAATGTGGTCGGCGACTCGATGCATGTCTTCCAGAGAACCCAGGAAGTGGGATGTTAGATCCTTCTCATTGGGCTTACCGTCCCTCTGCGTCAATGTGGTTGCCGTCATCGCATTTGGCTTTGCCTCCGGATCTTCCGTCCAGGGCTGAACTATGTGGTGAGGTTGCAGCGACGCGATGATCTTTCCTGTTGCTTCCCCTTCGGTTGTGAAGCCGCTGATGTGGTCGCGATGGCGATGCGTTTCGACCAAAATGTCTAGCTGGCCCTTGCATCTCTCCTTTATGTCCTGCGCTACCTCGACCATGTACTTGGCGCGCGCATTCTTCGGTGCCGCCGTACTGCCGTAGTCGATGAGCACATACCGCTCTTGTTTTGCATAAGTAAACGTGAGGAGAAAGCAGTCACCAAACCCGACGTTATACATCCTGATTGTGACCGCGGATGGAGTGTTTTTCCTGGATACGACTGGCTTTTTGGCCGGCACCGGACTATTCCCCCTCGTTCCTCGGGATTTCAACCGATCGATACCACTGCGTCCTGCGCATGAGGTGCATTCGGGACAATGCACGCATCTTCGAAGCACCCTTGCTGAACGCGCCGTGTTCCCACAAATATTTCAGGCGCTCGCCCTGTCTATCCGGTTTATCTCTGGATTGAATGATCGCGTTTCCGATGTTGTATTTGACCTGCCCGTACTCGTCGAAGATCACCGCGTTGCCCCCGAAGAGAGTCACCTCGGTGTTGTCCGGCATTCCATCCGGCTTCCGAATCCGTAGCGGGGAAAGTTCACGAGCGAAAACCGTCAGCTTCTGGTGGTATTCCACTACCGTTTCGCGCAGTACAAAACCGTCGCGACCAGTTCGCACGCAAGGTCGCACCGACAACACGCGCGTGAAAGCTTGTTCACTCAACTTGAATAGCTTGCGGTTCTCCCACAGAAACCGGAACAGCTCGTCGTGATCTGACTTCATGGAATCGAAGTGGGTCCGGTCGTACTGAAACGCTTCGGGATGTGGCGGCGGGTCCCAGGATCCCTCCTGCCTACCCGGCGAACCTTCCGAACGCGGGAGTATCCCGTATTCACAGAGCCATTTCAGCACGCTTGACCTGATCTCAAACTTTTCGTCTTTCGGGTTTAGTTCCCAGTCGGACGTAAGGAGCGCACTTGCGAAATCAGAGAACTGGAGATCCGTTGGCGGACAATAGTCGATGGCGCGAATACACATTGTGAGAAGCCGGTCCGCGATCTCGGCGCCCTCCTGCGCTGCCCTTTTCCGATCGAGCTTAGAGGCATCGCCAATGACTTTTAGCCTCTCTATCCAGACGTCAAGGTATGCGTTGAGGATGGCGGCCACAAGAACCTCGCCACATGTATGTGCTTCCTGAAATTCGCTCGAAACCAGGTAGTCAGTTCTGGGGGGAAGAGTCGCGGACCGACGAAGAGCCTGCCCGTGGATCCCCGACAACTCCGAGCCCATTTCCTGAGCGAGACCAAGAAGCGCCGAAGAGCGCAACTTTTCCGGCGTCATGTCGGAACGCCTGATTGTGGCGCTGACATTTGGCATGCCGAGGTCAACCAGCTTGGCAACTACTGATTCCGCAGAAAAAATAGAGAGTAGCGCGACGATATCGGCGAATGCCTCATGGAAGCCCGCTTGTTGCGGGGATGACGGATCCGTGTAGCGCTCCCGCAGACCATCCAGGAGGGCGTGTGTGGTCTCGTGAGCAACCACTTCATGTGCAAGGCAGGTGAAGACTGTCCGCTTACCATCCAGGCTAGGGAAATGCCCGAAAAACAATCCCTGTGCGCGATCTGAATAAAATGCATTCGCGTCCGCGAACGCATGGGGGGAAACTTGGATCTGATGTCCTTCGAAGGCCCAGCCGATTCTCCGCCCCAAGGCAAATTCAAAGCGGGAGAGTGTTTTCATGATGATGCCGTAAGTCATCCACGCGTGGAATTCTGGACTGGAAAGCACGGCCTCATCGGTTAGCTTCTCGAAAGGATCGTCGGGAATGCCGTCATCACGATTCGCTCCGGGCGGAATTTGAGCGGCCGGATGCAGGATATTGCTGGTCGAATCGTAGTCGATGATGTGTACGCGGTAGCCCTTCGGGCCTTTATCAAGGGCTTCGTTCGGTATCTCAATTTGCGTTCTGAGAATTTTACCGCGATCTTTGACGCTGGGATCCAATGCCAGGATGGTGAATCTTCTGGTCGGATAGTATGGCACGGGTGTCCTGCCTATTCGAGCCCATTTTGGATCGTGAAGGAATTGTCCGCGAGAATACTCGTAAGTTTGCTTGATGTCAACGATTATAGATACGATGTTGGTAAGATCGCAGTTGTGCCGTGTGGGGGCATTGCTTGTATCGCACGGTCTTACACTTTGGGGATAACTTCGTCGTACTCGCCAGTTGTCCCTACCAAAAACTCAGTCTAGCAGTGAAGCAAGCCCTACTCCGCGCCGTAATGCACTAAACCAAACCATTGAACTTCGTACAGCAAACGAGCACACAGCTAGTTCTCCGTTCTCAAGCGAGCGTTTGGAAGCCAGCTTCGTTTAGGCAGCTTTCCGAGTGTAAAGATGATGCAGGCCGCCGACTTGTGGAATTTGGATCACAGGGCCGAGCGAAGGAGGCTCGACGGGTCGGCTGCGAGGTGCATCTTTTTCGAGCGACAGATGGGTACGGCAACGTTCGTAATACTCGAAATAATCCTTGAGGATTCGACGCAACCCGGCCTCATGGAAGACAATGATGTGGTCCAGGCATTCGCGCCGAATGGAACCGATAAACCGCTCAACGTAGGCATTCTGCCAAGGGCTCTGGGGCGCAGTCAGGACTTCCCGAATGCCCATTCATCTTGATGTCTCACGAAACTTCTCTCCATAAATGCAGTTGCGGTCGTGCAGCAGATACCGCGGCGCACTATCCCAAGGGAAAGCCTCGAGAAGTTGACGCGCCGTCCACTCTGCTGTGGGATTCGCGGTTATCGCGACATGCCTGGGACGTCGGCGCTCATGGTCGAGAATCACGAAGACGAATAGGAGTTGGAAGGCAATCGTTGGGACGACGAAGAAATCTGCAGAGATCAAATCCATCGCATGCTTCTTGAGAAAGGTTCGCCACGTCTGTGAGGGAGGCTTCTTGCGGCGGACCATGTACTTGGCGACCGTTCCTTGTGAATATCTGAATGCCGAGTTTCAGGAGTTCGCCGTGAATGCGAGGAGCACCCCAGCACGGGTTGGCGAGGCTCCGACTCTTCCATGTCCAATAGAGACGAAAACCCCTGCGATGCCAGGCGACAACGGTCTCCGGCTTGACAATGAGCAGTGCCGATCGCCTGTCCTCCGCCAAAACTCTGAGAGCAACTGAATTTCACTTTTAACAATGTTACAGGCCTGCTTGCAAAGTGTTGATCTAAAGGTTGATCGTCATTTTGGCGAGGGACAGCGGAGCAGAGGTGCTTCTGCATTCCACTTAGGCTCCGGATGCGACTTGAATGGGGGAGAGGCTTGACTGGCAACATGTTCACCTCGCAAGCGCATCGGTTGTCGGACGGTCGCGTTTCGAGCGTATCGCGCGCGCCAGTGGGGACATCTGCAGCGCGGTTCGGGAGCACACCGGCGGTTACTTTGAGAGGCATCCCGTTTGTGTCCAGATTCGTCGTCAGCGAAGACGGCGAGCAGATAGCCGCGCTACCGGACATGGGTTTTGTCGCGTCCGCTTCGACGGTATAGAGCACGTCGCCGCTAGCGGGCGGCGTATAAGTGATCTTGCCCGCCGAAAAGGTCCCAACGTTCGGATTGCTGGCCGGTACGACGAGCGTATATTGGGCACAGAAGGCTCCTGTGGGGCTGCCTGTTGCGGGGCAAGGCGTGGCCGACTGGACGGCGACATTTGAAACGGAACCCTGGAGAAGCGGAAGGGTGACCGGACGAGTCGCGCTGCCGGGGAGCGAAACCGTTTGCAAGGCGCTCGTCGACGCGTCTATGTCCGCACCCGTCGTCCCGTTCAGCGCCGTGACAATACCTTGAATTTTCCCCGGCCCTGTGGCGGTTCCCGTCTCCGCGACAAGAGGAAGAGTGCCGACATCCGTTCCTCCGGGAACATTGACCACGAGGGTTGCGTTGTACGCGGTGCCCGAACTGCTGACGGCGTCAACAACGACATCAAACACCGCGCCCATCGGCAATGGGCAAAAACTGAATCGCCCCGTAGAGTCTGTCACCGCTTCCATGAAGATACGATCCGTGCCGGACATGTCCGCCTTTTCGAGCGCAACGGTAGCGCCGGCTATGGGTTGCGACGTCACGCTATCCACAACCTGGCCTTTGATTCCCGTGGTGTTGGTGCTGACCACACCCGCGGTCAGCGTCGGCTTGAGCCGGAAACTGCCGTTGCCTTCCTGGATGATCGAGGCGCAGGCATTGAAATCAATATTGATATCCACGGTCTGGCCATCGGCCACGTGGATGGGGCCTCCCACGACTTGCCCCGGAGGAATCTTCAGGCCGGTATTGGCCTGGCTGGAGAGCAGAAGCTCAGAAGTGCTGCTCTTGTCCACAATGCAATTGAAAACGTTGCCGAGTGTGGAGCAGGCATTCGTGGACGGGACTGCGCTGGAGCTGGAATTGTTGCCAACCAGGAGGAGGCGAATCTGCTGGTAATCGCCCGCGGGAAGGCTCGAATTGGAACCCAGCTGCTTAAGTAAGCATGCCCCGTTTGCTGGGAGATTTAGCAGGTCTACCTGAACTGGGTGGGTATTCAATTCGGGAACGAGTTCCACCCAACCGGGGGAGTTGTCGTCCGCGGTAGCGCTGATATGCGCCTGCACCGAGCGAATGGTGATAAAGACGCTCTTGAAATTTCCCGCCGGCGGCATGCAACTCGGCGGATCACTGATACTCACGTTGACTGTGGCCATCCCGTTGTTAAGCTGGCCGGTGATGTTAGTCTTGCCGCACGTCACCAGGGTCAGTGCCACTCCAACAAGGACGGCAAGAACGGCCAAGGACAGGTAGGAAGAAGAAAGTTGGCGATTCGAACGAGCGCGGAATCCCATCCTCACACCTCCACGGTCTCAGTTGTTAAATGAATGAGGGGATCCCGAGGGCGGGGACGTCATCGGTCTTCCAAAAAGAGTATGAGAAGAGTGGGCCTGATAGTCAAGGAGCATGCTGCAACAGCAGTGATTAGGAACGTCTACGGAATGACCTCATGACTTAAATCAACAATAGCCGGCCGAACGTGCTTGCAGGCGCGACAGTCTAATCCTGAAGCGACATCGGCCGTCTTGCGTCGAGGCTATTCCTTCAGCGATACGGGATCAGACTCATTCTTCGGCGACTTCTTATCCAACAAGGAGACGAGTTCGCGGCCCGAAGCCGGGACGCCAACCTTGCCTTCGCGGACAATCTCCTTAGCACTGAGGCTTCGGCCATACAGCTTTTTGTTCGCACTGCCGTCAGACCGGAGCGTCGAGCCCTCGAGCGAGATGCCTGCGAACAATCCGCGTGAGCGAGAATAGCTGAGGACCTCTGCCCTCATCACGATGTCGGTATCCGCCGCCGCTGTACGTCCCTTGGGCCCGGCCGCTGCGGAGGCGTTGGCGCCAAGCTTCACTTTGCTGCTTAAGATTGAGTTCGCGCCTTTGGGATTCATGACCAAGAGTACGAAGTCCGTGGCCTGACCGCCCAGCTGCAAGCCGATGTTTGCACCTTCGAGCGCGAACAGTGCCGGTGCGCTCCAATGTCCTGTAAAGTGCTGGCCCGTTCGGCAGGTGATCACACCCCGCCCGAAGTCACCTCCGATCCCGATTGCGAATTTCAGAACCGAAGGAATCACAATGACGCATTCGGCCTTGTTGAGCAGGTCCTGCGGAATCCCATCAGGGATGCCCATAATTTCCTTGAACACCTGACCGCACGCTTCCAGGCGCTTTTGCTCCCTGCTTTGATTCGCGCCGAAGGCCGCACACGACATAAAAATGGCTACGACAAGAGCACCAGCTTTCCTCATGGCGTTACTCCAGAACGTCTATTCGATTCTTGCGCCGCCGGCTCGGAAACAACAACCGTGCCGGTATTCGGGCTTGTCCTAAGGAGAAACTCATCAGTTTTGGACCTTGCCAGCGACTCCAGGCATCCGGAAACAATCCTCTGATTTGATCATCAGTGATCCGTTTTAACCCTGACCTGGAGGAGCGGTCGAATTCTGTCGATTGCGCAGTAACAATCGGAGAAAAGCAAATTCGGATGGTTGCGAAGGTTCAGGAAGTCTTTGAAACTGAAGAGAATTTGGTTGCGGGGGCCTGCAACCATCCGAATTTGCTAGTGCTACTGTTCAGATTGGAGCTGATTCGCGTCGCAGCGTAGCCAGCAGGCAGGGCATAATAGTTTGGCGATTGCTTTCAGGTGGTCGACAACCCGCCCGGACGGCCGACGACTCTGAACCAAGTCGAGACGATGGAGATAACCGGATGGGACGGCTCGTAACTGGCTATACAGATAGAATCATACTGGACGCCAAAACGACTCAATGAGAGAGCATAACCCGGCCATCCGGTTGCCTCACAAGAGACCCTATCTTAGGAGAAACCAATGCTGCGAAAGATTCTCAGCACGATCGCACTAGGAAGCTTCGCGCTGGTTGTAATGTTAGGCGTGGCGGGGCAGGGCCAAGCACAGGACGCCAAAGCACCATATCGGAGCATGGCCCCACTTGACCAATACCTGATGGAGCGAAATGCCGAGATGGCGTTGGCGCGGAGCGCTGCCCCGGAATCTATCTCGCGGGATGCCGAGGTCATGGTGCTCGGACGGGATGGTTACGAAACCGCCGCCAAAGGCAAGAACGGTTTCGTGTGCATGGTGCAACGATCATGGACCGCCGGAATCGACGATCCCGATTTTTGGAATCCCAAGCTGCGCGCTGCGATCTGCTTCAATCCGCCGGCCGCCCGAACGTACCTTCCAAACACTATCAAGCGGACCGAGTTGGTATTGGCCGGAAGATCAAAAGCTCAGATGTTTGAGGGCATCAAGGTCGCTTTCGACAAGAAGGAATTACCGGCGTTGGAATCCGGCGCGATGTGCTTCATGATGTCAAAACAATCGTACTTGAGCGACCGCGACCCTCATTGGCATCCCCACCTGATGTTTTTCGTTCCTTTAATGGATCCTGCGGCGTGGGGCACAGGCTTGCCGGGATCCCCCGTAATATTAGGAGTCGAGGACACTCCGGACCGAATGACTGTATTTTGGATTCCGGTCGCCAAGTGGTCGGACGGTACGGCTGCACCCTAGGAGGATCACTGACGGTAACCTCGGGGAGTCAATGCAAAGCTGTGTGCCACGTCCTGATAAACGCGTCTCGTTACCTATCTGACGAGACTTCCTACAAGCAGACTTCTGGCCCCGAATCGTTTTCTGAGTACCGCAGTATAGACCCAATCGTAGCGCCGTCATTGCGTTTGTATGTTGCGTCTGCAACACTTCTATGTTGTAATAGCAACATAGAGGTACCCATGAACGAAATCCTGGAAGCGCTCTTCCATAGGCGAGCAGTTAAGGCCTTTGAGCCGGTCGAAATCCCACAAGTACTGCGTGAACAAATCCTCGATGCAGCCCGCCATGCTCCCTCCAGTTTCAATATGCAACCGTACCGGTTCTTTTGGGTGGAATCGTCGCCCAGAAAGGCAACCGCGGCGAAACTCTGCCTTGGACAGATGCCTGCGGCAACGGCGTCGGCGCTGGTGGTTGCGGTGGCCGACATCGGGTCGCTGGCAGCGACCTCGCAAGCCCAGTTGGAGTGGATGCGCAGGAGCGGCTTCAGCCACGCCAAAGTCCGAGACTACGAGCGGACGGCGAAGATCGGCCGGATCCTGTTCATGCCAGGACCGTTCGGCATTTTTGGCGCGGTCAAGTGGGCGATTTTTCGACTGGTGAATTTGTGGAAGACGATCGGGATGCCACCAGTGTTTCGACAGGACTTGTTAAAGTGGGCGATGAAGAGTACATCGTTGGCCTGTGAGAATCTGATGATCGCCGCCGAAGCGCTGGGACTCAACACGTGCCCCATGGAAGGATTTGATGGCCGCAGACTCTCCAGATTTCTCGGACTGTCAACCCGGTATCATGAAATTGTGATGGTGATTGCGATCGGGAAGAAATCGCCAGCTTATGCGGAACCGCCTCAGTGGCGGCGACCTCTCGATGCTACGGTAACCGTCCTATGATGATCGTTCCAAAGAAGGATATTCCTCAAGACATCTTAAGGGACTCAGTACTTGCCCATGTTTCTGCAGCCTATTTTTCCGTCGGCAAGAGACTTGAACGAAAAACTCGGTGCTCTGCGACTCGTGGCTTCATCCTATCCACACTCCGGGGCGGTGCCGTGCTCAATCAGAATCAAATCGCCACACTTCTCGGTATCGACCGAACTGTCGTGCACCGAGCCATCAAGTCAATGGTTCAGGAAGGGCTTGTGTCGGAGAGAAAAGCAAAATCGGGCAGAGCAATTCACGTTAGGTTGACGCCAAAAGGCCACAAATACAGGAAACGCCTAATCAATGCGAGGATAGCCGCTGACGATAAATTCCGAAAAGAACTGACTCCGGAAGAACGCACAACGCTTCTTCGACTCTTGAAGTTGATTGCCGAATTAGAGTTCTAAGGCTGCGCCGCCGTCCATTCTGGATGGGGTTGTAGCCTACGCGCACTATTCAGAACGGGCTTCTGGGAAGTCGCGGGAGGTTGGTCGGCAAACCGGAAGTAATCGCCTAAGTCCTCGTAAACGCTGCGGGCTCAACTGGTCGGCGCAACACTTGCGCGGAGTTTACTGGCTGGAGTCTCGAAATTCATGGTGCTGAGATTCCGGCGGTGGGCAGATTTAAGAACCTGCCAGAGAACTTGGCAAGGGTCGATTGGCTTGTTAGAGTCGAAGTGTCCAGAAAATTGGTGCGTGAGCCAGTCGTCAACAGCGGGCCGAAAAGAGGCTGAGACCCATGGGGGAAGAAACACGGGGGGCGGTGCGGGCCATCGAGATGGTGGAGCGGAAGGACCGCGTGTTGATTGTCGAAGA
>WNEZ01002832.1_pt1 | contig 14898 bp, 17 predicted proteins | sample 5400521 | NCBI WGS metagenome assembly WNEZ01 (sample SAMN13153339, study PRJNA577476) | soil metagenome | isolation source: 120 cm saprolite under Douglas fir tree site 2 hole 1 replicate 1 | place: USA:California | collected 2015-04-18
ACTTTTCCATTGGACGGGAGCTACCCAAGCGGTTCTCGATCCAGTTGGCGTATGTGGGACGATTGGGCCGCAATTTGCTGACACAGCGCGACCTGCGACAGCCCCTCGACATCGTGGATCCGGCAACCGGAGTTGATTACTTTACCGCCGCCACCGCCCTGGCAAAAGTGGCCCAGCAACAGCTGGCGAGCCCAGCGGGCGTGATCGATCCTACCCTGGTCACCGACGACGTGGTTGGTCGGAAGGAGGCCCAGTATTGGCACGACATGCTGCCGCCGCCGCAGCCTGGCGCTACCGCTTATACCAGCTATTCCGGGTTCGTCGCGGCCCCCGGCAACGCCGGCCTGATTCAGGCGATTTACGATCTTTACTACGATCCATCCCTCTCCTATCTCGGCAACGAGGTGGTGGGGATCGGAAACATTGACCTCTACGGCGGCTTGGGGGACGACCAGGGCAACGTCTATTCTCCCTGCCCCAAGCCGTTATGCACCGCTGCAGGATTTAAGGCGGGCAATTACTTGAGCAACCAGTCAACCAGCATGTTCGCCTGGAGCTCCATCGGGAAGTCGAGCTACAACGCTCTCCAGGCCACGCTGCGCAAGCAGTTCAGCCAGGGAGTTCAGTTCGACCTTAATTACACCTATTCTCGATCCATTGACATCACCTCCGCGGCAACGCGGCTTTCCTGGAGCTCGAGTGTGAACGTGGGCGCCCCGGGCAGCCGTCTGGCCAACGCGTTTGCTCCCAATTCACGCCGGGGTGTCTCGGACTTCGACACCACGCACCAGATCAACGCCAACTGGAAGGCAGAGCTACCTTTTGGCAAAGGCCGGCGCATCGCCGGCGACGCTCGCCCCGTGGTGGACGCTCTGATCGGCGGGTGGGAGCTTTCCGGCGTGGCCCGGTGGACGAGCGGATTTCCCTTTACCGTGGACAACGGCAATTTTTGGGCGACGAACTGGGACGAGCAAGGCATCGCCACCGGCCGGGCGCCGACCGGGAACCATCGGGATCCCGTCACTGGGGCGATCAGCGTTTTCGCCGATCCCACGGCGGCCTTCAATGCTTTTGCCCACCCGTTTCCAGGCGAGGCTGGCTCACGGAACGTGATTCGGGGAGATGGATACGCCGGTCTGGACCTGGCGCTCAACAAGCGCTGGAAATTGCCCTTCGAAGGCCACAGCCTGCAGTTCCGCTGGGAAGTGTTTAATGTTACTAACCTGCACCGATTCAATGTGATGTCGGGCCTGGGGACCCAGGCATGTGCCTGCATTGCGTCGCTGCAGCAGTTGCCATCATCGTTCGGCAACTACACCGGCCTCCTGACGCAGCCGCGTGTGATGCAGTTTGCATTGAGGTACGAGTTCTGAAGTTTCACCGTGATGTAGAGCCAGGACCTCCTGCGACTGAGGGCTCGTGTAGACTTTTGCGGACCCTATGACGACCCTCGCTCGCAAATTGCGTCTGGTGGATTACTTCACCCTGGCCTTCGGCGTGATGGTGGGCACGGCGTGGCTGGTCGTCATGGACGACATCCTGAAACGAGGCGGCCCGCTCGGCGCGATCCTCGGCTTCACGCTCGGCGCGCTGATTCTGCTGCCGATCGGATATGTCTACGGCCAGTTGGTGAAAGAGATTCCGGACGCTGCCGGCGAAGCCGCCTATGTAGCGCGGTTCTTTCCTCCCGGAGTAAGTTTCGCCACCGGCTGGATGATGTTCCTCAGTTATTTTCTTACCTGTCCCTTTGAAGCCCTGGCAGCCGGACGAATCAGCGGTTATTTGTTCCCATCACTGAATACCCACGAACTCTATCGCCTGGGCGGATATTCGGTGTACCTGCCGCACATGGTGCTGGGGTTGACCATCACCGTCGTGTTGACGTGGCTTAACTACCAGGGCATTCAAGCCAGTGCTCGTCTCAGTAAGACGACCACGTTCACGTTTCTCACGCTCGTTCTGATCTTTGCGCTGGCGGGAGCAAGACATGGATCGGTCTCGAACTTTTATCCGCTGTTCAGCCACACGCCGCTGCTCTCCATACTATTAGTCTGGCAGGTCGTGCCCTGGCTGGTGTCGGGCTTTGAGTCGGTGGGCAAGTGCGCGGAGGAAGCTAATCCAAGTTTTCAGGGCCGTAATTTCTCCGTCGCTATCCTGCTCACGATCTTCGCCGGGCTTACGTTTTTCTGGGTGGTGATCGGCGCGGTTTCGTACGTGGCCCCCTGGCAGAGTCTGAACAGCAATCAGCAATTCCCCACAGCCGTCGCATTCGAACGGGCTCTCCAGGCCCACTGGATCGTCATCCTTATTCTGGGATCGGCATTGGTGGCGCTGGTTCAGGCGTTCAACGCCAACATGGTGGCGGCCTCCCGTCTGCTCTTTGCCATGTCGCGGCGCAACTTGCTCAACCCGAGGATGAGTCACGTTCATCCCGTAAACCAGAGTCCTTCGACAGCAATCATCGCAGTTGGAGTTGCGACCGCGCTAGCCATCTTCCTCGGCGAGGCTTTATTGGTTCCCATCTTGGAAGTCGGTGCCATCTCGGCTGCAGTGGCCTGGATGGCCGCTTGCGCGTCCTACTATCGGATGAGGCCGCGGTGGCCCGGGCGCGCTGCGGCCGTTTTCGGCCTGATCGTGACGTCCGTCATGATCCTGGTGAAGCTGGTCCCTTTGGTTCCGGGCCACTTTACCCAGAACGAATGGATTGCGCTTGCGATCTGGGGAGTGCTGGGTGCAGCCATTCGAGCATCGCGCAAGCGCGACCTGCGGCAGGAACCCGAGATGCGAGTGGCGAGTGCCGAAGGCTGAGATGCGCCTTTCAAAAGCACCCCTGGCCACCATGACCGAGTCCGCGTGACATGACCGATTACTCCAAGTACAGCTTCTGGCTCGAGACCTCGGGGGATGATCTTAAGCCCCGGCCCGAACTGACGCGATCGATTGAGGCCGACGTGGTCGTCCTGGGCGCCGGATATACCGGGCTTTGGACCGCCTACTATCTACTGAAGGCCAATCCAGACCTCGAAGTCGCCGTCCTTGAAAAAGAGATCGCCGGTTTCGGCGCTTCCGGGCGCAATGGCGGATGGTGTTCTTCCAAGTTCCCCGTGACACCGGCAATGCTTGAGCGCCGCTATGGCTGCGACGCGGCCCGGGCCTTGATGCTCGCCATGAATGGGGCGGTGGACGAAGTTGCCAGGGTATGCCAAGAGGAGGGTATTGAAGCACATTTTCACAAAGGCGGGATCCTTACTCTGGCCCGCGGAGAGCACCACCTGCCGATGCTTCGCTCCGCGTTCGATGCGTATTCGAGACTTGGCCTCGGCCAGCAATATCGTTTGTGTAGCGCGAGCGAAGCCCAGGAGCGCGTGCGCGTCACGAATGTTCGCGGTGCGCTGTATGCCTCGGAAAATGCGAGTGTCCATCCCGGCCGCCTTATTCGTGGTCTGGCTCGCGCGGTGGAAAAGCATGGAGGAGTCATTTATGAGCGTACCGAGGTTGTCGATTTTGAGGGCGGACCTGCTCCGCGGCTGCTGATTCGCTCCGGGGAAGTTCGTGCCCGGCAAGCTATCGTCCTTGCCGGTGAGTCGTACCTGACTCGCCTCGCGAAGCTTCATCGCTCGGTGTTGCCGGTCTACTCGCTGATCACACTGACCGAACCGCTGACGCCAGCGCAGTGGGCGGAGATCGGGTGGCAGAACCGGGAAAGCCTGGCGTCCTGTAACTACACAGTTGATTACCTGACCCGAACCGCTGATGGACGAATCCTGTTTGGAAGCCGTGGAGCGCCTTACCGCTTCGGTTCAAAGATCTCCGACGAGCAGGACCGCCATGCCGAAACGCACGCGCGCATTCAGCAACTGTTGGTCGAGTGGTTCCCCGTGCTGAGGGATGTGAACTTCACCCACGCGTGGGGAGGTCCAGTGGGCATGCCGCGCGATTGGATGCCGATGACGGAGTTCGATCCTGCGATGAAGATTGCCACGGCGCGAGGCTACACTGGGCAAGGCGTTTCGACCACCAACCTGACGGGACGGATCCTGGCAGAGCTGATCTCGGGCAAGCGGACTGAACTGAGCCAGCTGCCAATCGCTCAACGACGGTCTCGCAATTGGGAGCGCGAACCCTTGCGCTGGCTCGCCGCTCGCTACGTGCAGAACGCCTTCCTTCGTCTTGACGAGGCCGAGAAACGGGGAAAACCCAAGCCGAAGGACGCGGCTTTGGCGGAGTTTCTGGGAAGACACTGAAGTCTCGCCGACCAGAGACCGATCCCTCTCAGTTGGGTTTGGAATACCTCAGGTCCGTGATCTCCGTGCGTAAGAAGTCGCGTACGTCCTCATCCTTATCAGCATTCCACGTTTTCAGGCCGGTTTGTGCGCGGAAGACACGAGGACAGATGCCGAACTGGCTGCGGAAGGACCGGCTGAAGTGAGAGGAATCGCTGAAACCCCAAAAGAAGGCGATCTCAGTGATCGTCTTGCCACGCAGGCGCGGGGTCGCCAAATCGTTCCTGCACCGCTCCAAGCGTCGCGCGCGAATGCAATCTCCCAGGGTGTGGCCGGTGCCCGAGAAAATACGATGCAGGTGGCGCACTGAAATATGGGCCGACGCCGCGACCTCTGCGGGGCCCAGGGCCGGATCCGACAGGCGGTCATCGACGAATCTGAGGATCCGCGACCGGAGTTCTGGGCTGTGTGGTTCGGAGGATTCCGCGCGACCGATGCAAGCTGACAGAATCTGGAAATAAGCATCCAGCGCTGCTGCGCCTTCTTCTTCTTTCAATCGCTCCGCCTCTTCGTACAGCGACTGTGATAAGCGGTAGAGCGTCGCGCCCAAGCCGCCGGTCCCGGAGATTCGCCGGGCGATCGGGATCTCCCGCATCCGCAATCGGTTCTCCATCATCCAGCTTGGCACGCGCAGGTAGAGACGTGCGCACTCAGTTCCACAACTGGAAGACCATGGACGGCTGGCATCGAGCAACGTTGTATCTCCGGGGTTGAGCAGTATGCTAGTCCCATTCTGCAGATAACGCCTGACCCCTCCGATCTGAGTGATCACGATGCAAAAGCGGTTGTCGGGATTTGCGCTGTCGGGAGGCCATTTCCAGAAAGAGAGCGGGCTGGAAGAAAATCGCGTCAGCCGGAGGCCACCAACGTACCGGATTTCGATGGAGCCGTGGAACGAGGACTTGGGGAGTTGAATGCGGCAGTCACCACAGATCTGTTGTGCGTTCCATTGCCACGCGTCAATACGGTCGGAAGCCGGCAGCAGATCTGTTGAGAAAAGCTGTGACATGGTTTTGCCCCCCGGGTCCCTGCCGCTTCAGTCCGCGCAACCATGGAGCAGGCGGCGCCGACCAAGTCGTTGCTGCGACACCTTTTACTCTGCTCTGGCAGCGACTAGTGGAGCGAAACCGTAACACACACCCAAACGTCGTGCAACATGAATCTCGCTGCCGAATTCTTCGCCTGGGTTGACCTCCAGAAGCCGGAAAGACCACACCGTGACCTACACAGTCCACTGCAATGAACGCGAACGACTCCGCCAACACAGAGAGCGCAACGCGGTTTTGATGCCATCAGCCGGTTCGCGGCGAGGGACCTTCTGTCACATTGCACCTGAAGGAGCCTACGTGCTGCTAGGAAATCACATACTTGGGCACAATCGGTAGCAATTATATTGGCTGCTTAGATCGAAAATGCGGATTTCGTACTTGATCCAGACCGCGTTGGAGGCGAGTCGCGATCCGAGGACCGTGCAACGGTCACCGAGATCCACAGCGCAAACGGACAGTCACTGTGGAGACATCGCTATTACTTATTGACCGGATTGTGGTGTATTCGGACGATTGCGCACTCCCGACACGAGACCTGCCCATTCTGCCAGCACCAGCCAATGCCTTCGATGCGGGCGGTGTCGGCCCGTGCGGATGTCGGCGGCATGGGGAAGCGCTTGGGCAAAGGAGAAGACGTTACCCTGTCGAGTAGCATTCTGAAAACCGCCGAGTGAGCAGCTTGGCCTCTTTGGGTTGTGAACCCAACGGTCACGAGCCCTCAGGATGTTCCGGACCTGGCACACTCCAAGCACGCGAACGTGGTGTGAACTCCAGCAAACCGCAGGTTTTCGGCTGACCGACAGTCAGTCGTTGCCAAGTCCAGAATTTCACGGGTCGACAGTGTGGCGGAGAGAGTGGGATTCTATTGCCGCCATTTTCCTCATCCTCCATCCTTTCAATCAGATCGCAGATAAGATCTTCATTTACACGACGATGGATGGATTTGCAGGTGTTAGCACGTGATAGCGCAGGCTGCTTCTGAATGCCTTATTTTCGCCATTTTTGGTATCCATGGTATCCACTTAAGGCTTCCATTTTCGAGGCTCCCTCTCCGCCAGTTGGTATCCCTTTGGTAGCCCCTGCGCTCACTGTCCTGGCCTGGGCAATCACTGGCACGGGTGTGACATGACGGAAGTCACGTTAATGATGTAGTGGCGGCCAAACATTGCCTTGATCTTGATTTGGAACTCTTGCGACAATCTCGTTGAACAGGAATTGCCTGTCAGGAGGTGCTATGTTGAAAGCACTTTTGATGGGTCCTGTCGCTAGCGAGAGCAAGTAACCCTAGGACTCCGGAGTAGTGGCTTGGCGACGTTCAGGCTTGGGTTACTTCATCGGTGCTGCAGCGCCGTGTGTTTGGGCTGATTGGCGACGTTTCTCGTCCGACTACTCAATCCTCCTAGCAATCGTCGCCGTGCGTTGAGTATTTCGTCGGTCGGCAATGACGCTAAAGTTTGCCGCAGTACGTCCTTCGCAATGACGCAAAAAGTGCGCATGATACTTCGCCCACGTTAAGAACCCACCGTTAAGGACGGAACGTCCCCGGTAGACGTTCAGAAGCCAGAGAGGTAACGCTCTCTGGCTTTGGTATTTTGCGGCGCTGACCTGTCGGAAGCATAATTACGAGGGCAGCCGAGTAGGCAAATCATTCTCGATCAGGAACTCGCTCCCGCAACAATCACGGATCGCGCGACCACGGAATTTTTGTGAGAGTGGCAGTGCTGGCGCCTTCCATTGTATTGTGTGGCCTTGTGACGGTGAGCACCGTGCGCGGTGTGAATCGCTGCTTAAACTCTTCCAAGATCGGATCCATTCGCTTATACATCCCTTCTAGGTCCCACTCCTTTAGTCGCTCGTACCTCATCGTCGTGCAGTGAAGCAAGAACTTCGAGATCTGATCGTAGCAACTCTTTCCGTCCCCGCCAAATTCCTTGTCCACTTCCTTCATGAGCTTGCTCAGATCTGAGAAGTTGCGGGGATCGACGGCTTTCCCGTACCAAACCTCCGGCTGATTGATGATCAAGTCCGTCGTAGCGTCCTTGCGATTCGTGAAGAACGCAAGGAGGTTCCTCGCGTGAAAGAGGAAGCCTTCGATCGACAGGTAGTACTCGCATATCGCCGCAGGCGATCCGTCAGCATCCGCACCGCGCCGCTTGTCGATGTGGGTGGAGGCAACGTGCCTCAGCATGTCGATCTCGTACAAGATCGTGTGCGCATGGCTTCCCTTGGTTGCTCTTTGATCGAGGGCCATTTTGGATAACTTTAGCAGGGATAAGGCAGCCGCGTCGGCACGTCGTTCTCGATCAGAAATTCACTCCCACAGCGCTCGCAGATCGCGCGCCCCATCAGGATCGTGTCCATGGGCGACTCGACGACCGTCTCCTTCCCGCAGTAGGGACAGGTGAAGTCGCGTTCTTGGAAGTCGATGGTTTCTTCGTCGGTCACAGTGCTTCCGATGTTCGCACATTTTATGGCGAATGAAAAGCGAATATGGTACCCTGCCGGAATGGACGAGGGGCGAAAGCGCGTGCTGCTGATCGCCGCCGCCATCCTCGCGGCGCGGAAGCTCGCGCAGTACGAGGCTCCGGCGCGAGTCCCGGCCACGATCAGTGCTATCGCGGACGCGATCCGGTACGCGGAGCAGATCCTCACGGAGATTGATCGGCGGTGGCCGGCGAAGTGACCGAGTCCCCGAGCCCTGGAAGCCTGGTATATCATGGACGCCCTTCATCAAGACGACATGGTGGAAGTACCAGTCAATCCCGAAGTATTGCGTTGGGCTAGAGAACGCGCTGGCCTGAGTATTGAACAGCTCACGAAGAATTTTGTGGACGCTGCGAAGATACGAAGCTGGGAGGACAGAAAAACTCTTCCGACCTTGGCACAGGCCGAGACCCTGGCAACCAAGCTGCGAATCCCACTGCCGATCTTGCTGTTAGATGAGCCACCAAAGGTTGAGCTACCAATACCAGACCTAAGAACTTTGGACGGACTCTTATTGACTGCTCCGAGCCCGGAGTTCGTGGATACCGTCAATGACGCGGTCGTGAGGCAAAGCTGGTATCGAGAGTACATCGTTAGCAGCGGTGGACACCCTCTGCCATTCGTCGGGCAATTCGCGTCAGCCGATAACACCGCTGCTGTAGCCCGCTCAATACGGACAACGCTCCAGTTGGACGAACGTCTGCGGCTTCAGTGCCGCAGTTGGAAAGACTTCCTGGGAAAATTTGTTCAACGGACTGATGGCGTGGGCATAGTTCTCATGCGCAACAGCGTCGTTCGCAACGACAACACCCGCCGGTTGAAGGTCGATGAGTTTAGAGGGTTCGCAATTAGCGATCCTTACGCGCCGCTGGTGTTCATCAATAGCCGAGATGCGAAAGCTGCCCAAATCTTCACTTTAGCTCATGAGTTGGCTCACATCTGGCTAGGCGCGACAGGCATCTCCAATCCTGATCCGAGGAGGCGCCGCGAGAGTGTGGGCGCGTCTCTGGAGCGCACGTGTAATGAGATAGCGGCAGAGGTGCTGGTTCCAAAAGAGAGTTTCCTTCGAATGTGGTCATCCAGCAAGACCACTGATTTCAATATCAAGCAGCTGTCTGCGTACTATCGCGTCAGCTCTATCGTTGCGCTCAGAAGAGCGAATGAGTTCGGCAAAATTGGCGACGACGAATTTCAGAAGAGAGTCAGGGCAGAATATGCGCGCTTCAACGCACAGGAAGAAAAGGAGCAAGAAAAGGAAGAAAAGAGTGGGAACTTCTGGAACCTGTTTGCCATGCGCAACAGTCAGCGCTTCACGGACGCCGTGGCTACGGCCGCTCGTCAGGGGGCAATCCCTTTTCTCTACGCCTCGAATTTGCTTGGCGTAAAAGCGGCCACGCTTGAGGGATATATCAAGCGCTTTCATGGTTGAGGAATACTAAGCGTGCCCCGATATTGGCTCGACTCTAGTGTGTTCATAACATCGCGGGACACGATGTTCGCATTCGACATCAATACGACGTTTTGGAAGTGGATGGGCGAGGTTTTAGAGTCTGGCGTTGTTGTTGCCCCGCAGAAGGTCTATCAAGAGCTTGTTGAGAATGTCAGGATCACGGATGACTTGGCCAGATGGGTTAAGACGCGACGAAAGAACGGACTCTGCATAGAACCTGATGCGAAGACTTTTCAGGCCCTAAAATCTGTAACGACGTACATCTTCCAACCCAATGGGCGCTACGGATACCCGTTTGCGCTCGACTTCGTGAGAGGAGCGGACCCATGGATCATTGCCCACGCGATGGCAGACGGTGGGACCGTCGTGTCGCAAGAAACAGACAAACAGCCGCTCGCAAAGCGCGCGCGCATTCCAGACGTGTGTGATCAATTCGGAGTGCCGTGTGAGAAGGTCTGGGACATGTTGCGGAATTTAGGCGTCAAGCTTTAGCAGCCCAGCTACTTCTTCTTCACCAGCTGCCCGCTGACATGCGGTGCCCCGCGATGTGGTACCTAGATTCGCTTTTGTTTCACCAGTATGGACCTCCCAAATCCGGTTCTATGATTACAGGTGGAACCTATCACATAGACCAAGTAATGTATCCAATAGAAATAAACGATTGACAGACAGTGTGAGTCGAGGTACATTTCAGTCAGAAAGTGGGCGCAAGCCCGGCTCTTTGAAAAATTGAAACGTATGGCATGATGCGTCGAAGTCCTCTGCTCTTGCGTGACTCCTTTTTGGTGGCTTGCTGCGAAGGTTTCGTCACGTGGCAGTACTGAGGGCGAAGAGTGAGCGCTTGGCTCGTAACTGTTGAGATCCACGTTCACGATTCTCGCCTTCCCTTCTACCGACAGTGTCTCGCGTGAATTGTCGGGATGACGGGCATGCGAAAGCCAAAATTCGCTTTCGCAGAGTGAGGTGGCCTACCTTCGGGTGGGAAACAGCACTGACTTCAATATAGGAGGATTGAAATTGGCACGCACCAGCAGTATGCAGCAAGCCATACGTGTGCTGGAACACGCTTCCCGGATCGCGATTCGGGCGGCTTTGAACAGCACGTCAACCACCACAACCGGTAGATTGGCGCGAGAACTTGAAGGCTATCTAAAGCGACTGAAGCGCATCGAGAAGCAGGGCCGAAGTGAGGAGTTTTTCAAGGTTCTACAAAATGCGCAAATGAAGCTCGTGAATCTAGTCTGCAAGATGCTTCGCTAGTCTACCGGATACTCGTTTTTGGATGGAGCGTCGGTGACCCTCGGGAATGCGATCAAACTAATTCGAACAGCGCGAAATCTTACCCAACGCGAAGTAGCAAAGCAGTTGAAGGTGTCTGCCAATTATCTTTCTTTAATCGAAAGCGACAAACGCGATCCAAGTTTGGCCTTCCTGAACCGTTTAGCTGCTCAACTAGGCGTGCCAATAGCAATGTTGTTTGTTTTTCAAGGGGAGCCTGTACCTGGATTTCCAGCGAACGATCTGGACAAGCTCAGGGAGATGCTGCTCAAAATTGATCAGATAGTCGTCGAAAGCACAGGGCGTTCGCCAGGTTAGAGAATGCCAAGTCGGAAACTCTTCGCGATTTCCAACACGGCGCAAGCAGCTGCACTCTTGAAGGTATCGCCTGGTGAGATAAATCATCTTCTGTCCCGTCTCGACAGGCAATATCTTCGTCGGCAACGGCAAAAACACGACGGCACCAAGCGAACGCTCTTCGTCCCAAGTGATCCGTTGAAACTGCTTCAGCGTAAAATATATGACCACATTTTGACCAGAGTGCCCTTGTTGCCTTGCGTCATGGGTGGGGTGAAGGGAAAGTCACCTATCGAAAACGCCGGGAGACATACGAATAAGAAAGTAGTCTTCAAAATGGACATTGCGCAGTGCTTTCCCAGCATCGGTCCCAGAAGGGTCAGCGCTATCTTCCAATCACTCGGTTTCGGGCCGGAGGCAACTGGACTTCTCACAAAGCTCACAACGTGGCGAAACGAGCTTCCTCAAGGAGCCCCCACAAGCAATGCGCTAGCCAATCTCGCGCTCCTCCGTGTTGACGTGCGGATAACACGCCTAATGGAGCAACAAGGGTTTGACTATTCGCGGTGGGTAGATGACCTCACGTTCTCTGGCTCTGAAAGGGTGCTTAAGTTCCGAGGTTTGTTCCAGAGGATCGTTGAAAGCGAAGGCTTCACCATTAAGACGGACAAGACGAAGACTGAACTCGCGAAGGATCGGCAAACGGTAACGAACTTTGTTGTGAACACCAAGGTAAATTTGGCGAGGGAACAGCGGTCAGCGATTAGGAAAGAGGTCATGGCCGCCCATGCCCAAGGCAGTGACCTGTCTCCCTCCACCGCTGGCAAGATGTTTTGGCTCCGATCGGTCAATCCTGGAATCGGAAGTCGGCTAGTGAAGAGAGTCTCGAACCAGTAGACAGCATAGGCAATCCTCTCCGAGCCCGCTACTTTTTCTTCACCAGCCGCAACTTCGCCCACCGTTTCCGTTGAGCCGCCGCAATCCGCTTACGCCCTTCGGCGGACATCCTGCGCGGCCCTCTTCGGCCGTCAGCGTGATTTCCGAGAGATTCCAATAGGCGGATGGCTTCAGCAAGCTGGTCAACAGTGGCCTTAGCTTCCTTGTGCTGCGATTTAAGAATGGCTACTACGTCGAGTTTTGGCATATGGCCGGACAGTATACCGGCATTTTCGTGGGAGAGACAAGATGGGTCATACTTCCGCGCGGTTCATCTTTTCTCCTTCGTTCCCATCACGTACGCTTTACCATTTGACCTACGGCAAACCCGGACGGCCACGTCCCCGCGCTCGTACTTGGCCAGCATCTCACGTACGATTCGAAGAACCTCGCCGTGCTTGAGTCCACATTGTTCCTTGAACTTCTTTCCAGCCATCGTCCCTCCAGAATCTGTTTCGCTTACGTGAGCGGCTTATGCAGGCTCTTGAAGACTCGATTTGTGCGATGCTTCTGCTGTTCTTTGTCTGGCATAAATCACTCGCCTAATCAATGCTTGCTACAGGATCGAAGGTGGCTGCTGGTAGGTGCTACACGCCCCAGAGCCAACTCAGGACATTCACGGCGAGAACGGCAATGCCTGTTCCCGCGGCAACACCAGCCAGGGCCTTTTTTGCACCGGGTTCGCCGTGCGCGAAGCCGTAGCCGCCGATCACGATCGCAACCAGACTTGCAACCTTCGCAATCGTGCCGGTGAAAAGGCTTTGGATGGCGGTAAAGCCGGTATCGAATGGTGAACCCTGCGCCAGTGCGGCCACAGGGATGACCAGAAGAAGGGAGACAAGAACGGCGGTTGAACGCGCCCACTTCGACCGAAGACGGGACTGGATTTGGCGGATGAAATGGACTCGGGACCAACGTGTCATTTGTGCCTCCCGCAGCACTTCAAATCGGCTGCTTATGGCGCAAACGTAACTTGGCTCAATCGCGATGTCCAACAACTTCTCGTCCGCGTGATATTCCTGGGAGGAATAACAGCCGAACATGGCGTCGCGATCAAGTAAATCGCGCCTCTCGGCCCGATACTCTCGGTAAGGAATTTTCGTCAGAGAGCGATTGGTCGGCAAGTGTGACTCGGACACCGCCACACGGAGGGTGTCTTATTTAGACGGCCCTGAGATGCCGTTGTGCTGGCGGACGCGCATACATGTTTTCCCAAGTCTGCGTCCAAGTGGCGGCCGACGGGGCAGATGAGTGTGTCGTGGTCTGCTTGACTCAGTTCTTCTGAAACGACCACTCCGCATCCGCGAAGTGATTTGCTCAACGAAGTGTGAGGTGACAAATCAGCTTGCCGCTGTCTGATATTCCCGGCAGGAATATCACGCGGACGAGAAGTTGTTGGACACGGCTGAAGGAATCGATCAAATTGGCTAGCATTGTCCGTCCGCACGAACTCAACGAAGCGGACGGACCACGGTTGTGGACAAGAGGTCTTTATGTCAGCCCAGCCCAATCTGATCACCCCAAGTGAGCGGGTCACACTCGCTTCGAGAGGCGCCCGTCAGTCAGCAACACGCTGCTCGCTTTCTCAACATGCACCCGAAAACTGCGGGCACCGTGTAGGCACTATGTAGCATGATTCCAGGCACCCAATCCGTCTGGCTCACCGCCCGTGAGGCCGCGCTATACGTCCGCGTATCGCACCGCACTATCCTGGAATGGGCCAAGACCGGCCGCATACCCGCCCACCGTCTCAGCGGCACCGACCGTATTACATGGCGTTTCCGTGCTGAAGAGTTGGACGGTGCTATGATGGCCACGCCATCTGCCGCAAAGAATGGAGAGTCATTCAATGCGACGGGAAAGTAAAAGCACAACCGGAAGTGTGGTCAAAGACAAACGCAGTCAGACATGGCAGTACTTTTGGTGGACGGATGGCCGTCGTCATAGCAAAACGCTGGGCCGTTTTTCAACCAAGACAGCGGCGTGGAACACGGCGCAAGTGTTCCGGGCCAAACTGCCCCAACCTCAACCATCCAGTGCGCCCACTGTGGCCGCTCTGGTAGAACACTACCGAGCAGAACGAATGCCAACGCGGTACAGCACGCGGCGCGGCTACGAGTCTTGGCTTAAGTGCCATGTGTTACCGCGTTGGGGCGCGCACGTCATCACGGACGTACAGCCTCGGGACGTGGAGCTATGGCTAATGTCCCTGCCCCTCGCCCCAAAGTCTAAAGCGGAAGTACGCGCTTCACTAGGGCGTCTGTGGGACTTCGCCATGTGGTCCGGCAACGTCCCGGTGCAACGCAACCCAATGTCATTGGTCACCGTGAGGGGTGCGTCCAAGCGATTGAGACAGCCGCGCAGCTTGACGGCGAAAGAGTTTCAGCAGTTCGTTATCCAACTGCGGGAACCGTTTCGTACAGTGGCAGTGGTCTGCGTTTCGTTGGGACTGCGCATCAGCGAGTGTCTAGCGTTGATGTGGTCCGATGTCGATTGGCTCAATGGTGCGCTGCTAGTTCAACGTGGCATCGTCATCGGGCGAGTTGCTGAAACTAAAACGGAAGGCTCACGGCGCTCACTGACTCTTGCTCCCGAGATTCTAGCGGTACTGAAGACTTGGAAAATGTCCACGCAATTTGGCAGTCCCAATGATTGGGTTTTCGCTTCCCCGTCGCAGCTTGGCCGGTTGCCGTGGTCCTATCCCTGGACGTGGAAGATGTTTCAAGACGCGGCGGTAGCAGCGAAGCTTGAGACGTTCGGAACCCACACGTTGCGTCATACCTACCGCAGTTGGCTAGATGCCGTGGGCACCACAATAGCAGTGCAGCAAAAGTTGATGCGTCACGCCGACATCCGCACTACGATGAACGTTTACGGCACCGTGGTGACGGATGAAATGTCTACCGCATCGGGGAAAGTAGCACGCTTAGTAGTTAACGGCACGGGTGACGGCACGGAACCCAGCTCAAGTCATTGAAAATATGGCGGAGAGAGTGGGATTCGAACCCACGTTACCCTTTCGAGTAAACACGCTTTCCAAGCGTGCGCCTTCAGCCACTCGGCCATCTCTCCGGCACCCTGCGAAGCGGCTGTTTTGATTTTAGCAGCTAGCTCGCGCCGC
>WNEZ01003337.1_pt1 | contig 14896 bp, 12 predicted proteins | sample 5400521 | NCBI WGS metagenome assembly WNEZ01 (sample SAMN13153339, study PRJNA577476) | soil metagenome | isolation source: 120 cm saprolite under Douglas fir tree site 2 hole 1 replicate 1 | place: USA:California | collected 2015-04-18
CCGGCGGAGTTCGAGCCAACCGTGGCCGAATCAGAGAGCGCCCCCGATGCCGCGATCGAGCTCGAGCCGCTCTTGGAAACGGAGATCGAGATCGAGGCGCCGGTGGGGAAGGCTCCGCCATCGGTGACTCCGGTCGTGCCGAAGCGGCCCGGCGTCGGGGCACCGCCGCGATTCGGAGGGGCGAGTCCGAAGGCGCCCGAGCCGCCGAAGGTCAAACCGGTCGTCCCGACGCGACCGGGCCCGCCGGCCCGCAAGCCAATCGTGGAGGTGCCCCCGCTCGAGCTCGAGCCGGACTTTGACACCGGCGCGACCGACGGGGGGCACGAGGTCGACGATCAGCCACTGGCGATCGACGATGCGGGCGTGGAGCGGGTCGGCGGCGGCCGCCGCTCGGGCGCGATCGACCTGAGCCTGGACGGTGTCGTGACGCAGGGGGACGAACCCGGATCACTCGTGTTCGCCAACATCGATGCAGCCCCGGTGAAACCGACGATCGAGCAGCTCGAAGCGCGGGTTGCCGATGACCCGGACGATCCCGAGGGGCACCAGGCGCTGGGCGAGGCGCTGATCGAAGCGGGCGAGCGGGAGCGGGGCATCGAGGAGCTCGACCTGGCGACGACCGGCTTCGAGACCCGGGGGAACCTGCGACAGGCGCAGGATCTGGTGGACGAGATCCTGCGACTCGATCCCAATAGCGTGCGGCACCGACAGAAGCAGGTCGAGTTCGCCTTCAAGTCGGGCGACAAGGTCAAGCTGATCGACGCCTACCTCGAGCTGGCGGACACGCTGCTCCGAAGCGACCTCCCCGACAAGGCGCGGGCCGTCTACAAGCGCGTTGCCGAGCACGATCCCGGCAATGAGCGCGCCAAGGCTGCGCTGGCGATGCTCGCGCCGGTGGCCACGCCGCCGCCCGAGCCGCCGGCGAAGCCGAAAGCCCAGGCCCGGGATACGGAGGGGAAGACCGCGGCTCGCGACGCGAAAATGAAGGTGCGGGACGAGGCGGCGGAGGCGGGAGACTTCGTGGACCTGAGCGCGATGATCCTCGGGGAGGACCTCCCCGTGCGCGACACGCGCATGAAGGTCGCCGACGAAGAGCCGACCGGAGACGAGGAACGAGACTTCCAGGAGATGCTCGCGCGCTTCAAGCAGGGGATCGACGAAAACATCGACGAGGGCGACTTCCAGTCGCACTACGACCTGGGCGTCGCCTTCAAGGAGATGGGGTTGCTGGACGAGGCGATCGCAGAGCTGCAGAAAGCGCTGCGGGCGCCGGATGGAAAACTGCGGAGCTCGGAGGCGCTGGGCGTGTGCTTCATCGACAAGGGCGCCTACGTCGTCGCGGAGTCGATCCTGCGGCGCGCGCTCGACCTGCCGGCCTCCGGTGATCAGGAGCGTCTGGGTGTCCTGTACTGGCTGGGCCGCGCGCTCGAGGAGCAGGGCAAGCGGGTCGAAGCGCGCGAGCTATACGGCCGGGTGTTCGCCGTGGACATCCGATTCCGGGACGTGCGGGAGCGCGCCAAGGCGCTCGCCAAGGCGAAATAACGTGAGCCAGCAGGTCGTTCCGGTCGCGCTGCGAGACCTCCAACGGCCGGTGGCCGGGGAGCTCGAGCGCGTCGCCGACGAGCTCGGGCGGATCATTGCGGCCGACTTTCCGATCATCGCCGAGGTGAACGAGCACCTGGTGCGCATGAAGGGGAAGCTGTTCCGCCCCACGCTGCTGCTGCTCTCGAGCCAGGCGGCGGGCGCCACGGATCCACGGGCGGTGACGCTCGCCGCGGTCGTCGAGTTGATTCACCTCGCCACCCTGGTACACGACGACTCGGTCGACCATTCGGTGCTGCGGCGCGGGATGCCGACGCTCAACGCGCTGTTCTCGCACCAGGTCGCCGTGATCATGGGTGACTACCTGTACTCGCGGGCGATCATCGAGCTGGTCCGCCTGGACGATCGCGAGCCGTTGCGGGTGTTCGCCCGGGTGACGAACGAGATGACGATCGGCGAGATGCGCCAGCTCGAGGCGCACGATAAGCTCGCGTACAGCGAGGATCAGTACGATCAGCTCATCCGTGCGAAGACGGCCTCGCTCTTGTCGGGGGCGTGCGAGGTCGGCGCGCTTCAGGGACCGACGGCGTATCGTGAGGCGCTGGCCCGCTTCGGCATGCGCCTCGGCATGGCCTTCCAGATCGCCGACGATCTGCTCGACTACACCGAGGCGGAGGCGGTGACGGGCAAGCCGTCGGGGCTCGACCTGCGGGAGCACAAGGTGACCCTGCCGCTCATCGCGGCGCTCGGCGCTATGCCACCCGCCGACCGCCGCCTCGTGGCCGAGCTGATGGCCGCGCCCGAGCCGGCGGACGCGCTGGTGGCTGAGGTGGTGCGGTGTGTGGCGTCGGCCGGGGGCCTGGATTACGCCCGGCGCCGCGCGCTCGAGCTGGCGCAGCAGGCGGACGCGGAGCTCGATATCCTGCCCATGTCGCCGGCGCGCGACGCCCTGCGCGACAGCATTGCGTACGCCGTGGAGCGGCGCAGCTAACCCGTGGCGCAAGGCCCGCGCAGGCCGCTATTTTACTTTGGCGTGCTGGCCACCGGCTTCGTGCTGGGCGGTTTCGTCCACTCGCTGCTGCGGCGCTTCCTGCCGCAGGGGCCGGCGAAGGAGATCTTCACCTGGTCGGTGACCCCCACGCTGGGGCCGGTCCACATGGACCTGCTGGTGGTGTCGATCACTCTCGGGCCGATCGGACTCGACGTGTCCCTGCTCGCGCTCGTGGGAGTGGCGATCGCGTACTACGTCGCCCGATCGATCTTTTGAAGCGAGGCGCGTTATGTTCGGGGACCTGTCGTTCAGCCACATCCTGATCCTGCTGCTCGTGCTGGTGCTGGTCTTCGGCGCGAAGCGGATCCCGGAGATCGGATCCTCGTTGGGGCAGGGGATCAAAGAGTTCAAGCGCAGCCTCAAGGACGCCACGAGCGACGACCCGCCCACCGCCCCGCCGCGCGGCGTCCAGCCACCTACCTCGAGCCCCATCTCCTCGGGCGATCCGAAGCGCCTGAGCGACTAGCTCTCGCCGGCGGTCGCCGGTCGGAAGATCTCGCTGCGGCGGTCCACGATCTTGGCGTCCGCGTGCAGCGCCGCGATGAATTGCTGCAGTCGCGCCTGCTCGAGGGGGCGGAGCAGCGATTCGCGCTGCTGGTCCCGCTGCTTGAGCCACGCGGCGGAGTCGGCACCGGTGCGGGCCAGGGCCTGCAACACGAACCAACCCGTTTCGCCCGCAACGAGGCCGCTGCGCTCACCCGGCCGTAACCCGAAGGCCGTCCCCAGCACGACCGGATTGCGCGCGAACTGCGCGGGCGCGGTCACGCGGGTGAACGGGCCCAGTTTCTCGACCTGGTACCCCCGTGCCCGGCCCGCCACCCCGAGATCGCTGGCGTCGTGCAGCGCCGCAATCGCGTGCTCCGCCCGCTCGCGCGCGACCGCCTTCTTCTTCTCGTAGCGCGCCGCAGCGAGCACCCGGGCCCGGATGCTCAGCAGCGGCGGGACGCCCGCCGCTTCGAGGGAATCGAGCCGAAAGACGTAGCTCGCCTGCGGCGCGTCGATCACCGGGCTCGTCTCGCCCGGTCGGGCCTCGAAAGCCCACACGCTCACGTCGGGTACCGTGGACGTGCCGAGCGTCAACCGCTCCCCTGCTATGACCTTCGGCGCGTGGGCGAGCGTGAGGTTGAGGCGGTGCGCGGCGCTGTCCAGCCGGCTGCCGTCGTTTTGGTCCGCGGCCAGGCGGTCCAGCGTGTCCGTGCGCGCATCCACCGCGTCCAGATGCGCACCCTGCAGCGCGATGGGAACGAGGATATGACGCAGGCGTACCGAATCTCCCTTGGCGGCGTCGATCCGGATGAGGTGAAGCCCAAACTGGGTGAGCACGGGCTCGCTGAGCATACCCGGCGTCAGGCGGCGCACGGCGGCGGCGAACGGCGCGACGAAACCGGCCCCGGTGCGCTTCGCCCACCCCAGGTCCCCGCCACGCGTACGCGATCCCGAGTCGGCGGACTCCCGTTTCGCGACGTCGTCGAACTTGGCCTTGCCTCCCGCGATCTCATCCCGCAAGGCGCGCATGCGCGCGGGCCGCCGCGCTGTCGGCGGCGCTCGGGACGCGCGACAGGTCGACGTAGCTGACCCAGGCCGCGGCGGGTCGCTTGAAATCGTCCCGGTGTACGCCGTAGTAGCGCTCCAGCTCCGCGTCCGACACTGGAGCGAGCGAGTCTGGTATCTCCTCCGGGTGGACGGCGAGCAGCGCAACCGTCACCGATTCGTGTTGGTCACGCCAGGTGCGCCACAGCTTCGCGTCGGAAACGTAGAGGTCGGCCGTCAGGTACTCTTCCAGCTTGCGCTGCGGCAGGTACTCACGGTACAGCTGCTCGACCTGAGACGCGAACTCCGAGCCGGCGCTCGAGATGTAGCGCTGCCATTTGGTGATGTCGAACTGACCGTTGGTCTGAAAGGTCGGGTCCTGAAGCACCTGCTGCAGGATCTGCGGCGGGGGCGAGCTGCGTGCGGCCTGGATGATCTCGTCGTCTGAAACCGTGATGCCGAAGCGGCGGTACGCCCGATCGAGCAGGATCTTCTGGATGAACTGGTCGGCGACTCGATCCTGCACCTGTCGCTCGTCCTCGCGGCTCAGCCGTCCGCCTCCCTGCTGCCGTCGATACTGCTCGAGGGTCGCCTGATACTGTTGCTGAAACGGCTGGGACCGTACGATCGTGCCGTCCACCTTGAGGACGACGTCTTTGCCACCGCCCACGATATCGGTGATTTGTCCGTACGCCATCCAACCGATGAAGCTGACCGCCACCACCCAGAAGACGGGCTTTGTGATCTCGCGCATCGCGCGCATCATATGCCGAAAAACTCCTACCAGAGCACGTGAGAAGGGGCCTAAGTCTAAAAACGACAAGGCGAAAACTCAAGCGAGCGGGCGCGTTTCCGATTGACAGCGCGCCCGAGCAAACACTATCTTTGTCCAACTCCCGCAAGCACTTAGGGCGTGGCCTACACCAGCGAAATAGAGAAGCTAGAAAAGCGGTGGGCGGAGAACCCTAAGGGACGTAACTTCGCCCCCCTGGCCGACGCCTATCGTAAAGCAGGAGAACTAGATAGGGCCATCGAGCTGTGCACCGCCGGTCTCGAGCGGCACCCCGACTACGTCAGCGCGCACATCGTCTTCGGGCGCTGCCTGATCGATCAGAAGAACGACCCCGGGGCCTCCGAGGTGTTTCGCAAGGTTCTGGCGCTCGACCCCGAAAACGTCCTGGCGCTCAAGATCCTGGCGGAAATCGCCGAGCGCGGCGGTCGATACGACGAAGCGGCCGACTGGCTCAGTCGACTGCTCTCGGCCGATCCGATGAACGGCGATGCGGCTGAAGCATTGGCGCGAGCCAAGGGCCGGGCGGCCCAGTCGACGCCGACGCCCGATCCGGTCGCGCGGCTCGTGCCCGAAGCGACTCGGCCGCCCAAGCCCACCCGGGATCTGGTGATCGAGCACGCATCGGAGGAGCCGACCTCACCCAGGCTCGACGTGAAGGGCACGCCGGCCGACATCGAGACATTTGACGGGACGCTCGATTTCAACGCCGTCGCGCACAGTGCTGCCAAGGCGGACGGGATCGAGGTGCAGGAAGAGGTCGTGCTCAAGCCCCAGGAGTTGGTGGTCGAGGGCCTGGCGCACACGCAGTTCGAGAGCGGGATCTTCGCGCTGCCGCCGGAAACAGCGGAGTCGGAAGACGAGCCGAAGATCGATCTGCCCCTGATCATGCCTGACGAGGTGTTGGACGAAGCGCTCCCCCCGCCCCCTGCGCCCCCCGCTCAGCCGCCGGCGGCGGTCGCGCTGTCGGACGACGATGGTGCGGCCGACACGGCCGCCCTGTCGCGCGCCGAGCCGGTGCTCACCGAGACGATGGCCGAGTTGTACCTGCGACAGGGTCACCAGGAGGAGGCGCTCCGCGTGTACGAGGCGCTCCTGGCGAAGCGACCGACGGACGCGCGCCTGCGGGGACGGGTCGAAGCGCTGGCGGGCGGTGGGACGAGGGAAGTCGGGCGCGGCACCGGTGAGACGGTGCAGATCTTCCTGAAACGCATTCTCGCCGGTCGACCGGGCGCCCCCGGGCGCTCGGCGCCGGCGGCCCGGTCTCCGCTCGAGGACGCGTTCGCGATCGCGCACTCCGATGCCGAGCCGAGCTCTGCTCCTGACGTGGTGTCGCCGGGTGAGGCCACCCGGCCGGCGACGGACAGCATCTCGCTCGATCAGGTGTTCGGGGAGGAAGGCTCGCGGAGCTCAGGTGCGGCGCCGGAGGCTTCGCCCCCGGCGCCGTCGCCGGCTCCGCAGGACACTGGTGGGTTCTCATTCGACCAGTTCTTCAGCCCGACCGAACAACCGGCGGGCGGCGGAGAGGTCGCACCTGCGACGCCCGATCCGCCGGCGCGGAGCTCGGGCGGGAGGCTCCGGCCGCCGGTGGAGGACGAGGGCGACCTCGATCAGTTCCAGGCCTGGCTCAGGGGCCTCAAGTCCTAGTGCACATCGCCGTGCTGAACGGCCCGAACCTGAATCTGCTGGGGGAGCGGGAGCCGGAGCTGTACGGGCGCATCACCCTGGCGGAAATCGAAGCGCGAACGCGCGAGCAGGCACGCGCGCTCGGGGTCCAGGTGTCGTGGACGCAGAGCAACCACGAGGGTGAGCTGGTCGATGCGATCCAGGGCCTCAAAGGGAAGGCGGACGGCCTGCTGATCAATGCCGCCGCCTTCACGCACACCAGTCTCGCGGTGCGCGACGCGCTGCTCGCGGTGCGCGTGCCGTTCGTGGAGGTGCATCTCTCGAACATCTTCGCGCGGGAGCCGGAGCGGCGCCGCTCGGTGCTCGCGGACGCCGCCGTAGGGCTGGTGGCCGGCTTCGGCGCCGAGAGCTATCGGCTGGGACTCGAGGGTCTGGTCGGCTTTCTCCAGGCCCGCCATGGCGGCTGATCGGCGGCGCGCTCGGCAGGAAGCGCTGGTCCGGGCGCTGGACGCGGAGGCGCTGGACGGACTGGTTGTCACGTCGCACGCCAACATCCGCTACCTGACGGGGTTCTCGGGCTCGGCGGCGGTCGTCGCGGTTACACGCGCCGATGTGCTGTTGGTGACGGACTTCCGCTACGACGAGCAGGCGCAGGCGGAGGCCGGCGAGGTGGCGCGAGTCGAGGTCGACAGCACCAGCGTGTGGGATCGGTTCTTTAAGGAGCTCGCCACCCTGGGGCCGCTCGGCACGGTGGGGTACGAGGCCCACGCCCTCTCGGTGCACGACGCGGAGCGGTTTGTCCAGGCGGGGAAAGCGTGGCGCTGGGTGCCCACGACGGAGCTGGTGGAGCGGCTGCGCGCGGCGAAGGACGAAGGCGAGGTCGCGGCCATCCGCAGCGCCGCGCAGCTCGCGTGCGAGGCGTTGCGCCAGACGCTCGCGCAGGTGCGGCCCGGGATGACCGAGCTGGCGATCGCGGGGGTGCTCGAGGGCGCGCTGCGCCGACTGGGTAGCGAGGGCCATCCCTTCGCCACCATCGTGGCGTCGGGACCGCGCAGCGCGCTGCCGCACGCGCGCTCGAGTCGCCGAGCGGTGGCGGCCGGCGAGTGGCTGCTGCTAGACTTCGGGGCTCAGGTGGACGGCTACTGCGCGGACATCACGCGCACCGTGGTGGTGGGGGCGCGGGCGACCGAGCGGCAACGGGTGTTGTATGGATTGGTCCGCGAAGCGCAACAGCGCGCGCGTGCCGGTGTGCGTGCCGGCATGACCGGGCGGGATGCCGACGCGCTGGCGCGCGATCCGATCGCGGCGCGGGGGTTCGGCGAGGCGTTCGGTCATTCGCTCGGTCACGGGCTCGGGCTCGAGGTGCACGAAGCGCCCCGACTCTCGAAGACCAACCCCGATCCCCTGCCGGTCGGCGCGGTGGTCACCATCGAGCCAGGCGTGTATCTCGCAGGCGACGGCGGGGTGCGGATCGAAGACGACGTTCATCTCGCTGCGGCGGGGCCGGAGCTCTTGAGCGACGGGCTGACGGACCTGTTGGAGCTCGTGTAACTTTGGGAGCCATGAACCTCGACATCATCGCCCAGCTGGTGAAGATCCTGAGGGAAGCGCCCGAGCTGGGCGCCATCGAGGTCCGCCGGGGTTTGTTCGGGGCCTGGTCGTCGGTGCGCGTGAGCAAGGCCGGGCACACGACCAACGAGAGCGGGCAGCACGTGGTCCTGGGGCAGGCGCACGCCCCGGCAGCGGGGGCGGCGCCCGGCGCTCCGGCCGCGGCGCCCCCAGCGGCGCCTCCGTCTCATCTGGTGGAGATCAAGTCTCCCATGGTGGGGACGTTCTACTCGGCCCCGGAGCCGGGCGCCGAGCCCTACGTCAAGGCCGGGACCCGGGTCGCGACCGGCCAAGTCGTCTGCATCATCGAAGCGATGAAGATCATGAACGAAATCGAGTCCGAAGTCGCGGGCGTGGTGCGGGAGGTCCTGGTGGAGAACGCGCAGCCCGTCGAGTTCGGACAGCTCCTCTTCCGGGTGGACCCCAATGCCTGAAGCGCCCCAAGCCGGACAAGCGACGTTCAACTTCAAGGCGGCCATCACCCACATGGTCCAGCGCAACGCGTCGGATCTACTGCTCAAGGTGGGTCGGCCGGCGACCATTCGGGTGAACGGCGAGCTGGTGGCACTCGATGCGTCGCCCCTCAAGCCGGAGGAGTTGAAGTCGCTCGCCGAGCAGATCATGACGCCCCGTCAGGTGAAGGAATTCGCCGAGCACAAGGAGGCGGACTTCGCGATCGGCGTCCCGGGCGTGGGGCGGTTCCGGACCAACGTGTACCAGCAGCGCGGGACGGTGGCGTTCGCCTTCCGCGCCATTCCGTACGAGGTCAAGACGATCCACGATCTCAACCTGCCGCCGGTGCTGGAGGAGATCGGCCTGCGGCCGCGGGGGCTGGTGCTGGTCACCGGCGTGACGGGGTCGGGAAAGTCGACGGCGCTCGCGGCCATGATCAATCACATCAACACGAATCGGCGGGTCAACATCATTACGATCGAGGATCCGATCGAGTTCCTGCACCGCGACAACCTGGCCAACATCTCGCAGCGCGAGGTGGGGAACGACACGCTGTCGTTCAATGCGGCCTTGCGCCACGTGCTGCGGCAGGCGCCCGACGTGATCCTGATCGGCGAGATCCGCGACATGGAGACGCTCGACACCGCGCTGAAGGCGGCGGACACCGGGCACCTGGTGTTCTCGACGCTGCACACCACGGATGCGACGCAGACGATCAATCGGGTGATCTCGTTCTTCCCGCCGCATCAGCACGACGAGGTGCGGCACCTGCTCTCGACCGCGTTGCAGGCGATCGTGTCGCTGCGCCTGGTTCCGCGCAAGGACGGCAAGGGGCGAGTGCCGGCGTCCGAGGTGCTGATCAATACCGCGGCCGTGCAGGAGAACATGCGCGATCTCACGAAGTCGCTCAGCATCCCCGACCTCATCGCGCAGGGGTCGGTCCAGTACGGCATGCAGAGCTTCGACCAGTCGCTGATGTACTGGTACCAGCAGGGGACCGTCAGCTACGAGAGCGCGATCTTCTACGCCACGAATCCGAGCGAGTTCGCGCTGAAGGTCTCGGGCGTGGACTCGGGCGAGAGCCAGGCGTTCGGCGGCACCACGGCCGCGGCCGGGCTGCGCGGCGACATCACGCCCTGATGTTCAAGAAGGTGCTGATCGCGAACCGCGGGGAGATCGCCCTGCGGGTGATCCGTGCGTGCAAGGAGCTGGACATCAATACGGTCGCCGTCTACTCGGAGGCGGACCGGGACAGCCTGCATACGCGGTTCGCGGACGACGACGTCTGCATCGGTCGCGCGCCGTCGCGCGACAGCTACCTCAACATTCCGCGCATCATCGCCGCCGCGGAGATCACCGGCGCCGACGCGATTCACCCGGGCTACGGCTTCCTGGCCGAAAACGCGGAATTCGCGGATATCGTCCGCACGTCGAACATCACGTTCGTCGGGCCGAGCGGGGACCAGATCCGGCAGATGGGCGACAAGGCCGCCGCCCGCAAGCTGGCGCAGAAGCTGAAAGTGGCCACCGTGCCCGGTTCTCCCGGGCCCGTCGAGGACGCGGAGGCGGGATTGAAGATCGCCGAGAAGATCGGCTTCCCGGTGATCATCAAGGCCGCGGCCGGCGGGGGCGGGAAGGGGATGCGCGTCGCGCAGGACGAGGAGACGTTCCCACAAGCCTTCTCGCTCGCGAAACAGGAAGCGTTGGCCGCGTTCGGCTCGGACGAAGTGTACATCGAGAAGTACCTCGCGCGGCCGCGCCACATCGAGATCCAGATCATGGGGGATACGCACGGGCGCATCATGCACCTGTGCGAGCGCGACTGCTCGGTCCAGCGACGGCACCAGAAGCTGATCGAGGAGGCGCCCAGCCCGGCGGTGGATCAAACGCTGCGGCACGACATCGGGGACGCGGCCGTACGCCTCGCCGAGGCGATCGGCTATGTCGGCGCGGGCACGATCGAGTTCCTGCTCGACGAGGACGGCTCGTTCTACTTCATGGAGATGAACACCCGGATTCAGGTGGAGCACCCGGTCACCGAGATGTGCACCAACTTCGACCTGGTAAAGGAGCAAATTCGCGTCGCGGCGGGGGAGCCCCTGTCGTTCGTGATGAACGGCAACCGGCTGCGCGGCCACGCCATCGAGTGTCGCGTGAACGCGGAAGACCCGTCCCGCAACTTTCAGCCGAGCCCCGGGACGATCACCGTGTACCACCCGCCGGGCGGTCCCGGCGTGCGGGTCGACACCCACATTTACGCCGGCTACACGGTGCCGCCGTACTACGACTCCCTGCTCGCGAAGCTGATCGTGCACGGCAACAGCCGCGACGAGGCGCTCGCCCGCATGCGGCAGGCGCTCGACTCGTTTATCATTGAAGGCGTGACCACGACCATCCCCTTTCTCAGTCGGGTCATGCGCCATCCCGACTTCATCGCCGGCCGGGTGGACACGAAGTTCCTCGAGCGCGAACCCCAACTCCTCCAGCTGTCCCCCCCGGCATGAAGATCGACGTCCACTTCACGCCGCTCGGCCTCGTCGCGGGGGATGTCGCCGGCCGGGGCGTCGTCGTCGTCGACGCCCTGCGCGCCACGACCACCATCGTCACGGCGCTCGCCAACGGCGCCAAAGCCGTGATCCCCGCGGCGACCTCGGAGGAAGCGGTACGGCTCGCCTCGAACCTCGAGAAGGACGGCGTGGTCCTCGCAGGCGAGCGACGGAGCGTGAAGATCGAGGGGTTCGCCCTGGGGAACTCGCCTCGGGAAATGACTGCGGCGGCCGTGGCCGGCAAGACCATCGTGCTGGCGACCACCAACGGCACTCCCGCGCTGGTCGCGACCCAGGGCGGCGACCCCGTGCTCGTGGGTGCCCCGGCGAACTTCAAGGCGCTGGCCGAGCGCGCGCGCGCGATTCTGGCGCAGCGCGGCGACTTGGTGATCGTGTGCGGCGGGCGGGATAAGCAGTTCGCGTTGGAGGACGCCTATACGGCCGGCCGTCTCATCAAGGCGATCCGGAAGGGTATCCGCAAGCTCGTCCTCAACGACGCCGCCCGCGCCACGGTGGCCCTGATCGACCAGTTCGCCGGTTGGCAGGAGGCGCTCGAGCGCTCCGAGGCCGCGCAACAGCTCGTGGATGCGGACCTGGGAGAGGACGTGGCCTTTGCCGCGCGACCCGACCGCTTCGGCGTCGTCCCCGTGTACGCGGACCGCCGCATCACATGAACCGCAAGGCGCGCCAGGAGCTGATCGGCATCGGCGCCCTCGCGGTCGGGCTGTTCCTGGGACTCACCCTGCTGCGGCTGCCCATCACCGGCAGCTGGGGCGACCAGATCGGCTCCCGCTTGTGGCGGGTGCTCGGGGCGGGCTCGGTGCTCCTGCCGGTGCTCGGCATCGGTTGGGCGCTGGCTGCGTTCGAGCGGCTCGGGAGCCTCTCGGCCGCCCGCGCCGCTGCGCTGGGCGCCGGGCTGATCCTGCTCCTCCCGTACGGGATCGGCACCGTCACAGGGGCGGACTTTCCGCCGGCCTACGCCGCCTGGAGCCCGACCCAAAAGCTGGTCGGCTACGTACCCGTCATGCTCGCTCACGGCGTGCATCGGGCGGTCGGCACGGCGGGCGGGATCCTGGTCGGCCTGTTTGCGCTCTCGGCGCTAGGAATCCTCACCGTCGGATGGCATCCGCTGGTGGCGCTGAGAACCCGGGAAACGGTCGGTGTAAAGTCCCGGGAAAAGGCCGGGGAAGGGGGAAGAGCGAAGGAGCAACCGGAAGTCACAAAACCAGAGGCGCATGTTCGAATTGCCCCTTCCCCGCAAGCGCGGAAGCCAAAGCTCCCCCCGCCGGCCCGACCGGCCGTTATCCCCGCCGGCGTCCTGATACCTCCGATCGAGTTGTTGAACCCCGCGCCTCCCGAAGATGGCGACGCCGGGCTCGCACAGATCGAGCAGATGGGCCACAAGCTGATCGAGACACTGCAGACCTTCCGGGTCGAAGGCTCGATCGCCGGTCGCACGGTGGGACCGGTGGTGACGCAGTACGAAGTGGCGCCCGGTCCGGGCGTGAAGGTGGGCCGCATCGCGGCCCTCGCCGACGACCTGGCGCTCGCGATGCGCGCCCCCTCGCTCCGCATCGTGGCGCCCATCCCGGGCAAGGCCGCCGTGGGCATCGAAGTCCCGAACCCGATGCCGCGCATGGTCCACGTACGCGAGCTGATCGAGGGCGCCGATTATCAGCGCTCGATGCGCGCGCTGCCGATCGCGCTCGGCAAGAACCTCGAGGGCGATCCCGTGGTGGCGGATCTGGCCAAGATGCCGCATCTCCTGATCGCGGGCGTCACGGGGTCCGGCAAGTCCGTCTGCATCAACACGATCATCACGAGCCTGATCTACACGCACCCGCCCGAGAAGCTCAAGCTGCTGATGATCGATCCCAAGATGGTCGAGCTTTCGATGTACGCGGCCCTGCCGCACCTCGGATTGCCCGTGGTGACGAACCACCACAAGGCGGCGAGCGTGCTCAAGTGGGCGGTATGGGAGATGGACCGGCGCTACCGGCTGCTGCACGCCAACCACGCCCGCAACATCGTGGACTTCAACAAGAAGGTCGAAGAGAAGAGGCCGCTCAAGGGTCCCCGCGAGACGCTGGCCACACAGGCCGGCATCCAGAAAGAGCTGCCGCTCGACGGCGAATACACGGGTGGGATCTTTCCCTACATCGTGCTCATCGTCGACGAGCTCGCGGACCTCATGCTCACGGTGCAGGGTGAGATCGAGACGCCGCTCGCGACCCTGGCGCAAAAGGCCCGGGCCATCGGGATTCACCTCGTGCTCGCGACCCAGCGTCCGTCAGTGAACGTCATCACCGGCCTCATCAAGGCGAACTTTCCCTGCCGCATCGCGTTTCGGGTCTCTGCCAAGGTGGACAGCCGGACCATCCTCGACCAGAACGGCGCCGAGACCATGCTTGGGAACGGGGACATGCTGTTTCTGCCGCCCGGCAAGAGCGCGCTGCTCCGCGTGCAGGGGGCGTTCATCTCGACCGACGAGACCGAACGGCTGATGGACTGGTACAAGGCACACGCCGCCCAGGCGGCGGCCTCGGGCACGAGCATCGACGAGCAGGTGACGGCGCTTGAAGAACGGGAAAAGGCCGGTGATGAGGCCGGGGAAGGGGGAACGGGAACTTCGGGAGAGCGCGATTCGCTGTTCCGACAGGCCGCGGAAGTGTGCATCCAGAATCAACTCGGATGCGCCGCCCGGATCATCGATCAGCTCGAGCTCGCCGGAATCCTCGGACCCGCGAACGGGTCGAAGCCGCGCGATGTGCTCGTGGGACTAGAAGAACTGGATGAGATCTCCGGACCGGCGTGATCAGTCCGTCGCGAGCATTGCCTCGAACCCGTATTGATAGGGCGAGAGAAACCACGGCGACACGGGAATGCGCTTCAGTTCGAACGGATCGCCCTGGGAGCGCACGGTGCCGCCATACGCCGACAGGCAGCAGCTGAATCCGGCGTCGCGCACCGCGGCGCGATTGCCCGGCGTGATCTGGTCGGCGCGCCCGAACGGATAGCTGAAGAGCGGCGTTTCCTCGCCGAGCTCCTGGGCCAGGCGACGGCGCGAGCCCACGATCTCCCGCACGGCGTCGTCCCCTTGCACGACACCCAGATCCACGTGGTTCATCGTGTGCGCTCCGACCTCGAATCCTCCCTCGCTCAGCGCGCGCACGTCGTCCCAGCTCATCCAGCGCGACGTGATGCCCAGCTCGGCGTCCCACGGCGGCACGCGATTCGAGCCGATGAATTCGGTGGCGATGAAGAAGCACGCCGGCAACCGCCGTCGCTCGAGCTCCACGGCGGCGGTCTCGAAGTTGTCGCGGTACCCGTCATCGAAGGTGATCGCGAGATGACCGCTCACATCGTCGCCTCTTCGGAGCTTGGTGAGGAGCGTCTGGAACGAGACCACGCGGAAGTAGCGGCCGAAGAAATCGCAGAAGGCCCGGAACTCGGCCGCCGTGCAGCTGATCGGATTACCGGCGAGCCGATCGTCCACACGATGAAACAGAGCGATGATCGCCTTGTCCCGGAAGAACGAGCGGTACAGGCCGGTACGGAAGAACAGGAAGCCAAGCAGCGCCTTGACCCGACGCCTCACGCGGCCTCCCCCGTTTCGACGAGCTTGAACGCGACGTCGCAGCTCGCGGACGGCGCCGTAGTCCGGCGTGCGGTAGGTCTTGGCGCGAGCCGGGTCCTGCGGTCGCTCGCTGACGCCGCCGTTGGCGATCCGGGCCACCGCCTGCGAGAGCA
>WNEZ01003463.1_pt1 | contig 14895 bp, 13 predicted proteins | sample 5400521 | NCBI WGS metagenome assembly WNEZ01 (sample SAMN13153339, study PRJNA577476) | soil metagenome | isolation source: 120 cm saprolite under Douglas fir tree site 2 hole 1 replicate 1 | place: USA:California | collected 2015-04-18
GCACACCCAGGTGCTGGGGCTGCAAGCTCTTCATCAACAGGTCCTTCGTCTGCTTGGTCCTGTGTATTCACAATTCTATTTCTTTCTCTCCCTAAACTGCGGAATGTGGGTTACATGCTTGTCCTACGAGTATAAATGAGCCAAAGCGAGAGGGCAAGCAGAACCATCTGGCTCGATCCGCCCGTGTAACTCAGCATCGTAGGTTTCAAAGAGAGGAAATGAGACAGACACCCCAAAACAGAAGTGCTGGAAAGGCACAAGGGCAATGGGATGGAGGAGACTTTCAAGATGTGGAAGACCATCCTGACGAATGACCTGCAGAGGCTCAAACAGCTCAGCGGACCAGATCAAGCGAGCCAGGAGCGGTACGCCATGAAGGAGCAGGAAATTGGGCTCCATTGTTATCAGGCAGAGGAACACCTTCCCGATGCGGAACTCGCTCTCCTCAAAAAGGTGTTGCGCCTGTCAGAGCTTCGATGGCGTGTCTATAAATCCAAGCTCCGACCCGCGCCAGAATAACCCCATCTCCACCAGCATTTCCTGCCCACTCACTCCGCCTTAGCGGAGTCACCACCTCAAGGTTTTTTAAGGGCTCGTATTATCATTCAAGGATGAAGGCAGGAGGACGGCCGTCCCACTGCACCCCCTCCTGAATGGTTAATGTGAGGTTAATGTAACGCACTAACGTAATTAGGAATAGTGAGTCGATACTAGGCGATGTTGCTCCCGGGGCTACCAGTCACCATCTACGTCTACGGGAAGTTCTGTCATCGATTCATTTCTTCTTCAAAGCGGGGGACGAAGATGTATTTCTGCCTGATCGTTGAAGCTAAATATCGACGTGAGCTGATGCCTTTAGCTGTTGCGCATCAACTCGAACAATGGGGACACGAGGTTGACCTGTTGGAACCGCAAACAACTATCGCTTGCCTGTCCGATTTTACCAAAAAGATGTATGATGCCTACGTCTTGAAAACAGTATCCGATGGCCCTGGTTTGAGTCTTTTAGAGGCAGCCGAAGCGGCAGGTATCCCGACTATCAATAATTCGCGCTCGATCCGGTTAGTACGCGACAAAGCTGTAGCTACCGCATTTGCTCTCGCTCATGGACTTCCTACTCCGCTTACCTACTTTGTCGCGCATCCTGGCCTGCTCGAGCAGATCCCCGCTGAAGACTACCCGCTCGTGTTGAAACCTACCAATGGCAGTTCCTGTCGCGACATTTTTCTAATAGATAGCCCGGCTGATCTCGCCAAATTGCAGCTAGTTGAAACCAACGCCCGTTTTTTCCTGGCTCAACAATATGTAGAAAATAGAGGATTTGATATTAAGCTGTACGTCGCTGGGACAGAGGTCTTCGCTGTAGCGAAGAGATCCCCGCTTCACCCTGAGGTGCGGGTAGACAAGCGGCTTATTCCAATCACACCGGAATTACGGAACCTGGCGCTGCTTGTAGGCAGACTCTTCGGCCTGGACATTTACGGGCTGGATGTTGTTGAGACCGGGGACGGCCCGATGGTCGTAGACATCAACGACTTCCCAAGCTTTGGGCAGGTGCCACACGCAGTGGCTCTTGTTTCATCTGAGATCGTGCAAATTGCCAGCCGAAGTCTCAGCCGGCTAAACGGCCTGACATCAGAAACATCAAGCGATGTAATCAACGAGGTTGCAGTACCTTTATCATACATGTTGAGGGAGTAGCCATTATTGATCACTTTAAAAATCGAGGTATCACGAGGAGGTCACGATGGATCAGAGCTTTATCACTACTCCACGCTCGCCAGCCGCGCGTGTGGGCAGGGTGCTCACCTGGCTTGCGGGGATGGTCTGCTATGGGTTTCTGCTCTCCGTGCTTGTGTTGATCGCACGTCAAATCATTGTCCCGCCACCGGCTCATCATATCCTGCTGGTGCGCACTATCCCCTTACCTGAGGGCCTGAAAGACAAAGGGGCGCCAGATTCGCTTGCGCCAGGCCAGACACAATTTTTTGATTTCTTTGGCTTTCAGGCCATTGACCCGACCACTCACCTGCTGTTTATCGCGCACACCGGCCCTGTTCCAAATAATCTACAGTTTGTGGATCATACCTTTCACCCGAATGACCCCACTGACCTTGCCAGGGATGGCAATGTGCTCGTTTTTGATCTGCACAAGCAGCAGCTTGTGGGGCGCGTGCCTATTCCCCGGGTGACCGGGCTGATTGTGATCCCTGAGCTGCACAAAGTGTTTGCATCTGGTTCTGAGCAGAACAGGGTCTACTCTTTCGATGAGCCTTCCTTGACCAACATCAATTTCCTACAGTTGTCTGCGGATGAAGACCCGGACTCCTTGAGCTATGATCCTGTGAATCAGAAGCTCTTTGTGGCTGTTCCCGGGGCTGAGAATCATGACCCAGTCAGGGTTCCAGGCCATGCTCTACCCATTCAGAACGAGAATATTGACCCGGCGAAAGAGAACGTCTATGTGCTTGACCCGCCGACGCTGAAAGTGCTGGCCAAGATCAACATTGGCAAGCTGCCCAAGTTGCCGGATGAAGACCTCTCCAACGCGGAGGTTCCCGTTCCGACCGTGGACGGGAATGTTCCCAAGTTCGGCTATCGGGTGGGTCAGCTCAAGTATGATGACGTGACGCATCTCGTCTACCTGGTGATAGAGGTTTCGGAGGATAGAAATGTTCGGCCTCACCCCTTGCCACCCCTTGGGGCTGCTGAACTGGTCACGATCGATCCTGTCGCCGACAAAATTATTCACCGCGCCATCTTACCAGAATCATGCAATATGGCTCATGCTCTGGCACTTGATACCGAACAGCAGATTGCCTACATCGACTGCACCAGTGTGGACCCTGACGTTCCGCTGGTGCAGCACGTGATGCGGATGGACCTGAACACCATGAAGGCTTTTCCTGACGATCCTCTTCAAACAACGGTAGCTCCTGTGCCGAATATGATTGTGCTGGATCGTCCTCTGCACCTCATTTTTGTGGCCTGTATCGGCGGCATTACGGTGTTTGATGTGAGGCCCGGACACTTCCACAGGCTGGGAAACTATATTATTGGCCGTAACACGCTCAGCATCTTCATCGATGAGTCAACGCAGTTCATCTACCTGCCTGTCACCGGTGCTGGCGGCAGACCGACCCTGTATATCGCGAAGTATAACCCGCATGGGGTCTGACCCCACTTTGAGGAACGAGCAAAGCGGCTGAGGTCTGTGGGGCTTTCGCCTGCGAACAGCACGCGCCTCAAAGAACGCTCACATCTGCTTCATGAGATGGCCATGCACACGCATCATGAAGCGAGGAGGAACTCATGGGACTGTTAGTTACGTTCTTATTCCGGAATATGAAAGGCCTGCGCAGTCTGGTACTGCTCGCCATAATCATCACCGTGCTCCAGGTGAGCTGCGATATCATCGCCGCATTCCCGCTCAAATTTATTCCCAGCAAGGTGCAGAATGTGGGCAATGATCCCGCATGTCTCTTCCCATTCCTGGATCCCATCGAGTCCTGGTTCGACATCCCGCAGATCGACCCCAGCCTGCAACCCGACCCTCACTTTGCGCCGGGAATGCCGCCACAAGCGCAGTGTCCTGTCGACCCGAACGATCCGCGTGGCCGCATCGTCGTGGTGCAGCACAGCATCCTCGGGGTGATCGTCTTCTCCATCGTACTGCTGGTCATCTTCGGCCTCTTAAGCGCCCTGCTGGCCTTTGTGGACCTCTACCTGGCGGCCTACATCGGACAACTGCTCACCGCCAGGCTCCGGAACCAGCTGTTTGATCACCTGCAGCGACTCTCGCTCAATTGGCACGGCAAGCAGCAGAAAGGCGACCTGGTCCAGCGCGTCACCGGCAACATCGCCGACATCGAGAAGCTGGCCACCGATGGCCTGGTCGATCTGCTGGCAGGGGTACTGACCCTCGTGGGGGTCGTATTGGTGATGCTCTTCGTCAGCGCACAATTCACGCTCATCGCGATGGCCATCGCCCCGGCACTCTTTGTGACGGTCCTGGGCTACACCAAGAACATCAAAGGTGCTGCGAAAAAGGCGGCCAAAGCCACCGGCCAGCTCGCACACGTTGCCACCGAGGATATCAATGCCCTGATCCTGATCAAAGTCTTCACCCGCGAAAAGCTCGAGGCCGTGCGCTTCGGCACCTACGTGGATACGAATAAACGAGCGAGATTGCGTGCCGGCTGGCTCCAGGCGCAGTTTACCCCCCTGGTCGCGCTGCTGGTGGTCCTGGGGACCGCCGCCGTCGTTGGCGTCGGCGGCTATGTGGCAACCGGCAATGTGTTCAACATTGGCCCCCTCTCCATTGACGCTGACAGCGTCGATATTGGCACGCTGATCCTGTTCCTCACCTTCCTCAAACTGCTCTACCAGCCGATGCGCGACCTCTCCAAGCTAGCGACGCTTGCAAGCACGGCAGCCTCAGGGGCCGAACGCATTCAGGAGGTGCTGGATCAGGCCCCAGAAGTGAAAGACTCTCCGCTGCCCGGCCCCTACACAGGTCCACAACGCTTCCAAGGAGAGATTACCTTCGAGAACGCGGTGATGGGGTATCTGCCCGGAGTGCCGGTCTTACAAGGCATCAATCTGCATATCAGTCCTGGCAAGAAGATCGGCCTGGTCGGCCTCTCCGGCGGCGGCAAAACCACGCTCGTCAGCCTGATCCCGCGCTTCTACGATATTGAGCAGGGTACAATCAAAATCGATGGTGTGGACATCCGCCTGTACCCGCTGGATGTGCTGCGCAACAACGTGAGTATGGTGCTGCAGGACTCGCTGCTCTTTGAGGGCACCATTCGCGAGAATATTGCCTTTGGGCGGCCTGGAGCGAGCATCGAAGACATCGTAGAAGCGGCGAAAAAAGCCTATATCTATGAGATGATCACGAGCCTGCCTGATGGCTATGATGCCCATGTGAACGAGCAGGGTAGGAACTTCTCCGGCGGGCAGCGGCAACGCCTGGCCATTGCCCGTGCCATCCTGCGCGATGCTCCTATCCTCATCCTCGACGAACCGACAGCCAACCTGGATGTGGAGGCAGAAGCAGAGGTCCTCAAGGCGCTCCATACACTGATTGCTGGACGAACGGTCTTAACCATTTCTCATCGGCTCAGTACCCTTGGTCATGTTGATGAGATTGTGTTTATGAGCGAAGGACGAATCGCCGAGCAGGGCACGTTCGAGCAATTAAAGCGGAAGCAAGGGTTGTTTGCCAGCCTGCTAGAAGAGCAGAACCGCTACAACCTGGATCGTGAGGAAGAGGAAGCGGAGGAGGCGATGGTTCGTTCGCTCTCTTCTGCCACAACCCTTCACCTCCCAGCGCTGGCCTCTGCAACAGAGCCTCTCATCCCAGCGACTATGGGCGATACGACAATACGCATGCCAGTAGTAAGACACTCGAAGCCGGGAGCTCCCAAGGTGCCTGAAATCGTCGCCAGGATGCTCAATGGCAAAACGCTAGAGACTCAGAGTGTTAAGCCCAGCACTTTGAAGGTCAAAGCTTTGAATGGCCAACCAAAGCAGAGGAAGGACTATATTCTTACCAAAGGGCGTATCCTGGTGCAGATGAACGGGAAAACGCTAGGAGAGTACCAGCTGAGTAAACCAATCTACACCATCGGGCGGTTTCCCGCCAGCGATATTCAGATACCCTCCCAGCGTGTTTCGCGCCTGCATGCGCTGATCCGTTGGAAGAACGGGGCCTGGGTCATCGAGGACGCAGAGAGTTTAAATGGATTAACGTGCCGGGGACAACGCATAGATCAGCTTGCGCTCGTCGATGGAGACCGTATCTCCATCGATCCAACCATTGTGCTGCAATACTACGAGGAATCAGGGCAATAGACTGTAGAGGAGGCTGTCGTGGCCGAGGTATCTAGACTCGTTTCGCATACTACACGTGTAGGGAGAAGGAACATCATCATCTGGCTGATCGCAGCAGTCTGTTTGGGAGGTGTTGTCCTGTCTCTTATCGTGCGCCTGGGGATTGAATTTACTACACCCTCACTACCACACAGGCTCTTATTTGAACAGGATATCCCATTGCCGGGAGCGTTCCCTGATACATATCGAACTCCTCAGCATCCATTTGCTCCTGGATTGGCAGTGCTATTCGATCACTTTGATTTCCAGGCTTTGGATCCGCAAACACATTTGCTGTTCATCGCCCATTCGGGGCCGGCCCCTGATAGGGAGCAGCAAGTCAATCCCAATTTTAATCCCGAAACCGATGCGAAAACCGATGGGAATCTCGTTATATTCGACATCAGGCAATACAAGGTGGTTGGTCTGCTGAACATTCCATAAGTTGCGGGCGTAGTTGTTGCTCCTGACCTCCTAAAAGTTTATGCCGCAGACGCCAACGACAACATTATTTATGCCATCGACGAGCGGACATTGAAAGTCACCTCCATTCAGCTTCAGGATAACGACAGTCCTGATAGTATTATGTATGATGAGGTTGATCATTTAGTTATTGTCTCGAATCCTGGAACTCCACCCAACCCGGATAGCAATATCATTGAGCGAAAAAACCAGAACGAGACATTGATAAACGCGCTGACAGATAAAGTAATTGCCAGAATACCTCTGGGTATTGATGGTCAATGGGGGGATGACGTGGGACATGTGAAGTTCGATCCTGGTTTGCATCGCATTTTCGTGGTTGTGCAGCAATTGCCGGATCCAAATAGCCCCAATCCGAATCTGCTTCCTCCTCCCGGAACCGCCAGGCTTGTGGCTATCGACCCTTTAACTCACCAGGTTATCACACGTTTGACCCTGCCGGATATGTGTTTCATACCACACGGGCTGACTATTGACACTGAGCAGCATATCGCTTTCATTGCATGCGTCGATTCCTCTCCCCCGAGCCTTTTGAGAGTTGACTTGCAGACCATGAAAGTCTTCTCTGAACCTCCCTGGCCGGTGGAAATCAAGCCTGATATTATCGTTTTGGACCGGCCGTTGCATCTTGTATATGTTGGATGCGGTGTAGGGGTTGCCGTGTTCCAGGAAGAAGGTCGTAACTTGAAGTGGCTGGGCAACTATGTCTATGGCATTAACATGCACACAATTGCTGTTAACGAGGAAACACACGAAATTTATCTGCCGCTGACACGCGTGGGCAACAGGCCCGTACTGCGCATTATGCGCTACAATGCAAACGCAATAGATTGATTGGGATCAAAGTCATAATGTGCTGCGCCCAATGCTCAAAAAGATGTCCAGGTGGTGCCTGGACATCTTTTTGAGCATTGGGCGCAGCAGCTAAAACAGCTAGAGATGTAGGTCCTCTACGGTCTCCAGTACTTCGTTGGCGTGCTCTTCTGGCTTAACCTTATGCCAGATCTTACGCACTACACCATCCTTATCAATCAGGAAGGTGGAGCGCTCTACACCCATATAATTTTTGCCGAACATGTTTTTCTCTTTGTAGACATCGTACAACTGGGCGACGTGGGCATCAGTATCGGAGAGCAGAGGAAAGGGCAGACCGTACTTGTCAGCAAATTTCTTGTGAGAGTTCGCATCATCTGTGCTGACTCCCAGTACAACAATACCGCGCTTCTGCATTAAGTGATTAGCGTCGCGGAAGCTACAAGCCTCTTTTGTGCAACCAGGTGTGTCATCCTTGGACAACTGGACCCCTGTGCTAATTACGTTCTCCCTTTCAAATTCCGGCACACAGCAATCCCATAATCTGAAAGTGAATATCCATACATTTAGCCTGACTTCATAAGCAGTACGAACCAGGCAGTTACTAATCCATCGCATTTCTCTAGAGAAATCAGGAACCTTTCAATCCCATTTGAAAAGTAAAATTCCTGATTTCTTTCTCTAGCCAGCTCAGATAAGATTAGAGTCCTAATGACTCGATTGTATCCAGAACCTCTTGAGCGTGCTCGGCTGCCTTGACTTTGGGCCAGACTTTACGTACAATCCCATCTTTATCGATGAGGAACGTCTCGCGATTAACGCCCATGTATTTCTTGCCGAACATGTTCTTCTCTTTCCACACGCCATAAAGCTGCGAAACAGTTGTATCTGTATCAGCCAGCAGAGGAAAGGACAAGCCGTATTTGTCGGCAAATTTTTGATGCGAAGGGATATCATCGGCGCTTATGCCCAGCACGACAACTCCCCGTTTTTGCATCTCATGATCGGCATCGCGGAACGAGCACGCTTCAGCAGTACAGCCAGGGGTGTCGTCTTTTGGATAAAAGTATAAAACAATATTTTTGCCACGTAATGCGCTTAACTGAACCTGGCCATTTTTCACCACATTATCGCTTCCTACAGCTGGAAGTATGAAATCAGGAGCAGGTTGTAACTCCTTAATCTCTGTGTCACTCATGTCAATACCTCACTTCAAAGCAGTTTTCTTAACAACGTGCAATCAACTCGAATTTTGATCAGTGTACCACAAGAAAAAGCATAACAACCATCCCACTGCGGAGACGGCTGTCACGATTTATCAGTTCAGTTTGGTGTAGCTAGTCAAGGTCGCGCGGACGAGTGGTCTGAGGAGGCTTAATGTGCAAGACAAGTAACCGTTCTTGACCCCTCAAAAGATATCGCAGTTTATTACATCAACACCGACTCGCATGACAACGGTTTGTTTACGATCTACCCTGTCAGCATAACCAACCTTTCTTCTGCCAACCAAGCACTCAGTGTTATTGGTAGCTATATAGCGATTTCCGGCCCTCCGAAAACCAATGGGTTAGCCGGAAATGATGTACCCAGTTATCGAATCTATGATAATTCCGTTTTATCACAATACCCCTTAATCGTCGGACAACCAGCGCAGTTCCCGAGCAGGGGCATGTTCACGGACAAAAATACTGGTCCCGGTACGTGTACGGGTTCATTCATGGCTGAGCCTACTTTCAGTGTTAACAGCATTGCAGATGCCCAAGCATGGTTTAACAGTACCAGCGCTAAAACAAGCCTGCTGGTCCTCAAGTCTTTTTACTACCAAGCTTCGCAGTAGCAGTCAACACGCTTAGACAAAAACCACCTTGCACAGTATCTATGCCAACCGCCTGGCACACCGCCCGCCTGCCAACCCGCCTAGCACCGCGCCGCTGCTAAGCTGTACGTTACGTTATCGCTGCCAAATGACTGCGTGTTGGCCATGATCGGCGACTGCACTTCCGATAATCTGACCATAGCTGTTGATGGCTTTTGGGATCGTGTGATGCTCGATAACATATGGAAGCCAGATGATCTGTCCTGAAGCCAAACGGAGCCATGGCCTTTGTATCCGGTCCACCCAAGCCCAACCTATGACATCGCCTTGGTTGTTGATGTCGAGTGCTTCCCAGGCATCATCAATTCCTAGGCGTTCCCAGTCACCTCCAGGCTGACAGATAACGACGCTGGGTTTTGCCTGATTGTTTCGTGCTTTACCCAGCACGAGACCCTCATCCGTTAGCGCGATTGGGGATACGTTTGCGGTATGATTGCCGACGTAGAACCAGCTTCCATCCTGCGGTGTCCAGAGGATGGATCGAGCATCAAAAATAGCCTGATTAGCCACCACTAGAACTTGACCACGCTCGTTAATATCAACCGCGTTGCTACCAAATTCCGCTTTGAGCTCCATCAATACGGTTGGTGGCTGCCCTGACCAAAACACTGCGGCACGTCTATTGGGGCGGCCTCGCTCTTCAGTGCGACTTTGCACACTTCCAGCTACTGTCCCATCAGTACTGATTGCATATGCGGAACTGTCCGTACCCGCAAACACTCCTGGCTCCCCATGGTAGAGCGGAAACGTGGTGAGGAGGCCTCCTTCGTACACAGTAGCACGCTCACCTTGTTCGCTTTGCAGCGTCCCGGCTACCTGCCCGTGATTGTTTATAGACACAGCGAAGCCGGTGTAATTCAGGCGCGTCAGTTGGCCGTTCTGCATCATCCACGGAATATTTGGTTGTGTTCGCGACTGCCCCGTGCCGACGACTTGGCCACTATCATTGATATCGTTAGGTGTCATTGAGTCGAGGCCTGGGGATGTAATTTCATGAATACTGTAGCCGGATGTAGGATCAGCTACAGCCACTGCGAACGGGCATGAAGCAGTTGATACCGAGGGGGGACCAGAAGAATGGCTTGAGGCAAAACCACCCTGCACGAGTCGTATTTGTGCAGGATCAATGCCCAGACTCCTGAGAGCATTGTTCATGGCCTGGGCAACGTTCATGCCATACATAATATGGGGAAACTGCGGGGGCACTTCGTCCGCTTCGTTATTAAGTTGGAGTATACCGGAGCCATCGGAGCGAAATGACAAGACAACACAATCTTGACTGATGAGCCCTTTGCTCACCGGGGGCATAGCAGCTTTAGCATTGAGAGCCTCCATCCTGCGCCGGATACGACCCCCATCCATAGGATACCTAGAAGCAAGCGCACCTAGCTTGCGCCTATCGTCAGTGGGCACAGCCGGTTTGTATCCAGTTACGATCACAGTCGCCTTACTACCAGCACGGAGTTTACGAGTTGTGACTGTCAGCTGCTGGTCAAGGGATTTTCGAACCGTCCCGAAGCAATCCTCGAAATTCGATATTACGAAGGCACGGGCAAAACCGGCTTCGAAGCCAGCGAGCGTAAACGTGTGTTTAGGCTGACGTCTGAACTGCTGCCGGTATGCGGTTAAAAGCTTGGTACCTTCGTCTGCCAGATGGTTTGCTACCTCAGCCATAGATCGCTGTTTCCCATCAGCCAGCCACCCGGCTACCCAGTCAGAGAGATCTTTGCCGTACCACCTTCCAAGCCCCGTATATGTGACGAATCCAATCCACGTGGAATAGGTCAGTACTACCGACTTCGCTGATTGATTGGTAACCAGCTTTCCATTATCAGTGAGACGGAAATCAGCGGACTGATAGATCGTTGCTGGCGTTAGGATTGTTACATTGAGTGTCAAATCGGATTCCTATTGTGACAGGACCCATGACCAGAGACCAGAATTTATATGTTAATAACATGGTGCAGGTAGTCTGTCAAGAGTAAACCCCGGTGTCTGGTTGCTTGGGTAATAGAACGGGCATCGTGAGCTTATTAAAGTATAAAGTGACCAACTGCTGTAGACACTTTCAAAAATTCGATATACTTAATGCCAATTTAAGATATATTCAGCTTTTGCTGAAGTTCGGGAATCGCCTGTTTGATTTCCTGGTAGTCAGCGAAAGTTCTTGCCCAGCTTAGCTTTTCGATCTCATCCGCGATCTCTTTATAGTGGTTTGCTTTTTGCTCCTCTTTACTGAGCCAGAGCTGGAAGTGCAAGCGTAGAAGCATATTCACGTAGCGGTTAGCTTCATAGGTGAACTTGTTTAAGCTAAAATCGTCAATCGAATTAAGCCAGCGAATTGTTTCGTCTCTGGCATCTTCTTCTTGCTCACTAAGGCCTTCTATAGTAATCGGGCCGCTAGACCTAATGGTAGAGAGCAGATCGCTGGATGTGTCGTGGATTTTCTTGAGATGACTTAGCCACTCCGACCAACTCCTGCCACCATCCATTGCGAATCTTACCTTTGTGGCAGCCAGAATTTCATTGTATATGGATTCTAGTCCTTGGTAATAGTCAGATTCCTCGCCTAGTGTCCTTTTGATTTGATTGAGGCTACTCTCAATTGAGACGCGGCTGATTTCCAAATCACTTTTTAGCCTATCGAGCTGAGGATTCACATCCTTTTGCTCGTATAGGTTCAAACTACTGAGGATATTCATAAGCACATAACCGATCCATGAGATCGTTGTAGCCTGCTCACGATTGTCATTCTTGGGGCGTTCGAGTTCTGTTGGTAGGATTGGCTCGTGGTTTGCAAAATATTCCTTGAAGTGAGCTTTTACTTCCTCCGGCTCTGCGGGCCGTGATGTTGTGCCCTCACGGATATAGGGTTTGCCCATGACATAGTAAATCGGCTCACCCTCAAGTACATCAATTCTGATCAGGCTTAAGCCAGTAGCGGGGTCAACAAAATAATAAGATTTCCAATTGACCTTTGGCTTAACTCTTCCCACAGCCCGTTCAAACAGTTTCTCTTGCCATGTTTGGTGCGAGCCACTAATACCCTTGACTGTCCTATCATCACTGATACCTATATAAATTTTGCCGCCAATGGAGGCAAGGGCTGCAAGTTCGTGGGCAAGGTCATCCTTCCATGAGTCTGCCATTGCTTCCAGATGTATATGGTCATACTCTTTAAACTCTATGTGCCAGGATTCCCCCTCAGCCAAGTCTAGCTGAAGCTGATCGGCAAGTTCTTTATCATTATACCTATTACGCATTACACACCCTCGGGACGTTTGTCGAGCACCTCATGAAACTTTGTAATTACCCGATTCCAGTTGTATTCGGGTTCGCCTTGACATGAGAAAAGGGACACGATATGCAGCCATTGTAGCATACCAAAGCAATACGTCCTTATCGCCGCTCTTTGTATAGAGGGCAAGTACCTCCTGCGCGAGCCCAGAGTAATTTACGATCACGAACAGTTAGAGGCATGGCTTATTATAGCATTACCTACCCCTGTTATAGCGCGTCGCCAAATTGAGTGTTGAGCGACAGCCAAAACCCATTTGACACTAAGACACTACGATAAATCAGGGATTAGTGGTAGGCAGCATTTGATATACAAATGGTGGCGAGAAGCTAGCCGGACATCCTTGAAGAGTTTCGATGTAACCCTTGTATACCTGCGCTAGTGACTGGTTTGCATTCTGGTAGGTTTCGTCGATAGCCTTTGCTTCCTGAGCGTAGGTTGGCCATTCCGCCTGATAGGAGTCCTGCGCGGCCTTTACTGCTGTTTCTGTCTGGTTGATTATCCTGCTTGAAGCATCGTCATATGCACTATCGGCATTGACACGCCACCAGCATGCAGGTTTAGCAGGCACCGAACTTTCAGCAGATTGATTAGACCCCGTTAGCTTAGGGGTTGCCGTGGATGATGCTACCGGCGAACTATCAGAACTAAACAACCTTGGGCAGCTCGGCGTAGAATAATTACATATCACAATTGAGTTTGTACCGCCAGACTTAGCCCTAGTGGTACTAACAGGCTTAAATGCAATTCTTTTTGCTTGATTATGGCTCACAACAGCAGCGGTTACACCTACCACACCTATAACCAGCACCACCGTTAGAATGACTATCCACTTCGCCATACGGACGTAGTATAGCACCAGCAGAATTATAAGATATGTAACCAACCTCACGACTCAAATAGTCCACAAGATTCATCCGTAGTAACACGCGGTCCTTGAAAAGTATTCCATGAACAATTCGCTCTCACTGGTCCGCAAACAGGCCTCATCTATTTTGTGTTAAGGTGGCCGTACTGTGTTGGGCGGCGCCCAACACAGTACGGCCACCTTAACATGTTTTTATAGGTTGCGACCCTCGGGTCGCGAGTTGTCATTAGCCAGCAAGTTTACACAGGTCAATGATCAAAGAGCGAGCATGCGCTCCAGGGCAACTCGGGCCCAGTGAGCTATTTCTTCATCGACAATTACCTGGTTGATGACCTGGCCTTCGACCAGTCCCTCAAGCACCCAGGCGAGGTAGGCTGGATGGATGCGGTCCTTTGCCAGGCGATGTACGAGGTTAATTTCGGTAGCTACGGCCCACTGGCTTCCCGCCGGGGCACGCTCGATTTGCTGTATGATGTACTCGGTCGAGCCGTAGAGATCGGCAGCCTCGACCACTTCGCGGCGACATTCAGGATGTACCAATACTTTTATGCCTGGATACTCGGCTCGCGCTTTGGCGATTTGCTGTACGTTGAAACGCATATGCGTAGTGCAGTAACCTTTCCAGAGGATAATGCGGGAACGCTCGATCTCCTCGTCGGCATTATCCGAGGCCATAGGGTCTTTAGGGTCCCAGACTACCATCTGTTCCTCTGCTATACCATATTTGAGCGCGGTGTTACGGCCCAGGTGCTCGTCAGGGAAGAAGAGTACGCGCTTGCCACGACTGAACGCCCACTTGATCACGGCAGGAGCGTTTGAGGAGGTACAAACGATGCCGCCATTGCGCCCACAAAAGGCCTTGAGGTTGGCCGCCGAGTTCATGTAGGTGACCGGGATAATACCAGCATCATCACCCAATGTATCAATGAGCATTTCCCAGCATTCTTCTACCTCTGCGATATTTGCCATATCAGCCATCGAGCAGCCGGCGGCGGGATTGGGCAGGATCACTTTCTGGTGCGGCGCGCTAAGAATATCAGCGCTCTCAGCCATGAAGTGCACACCACAAAAGACGATGTAATCGGCCTGGGGGCGTGCCGCTGCCAACTGTGCAAGCTTGAACGAGTCGCCACGAAAATCGGCGTACTTGATGATCTCATCACGCTGATAGTGATGCCCCAGGATGACGAGCCGTTTAGCAAGGGCAGCCCTGGCAATTGCGATACGTAGCTCTTCGCCCGGCATTTCCGCATAGTATTGCGGAATGGTATCGATACGATTTGCATGATTGTGTCGAGCGCGTGAAGTTGGGTTTAAGAGTGGTAGAATTCGCTCTTCTTTACTTGATGCACATGCTGATTGTAGAGCCATGTTTTTTCTCCTTGTTCAGATCAGGCGAACTCCAGGGATACGTCGAAGTTGGGAGCTGAATGTGTTATTGCTCCGAGTGAGATGAAGTCTACGCCTGTGGCTGCAACTGCTGCCAGTTTCGTTGTGTTGGTACCGATGTTGCCGGAAGCTTCGATTAGTACGTGTGGAGCGACGCGGCGCACAAAATCTACGGCGCTGCGCATCGTCTCTACAGGCATGTTATCCAGCACAAGCACGTCTGCTCCCGCTTCCAGTGCTTCCTGCACCTCGGCGAGCGATTCGCACTCCACTTCGATCTTGCGCAGGTGG
>WNEZ01005563.1_pt1 | contig 14894 bp, 10 predicted proteins | sample 5400521 | NCBI WGS metagenome assembly WNEZ01 (sample SAMN13153339, study PRJNA577476) | soil metagenome | isolation source: 120 cm saprolite under Douglas fir tree site 2 hole 1 replicate 1 | place: USA:California | collected 2015-04-18
CGGCCCTAAAGGGCCGGCCTTGACTTGATCTGCGCGCGTCATCCTGCACAGCCCGCGGTCGGGACGAAGAGGTGGCCGCAGTCGAACAAAAAGGTGACTGCTCATCCTTGACACACACATTCCCCATGTGAGCAATCCATACTTTCCTCGCAGCGAGATGGATTGCTTCGTCATCGGGCGCGCCTTCGCGCGACCCGGTGTCTCGCCATGACGGAAAGCACGTGCGGGCGACGGGTCACACTACGGTACCCCCCAGCGCCGGCGTCTCATACGCAAGACATAGACGTGGCATCTAGATCGCGCCGCGGCAATGGGCTAGGACTTTACCCAACCGGTTAATAAAACTCGGCAGATCAGGGAGAATAACGTGACGCCCAAGGCAATACGCGCGCTTTCGTTGACGGTCGCCGCCATCGGACTTCTCTATGCCGCGGCGCCCGCGATCGCGCAGGAAAAGAAAATCACGGTCTGGTGGGGAAAGGGTTTTTACAAGTCCGAGGACGACGCGCTGCTTGAAGCGATCAAGAAGTTCGAGGCCAAGACCGGCATCAAGGTCGAACTGTCGCAATACGCCATTCAGGACATGATTCCGAAGACGGTGGCGGCATTGGACTCCGGCACGGTCCCCGACGTTGCCTATTCCGACAGTTACGACGTGCAAGCGGGCGGCAAATGGGCGTTCGAGGGCAAGCTCGAGGACCTCTCCGACATCCTGACGCCGATGAAATCGGCGTTCGCGCCGAACACGATCGAGACCGCGCTGCTCTATAACGACGTCACCAGGAAGAAAGGCTATTACGGCTTCCCGCTGAAGCAGCAGAGCATGCACGTCCAGATCTGGAGCGACATGCTGGAACAGGCCGGCTTCAAGGCCAGCGACATCCCGACCAAATGGGAAGATTACTGGTCGTTCTGGTGCGACAAGGTGCAGCCTGCCTATCGCAAGGCCTCCGGCAGCCGCGCCTACGCCGTCGGCCAGCCGATGGGCGTGGAATCGACCGACTCGTTCCAGTCGTTCTACACCTTCATGGACGCCTATAACGTCAAGCTCGTCGATGACGACGGCAAGCTGCTGGTCGACGATCCCAAGGTCAGGGACGGGCTGATCCACGCGCTGAAGGATTACACCGACACCTACATCAAGGGCTGCACGCCGCCCTCCTCCACCACCTGGAAGGACCCGGACAACAACGTCGCGTTCCATAACAAGACCATCGTGATGACCCACAACTTCACGATCTCGATCGCGGCGAAATGGCTTGACGATTACAACAATCCGGCGCTGACCCCCGAACAGCGCGCCGCGGGCAAGAAGGCCTACGAGGAAACCATCATTACCGCCTCCTTCCCCAACAAGCCGGACGGAACGCCGATCAAGTACCGCTCCGACGTCAAGACCGGCGTGATCTTCACGACCGCAAAGAACAAGACGGAAGGCAAGGAATTCGTGAAGTTCCTGCTGCAGGAGGAGAACCTGCAGCCTTATGTCGAAGGCGCGCTCGGGCGCTGGTTCCCGGTCACCACGGCGGGACAGCAGAGCCCGTTCTGGCAGGCTGACCGGCATCGCAAAGCGGTCTACACTCAGTTCACGGGCGGCACGTCGCCGTTCGACTTCACCAAAAACTACAAGTTCACCATTTTGAATAACGAGAACGTCTGGGCCAAGGCCATGAACCGCGTGGTGAGCGAAAAGGTGCCGGTGGAAAAGGCCGTCGACGAATTGATCGCCCGCATCAAGCAGGTCGCGGGTTGATGTAGATGATACCGGCCGCAGCTATTGCATTTTCCAGTGCATCGTCGTCCCGGCGAACGCCGGGACCCCCGCGTGAGCGCTTGCGCTCATCGCGACGCCGTGTCGCTTGTGTTGGGGGATGCTGTTCGACGGCTTTCGCGCAACCGCAAAGGCCTGTGGTTATGGGTCCCGGCGTTCGCCGGGACGACGGCGTGCTAGAATATTCTCCAGCTGCGGCCGGCATCTCCTAAGAGTAGAGTACGGCATATGGCGATCACGCTCTCGACCTCCGATCACGCGATACCCGGCCCGCCGCTGTCGGAGCGCCTGACAACGCCCCAGATCTGGGGCATCGTGCTGCTGGCGCCGTATCTGCTGATATTCCTGGCCTTCGTGGTCTATCCCGTCTGCTACGGGCTTTGGCTCGCGCGCCACCCATCGAGCTATGTCGCGCTCTATCACGATCCGATTTTCGCGCGCGCCGCGGTGAATACGCTGATCTTTCTCGTGATCGGCATCAATTTCAAGATGGTGGTGGCGCTGTTTCTGTCGGGCTTCTTCGTGCAGTCGCGCTCATGGATCAAATGGCTGTCGGTGCTGTTCATCCTGCCATGGGCGGTGCCTTCGATCCCGACCATCCTGTCGGTGCGCTTCATGTTCAATCCCGAATGGGGCATGATCAATCAGCTCATCTTCAAGCTTACCGGCGAAGACGGTCCGAACTGGCTCAACGATCCCAATATCGCGCTGACGATGGCGATCATGGTGCACATCTGGAAATCGCTGCCGTTCTGGACCCTGATCCTGATGACCGGGCGTCTGGCCATATCGGCGGATCTGTTCGAGGCGGCCGATGTCGACGGCGCGACCTGGTGGCAGAAATTCCGCTTCATCACCTGGCCGTCGATGCGGACGCTGTACCTCACCTGCACGCTGCTCTCGATGATCTGGACGCTCGGCGACTTCAACAGCGTCTATCTCCTCACTGGTGGCGGCCCAGCCGATCTCACCCACGTGCTGTCCACGCTCGGCATCCGTTACCTGCGGCTCGACCAGCTCGATCTGTCGATGGCGGCGATCGTGTGCGCGCTACCGCTGGTGCTGCCGCTGGTCTATTTCATGATGAAACGGTTGTCGCGATGAAGCTGCCTTCCTTACGCGATGTCGGCACCGAGGCGCGGCTGCTGCTGATCGGCATTCCCGTGTTCATCTGGACCATGCTGCCGATCTATCACATGTTCCTGTTCGCGATCTCGCCGAAGGAAGACGCGTTCGCGGGCAAATTCTGGCCCGATCATCCGACGCTGCACAATTTCGAAATCGTGTTTCGCCAGCAGCACTATTTTCTGAGGGATTTCTGGATTCAGTTCTGGAATTCGACGGTGATCGCCGTCGCGGTCGGCGCGCTGACGCTCTTCATCGCGACCGCGGCTGCGTTCTCGATCTCGCGGCTGCGCGTCCTCGGCGGCCGCTGGGTGATGAATCTCGCGCTGTTCACCTACTTCATCCCGGCGGCGTTCCTCGCCGTTCCGATGTACCGCACCATGGGCACCTATGGACTCCTCAACAATCACTGGTCGTTGATTCTGGCGATGGTGACCATCGCATCGCCTTACGCGATCTGGGTGCTCAAGCAGGCCTCCGACAAGCTGCCGGTGGAGCTCGACGAGGCCGCGATCATGGACGGTGCGACGACCTTGCAGCTGTTCCGGCTGGTCTATGTGCCGCTGATGATGCCGTCGCTGGTGGCGATCGGCACCTATGCGCTGCTGCTGGCCTGGAACGAATATCTCTACGCGTTCCTGCTCTTGTCAAAAGACACCGACATCACCCTCCCCGTCGCGCTCGGCAACTTCCTCGCCGCCGACGATTCGCCGTGGGAGCTATTGATGACCACCGGCTTCATTTACGCGCTGCCGCCGGCCGCGATCTACTACGCGTTCAAGCGCTACATGGTGGGCGGCCTGACCGCCGGCGCGGTGAAATCGTGACCTGCAACGGCGCGGCGCTGTCGCCGCGCGCGCTCGACAGTTTCGAGGCGAACGACGCCACCACGATCACCATCGCGATCAATCCGATGATCAACGTGCAGATGGCGTTGATCTCCGGCTTCACCCCGAGCCGCACCTCCGAATAGATCCGGATCGGCAGCGTCGCCGAACCAGGACCCGTGGTGAAGCTCGCGATCACCAGATCGTCCAGCGACAGCGTGAACGCCAGCATCGATCACCAGATCGTCCAGCGACAGCGTGAACGCCAGCATCCAGCCCGCGGCGATCGCGGGCAGGATCAGCGGCAGCGTGACGCGGAGAAACGCCCGCGCCGGACCGCAACCGAGATCCATCGCCGCCTCCTCCAGGCTGCGATCGAGCGGGCCGAGCCGCGACTGCACCACCACGGCGACGAAGCACATGGTGAGCGTGGTATGGGCGATGGTCACGGTCCAGAAGCCGCGCTCGGCGTTCAGCGCCACGAACAACAATAGCAGCGAAAGCCCGGTGATGACTTCGGGCATCACCAGCGGCGCATAGAGCATGCCGGAAAACAGCGTGCGGCCCTTGAAGCGCTCGCCGCGCGACAGCGCCACCGCGGCGAGCGTGCCGAGCAGCGTCGCGATCGTGGCCGATACCGTCGCCACGCGGAAACTCATCGACGCAGCGTCCAGCATGGCGCGGTCGTGGAACAATTCGGCATACCAGCGCACCGACCAGCCGCCCCACACCGTCACCAGCCGCGAGGCGTTGAACGAATAGATCACGAGAATGACGATCGGCAGGTACAGAAACGCAAGGCCCAGCGCCAGCGAGACGACGTTGAACGGCGAGATCTTGTTCGGCGCGCGGGCCATTATCGCGCGTCTTCGAACTGGCGGCGCTGCAGCCGGTCGTAGAACCACAATGGCGCCAGCAGCAGCAGGAGCAGCACCACCGCGGCCGCCGAGGCCACCGGCCAGTCCTTGTTGGTGAAAAATTCCAGCCACAGCGTCTGGCCGATCATCATCGAATTGGAACCGGCCAGCAGGTCCGGTATAACAAACTCCCCGACGATCGGAATGAAGCACAGCAATACGCCGGCGCCGACGCCCGGCAACGACAGCGGAAACGTCACCAGCCAGAACGTTCGCCACGGCGAAGCGCCGAGATCGCCTGCTGCCTCCAGCCACGCCGGCTCCATTTTGGCGAGCGTCGCATAGAGCGGCAGGATCATGAACGGCAGATAGGAATAGACGATGCCGAGATACATCGCGCTGTCGGTGGACAGCCACACCACTGGCGCCGAGACCAGATGCAGCGCGATCAGGACGTTGTTGAGCAGGCCGTCGTGCTGCAGGATATTGATCCAGGCATAGATGCGGATCAGAAACGAGGTCCAGAACGGAACGATCACCAGCATCATCGCGACCCCCTGCCAGCGCCGCGGTAGCCGCGCCATGCCGTAGGCGATGGGGTAGCCGATCACCAGCAGGATCGACGTCGAGACCGCGGCGACGAACAGGCTGCGCAGATAGGACAGCACGTAAAGGTTGTCGGTGACCAGCAGCCTGAAATTATCCAGCGACAGCGCCGCCAGCGCCGCCTTGATCGACGCCCAACCCTGCGTCAGGTCGAAAACGGGCTGATAGGGCGGCTGCGCGATGACGGTCTGCGACAGGCTGATCTTCAGCACAAAACCGAACGGCACCAGGAAGAACAGCGCCATCCACAGATAGGGGGCGATCGCGCTGATGCGCGCCGGGCGCGTGAAGGTGCGGCGGACGCTCATCGCTCCAGCACCACGCAATCGTCGGGGGTGAACCACGCCACCACGCGCTGGCTTGCCATGTAGGCATCGAATTCGAGCCGCGCCGTGTTGGCCATCGACGAACGCAGCACAGCGCCGCTGTCGAGCTTCACCTTGTAGGTTGTGAGACCGCCGAGATAGTTGACCTCGGTTATGATGCCCTCCAGCCGGTTGATGGCATGCGCATTGCCGGCGTCGGACACCGGGCCGCGGCGCGACAGCTTGACCTTCTCGGGGCGGATGGCGACGCAGATCGCCGTGTTCGTGATCGGCTGGCGCGGCTCCGCGGCAACGATCGCGCCGCCGTCCTTTGTCGAAATCGTCAGCCGACCCGCCTCGCGCTTGCCGACTTCTCCCTCGAACATATTGACGTCGCCGACGAACTCGGCAATCCAGCGCGAAGTGGGGGCCTCGTAAAGCTCCCGCGGCGTTGCGACCTGCTCGATACGGCCGCCATCCATCACGCCAATCCGGTGGGCTACCGTCATCGCTTCTTCCTGGTCGTGGGTGACGATGATGAAGGTCATGCCGAGGCGCCGCTGCAACTCCATCAATTCGAGCTGGGTGCTTTCGCGTAGTTTCTTGTCGAGCGCGGCGAGCGGCTCGTCGAGCAGCAGCACCTGCGGGCGGCGCGCCAATGCGCGCGCCAGCGCCACGCGCTGCTTTTGGCCGCCGGAGAGCTGATCGGGCCGCCGCTTCTCCAGACCCTGGAGCTTGAGCAGCGCGACCAACCCGGCCACACGCTTGTCCATCTCGGCATGGGCCATCCCGGCGCGCTTCAGCCCGAACGCGATGTTGTCCCGCACGGTGAGGTGAGGAAACAGCGCATAGTTCTGGAACATCATATTGACCGGACGCCGGTGCGGCAGAACCTGGGCGATATCCTTGCCGTCAAGCAGGATCCGGCCTTCGTCCGGCGTCTCGAAGCCGGCGAGCATCCGCAACAGCGTGGTCTTGCCGCAGCCAGAGGGACCGAGCAGCGCGAAAAACTCTCCGGCCCTGATGTCGAGCGACAGCCGATCCACCGCTTTGAAGCGGCCGAACTTCTTGACCACCGCGTCGATACGCAGCAGCGGAACGTCGGTTGTATATCCCAGCGGTTCGGGTTTCGGTAGTTCGTCAGCCATGATCCTCGCCGCCCATCATGGCCGCACGCTAGCGGCGGATCGGGCCCGGCTCAACCGTATCAGCGTCGCACCGCCACAATATTGTCGGTGACGTTGGTCTCATCTCTGGTAAGGCTCGACAGATCGGCAAGACTGCCGAGCGACGTCGGCCGTCGGCCGCGAGGCGGGAAGACGTTGACGCAACTCAAAGAGGCGGAAGACGTCGACGCAACTCGAACCGGAAACGCCGTGCTGCGGGCAACCGGTTCGTGTATTCCACCCCTATGAAAATCACGATCGTCGCATTCGAAGGTTGCATGACCTCGGCCGTGTTCGGTCAGGCGGACGCTTTTGCCGTTGCCGCGTACATCTCCGAGCGGCGCGCCGATTCAAGCTGGTGCGGCCATGATGTCCGGCTGGCCACGCCGGGCGGGAAACCCGTGCGGGGCTATGGCGGACACCTGATCGAGCCCGATTGCTCGCTCGCCGATGCTGACGACAGTCATGTCGTGCTGATCCCGCCTATTTTTAACGACATCGAACAGACCCTGGCGCAGGAAGCCGGCCTCGTCTCCTGGTTGGCGTCATTTCCGGCAAATTCAAAGCTGCTAGCGTCCACCTGCACCGGCGCGTTCCTTCTCGCCGAAGCCGGCATCCTCGACGGCCGGCGCATTACCACCAATCCCGCCTTTAGCGTGCTTTTCCAACAGCGCTATCCGGGCGTGCGCCTGGCATTGGACGAACGTATCATCGACGACAACATGGTCATCTGCGCAGGCGCAACCACTGCATATCTCAACCTCGCGATCCATGTCATCGATCGGCTGGCCGGCCATGATCTTGCGGTATCGACGGCAAAGGCGCTGTCGATCGACCGCAATCCGGAATCGCAGCGACCCTATTTCCTGTTCATCGCCCCCAAGGATCACGGCGACGACAAGGTGCTGCGACTTCAGACATGGATCGAAGTCCATCATCGGGACCCGATCAGCATTGACGATATGGTGGGCGCCGCCGGCATGAGCGTGCGCAATTTGAACCGCCGCTTTCTTACCGCCACCGGTATGGCGCCGCGGCAGTACCTTCGCAGGGTCCGCATCGAAACCGCCAAGCGGCTGCTTGAGGAACAGAACGTGCCCGTCGACCGCGTGGCCGAACAGGTCGGTTACGGCGACACCCGCGCCTTCATCCGGGCATTCGGGGTTCTCGCCGGGCTTTCGCCCGGCCAGTACCGCCAAAAATTCCGAGCGCTGAGGCGCGAACTGCCGCCCATCAAGGGCTGAAACGGCAACCTGAACGGCCGGGCCCGCCATGGTCGCCCGCAGCCCGATCGGGGACATTGCCGTTACGTCCAGCGCACTGGAGCCCCCCGATGCCCGCAATCATCCATGAACGATCCGGACACCTGGCCCACATCAGATTGAACCGTCCCGACAACGGCAATCGGTTCACGACGGAGATGTTTCGCACGCTTGCTCAGATGTTTACAGCGCTGGACGCCGACCCCGAGATTCGCTGCACCCTGCTCACCGCAAGCGGCGAAGATTTTTCACTCGGCGTCGATGTGCCGGATGTGCTGCCGGCCTGGGCCGCAGGCAAAAGCCCCTTCGAGGACAGCCAGGTCAATCCGTTCGGCACGACCGGTCCCAAACGCCGCAAGCCACTCGTCACCGTCGTCCACGGCCAGTGTTTCAATGCAGGGCTCGAACTGGTGTTCGCTTCGGATATCTGTATCGCCGCCGACAATTGCCGTTTTGCGTTTCACGAAATGCGCTTCGGAGTCTATCCGTTCGGCGGCGGGCTTTTCCGTTTTATTCGGGCGGCGGGCTGGAATGCGGCGATGCGCTATTCCTTGACGTCGGAGGAATTCGGCGCCGACGAGGCGCGTCGCATGAATGTGGTAGCGCTGGTGCGGCCCTCAGCCGAGGCCGAAGCCGCTGGTCTCGCGCTCGCGCGGGAAATCTGCAACGCCGCTCCCCTTGCCGTGCAGGCCGCCATCGCCCAGGCCCAGACATGGGCGGATCGCGGGGACGCAGCCGCCTTCGCGCATTCGGTACCGGATATCATCCGATTGCTGAACTCACGCGATGCGGCTGAGGCGATGCGGGCGATGGCCGAGGGGAGAGCTCCGGCGTTTTCAGGACAGTGAGAGCGAAGCGCGAGCATCCGAGGTTCGAGGCGCGGCCGCCATGAACGCCGCCAGCGCTTCGCGATCTCCGGGCGGCATGGTCATGCCGAGTTTTGAGCGCCGCCACAGGATGTCGTCCGGGAAACGCGCCCATTCGCATGCCATGAGATAGCGCACCTCCGCGCCCGTCAGTTCCGGGCCGAAGGCGGGACCGAGGTCGGCGCCGGTTTTGGCGTCGCCGAGGATGGCCGCAAGGCGCGAGCCATAGGCGGCGACCAGGCGCTGCGCCCGAGCCTCGGTCAGAAACCGCCACCGCTCGCGCGCACCATCAACCTCTTCGTCGAACCGATCCCACGCAAAATCGCCTCCCGGCAGGGGCGCCTTCGCGGTCCAGCGCGGCGACATCGGATAGAACGGCGTGAGCCTGGAGACCGCCCGCTCGGCGCGCAGCCGCGAGGTCGTGACGTCGCCGCCAAAGATCGTCAGCAGCGGCGCCTTGCCGCGCCTCGCCTCGAACGCCATCGCGCCATCCCGCGCGGCGCGCCGGTCTGCGGGGTCCACCACGTTGGCGCCGGAAACGGTCCTGATCACGTCGGATGGTTCGACCCGCTCGCGAAAATAGCGGTTGGCCGCGTCGCAAAGATACACGACATCGCTTGCGGCCATGGATACGGCGGCCGGATCGCCCTTGAACGCGTGCCCGACGGTGCCGATCAGCGTGAAATCGCGCTGGTAGGGACTGGCGAAAATCAGCCGCCGGTCCGTGTTCTGGAAAACATAGACGTGGTCGGTATCGAACAGCCGCGGGACGATAATCTGGCCCCTCTGGATCGTGCCGAGGTTCGGCGGCGGCATCCGCAATACCGTCTCCGCAACCGACGCGGTCCAGGCGCCGGTAGCGTTGGCCAGCGCCCTTGCCGTGATGATTTGACGATGGCCGCGATCTTTCGTCACCAGCCGCCAGATGTCGAGCCGGTCGGCGCGAACGCAGCGCGCGCCGGTGCGGATCACGGCGCCCCGCTCGGCGGCATCCATGGCCGTGGCGATCACCAGCCGCGAATCGTCCACCACGCAGTCGGAATATTCAAAGGCGGTGCCGAATGGCCGCTTCAGCGCGATGCCGACCGGATGGTGCGTGACATCGACCGTGGCTGACGGCGGCAACTCGCTGCGCGAGGCCAGCCGGTCGTAGAGCAATAACCCCGACCGCAGCAGCCATGATGGGCGCTCGTCGGAATGCGCGGGGATCGCAAAGCGCATCGGGCGGACCAGATGCGGCGCGATCTGGAGCCAGATGTCACGCTCGGCCAGCGCGGCACGGACGCGGAAAAACGCCCTGCGCTCCAGCATCGCCAGATCGCCGTGGATCAGCCGTGGCGAGGCCGAGGACGCGGCGGCGCCGAGGTCGCCCTGCTCCAGCAGGATCACCCGCAGGCCGCGTCCCGCGGCGTCGCGCGCAACGCTGACGCCGTTCAAGCCACCGCCAATGACCGCAAGATCGTAGTCCGCCACGTCTGAGCTCCAACTCCGTCCACCATGACAAGCCGTGCGGGCAAAACTAAGCCGCGGCGCACAGGAAGCAAAAATTTTATGGACGATCGGGAGTCGGAACGGAAACTGGAGTTAGCGGAAGAATGGTGGTGATATCGTCAAGTGCGAGTTGATTCATGGCGCAGATAAATGACGAAAGCATGTACCCATCGTGCTCTGCGAGCGCCGTGTCGAACGCCCGCAAATTCCAGAACGGATCGTTGGGACGAGTTGGCGGAGAAATCCCGCTATCGGCAAAGCCGTGGACGAAGCGCAGGGCCGGGAAGCCTTCGTTGGCGACCGTGCTCACCTTCAGATCATAACTATCCCAATTGGTTGCATAATGCCGGTGCGGGCCCGGGTCTGCTTTCGCCTGCTCCTGGATCTTTTCGTTCTTGGCGCGCGACAGCCAGCCTGCCGCGACCGGGCATGATGCCTCGGGCATCATGATCTCCCCGTAGCCAAGCGGTATTTCCCTGTTTGTGTCTTGCACCGACGTTTTGCGGGCGACGTGCTGCCAGATTCTGTCCGATGTGCGCAATTCATGGGTGGTGCCGAACGGCTTCATGGTCGCACCATAGGTCCGCAGATTGCCTCGCGGCGAACGTGGCGGGTCGAGGTTGCCGATGGTCTGGGTCTGCTCCGGGTCGGTCTGCATGAACGGCAACACGCGGATGAATTCACTGCCAAAGACAGCCGCGGTACGCAACGGATGACGTATCCTATCACCGATCGACCTGCGAACCTGAGCGCATTCGTCGTTGGGATCACGTTGCGTGCCCCATAATTCGAGCCGGTCGGCCAAGGGACGGAGATCGCCCTTGAACGCCGGAAACATGTCGTGCGTCGCCCAATCGTAATCCGCGATCTGGTGAACCAGAATATTTTCGGCGTTTTGCACTTTGTCGCCGAAGCTGCAGTCCAGCTGCTGCCTGCCCCCGGGCGGCCAGTTGCGCGCCGACGTCGCCGAAATGAAGAAGGGACGCTGATCGTCACGGAAAAACACCTGCGACGCTTCATAATCCTTGCCGGAACGCCGCTCGCCGTTGACTAAGGCAAGCCTGCGCCACAGCGTCCGCTGAACGGCAGTCCATTTGGAAGCCTCCGAAGCCGGATTGATCAGCACGACCAGATCACCGAGCACGGGCTGCATGTAGGAACCGGGTTGGTGCAGGGCGACTTTCTTGACGAGGTCATCCTGCAGGGCAGTCATCAGCATGTTGCCACCCAGAGAATGGCCGAAAACGATCATTCTGTTCGGCATTTTCCGCGGGAGTTCGCTATATGCATCGATCCCCAGGGTGTTTTCGATCGTCCGCAGCGCCGACAACGCCGAGGGGGCAATCGCCTCGCTGACCGGCTTGCGATCGAACAACGTCAGAACCGCGGAAGCCGTGCCGACGGCATCCCCGATCAAGGGAAACTTTCGGGATAGCCAGGTCTCATCGGTCCGCGCACCCCTCCACCCGATGTAGATCGCGGTTACCTTTGTATCTTTGTACGCATCGTCCAAGGCGGCACGATCTGCAACAAAACGCGCCGCATGGGCAGCATAGATTCGGAAATTGGCAACGTCGCCATCGCCGATGCTTGCGTCGTGCCGCCACCCGTGGATGAAGACCACGACGTAGTTCGATTTGTTTCCCTTTAGTTGCTTGACCAGCGCCTCGAGTTGACCCTCTGCCTGACGGCGGACCGGTATCGACCGTTCACGGATACATTCCTCGCCGGGATCACATTCCTTTCGCAAGGCATAGGGTTTGCCGTCCTCCTGGAATTCAATAAATCCGAGATCGTAACTTAGCGATTTCGGCGCTTCGTCGCCTTGCCCGGGAGCCAGGTTGCGAGCTGGTATGATGTGGTGCTGGATCGAACACGCAAGCTTGCGCGCGGAAATGCTGTTTTGGTCGATTGCCGTCCACTCGCTGTTGTTCGCAGCCGCAAGGGCGTCCCAACCCGGGGAAAGTGCATCCCGGCAGGACGCGGAATCAGCGGCGAGAGCGCGGGAGGGAATGTGCCGGTAGCTCGGAAAAAACAGCAGATTGCTCAGGAAGACGAGAACGAACGCTGCGAGCACCACCAGGACGAGCCCTTTGAGTATCCTGCCCATCCATCTGACCCCGATCAGGAAGACGAGACCGAACGCTGCAAGCACCAGGACGAGCCCTTTGAGTGTCCTGCCCGTCCATCTGACCCCGATAAGCAGCCCCCCAGACAGCGTCCAGCGCGGTTGAGACGGATCTCCCTCGGCCATTTGCGTTCCCCCCGAGATTCGCCGCGTCAGCACGATCTTGCACGTTGCATCGGGCTGCGCTTGGCAAAGCAATGCGCCGGACAAATTCGTCACAACAACGGCGTCGGAGAAATTTTCGCGCGATCCGACGGGCCGGCGATCATCATAAGATGTATTGTATTGTGCAACCAGTCAGATTGTCGAACAGTCGCGAGCTATAAGCGGCCTGCGCGCCGCGCTAGCCGGTCTTGCGCGCGAGCTCTATCGCAGCGCCGCCGCTACGGCCCACCAGCGCCGCGTACTGTCCGATCGGCGCGGGCTTGCCGAGGAAATAGCCCTGTACCGCGTCACAGCCCTCGTCGGCGAGGAACCCGAGTTGCTCCTGGGTTTCCACGCCCTCGGCGACGATCGACATTTCGAGACCGTGGCCGAGGCCGATGACGGCCCGGACGATCGCCGCCGATTGCGGATTTCGTCCAAGATTGATGACGAAGGCGCGGTCGATCTTGATTTTGTCGAACGGAAACGCCTGCAGATAGCTCAATGAGGAATAGCCGCTGCCGAAATCATCCATCGAGATACGAACGCCGAGCGCCTTCAGCCGCCGCAGCAGCGCCAGGCCGCGATCGAAGTCCTCGATCAGCACGCCTTCGGTGATTTCCAGCTCGAGCCGGCCCGGCGTGAGGCCGGTTTCGAGCAGTATCGAGTGCACGAGGCTGACCAGATCGCCATGCATGAACTGCGCCGGTGACAGGTTGACCGCGATCTGCAGCGGCTTCGACCACGACGCGGCCTCCCGGCAGGCTTCGCGCAAGATCCATTCACCCATTTCGACGATCAAGCCGCTTTCTTCCGCGAGCGGGATGAAGTCGCCCGGTGGAACGAAGCCGCGGACCGGATGGAGCCACCGCGCCAGCGCCTCGAAGCCAATGACTTCGCTGGAGGCAACCGTCTGGCCCGAGGCCGCCTGCGGCTGATAATGCAGCGACAGCTCGCCGTTCTTGATCGCGAGCGAGAGATCCTGGTGCAGCACGCGGCGATCGCGAATCTGCTGGTCCATCTCGGGTTCATAGACGCTGATCGAGCCGCGCGATTTCGCCTTGGCGCGGAACAATGCCGCGCCGGCGTTGGCAAGCAGCGATGCGGCGTCGGCGCCGTTGTGCGGGAATATCGAGATGCCGGTGGTGACGCCGATGCGGACCGATTTGCCGTCGATCGGGAACTCCTGCGCCAGCACTTCGGCGAGCTGTTCGGCCAGCGCCTTCCCGGCGACGGGTTGCTTGCCGTCGATGATCAATCCGAACTCGTCGCCTGAGAGCCGGGCCACGACGCCGCCGCGCGCCGAGGTCTGGATGCGGCGCGACACTTCGATCAGCAGCTTGTCGCCGATCGCATGGCCGAACACGTCGTTGATTTCCTTCAGCCCGTCCAGATCCACGGAAAGTACCGCGAACTCCTCATTGGTGCCTTCGCAGGCCTCGATCATCTGCGCCAGTGCCTGCAGGAACGCCGCGCGGTTCGGCAGATCCGTCAGGCCGTCATGATACGCCATATGAGCCATGCGCGATTCGGTCTGGCGGCGGTCGGTGACGTCCTCGTGGGTCTTGATCAGATATTGCGGCTCGCCGGAATCGTCGAGCACCGTCATACGCCGCGTCAGGAACAGCCGCAGCCCGTCCTTGGTGCTGATCGGGTGCTCTTCCGTGAGCAGGCCGCGCTTCTTGATCGCCGCCTCGTCGCGCGCGATGATCAGCTTTGCTTCTCTCGGATTGAAGATATCCGCAGCCGTCAATCCGGTGGCATCCTCGCGACGACGGTTGAGGATGGCTTCGGCGCTGCGATTGGCGAGAAGGTACCGCCCGTCGCTGACGCGCTCGACGATCAGCGAGACCGGGATGTTATCGACCACCAGCTCGAGAAACTTCTTGGTATCTTCGAGCTCCTGGGAAAGCGACTGGCGGTCGGTGACGTCGTCGAACAGCGCGATCAGGAATTCCGGCTGCCTGTTGTCGTCGCGCACGATCACGCGGGTACTGGCCAGAACGCGCTTCTTCGAACCGCGCTGGACCACGATTTCATTCCGGAACTGGCCATCGGACGAGTTGAGCGCCGACCGGTCTGCCGCAACGATCCCTGCCGCGGTCTCGGCCTGGAAAATCTCGTCGGCACGCTTGCCGAGAATGTGATCGCGGGAAAAGCGCGAGAACCGCTCGAACGCCCGGTTGGCAAAAATATAACGGCCGTCCTCGATGCTTTTGGCGGCCACGCATACCGGAACGTTGTCGAGCATCGATTCCAGGAACTGCTTGGTCGAGGCCAATTGTCGCGACAGCTTGCGCTGCTCGCTGCAATCCTCGTGCGTCGCCACCGAACCGCCGTTTGGCA
>WNEZ01010179.1_pt1 | contig 14887 bp, 14 predicted proteins | sample 5400521 | NCBI WGS metagenome assembly WNEZ01 (sample SAMN13153339, study PRJNA577476) | soil metagenome | isolation source: 120 cm saprolite under Douglas fir tree site 2 hole 1 replicate 1 | place: USA:California | collected 2015-04-18
GACTACGCGGCCCTGGTGGGTGAATCCGTGGCCGACCACAAGGTCGAGCGCGGCCTCCTGGTCTGCGGCACCGGTATCGGCATGGCCATGGCGGCCAACAAGGTCCCGGGCGTCCGCGCGGCTCTCTGCGGCGACCTCTACACCGCGCGGATGAGTCGCGAGCACAACGACGCCAACGTGCTCGTGCTGGCCGGCCGGCTGATGGGCGCCGAGATGGCCGCGGACATCCTCCACGCGTGGCTCGAGACGGACTTCGCGGCAGGCCGCCACGCGCGCCGGGTGGACAAGATCGCCGACATCGAGCGGCGGCATCCGGAGGGCAGGCGGTGAGCCGCCTCGAGCAGGTGGATCCCGAGATCGCCAAGGCCATCCGGGCCGAGACCGAGCGCCAGTCCCGCAACCTCGAGCTGATCGCGTCCGAGAACTTCGTCTCCGAGGCGGTGCTGGAGGCGGTGGGCTCGGTGATGACGAACAAGTACGCCGAGGGCTACCCGGGCAAGCGCTACTACGGCGGCTGCGAGATCGTGGACATCGCCGAGGATCTGGCGATCTCCCGCGCGAAGGACCTCTTCGGGGCGGAGCACGTCAACGTGCAGCCGCACTCCGGCTCGCAGGCCAACATGGCCGTCTACTTCACCCTGCTCAAGCCGGGGGACACCGTGCTCGGTCCCAACCTGGCGCACGGCGGGCATCTCACCGCGGGCAGCCCGATGAACTTCTCGGGCCGCCTCTACCAGATCGTCCCCTACGGCGTCACCAAGGACACCGAGCGCATCGATCTGGATCAGGTGCGCGACCTGGCCCGCACGCACCGGCCGAAGCTCATCATCGCGGGCGGCTCCGCCTTCCCGCGCGCCATCGAGTTCAAGCCGTTCCGCGAGATCGCCGACGAGATCGACGCCAAGCTCATGGCCGACATCGCCCACCCGGCGGGCCTGGTGGCGGCGGGGCTCCATCCCTCGCCGGTGCCGTTCGCCGATTTCGTCACCACCACCACCCACAAGACCCTGCGCGGGCCCCGGGGCGGCATGGTGATGTGCCGCGCCCAGTACGCGAAGGATCTCGACCGCACCGTGCTGCCCGGCATCCAGGGCGGGCCCCTGATGCACGTGATCGCGGCCAAGGCGGTGGCCTTCCGGGAGGCCCAGTCCCAGGAGTGGCGGGCCTACCAGGCGCAAATCGTGAAGAACGCCAAGGCCTTCGCGGAGGCGATGCTCGCCCGCGGCTTCCGGCTGGTCTCGGGCGGCACCGACACGCACCTGGTCCTGGTGGATCTCACCTCCCGCAACGTCACCGGCAAGGACGCGCAGGAGATGCTCGACCGCGCCTGGATCACGGTCAACAAGAACGGCATTCCCTTCGACACCAAGGGCCCGATGATCACGAGCGGCATCCGCATCGGCACGCCCGCGGTGACCACCCGCGGCATGAAGGAGCCCGAGATGGCCCGGATCGCGGAGCTGATCGACCGCGTGCTCTCCCGCCCGGGAGACGGCGGGGTGGAGGCGACGGTGCGGAGCCAGGTCCAGGAGCTGACCTCGCGGTTCCCGCTCTACCCGGAGCGCCTCAAGTGAAGTGCCCGTTCTGCGGCCACACCGAGGACCGCGTGGTGGACTCGCGGGTGGGCCGGGACGGGGAGTTCATCCGCCGGCGCCGCGCCTGCCTCAAGTGCAACCGCCGCTACACGACCTACGAGTACATCGAGGACGTGCTGCCCCACGTGGTCAAGCGCGACGGCCGCCGCGAGCCCTTCGACCGCCAGAAGCTGCGCGGCTCGATCCTGAAATCCTGCGAGAAGCGCTCGGTGGGCGTGCAGGCGGTGGACGACGTGGTGGCCGACATCGAGGCCAAGCTGCACGACCGGGCCGAGAAGGAGATCACGAGCCTCGAGCTGGGCGAGATCGTGATGGAGCACCTGCAGAAAGCACCTCATCAAGGACGACAAGCCGGCGAAGGTCGCGCCCGGCAAGGCGCCTAAGGCGTCCGCCAAGCGGTAGACCACCCCTCACCCTGCCCTCTCCCCTGAGGGGAGAGGGGAATGAGGAGGGACGGCTCTCTTAGCGGTCAGGGCCACGCCGGCGATGACGCCGCCGGCGCCGATCCAGTGGTACCAGCGAATCGGCTCGCCCACCATCAGCCAGGAGAGTCCGAGCACCAGGAACGGGATGAGGTTCGTGAACACGGCGGCCCGTCCCGGCCCCACCGTCCGCACCGCCTGGTAGAAGGCGATGTGCGCCGGCGTCCCCAGCAGCGCGCTGTAGAGCACGACCACCACCGCCACCCACGAGGCCCCCGCGAAGCTCTGCCAGGGCCGCTCCAGGAGGGCCAGCGGGAACAGCAGGCCCGCCGCCACCACGTGGGCGCCCGCCAGCATCTGGAGCGGCGAGAAGGTGGAGCGGTTGGCGCGGCTGTAGAGCGTGTAGGTCACCCAGAGCATCTGGGAGACCAGGATGATCACGTCGCCCCGGTTGGCCGACAGCGTCACCAGGACCTCGAACGACCCCCGCGCGACCGTGAGCACCACCGCGGCCATCGTGAGCACGATTCCGAGCAGGTTGATGGCCGAGAGGCGCTCGCGTAGCCACGCGGAGGCCGCGAGCGCCACCACCACCGGCGCCGCCGCCCCGAGGATCCCCGCGTTGGCCGGGGTCGTGAATCGCATGCCGGTGTACCAGAGCGTCGAGTTGCCCACGAATCCGGTGACCGCGAGCACGATCACCGCGGTCAGGTCGCGGCGGGCGAGCGGCGGCAGCGGGCCCTCGAGCACGCGGGAGGCGAGCACGAGCAGGGGCGCCGCGATCAGCGCGCGCAGGGCCGCGAGCGTGATCGGGCCGAGCTCGCCCAGGCCGAGCTTGGCGAGGGGGAAGTTCCCGGCCCAGATGAGGGCCACGGCGAACAGGAGGGCGTAGGCGTCGCGATGGGTCACGTGAGATGGATCGGCCCTGCCGGGATGGGGCCGACAGGGCCGAGCGCCACGATTGGCGCCTTACTTCTTCTTTTTCTTCTTCGCGGCCTTCTTCTTCGCCATCGTGTCACCCCCCTCCCGATCCCCGCGCGTCCCGCGGTCGATCTGTCCGGACTCTAGGGGAAGGGCCCAAAACGTGTCAAGGGGAAAATACCGGATAGAGGGGTCATAACGCACTGCAGCCCCCATATCTTGGGGGCGGGACGGGCTACGTCTTCTCGTGCGCGAACCGGCTAGGTCTTCTCGTGGGCGGAGGACGGCTTGCGATGCTCGCGGCGCTTCACGTACTCCTGGTTGAGCGGCACGCCCTTCTTGCAGAGCGGGCAGGTCTCGGTGGTGTAGGTGGGGAAGTCGCGGCTCACCAGGCTGAAGATCTCCTTGCCGTCGATCACCGACTTCTTGGTGCGTCGCCACAAGGCGCCGATGCCGATCACCTGGCCGCCCAGATCTTCCACGAGCTGGGAGAGCAGCCGCACGGTGGTGCCCGAGCTCACCAGGTCCTCCACGATGAGCACCTTGGTCCCGGCGCGGATGAAGCGCTGGAACTCGACGGGCAGGGTGACCCGGCGCTTGCCCGCGCTGACCCCCTTGGTGCCGTAGGCCAGGGTGGGCCGGGAGGGATGGGCGCGGGCCACGCAGTGCGACAGGATCAGGGCGCCGGGCCCGGTGGAGAGCACGACGTCGATGGGCCACTGCGCGAAGTGCTTGGCGATGACCGCCCCGAGCCCCTCCGTGAAGGAGGCCTCGGTGGTGACCAGGGTCTTCTCGATGTACTCGCTGGTGTGGTGCCCCGACGGCAGGAGGACGTGATCGTTGGCGTGGTAGGCCCCGGTGCGCTTGAGGATCTCGAGGTGGATCTTCTCCCGTACCTCGGCGTCCATCTGGCTATTGGTTTGTCGCGGCGGCGGGGCCATCAGTCGCTCAAGGATGACGGCAGGCGCGCGGCGTGTCAACTCGAAAGTGGGCGTGCTAGACTCCGCGCATGAGGCTGCTGGCGCTCGAAACCGCCACGCTCGCGGGCGGGGCCGCGCTGCTCGACGACGGGCGCCTCGTCGGCGAGAGCCGGCTCAACATCGCCCTCACGCACTCCGAGCGGCTCATGGCCGTGGTGGACCGCCTGCTGCAGGACTGCGCGTGGGACGTGGCTGACCTGGACGCGCTCGCGGTGTCCATCGGGCCGGGGTCGTTCACCGGCCTCCGGGTCGGCGCGGCCACCGCCAAGGGGCTGGCCCTGGCGCTCGAGATTCCCGTGGCGCCGGTGCCCACGCTCGACGCGCTCGCCGCGACGCTGCCCTTCGCGGATGCGCCGGTCTGCCCGCTGCTCGCCGCCCGCCGCGGCGAGGTCTACTGCTCGCTCTACCGCTGGACCGGGGTGGTCATGGAGCGGCAGTGGGACTACCTCGCGCTGCCGCCCGAGGCGGCGGCGGCGCGCCTGGACGCGCCGGTGATCGTGCTGGGCGACGGGGTCGCGGCCTGCCGGCCGTATCTCGCCCGGCTCGGCCCCGGGCTGCGCGAGGCGGAGCCCGTCCACTCATTGCCGTCGCCGGCGGTGGTGGGCGCGCTGGGGCATGCGATCCTCGCCGCGGGTGGCGGCATCCCGGCCGAGCGGCTGACCCCGCTCTACCTGCGGCCCTCCGAGGCCGAATTGAAGGCCCGGCATGCGTGAGGCGCCGCCGGTGGACCTGACGCTCGAGGCGATGACGCTCGAGGACCTGGACGACGTGCTGGTCATCGAGCGCGCGTCCTTCCAGACCCCGTGGTCCCGCGGCGCCTTCCGCTACGAGCTGATCCAGAACCGGGTCGCACGGTGCTCGGTGGCCCGCTGGCGGGGCCGGCTCGTCGGCTACCTCTGCCTCTGGGAGATCGGTCACGAGATCCACGTGACCAACCTGGCGACGCATCCCGACGTGCGGCGCCACGGCGTGGCGCGCGTGCTGCTGGGCGCGGTCCTCGACGACGCCCGGGAGCGCGCGGTGACCCTGGCCTTCCTCGAGGTGCGCCCCACCAACACGGAGGCCCTCGGTCTCTACGAGCGCTTCGGCTTCCGGGTCATCGGCCGGCGCAAGGGCTACTACTTCGACACCGGCGAGGACGCCCTGGTGATGGAGGCCCGCCTGAGCGGGGAGCCGTCCGAGCCCGCCGCTCCCCGGCGGCCGGGCGCCTGAGCTCCTCGCGGCCTGTGACCGACCTCGTCCGCCGGCTGCTCGACGGCGACCGTCTGGCGCTGGCGCGTCTGATCACCCGGGTGGAGAACCGGATGCCCGACGTGCCGGAGATCATGCGGGCGATCCACGACCGTACCGGCCGCGCGTACGTGCTCGGCATCACCGGACCGCCCGGCGCGGGGAAGTCCACGCTGGTGGACCGGGTCACGAGCCTGCTGCGCGCCGAGCAGGCGCCGGTCGGCGTGATCGCGGTGGATCCGTCGAGCCCGTTCACGGGCGGCGCGGTGCTCGGCGACCGCATCCGGATGCAGGCCCACACGCTCGACCCGGACGTGTTCATCCGCAGCATGGCCACGCGGGGGAGCCTGGGCGGCCTGTCCCGGGCCACCGGCGACGTCATCAAGCTGATGGATGCCTTCGGCTTCCCCTGGATCATCATCGAGACCGTCGGGGTCGGCCAGACCGAGCTCGACATCATCCGGCAGGCCGACACCACCGTGGTGACGCTGGTGCCGGAGTCGGGCGACTCGATCCAGGCGATGAAGGCGGGGCTCATGGAAGTGGCCGACATCTTCGTGGTCAACAAGGCCGACCGCGACGGCGCCCACGCCCTGATGGCCGAGCTGCGCTTCAGCGTGCACCTGCACTACACCAGCGGGGCCGGGCCCAAGGACGTGGACTGGGAGGTGCCGGTGCTGGCCGCCCAGGCCGTCCACGACGTGGGGATCGCCGCGCTGCTCGAGCAGGTGCGGCGGCACCGGGCCGCGCTCGAGCAGGCGGGCGCGCTCGAGAAGCGGCGCCAGGCGCGCCGGCGCGCGGAGCTGGAGGCGCTGCTGGTCGAGGAGTTCACCGCCCAGATCACCGCGCGCGTGCAGACCGACCCCGCGCTCGCGCGCACGCTCGAAGCGGTGACCACGGGCGCGCTCGATTCCTACTCGGCGGTCGCCCAGATCATCGCCCAGACCCTCAAGCGGCCTTGACACTCCGGAGACCCCACTCCACTATGCTGTCCATGAGGCGCCCCTGATGCTGCCGTCGCACACGTGGTACGGCGTCGTTCCGGGCGGGCTGATCTTCTACGCGATGATCGCGGTGGCCGTCGTGCTCTTCACGCGGCGGGCCTGGTTCCTCCTGCGCCTCTTGCTCAAGGGCAAGCCGATGCCGCGCTGGGATCACATCCCCGCGCGCGTCGGGCGCGTGATCGTCTACGTCTTCGGCCAGGCCCGGCTGCTCGCCAACGACTTCTGGCCGGGGTTGATGCACTCGATCATCTTCTGGGGCTTCGTCGTCCTCACGCTCGGCACCATCGAGTTCTTCGGCCGTGGCGTCAGCGAGTCGCTCTTCCTGCCGCTCCTGTCCGACACGCCACCCTACCTGATCCTCCAGGACCTGTTCAGCACGCTCGTGATCGTCGCGGTGGGCTACGCGCTCTTCCGGCGGCTCGTCACCCGGCCGAAGCGGCTCAACTTCTCGACCGAGGCCCTGGTGATCCTGCTCCTGATCCTGGGGCTCATGGTGACCGACCTGGTGGCGGATGCCGCCCACATGCGGCTCCGCCCCGAGCCCCACAACCACTGGCAGTTCGCGGGGAGCGCCATCGCCCAGGCGCTCGCCGGCCTCTCCCCGACCGCGGTCCAGGTGGTCTTCCACCTGGCCTGGTGGTCGCACGCGGCTCTGCTCCTGGGCTTCCTGGTGCTGCTGCCCTATTCCAAGCACCTGCACATCCTGGTCTCGCCGCTCAACGTCTTCTTCTCGCCGCTCGAGCCGAAGGGCCAGTACCGCAGCATGGATCTCGAGAACTCGGAGACCTTCGGGGCCGGCAATCTGACCGAGATGGCCTGGAAGGATCTCTTCGACACCTACAACTGCACCGAGTGCGGCCGCTGTACCTCGCGCTGCCCGGCCCACATGAGCGGCAAGGAGCTCGACCCGAAGTGGCTGATCCTGCACCTGCGGGAGCGGCTCTTCGAGGAAGCGCCGGTGCTGCTGGGCCTGCCGGGAGCGAAGGTCCCGGAGAAGGCCCTGGTCGGCGACGTCATCCACGACAATGTGCTCTGGGCCTGCACCACCTGCCGCTGGTGCGTGGACGCCTGCCCGGTCTTCATCGAGCACGTGCCGAAGATCGTGGACATGCGCCGCTGGCTGGTGCTCACCGAGTCGCGCTTCCCGGCCGAGCTGCAACCGGCGTTCCGCAACCTCGAGACCAACGGCAACCCGTGGCAGATGTCGTGGCAGACGCGCGCCGACTGGGCGCAGGACCTGGGCGTGAAGCAGATGAGCGAGGTCAACGAGGCCGAGTACCTCTACTGGGTCGGCTGCTACGGCTCCTTCGACGAGCGCAACCGAAAGGTGGCGCGGGCCCTGGTCCGGGTGCTGCAGGCCGCGGGCGTGGACTTCGCGATCCTGGGCAACGAGGAGAAGTGCACCGGCGAGCCGGCCCGGCGCCTCGGCCACGAGTACCTCTACCAGACCTTGGCCCAGGGCAATATCGAGACGCTCAAGCGATACAAGTTCCAGACCATCGTCACCGCGTGCCCGCACTGCTTCAATACCATCCGCAACGAGTACCCGCAGTTCGACGGCCACTTCCGGGTGATCCACCACACCCAGCTCCTGGACGACCTGCTGCGCTCGGGCCGGATCCAGCCCGCGCAGCGTGACGGCGAGCGGATCACGTATCACGACGCGTGCAATCTCGGCCGCTACAATGACATCTACGACGAGCCGCGGCGCGTGCTGGCCTCGGTGACTCGCGGCGAGCTGGTCGAGATGAAGCTCAACCGCTCCAAGGGCTTCTGCTGCGGCGGCGGGGGCGGGCGCGCCTGGCTGGAGGAGCACGAGGGGCGGCGGGTGAACCAGCTCCGGGTGGAGCAGGCGATGGAGGTGAAGCCCGACATCCTGGCGTCCGCCTGCCCGTTCTGCCTGACCATGTTCGAGGACGGGGTGAAGGCGAAGGAGGTCGGCGACAAGATCAAGGCGCGCGACATCGCCGAGCTGCTCGCCGAGCGTCTTTGAAGGACCTGCTGCTCGCGCTGCCGCGGCTCGGCCGCATGTTGATCTCGCTGGTGGCCGACCGCGACGTGCCCACCGCCGCCAAGGTGGTGCTGGCCGCGATGGCCGTCTACCTGGTGAGCCCGATCGACCTGATCCCGGACTTCATCCCGTTCCTGGGCTATCTGGACGACGTGATCCTGGCCGCGGTGGTGGTGGACGGGGTGCTGAACTTCATCGATCGCCCGCTGCTGCTCCGGTACTGGCCGGGCACGCCGGCGTCGCTCGATCGGGTGGCCGCGGTGGCGCGCCGGCTGGCCCGCTGGGTACCGAACCGGATCAAGGCGCGTATCTTCGGCAGCCCCCAAGTTCCCCTCTCCCCTCAGGGGAGAGGGGAGGGTGAGGGGTCCAAGGGTGAGGGACCTCGATGAACCCGCTCTATCACGACGCGATCGAGCGCCGCCTCGCGCTGCCACTGCACGAAGGCCCCGACAAGGTCACCACGCTCGCCGAGGCGGTCCGCCGTCACGTGCACGCGGGCGACACCGTGTACCTGGGCTCGGCCCATGGCCGGCCCAATCCGCTGGTGCGCGAGCTGGTGCGCCAGTGGTGGGGGAAGAGCCCCGCCTTCACGCTCGCGGTGGTCGGCCTGGGCTCGCCCTGGACCGCGCTGATCCACGGCGGCCTCGTGCGCCGGGTCATCACCACGTTCATGGGCGAGGGCTATCCGTTCCCGACCCCGCAGGCGCTCATCTCGAAAGCCGTCCTCGACGGCCGGCTCGAGGTCTCGAACTGGTCCATGCTGACCTTCCCGCTGCGCCTGCTGGCGGGGGCCATGGGCGTGCCGTTCCTCCCCACGCGCTCGCTGCTCGGCTCGACCATGGAGGAGGACAATACGCGGAGCGGCGACTTCATGGTCGCCGACGATCCCTTCGGGGCCGAAGGCCGCGTGGGCTACGCGCGGGCGCTGGTGCCCGACGTGGCGCTGCTCCACGCCTGGGCCGCCGACCGGGCCGGCAACGTGATCATCGCCCCGCCGATGAACGAGAACATGTACGGGGCCATGGCGGCCCGGAACGGCGCGGTGGTCACGGTGGAGAAGGTCGTCTCCACCGACTTCATCCGCCGCCACGCCAACCTGGTGCGCCTGCCCGGGCAGTACGTGCGGGCGGTCGTGGAGACGCCGCACGGCAACCATCCGGGCGGCATGTACGGCATGAACGTGCCGGAGCTCGAGGGCTATGCGGAGGACATCGAGTGGATCCTCGAGTGCCGCCGCGCCTTCCGCAAGCCGGACAGCGCGGACGCGTGGATCGAGGAGTGGATGCTCGATCTGCCCGATCACGCGGCCTACCTCGCCAAGCTCGGCTACGCCCGCATCATGGAGATCAAGGGGCGCGCCCACACCGATGCCTGGGTCTCGGAGCTCGAGACGCTCTCGCCCAAGCTGCCGGTGAGCGCCACCGCGTCGCCGTCCGAGTGGATGGTGGTGGCCGCCGCGCGGATGCTGGCCGAGAAGGTGCAAGCGCGCGGCTACAAGACCTTCCTGGCCGGCGTGGGCAACTCCAACCTGGCCGCCTGGCTGGCCGCGTACCAGCTCAAGCAGGCGGGGGCGGACGTGGAGCTGATGGCCGAGACCGGCATGGTGGGGTATCTGCCGCGGCCGGCCGAGCCCTTCGTGTTCTCGTTCCGCAACTTCCCGTCGTGCAAGATGCTCACCGACATCCTGCACGTCATGGGCATCTTCATGGGCGGCCGCCACAACCAGTGCCTGGGCTCCCTCGCGGCCGGCCAGATCGACAAGCACGGCAATATCAACTCGACGATCATTCCCGGTGTCACCTACATCACCGGCTCGGGCGGCGCCAACGACATCACCTCCTCCGCGCGCGAGGTGGTGGTGTGCCTCGAGCAGTCGCTCCGGCGCTTCGTGGACAAGGTGCCGTACATCACGGCGCCCGGGCGCACGGTGCGCACGGGGCGTGTACGAGAAGGCGGGAGAGCACGGCGAGCTGCGGCTGACCGGCCTCTTCGGCCAAGGACCGGAAGCCGACCTGGTGCGCGCGGCCCGCGAGGCCTGCGGCTGGGACCTCCAGGTGGCGCCGTCCCTGCGCCGCTTCGAGGCGCCGTCGGCGGACGAGCTGGCCCTGGTCCGCCTCTTCGACCCGCGCCGCTACTTCCTGGGTTAGGAGGCGGTTCACACCACATTCCCCTCTCCCCTCAGGGGAGAGGGGAGGGTGAGGGGTCCAGAGGTGAGTGGGCCGAGCGCTGCTTCCGCCGGACCTACGGGGGCGAGCATCGTCAACTACTTCTGGAAGTTTAGACCTGCGGGAAGTGGTTGATGTTGCTGGCCGTTTTGGCCCGGGTTATTTCACTCCCCGGGGGAGCAAAATAACTCGGCGATTCGCCGGGTCCGCTGGAAGGACACCTGCGTGTAGATCTTGGTCGACTCCAGCGACTCGTGGCCGAGGGCTTCGGCGATGACGCGGATGTCCACGCCGAGGTCGACGCACTGTCGACCGTAGGCGTGGCGCAGCTTGTGAGGGGTGAGTCGCACACCCAGGTGGCGCTTCGTCCACCGGGTGACCGCGCGGTTGATCACGTGGTAGCTGAGGCCGTCTCCGCTGCCGTCCTCCTTGCGGATCAGCGGGTCGCTGGGCTTGACTAGCTTGTCGTTGCTGGCTAGATAGGCGGTGATGAGTTTGAGAGCCTGCGGGGGCAGCGCCACCGAGCGCTGCTTGCTGCCTTTGCCCACGAACCCGATCAGCCCCTGGTCAGCCACGAAGCTGCCTCGCTTGATGCTTCGGATCTCCTCTGCCCGAAGGCCCCCGTAGAGGGCCATGGCGATGATGGCGCGGTTCCTCGCGCTCGGCTCGGCTGTCAGCGTGGCCTCGAGCTCCGCGAAGGGCGGTAGCACCGGGACGACGCGCTTGAGCCTCGGCGTCCGGAACCGGGCGCCGGGATCGGTGCGCGCGTGGCCATGAACGTTCAGCCAGCGGCTGAACCCCTTGAGCGCCATCAAGTAGGTACGGCACGTCTATTCCTTCCTTCCGACCTCTTTCAGGTTGAGCTGCCATTCCATCAGCCGCTCGTAGGTGAGATCCTCGGCGACCTTGAGTCGCCAGCCGAGTGCCCGCGCGTGCGCGGTGAACGAGTTCCAAGCCGTCTCGTAGGCCGAAACAGTTCGGTCCGCCGCTCCTCGCTCAACGCGCAGCTCCCCGGCATACCGCCTCCAGAGGACTGGAAGTGCTAGCGTCATGGGATGTCCCCGACGCGGCCCAGCCCCACGCTGACGCGCACGGTACTGGAGGCGCCGCCGGGACGCAAGCAGCGGCTTCGTCACGCCCGCATCGCCTCCCGAAGACGGGCGAGGTCGCTGGCGCGGAAGCGGCGATGGCCACCAGGGGTCTGCCACGTCTCGATGCGACCTGCCGCCGACCAGCGCAGCAGCGTCCGCGAAGAGATCCCGAGAACGTCCGCCGCGCCGGAGACCGCATACCACCGCCGTCTACGCGGCTCGGGTTCCGGAAGTCGAAGCCGACGCCGGACCCGCCGCAGCTGATTCCGCAACCGGGTCTCGATCCGCTTGCGGACTCGTTCGGGGAAGGGACGATACGGGACTAGCTGGAGGCGTTGCAGAAGGCGATCGTGCTTCCGGACCAGCCTGCCGTGCGTGGCCCGCCGCATGCCGGCCGGCCGCGCGACTACTCCCCAGAGCCGAGCAGGGAGGGGCTCGGGCGGTTTCTGCCGGCTGGCGGTTCGGCGGTGGGAGGCGTGAGGCCACCGGTCAAGCATCTCCATGGCGCCCAGCCTGCCCCAGCGCTGTCGTTAGTTCATTGTTACTTTCTCCCCGGGTTTCCCCCTTCATCCGGAGCGAGCACGGGCAGAGATACCCTGAACATGTCGATGCCTATGGGGCGATTGGGATCGGCGCGCCTGACGTGACGTTGGATGGCGGACGTGACGCGCTCGATGGTGAGCCCCTCGGCTAGGTGCGGACAGAAGTGCGCGATGAGATCCGTCATGTCGCGCCGAAGGGCTGCCGGGTAGTGTCCGCTGGCTCGTGACTGCCGCCGATCGCGGTAGCGGCGGACCTCGTAGTAGGGTCGCAGATACTCGTACAGTCTGGGAATGACATGCTGGGTGAGCACGGGCCAGCCCGCCGCCGCCCGACGGCTGCGCCACCGGTGTCCGACCGGCCTGGCCAGGATGGAACGAAAGTGCGTTCGAATGAGGAGGGCATAGAGCTGGTCGACGAAGTCCGGGTCGACCCAAGGCACGCCACCCGGCCGCCACGGCATGAGCGTTGCCGGGAGTACCGAGTGTTCGCGCGTGACCGGGCCGCGCCGTGTGAGTTGCCGTACCTCGATCACGAGGGCCGGCCCTTCGACGCCGGTTGGCGTCGATGGCACACCCAGTCTGGCCGGATCGGTCCACGTCGTTTCCATCCACTTGACGCCTGGCTTCAGCGGCAGTCCGCCGGTCTCCCCCAGGGCCTGAAGGACCCACGCGTGACGAAGGGCGCGGACCCTCCGACGCTCGTCGGGCTCGCCTATTGGCGGCTCCGCCAAGTCAGCCTCGGCCCTTGTCAGGGCTCGATCGGTAGCGCCGTACGTCTTGCCCTGGAATTGCTTCGAAAGGTCGTCGGCCGCCCGATTGTCGACCCACAGGGCCGTCGTCAGCGCGTCCGGGACCTCTTCGAGAATCATCTTGATGAAGGTGAACTCGACCTCTCGCGGGAGAAGCTGGAGGACGGCAGGCTCGCCTGGATAGGGCGGCCCTGAGCCAGGAATGGGCGCCGGCTGCATGACGCGATCATCTCGCGCCGCGAGCCTAAGGGGAATCATAGAAAAGAGTGGCTGGCAGGGAAGGCCGACAGTAGGGGCTTACGTATCTGCGAGACCCTCTGCGAAGTCAGGATTCTTCTGGATAGGAGAGGGATGCGAGGGCCTTGGGGGAAGAAGTCGAAATTCGGCCGAAATACGACTGGAATTCAACTGGAATGCGACCGCCCCGCGACCGCCCGGGGGCGGTGGCGGGTTGCAGCGACCTTGGGGTGTTCCACCCGCAGGTCCGCCAGGCCAATGCCATCCCATCGACCCCGGAGAACATTGGGCCGGCGCCCCAACGTTCCGGTGGCGCAAGACGGGTCTCGCCGAAGCTACTCGGACTTGCGCGTTCACTGATATTCAAGTATTCTTCCTAGTGATCGGTCCTACCTCGAAGCGAATAGGTGAATAGATGGCGAAGGCCCAGATCAACTTCCCGGACGGAAAGACGGTCAAACTCGAAGGGACGCCTGAAGAGATCAGCGCCGTCGTCGACCGCGCGCGGAAGGCGCAGCAGACCAGGCGCCGCGCGAGGGCGGGCAAGGGGAAGGCCAAGCCCCAGCTCGTCGACCATCTCGCGAACCTGATCGACGGCGGCTTCTTCAAGAAGCCCAAGGACCTCGCCGCCGTGAAGGGCGCGCTGGAGGAGATGGGGCACCACTACCCGGTCACGACGTTGTCGCCCACGCTGCTCCGGCAGGTGCGGAGCCGGAACCTCCGGCGGCTGAAGGAGAACAAGCGGTGGATGTACACCGGCGGGTGAGGTCGCGATGAAGGTGCGGGTGACCGTCACCGACGAGGACGGGCGCACCTACGAGGGCGAGGCGACGCTCGGCCTGGTCGCCGGCGCGCAGAAGCCCTGGCCGGCGCGTGGATCACCCAAGCCACCGGCTCCGAGTCGGGTGGCGCTCGACTTCTCCCTGCCTGCGCCCAAGTTCGTGAAGCGTCACGCCAATGGCCTCGGAGGGCCCCAGAAGTTCGCCGTGCTGCTGGCACGGCTGAGCGGCGGGAAGACCGGCGTCGCCGTCAGCCGCAAGGAGTTGGAGAAGTCATGGAACCGCATGACCGGCCTGATGGAGGGCAAGTTCCATCCGATGTACGCTGCGAGGGCCAAGGAGAACGGCTGGGTCGACGCGCCCAAGACCGGCCACTACGCCCTCCGCTCCATCTGGGCCGAGGCCCTCACCGATTAGATGGCGCGGCCGCCCGCCGCCGACCCCGAGCAGCTACTCCAGCCCACGTTCGCGGCCAGGCACGTGAGCGCCGCCCTGAAACACTTCCAGGCGATGACCACCGAGTTCCAGCAGAGCGCCTGGGAGGAGGCGATCGGCAAGGGCGGCAAGTTCGTCGAGGCCGCGCTCAAGGCCCTCCACGTCTATGCCGGCAAAACGCTGCCACCCGCGAGGCAGTTTAAGGCGGGCAAGGTGATGGACGAGCTCGAGAAGATACCCGTGGCGGACCTCGATGACTCGGTCCGGCTGACTATCCCCCGGGCGTGCCGGTTCGTATACGACATCGCCAGCAACCGTGGGGCGCGCCACGACCCCGCCGAGGTTGACCCGAACGAGATGGACGCCCGCGCCGTGGTGGCCACGGCGTCTTGGATCTTGGCCGAGATGCTCCGCTACGCGCAGAAGGGGGCGCTCGACACCGCCCGGGTGCAGGAGCTCGTGGACGGACTGACCCAGCGCCAGTACCCCCTCATCGAGGACGTGGACGGCCGCGTGTACTTCCACGTGCCCGGCGCCAGCGCGCGCGACGTCGCGCTGCTGTCGCTGTGGCAGAAGCATCCGGGCCGGATGAGCGAGGGTGAGCTGGTCGCGGCGGTGGTGCGGCACCGCTTCACGGACAAGAACGCGAAGATGGCGCTCAGCAGGCTGGGACGCCTCGTCGACCAAGACGAGCAAGGACGACTTCGGCTTCTTCAGCCTGGGGTC
>WNEZ01006289.1_pt1 | contig 14886 bp, 11 predicted proteins | sample 5400521 | NCBI WGS metagenome assembly WNEZ01 (sample SAMN13153339, study PRJNA577476) | soil metagenome | isolation source: 120 cm saprolite under Douglas fir tree site 2 hole 1 replicate 1 | place: USA:California | collected 2015-04-18
CCCTGACGAATCTGATATCCGCCAACGGCGCTCTGGCCGGCGTGCAAGGGCCCATTTTGAAGGACCTGTCGAGCCAGCTTGGGGTCAACGTTCCCCAATTCGGTCTGATTCTCCATGCGCTGCAACAAAGCTCCGATGTCAATGTCATCTCCACTCCTCACTTGCTGGCGATGGACAACAAGGAGGCGACGATCCACGTTGGCCAGAAAGTGCCGTTCCAGACCGGCTATGCGCCTTCCGCTCTGCAGGCGGCGCAAAGCTCAGGGGTCAGTCCTACCGTCAGCAGTCTCTCGCAACTCTATGCGCCGATTACCCGGGAGAACGTGGAGCTCAAGTTGACCGTCAAGCCGCACGTCGGTGATGGGGACGAGGTACGGCTCGAGATCGATGAGCAGACCGAAGAGATCGCGTCCATTGACAAGGTGCTCGGGCCGACCACGTCGACCCGGGGCACGAAAACCACCATCGTGGGGCAAGACCACCGCACCATCGTCCTTGGCGGGATCATGCAGGATCGACTCGTCGAGTCGGCATCCAAAACGCCCTTCCTGGGAGACATCCCGCTCCTGGGAAACCTCTTCCGCGCCACCACGAAGAAGAAGGTGAAGGTCAACCTCCTGCTCTTCTTGACCCCGCATATCATTCGCAATCGAGCGGACTTCGAGGCGATCTCGGAGCGAAAGAAGCAGGAGCGCCAAAAGCTGCTCGAGGGATTCTGGGGCGAGCGCGGGACCGGCGAGCCTCCGATCGACTTCAGCCACAAGGCCGGGCCCCTGGCATCCATCGCTATGGCCATCCGGGTCGAGGAGAACCGACCCGAAAACGGGGGCCCGGGCAATCCCGGGGAGCACGTTATCGCCCCGGTGTCGCAGAGATGAGCTTGGGGTTCGCCGCAATTCGGACGCGGACCGACTCAATATCAAGGGCTTGAGTAGAGACGGCGACGGCGCCATCTCTTCTCAAGCCCTGCTTCGATTGTGTGCATAGTGGAAGGAGGCGTCTACTCCGGGAGCCTTTGCGAATCAGCTCTTGTTGCGATCTTCCGGCGAGCGCGACGCATTGGGTCGCTGGTAGTCCTTCGCATATCCGGGCACCACGGTCCGGGGGTCGAGCCGGGGATCGGCCACCGGTGGAGATGCCGCGAGACGAAGCGGAATCTCCCCCGCCCAGCATGGCCATCCGTAATCTGATTCATCATCGAGCGGTGGGCCAGTTCGGATTTTGGCCGAGACTTCCCGGAGCGGAATGGATAATACGGTCGTTGACTTGAGCTCTGATTCACTCGGCGGACGAACCTGCGCGGCTCGACCGGGCAGCACGTGCTCGACGATCGCCTCCAGAGCTGCTTTTTTCTCGCCCGCCTCAGCTACCTCGGTGGCCACGCCCAGCACCACCACCGAGCGATAGTTCATCGAGTGGTGGAAGGCGGATCGCGCCAGGACCAATCCGTCGAGCAGGGTGACGGTGACGCACACCGGCGCTCCTTCCTTGAGCGTTCGGAGCATCCGGCCGGCGGCCGCGCCGTGCAGGTAGAGGCGGTCCCCACAGCGCGCGTGGGTGGTTGGAATCACATAGGGCTGCTCATCGACGACGAATCCCAGGTGGCAGGTGAGACCCTCGTCCAGGATCGCCTCCACCACCTCGCGCTGATAATTTCCGCGCTTGGGAAACCGGCGCAGCGTGGTGCGGTCGGTGGGGGAAAATCCTTCAATCCGTTTCGACATGAGCTCTCCGCCTTCTCCATCCGGGCGGGGAACTTACTTCGATTTCCTCGCCGAAGATGCAGGCGCCGTCCAATTCGATCAATCCTGACCCACACGCGGCCGCGGGGCGAAGGGGCGACGAGTCACGGGCGTCCTCTGGATCCGCGTCTTTTCGGTGATTGATGGGCGCGATCGGTCCTTCCTCGTGAAACAAGAACGTCGCGTCCGGATTTTCGTACCCGCCCGTGGCCAATCCGTTTCCCGGGGGAGAGATGAAGTCGGAGAGGGTGAGCAGCCAGAGAAGGCCCCAGGTCGCCAGGCACGCCGCGCCGACCAATAGAGGCTGGCCGGAGGCCAGGCCAGCCAGGCGCAAAGCCTGACCCGTGCCGCCTGACGAGCATTCCCCGGAACGCCGGGTGCCCGGTGATGAAGTGGCGGGGCCGTAAGCTGCCAGGCATGACTGGGCATCGCCCGCGCCGGCTGCTGAAAACCGCAAAGGCTTCCGGATGACTGGCCGGCGCGAGGAAAAGAATCGATCAGCGATAAATGATTTTTCCATGGCGCAAATATGCAGGGCTGCTGGTATGTTCGAAAGGACCAGTTTCCACTTTTAAGGTAGACCAGTCTTATGCGCGCCTGGGACCTCAATCTGACCCTCGATTCAACCGCCGAGTTGCCGATTTTCTTGCGGATCGCCCGGGCGATCTCCAACGAGATCCGCCGCCACCGGCTTCGCCCGGGAGATCCACTTCCCGGCAGTCGCACCCTGGCCAAGGCGCTGCAAGTTCACCGCAACACCATCCTCGCCGCCTACACCGAGTTGGTCCAGGAGGGCTGGATCGAGACGAAGCAGGCCGGCGGCACGTTTGTCTCGCGGACGCTTCCGGACGCCCGGCCCCGCGGCGTCGCAGGAATGACCGCCCCGCGCGCGAGCGTCGCTGCTCGGACGGGATTCGATTTGAGTCCAGGCTTGGACAACGGAGCGCCGGCGGTTGTGCCGTCCGTCCTTCAACGCGCATTGGCGGGGTGCGTTCCCTATCCCCGCGGGACGTTGAATTTGGCCAACGGAATACCGGATCCACGCTTGATTCCCTCGGCAGCGCTGGCGCGCGCGTATCGACGCGCGGTGTGCGCCCGCGGTTCCTCCGCATTCGATTACGGCGATGCGCGCGGGCATCCTCGATTGCGTTCGGCGTTGGCGGAGATGCTCAGCGCGACGCGCGGGCTGGCGGTCACCGACGATTCGTTGGTGGTGGTCCGCGGCAGTCAGATGGGTATCGATCTCGCCGCGCGTGCGCTGCTCTCGGCCGGGGATGCGGTCGCCGTTGAAGAGCTGGGGTATTCATCCGCCTGGGCGTCGTTAGAGCTCGCCGGTGCGCGGCTCATCCCGGTTCCCGTGGACCGCGAAGGCCTTCACATCAACGCGCTGGAGAGGATCGCCGCGCGGGTGAAGTTGCGCGCGATCTATCTGACACCTCATCACCAGTATCCGACGATGGCGGTGCTCTCGCCCGGGCGCCGGCTTCAGCTGATGGATCTGGCGAGGCGAAATCGGATCGCCGTTCTCGAGGACGACTACGACCACGAATTTCACTACCAGGGCCGCCCGGTGCTCCCGCTGGCCAGCGACGATCCGGGTGGGGTCGTCGTCTACGTGGGAACGCTGTCCAAGATTCTCGCGCCGGGACTCCGATTGGGATTCGTGGTGGCCCCGGCGCCGCTGCTGGAGCGCATCGTTCAGCTGCGAACCGTGTCTGATCGCCAGGGAGATCTGGCGATCGAGGGTGCGGTGGCGGAAATGTTGGAGGATGGCGAGGTCCAGCGCCATGCCCGCCGAGTGCGTCGGATCAACGAGTCCCGGCGAGCGACGCTGGTCAACGCCCTGCACAAGCATCTCGGTTCGGTCCTCTCGTTCGAGCTTCCAAGCGGCGGGGTCGCCCTCTGGGCTCGAGTGGCGGAGGAGGTGGACGTCGATCGCTGGGCCGCGCGCGCCCTGACGATGAAGGTGGGGTTCGCGCCCGGTCGCGAATTCGCTTTCGACGGTCTGCCCAGACCGTACGCGCGGTTCGCCTTTTCACGCCACAGCGAAGCCGAGCTGCAAGAGGGCGTCCGCCGGATGGTGAGCGCTCTGCCCCTGCGCCGATCGAACTGAAAATACAGACCGCGCGACTTAAGCCCCGCTATCATGCCGCGCGTTTGGAGGCAGCGATGGATCATTCGGCTCTCGATGCGGCACACGCGGCTGCAGTCCAGTATCTGGAGAACCTTGGCCAGCGGCCCGTGGGGGCCAGCGCCGACGCCGCCTCGATGCGAGCCGCGCTGGGAGGACCTCTGCCGGAGCAGGGCGAATCGCCTGCGCGGGTGGTCGAAGCGCTGGCGCGAAATGCCGACCCGGGCATCGTGGCGACGGCGGGGCCGCGCTTCTTCGGCTTCGTGATCGGCGGAGCCCTTCCCGCCGCGGTCGGGGCGGACTGGTTGACCAGCGCCTGGGATCAGAACGCCGGGCTTTTTGTGCTCTCGCCTGCCGCGGCGATCGTCGAGGAGACGGTGCTCGAGTGGCTGACCGGCCTTTTCGGGCTCCCCGCAGGCACCGGGATCGGCTTCGTCACCGGCGGGCAGATGGCGAACACCACCTGCCTTGCCGCCGTGCGCCAGGCGGTCCTCGCCCGGGTGGGATGGGACGTCGCGGCGAAGGGCCTTCGGGGCGCCCCGCGGGTCGCGGTGATCGTCGGAGAGGAGACGCACATCACCGTCTACGGGGCGCTGAGGCTGCTCGGGCTGGGCGATGCCTCGACCACTGCGGTTGCCTGCGACGACCAGGGAAGGATGCTCCCGGACGCCCTGCGCGAGGCGCTGGCGATGGCCAGGGGCACTCCGGCCATTGTCTGTGCTCAAGCGGGCAACGTGAACACCGGGTCCTTCGACCCGCTCGACCGGGTTGTCCCGCTCGTGCACGAGCACGAAAACAGTTGGTTGCACGTCGACGGCGCCTTCGGCCTCTGGGCCGCGGCAAGTGCGCACAAGTGGCTCAACGTGCCCTACGACAGCGGCCTGGCGCTCGTCCGCGACCGGCAGGCTCACCGCGCCGCGATGGCACGAAGCGCGTCCTATCTGCAGCCGTCCACCACCGACCGGGACAACACCGACTGGACGCCGGAGTTCTCGCGCCGCGCGCGCGGTTTCTCCGTGTACGCGGCGATCCGTTCGCTGGGGCGGGCCGGGATAGCCGACCTGGTTGACCGGTGCTGCGAGCACGCCCGCCTCTTCGCCCAGCTGCTCCCCGCCGCGCCTGGGGTGCGCGTGATCAATGAAGTGGTCCTCAATCAGGTGCTCGTCCGATTCGAGCGGCCAGGTCAAACCCCGGAGGAGGACGACCGCTGGACCCGCGAAGTCATCGCCCGCGTTCAGCGCGAAGGTGTCTGCTGGCTCTCCGGCACGGTGTGGCATGGCCGCGCGCTGATGCGCATCTCGGTATGCAACTGGCGCACCACCGCCGATGACGTCCGGCGCTCCGCCGCAGCGATCCTGTCGGCGCACCAGCGCGGGTGAGTCGCGGCGGACAGCCCCGGCATCCGCCAGACGAAAAAGAAGTCATTTCCAATTGACCGGTCTGGATCGCCCTAGTTAGTAAGTGCGAACTCATTAACCATCCCGTGGCGCGACCCTCCGTAATCACCGACGAGCAGATCCTCCGGGCGGCCCGGGATGTGTTCCTCAAGAAGGGAATTACCGCCACCACCGCGGAAGTCGCTCGCGGGGCGCGGATCGCCGAGGGGTCGATCTTCAAGCGCTACAAGACGAAGTACGACCTGTTTTGCGCGGCGATGCAGGTCAACCCCGACGACGAACCGGCTTTCTTTCATTCGCTGGACGAGGTCAAGACCGCCCATCCGCGTCAGGTCTTAAGCGAAATCGCCCTGGAGATTCTCGGTTTTTTGCGCACCTTGATGCCGCTGATGATGATGACCTGGTCCAATCCGTCGCCCGCCGGGCTGCCGGGTGCGTTGGACACCGCCAAGCCACTGCCGCTGCAAGTCTTGCAAAGGCTGACCGCGTTTTTCGATCGGGAGATGCGCGCCGGACGGCTGCGCCGGCAACATCCCGAGACCGCCGCCCGGATCTTCCTCGGCAGCATTCAAAACTACGTGCTCTTCGAGCTGCTGCTGCGAGCGCGAAACAAACATCCGATGCCGGCGGAAGAATTTGTCAAACAGATGGTGGACACGCTTTGGCGGGGGCTTTTCCCACGCCGCAAGAAGGAGTAGGGAATGCGCTTCTCTCATCGGTTCTCGATTCACCCCCGCGCTGTCGCAAGATCGGGCGTCCGACTGGCGATCTCTAGCGCGGCGGCGCTGCTTTTGATCTCGGCGGTGGCAGGCGCCCAGGGGGAGCGTGTCCTCACCCTGGATGAAGCGCTGCGGATCACGCGGCAGCGGAGCCGCGATCTCTTCGCGGCGAGAGCGCGGCAGGAGCAGGCCGACACCGGCGTCGAGCAAGCCTGGTCGAGTCTTTTGCCCACCGTGTCCGCGCAGGGCAAATACACGCACAACTACAAACAGGTGGAGCTGAACACCGCGTCGTTCAATACTCCCGTCCTCAACCTCGCCACCGCCATTAGCAGCTCGACCCCCAGTCCCGCCGAGGCTGCCGCAGTTCAAGCCTTCCAGAACAATATCCTGCAAAACCCTCCTCCGCCGGCGGTGATCCAGCAGCGGGAACAGCTCGACGGCCTGGTGCAGGCCACCATCCCCTTGATCGTCCCTTCCGGCTATTACGGTTTGTCGGCCGCGCGGCTAAGCTCGGAGGCGGCGGCGGCGACCTACGACTCGACCGATGCCACCGTGCTCCTGCAGGTGGCGCAGTCTTTCTATGGACTGGCGGGGGCACAAGAGCTTTTGACCGCTCGCAAAAATGCGGTCGGTGTTGCCAGGGAGACGACCAACGTGGCGCAAAACCGGCTGGAGACCGGCACCGCCAACAAAGTCGAGCTCCAGCGGGCGCAGGTGGCGCTGCTTCGCGCCCAGCAAGCGGAGGTCGAGGCGAACGACGTCCGCGCCCAGTCGCAGCGCGGCCTGGCCACATTGCTCGACTTGCGCGAGCCCTTCCGGGTCGACCCGGAGAAGGGTCCGAAAGAGATCTCCACTCCGGCCGAGGAGCTCGCTCGCGATGCGCTTAGGCTGCGAGCGGAAGTGATCGCGCTCGAGCGGAACATCGCCGCCGTGGATGCCCAGGCGAAGGCAGCGGGATGGCGATGGAGCCCGACCCTGTCCGGCTTCGGCAACTATCGGGTCTTCAACTACGCCGGTTTCTCCGGCGACCACTATTCGTGGGCGCTGGGGCTGCAGCTCGACTGGCTCATCTACGATGGTGGGGCCCGCGACTCGCAGCGCCACCTCGCCGCCGCTCAGCGAAGGGAAAACGAGGCCAGGCTTTCGCTTCTGCGCGACACGGTGACCGACGACATCGCCAACGCCCAGCAATCGGTGCAGACCAAGCGAAGCGCGCTTAACACCGCGCTGCAGGCGGTGGATCTGTCCCGCCAGACGTTGGAGCTGGTGCGGTCGCAGTATGAGGTGGGCACCGCCACGCAGCTCGATCTGCTCACCGCGCAGGACTCCCTGGTCACCGCCGACGTAGCCGTGGCCCAGGCGCGATTTGACCTCGCCCTGGCCGCGCTGTCCCTTCAGCGATCCGCCGGCGTGTTTCCGAGCAAGGACCTTCGATGACCACCCAGAGCGTGGCGTCGGGGGGCGCAAAGGACCGCGCCCGGATCGACCCACGTTTGATCGCCGGTCTCGGCGCGGCGGTCATCCTCTTGCTCGTCTATTTCGGCTATCGCATCCACCTGGCGCGCCGGCCCTACGAATGGAGCGGCACGGTTGAAGCGCGCACGATTTCGGTGGGGTCGCGCGCCGGCGGGCGGATCAAGGAGATCCTCGTCCGCGAGGGCGATCGCGTCGCCCCCGGCCAACCGCTGATCGTCTTCGAGCCCGGAGATCTCCTTGCCCAGAAGCTGGGGGCCGAAGGTCAGCTGGTGCAGGCCAGAGCCAATCTGGAGAAGCTGGAGCGCGGAGCGCGGCCGGAAGAGATCGAGGAGGCAAAGGCGCGCGCCGCGAGCGCCACCGCCGCCTTGCATCAGTCGCGAGCTGGCGCCCGGCACGAACAGATCGCCGCCGCCGAAGCGCGACTGATGGCTGCCCAAGTCGCGGTGGACAAAGCGCAGCTCGACGCGGGACGCCTTCACAAGTTGCTCGATCGCGGAGCCTCCTCGCAGGCCGACGTCGACAATGCGGACGCCCAACTGCGCGCGGCAATCGCTCAGCGCGATGGCCAGAAACAATCCCTCGATGAGTTGGTTAACGGCGTTCGCAAGGAAGAGCTTTGGCAAGCCGAAGCGAGGTCCCGCGAGGCCAATGCCAACGCGCAGATGGTGAAGGCCGGTCCTCGCGTCGAGGACATCACCTTCGCTCGCGGGCAGGTGGACGCGGCTCAGGGCAAGCTGGATCAGGTCCTGGTGATGCTCGACGAGCTCACCGTGCGCGCGCCGAGGCCTTCGCGGATCGAAACGCTCGACCTGCGGCCGGGAGACATCGTCGCGCCCAATGCCACCACCGCCAAGCTGGTGGAGGATGATCAGCTCTACGTGCGGATCTACGTCCCCGAGACGTTGATTGGACATCTCTCCGTCGGCCGGGAAGTTCCGATCACCGTCGACTCGTTCCCCGGAAAGACCTTCAAAGGCGTGGTGGAGCACATCAACAGCGTGGGCGAGTTTTCCCCCCGCAATCTACAGACCTCGGACGAGCGCGCCGATCAGGTGTTCGCCGCCCGCATCGGCGTTCGCTCTGGAGCCGATGATTTGCGGGCCGGCATGGCCGCCTTCATCAAGATTCCCAAATGAGCGTCGAGATCGCCATCCGCACCCGGCAGCTCACCCGGCGATTCGGGGATTTCGTCGCCCTCGACCGCGTCGACCTCGAAGTGCGGCGCGGCATGGTCTACGGGCTGCTCGGTCCCAACGGTTCCGGAAAGTCTACCCTGATCCGGATCCTGTGCGGGCTGCTCGCGCCCAGCGCCGGCGAGGCGCAGGTGATGGGCCTGGATGTGGCGACCCAGGGCGAAGCGATCCGGCGGCAGATCGGCTACATGAGTCAGAAGTTCGCGCTCTACGAGGATCTCACCGTTCAGGAGAACCTGGACTTCTACGCGGAGGTCTACGGCCTTTCCGGAGAGCGGCTGCGCCAGAAGCGGCAGGCGATCGTCGAGATGACGCACATCGGCCCGTACTTGAGCCGGCGCGCCGGCTTGCTCTCCGGAGGCTGGAAACAGCGGCTCGCGCTCGGAAGCGCGCTGTTGCACCAGCCCCGGGTCGTTTTCCTCGATGAGCCAACCGCGGGCATCGACCCGGTCGCCCGGCGCGAGCTTTGGGATCTCTTGTTCGCTTTGGCCGCGGAAGGCGTGACGCTGTTCGTGACCACCCACTACATGGACGAAGCCGAGCGCTGCGGCGAGGTGGGCTATCTGTACATGTCGAAGCTTTTGATCACCGGCACCCCGGATTCGCTGAAGCGATTGCCGTCGGTGAACCGCCCGGGCACTCGCCGGGTCGAGGTCGAGACGAAGCGAACCGCTCAAGCGCTGCGCTGGCTTCAGGAGCAGCGATTCTGCCTCGGTGCCACCATCTTCGGAGAATCGGTCCACGCGGTGATCGATGCCGACATCGACGACGCAGATCTGGCGGCGCGGCTCGAAGAGGCCGGTTTTCCTCACGCGAAGGTGCGCGAGATCGGCCCCTCTCTCGAGGATGTCTTCGTCGCCCTCACCGAGCAGGCGGCGCAAGAGCGCAACGGGAAGGCAGCGTGACCGATGTGGAGCTCATTCCTCGCCATCTTCCGCAAGGAGTTCATTCACATCTTTCGCGACCGCGCCACCCTGGTGCTGGCGTTCACCATCCCGCTCTTCCAGCTCATCCTCTTCGGCTTCATCGACCAGACGGTAAAGAATGTCGCCACCGTGGTGGTCGACCAGGATCGTTCGTCGGACAGCCGCGAGCTGATCGACAGGCTCCGGGCGACGGGAACGTTCCGGATCGATCGCATCACCGACAGTCCCCGCGAGGCGCGCGCGGACATCCGGGCCGCCCGGGCGCGGGTGGGGATCGTGATTCCGCCCGACTACCGTGACAAGCGAATCCGGGGACAGGACGCGAAGATTCTCGTCCTCATCGACGGGTCGGATTCGACGGTCAGCGCGCAAGCGCTGGCCTCGGTGAATGGACTGGTGGCGCAGACGAATCTGGAGGAGATCGAGCGCAAGCTCCCCAATGCCAAAGAGCCGCTGGCCGCGCAGCCGATCATCCTCTTCAACCCGGATGGGAGAACCGCCAACTTTATCATCCCCGGCCTGGTGGCGATCCTGATGCAGCTGGTGGCGATGGTGCTTTCCGCGGTGGCGATCGTCCGCGAGCGCGAGCGGGGAACGCTCGAGCAGCTCCTGGTGACTCCGATCAACCCCTTAGGTCTGATGCTCGGCAAGCTGATCCCCTATTTGATCATCGGGGTGGGGGAGATGGCTCTGGTTCTCGCGGCGATGCGGTTCGGTTTTTCGGTGCCGATCCGGGGGAGCCTGCTTTTTCTGTTCGTGATTGCGGTGTTCTATCTGTTTGCGCTGCTCGCGCTGGGATTGTTCGTCTCCACCCGAACCAATACGCAAGCCGAGGCGCTCCAGATGGCGCAGCTCTTCCTTTTGCCGTCGATCTTTCTCAGCGGGTACATTTTTCCGATGGAGGGCCTGCCCCTGGTCCTTCGCACCATCGGGCGCATCCTTCCCGCCACGCACATGGTCGCGATCATGCGCGGGGTGGTGCTGCGCGATGCGGGCCCGCTCGACCTCTGGCCGCACGTGCTCGCGTTGATCGCCATCAGCGTTGCATTGGTCTGGATGAGCGTGAGGCGTTTTCGGAAGGTTGCCGCGTAGATGCTACGTTTGCGGCAGGGTTGCGGACTCTGAGGGCGGCACGCGGCCTCGAGGAAGACGGACGGCGAAAGTCGTTCCTTCATCGGGGAGGCAGAGAGCGTCGATCGTTCCGCCGTGGGCCTGCACCAATCGCTTGGCGATGTACAGTCCCAGCCCAATGCTCTTTCCGCTGCGAGAGTGGACATCGGCGCCCCGCTGAAAGGGGGTGAAGAGGTTGGGCAAGATGTCCGCTGGTATCAGACCCTGATTCTTGATTTTGAAGACCACCTCGTTTTCTGTTCCAGACAGCTCGATCTGGATCTGCGAATTCGGAACGCTGTGTTGGACCGCGTTGGCGACCAGATTCGAAATCACCTGCGCGATGCGGTCTCCGTCCCATTCGCCCCAGCCCGAGTGTTCCGTGGAAACGGCGATCTCCCGGTCCGGATGCGCCAGGCGGACCTCGTCGATCACCTGCGCCGCGAGGCGATGGAGATCGCACGCCGCGCGGTTCACCGGAATGGCGCCACCGGCCCGAGCCTGGGTGTAGTCGAGGAAGTCCCCGATCAGTCGATTGGCGCGCTCGGTGGATGAAACGATGCGGGCGATTGCCTTTCCTTGCTGTTCATCGAGCTGCCCGCGTTTGAGCAAGAGTGCGGCGGACATGGCGATCGCGCCGAGCGGATTCTTGAGGTCGTGCGAAACGATCCCCACCAGCTGCTTTTCGAATTCGACCCGGGCCCTCGCTTCTTCCTCTCGAAGCCGCAATGCTTGATACAAACGCGCGTTCTCCAGGGCAATCGCCGCGTGGGCCGTCATCCCGGAGACGATTCGCTCGTGCTGTTCGGTGAAGTGATTCGCTTCGCGGTGTCCCAGCACCAGGGCCCCGAGGTGTTCCCCGCTGCGCGTCCGGACCGGAATGGCAAGGCAACTGACCATCGGAGGAACCCCTTCGCGCGTCGGCGCCCCTTGCCAGGGAGCGGAGGCCTTCCTCAAATCGGCGAGCCGCGCCGTCCCCGCGCCGTCGCAGGCCAATGCGAATGCTGCCGCCAACATCGATGCCGTTGAAGCGGGTGACTCCGAATCGTCGGCCCGGGTGAGATAAGGTGGTGGGGCGAGCTCTTTTTCATCGCTCGGCTGAAAGACGAATACCCCGAAGTCGGCCCCGGTTAACGTCCGGGATTCGTCGGTAATCAAATGAACCAGCTTGGAAAACTCAAGCTCGGTGGCAAAGGAAGCGGCGAGCCGGTGTAGCGTTTCGTTGATCCGGCTCTCCTGTCGCAGCTGTTCCTCGGCTCTTTTTCTGAGCGTAATGTCCTTGCTGACCCCGATGTAGCCGATCGGGGTGCCGTCGGTGTCATGCATCAGCGTCCTGCGAACGTCGACCCAGACGTCGCTGCCATCCTTGCGACGGCCTTTCCACTGCCCAGCGTAGTCGGCGCGTTGCGCCACCTCGGCGAGATCTTCAGTGAACGATTGCGTTTCGCCGGCATACAGCACGCTTGCCGTGTTACCGAGCATCTCCTCTCGAGAGTAGCCGAAGATTCGGGTCGCCCCTTCGTTCCAGTAGGTGATACGCCCGTTGAGGTCGGTGACGACGACGGAGTCCCGGACGTTGGTCAGAATGCTGGACTGGAATTGAAGCTGGCGCTCGGTCCGCAGGCGCTCGGTTTCGTCCCGGGTGACGAGAACGGCGCCGGCGAGGGCTCGATTCTCGGCGAGCAATGGAGTAGCGGTGCCGCTCAAGGTTCGAACCTCTCCATCGGGACGCCGCACCCGCCAGTGCGCATCCTTCACCGTCTCGCCCTTGAATGCGCGGTAGAGCGGCGTTTTCTCGAGGGGCAGTGGACGGTCATCTTCGTCCAGGAGGCCGAACGTCGCCGCCCATTGAGGCGCGGCCACCTGTCTTCGCATCACCCCGTGCTGGCGCTCCGCTTCGGCATTGAAAACCCGCACTACCCCCTTTTCGTCCGCGATGATCACGCCGGCGCCACTTTGCTCGAGGACGAGGTGGAGGAGGTTGTTTTTTGTTTCCGCCTCCTCGCGGCGCGCTTCGGCTTCATCGCGCGCCAAGAGCTCCGCGGTGAGGTCCTTGAACGCGATCGCCACGTGGGTGACGCGGCGCTGCTTGTCGAGCAGAGGGAAGAACGTTGCCGAGAGGGCGATGCGCTTGCCCTCCTTGACCTCGACGTGTTTGAGCTCCCTCGGATCGTACCAGATGGGAGGAATGCTCACCGTCTCGCCGCCGAAGGCGCGGTGCACCAGGTCGAGCACGCCGCGCTCCTTCGCGATCTCGTCGCGAAGGACGTTGTATTCGGGGGGCGGCTCGGCTCCGAAGAGGTCTCGAAACGCTTTGTTGGTCAACAGGCAGAGCCCATCGGCGCTGTAGACCTGGTAGGCGACCGGGGCGAAGGCAAAGAGCGCCTCGAGCAGGTGCACCTGATCCGGAACGGTCTCCAGTCGCCGCGCGATCTCGAGCAAATGCTTCGAGGGATCTTCGAAGAAGGCAGTGCTCACGCAGCGTGCGGTATACCAGAGCCTGGGAGAATTGATCGCCTCTTCCGAAGGGCCAACTGCGCGACGCTGGATCTGAATTGTCACGATCCTGACAAGCCCCTCGCTCATCCCCGGTTCTGTCAAGAACCGTCGGGGGTTACGCATTGCGGGGGCGGTTTCGAAAACCGGACCCGCTTTCCCCTCCGCGTCGCCGAAGCGGTCAGGCAGGCCTGGCCGGAGCAGCTGCCGCTGTTCGTTCGGATTTCGTCGACCGATTGGGCTCCCGGAGGATGGGATATCGAGCAATCGGTCCGCTTCACCCGGCGCCTGGGCGAGCTTGGAGTGGATCTGATCGACTGCTCGAGCGGCGGAATCGCGCCCTCGATCCAGATTCCGCTCAAGCCGGGGTACCAGGTGCCGTTCGCGGCGCGAATCCGCCAGGAAACAGGCCTGGCCACCGGCGCGGTCGGTCTGATTACCGAGCCGCAGCAGGCAGAGCAGATCATTTCCTCGGGCCAGGCAGACGCCGTTTTTCTCGCCCGAGCAATGCTGCGCGATCCCTATTGGGCTCTGCATGCCGCGCAGGCGCTCGCGGTGGACGTCCCCTGGCCCGACCAATATCTGCGCGCCCGGAATTGACCTCTTCGCGGAGCTCGGACGACAATGATTCTCTTAGTCCGGAGGGAATCTGTGAAAATCCCACGCCGTGGATTCTGCTCGCTTCTGCCGCTGACACTGCTCGCGGGGCGTTCTTTTGCGGAAGGGGAAACGGTTTCCTCTTTTGCGACCAGGTTCGAGGATTTTCCTGTCAACAAACGGACCAACGCCCAGTTTCGGGCGATCGCCAAGGGAAAGACTCCCACCGGAGAACGGATCGAGTTGCACCAGACCGTTCTTGAGCCGGGCGCGGCGCCGCATGGGGCTCACACGCATGCCCACAGCGAGTTCTGGCTGGTAAGGGAAGGCACGATCGAGATCACGATCAAGGGCAAGAAAACGCAACTCGGTCCAGGCTCGGTGGGCTTTGCCGCCTCCAATGAGGAACACGGAGTCCGGAACATCGGGAAAATACCGGCGTCCTATTTCGTGATCGCCATTGGACCGACCGCGTGAGGTGCGGCAGGCGATCGGGGGGGTGAGTATGCTTAGGGACGGATGAAGGAAGCATTGCCACCGTCAAGGAGAAGATCATGAGCTTTTCGGACCGACTTTTCGGCGCCAGCCCACCGTCGCAGCAGCCGGGCGAGCCAGCGAAACAGCCGTCGTTGACCGACGAGCAATCGCTTCAACGCTATCGGTACCTGCTGCGCACCGCGCCGCCTGAAGCGATCGAGCAGGTTCATGCGGAGGCATTCGCCCAGCTCACGCCGGAACAGCGCGCTCAGGTGCTCAAGGAGTTGAGCCGCGAGCTTCCGCCGTCTGAGCGGACCGGGATGTCAGCCAACCCGACCCGCAGAGTCTGGCGCGCCTGGCCACCCGGGCGGAGATGCGCCAACCGGGGACGATGGAGCGGGCGTTCGGTGGCGGGGGACTGGGCATGGGAGGTGTGTTCGGGAGTAGTCTGCTTGGCAGCATCGCGGGCAGCGTCATCGGCTCGGCGATTGCCCATCAACTCTTCGGCGGTTTCCACGGCTTCGGGGGGATGGACTCAGGCGCAATCGCGTCCGCGGATACTTCAAACGCCGAAGCGTCCGATGACGCCGACGACGCCGGCGACGACTCCGGCGATGAC
>WNEZ01009793.1_pt1 | contig 14881 bp, 20 predicted proteins | sample 5400521 | NCBI WGS metagenome assembly WNEZ01 (sample SAMN13153339, study PRJNA577476) | soil metagenome | isolation source: 120 cm saprolite under Douglas fir tree site 2 hole 1 replicate 1 | place: USA:California | collected 2015-04-18
GCGGCTGAGCTACACGCTGGCGCTCGGGGCCTGGGCGGGATAGCGGCTCACGACGATGGCGTAATAGAGGACCGCGAGCAGAATCAGCCGCAGGAGAGACGAACCGGTTGCAAACCCAATCATCAGGATGATTTCAGCAACGAAGGAGATCGCCAGCCCGTAAATTGCGAGCCGTTTGCCGCTCCCGTTCCCCTGGTACATTTGCCATCCGCCGATCGCGCACATCACGTCGGCGACGAGGCTGACGGTGATGACGATGAGAGCAAGAACGAAGATACCGCCAAAGGCAGACAGGGCGGCGCCAGCGCCGAGCAGGCCGAGCAGTCCCAGGAGCGCGAACAACGCACCGATGCCGGCGAGGATTGCGACCACGAGGCCCACCACCTTGGCATCAAGGTTGACTTTGACCGGGGGGTCGCTGGCGAATGGCGGATTGACGAGAGTGTCGAGTGCCGACATGTACTCCTCCATCTGACGTATTTGGCGTCAGGGTAACGCGGTGCCGACCCTGCCAGACTACAGGCAGTGGCATATCGGACGGCGGTCAGCGGCTGGCACGATTTCTACATTCTCGCGGGCACCGCTTCGGCGACGCTGGTCGGTCTTCTTTTCGTGGGCCTGTCACTGCACCTGCGGATCGTGATCGCGAGTTCTGAGGTGCGCAGCCTCGCCCGCGTGACGCTGGCCAATTTCGGCGCGATACTCTTCGTGGCCTTGTTCATGGTGATCCCCGACGGTCAGTCCACAGCCGCCGTGCAGCTGATCGCTTCGGGTGTCGCGAGCCTCGTCATAGCGACGCCAAGCCTCGTCGCGGCGGTCCAAAGCGAGGGACGCACCTTGCAAATGCGCCGGCGCGATCGAGTCCGCCTGCTCCTGCGTTTCGGATTGAGCGTTGCCGGCTATCTGGCTGTCATCGTGGCGGGCGTACTGCTTTTCTCTTCGCTCACCCCGGCGTTCACGTGGCTCCTTGTGGCCATCCTTGTCCTCTTGATCGTTTCCCTGCGCAATACCTGGGACTTGCTAGTCACGGTCGCCGACGTAACGCTTTAGAGATTGAGGACCGGTACTCCGTATTGAGCCTGGAGGCGAGCCGCAATCAGCGAGCGGTGGCAGGCGCGGGCGTCCCGCTCGACGCACAGCAGCGCTGTCGTCGCCTCGTCCGGCAGTGATTCGAGGACAGCTCCCAGGTTGACCGGGTCGAGCACCTCGCGGAGATAGCGGCGCCGGTACTCTTCGGCCAGCTCGACCCGCGAGCGCTTGCCGACGTTGAGTCGCTCGTCCTCCCGGTACTGAAGCTGGCGCAATTCCGTGGTGGGCGCCAGTTCGGGGACGTGCCGGTACTGGATCCCGGCCTGCTTGAGCGCCGCCTGCAGCCTGAGCGAGTTGGCCCAGCCGTATTCGGGGCCGCGGACGCCCCGCCGCTGCCGGACATCGACCACCATAGCAACCCGATGGCGTTTGAGCTTATCGAGGAAGTCGTCGAGGCTGGATTGGTAGACGCCCACCGTCGCGATCGTCCGCACCGGAAGGCCCCTCGATGCTTAGCTGACGCTGACGACCGTGGCCTGCCGCTCCCCTCCAGGGGTCTTGAAGCTTACGGTGTCGCCCGCCCGGCGGTCCAGCAGCGCGCTCCCCATCGGGGACGCGATCGACATCAGGCCGCGCGCCATGTTGCCCTCGCTCGGACCGACGATCTGATAGGTGGACTCGCCGAACTCGTCACGGACCACCACGGTCGCGCCGATCCGGGCGACACCCTTGGAGGCGCTTACCTCAACGACGTGCGCCCGCGTGAGGGTGGCTTCAATCGTCTGGATGCGGCCGTCGAGCATGCCCAGATTCTGGCGGGCGTCGTGATAGGCGAAGTTCTCGCTGAGATCCCCCTGGGAGCGGGCCGCGGCGACTTGCTCGACCATTGCGGGACGGCGCGCGCGCAACTCGGCCAACTCGGTCTTGAGGGCCTCGAAGCCGAACGCGGTCATCGGGATGCGAGCGTCACTGTCCATGGCGATCGATCCATCGTATCGTGAGCTGATGGCGGTCAATATGGCGGCTTTCCTCGGCGTCTCCATTCTGGTCATCGTCACTCCGGGCCAGGACACGGCGCTGACGATCCGCAACACCCTTATCGCCGGCCGCGGCCCCGGGACCCTGACCGCCGCGGGCGTCGCGAGCGGACAATTCATCTGGACCGCCGCCACAAGCGCTGGCCTGGCGGCGCTCATCGTCGCCTCGGAGCCGGTGTTCACCGCCTTGAAGTTGGCCGGCGCCGCGTATCTGATCTTTCTCGGCGCGCAAGCGCTGTACGCGGCACTACAGCCGCGCGGTGCTGATTCCAAAGCGAACGTGGTCTTGCCTCACCGGCTGGGTCGAATCGCCGCCTACCGTCAAGGCGTCTTGAGTAATCTCGGGAATCCGAAGATGGCGGTCTTCTTCTCCAGCCTCTTGCCCCAGTTCATCACCCCGGGGCACGCATCGTTCGAGACGCTGCTGATGCTCGGTCTGCTTTTCAACGCGATGACTCTCACGTGGCTTACTTGCTATGCCATGGTGGTGGCACGCGTCGGTGACGTGCTGCGCCGAGATCGGGTTCGTCGGAGCATGGAAGCGCTTACGGGGCTCGTTCTGGTCGGCCTCGGGCTCCGCCTCGCCACCGAGCGCCGCTAAGGCGCCGCCAGGACGGAGCTTGTTACTCGACGCCGGCGGGCGCGTCGTTCACGATCGTGAACCCTGTCTCGATCCGACAGCCGCCCTGCCCAAGTTCCATGGTGGCGCTGACGGGGCAATAGCGCGTGGTTGCGATATCGATCGCCTTTTTCACCTCAGCGACCTCGAAGGATCCGTCGCCGCCGACGACGAACTGCATATAGATGTCCGTGAATGCCTTCGGCCAATCGGACTGCTGCTCCCCTTCCACGCGGACGAACAGCGAGCGCACCGGCTGGCGCATTTTCCGCAGGAGTGAGACCGCGCTGATCGCCGAGCAGGTGGCGAGTGCCCCCAGCAGTATCTCGCAGGGCGTCATGCCGCGACCTTGTCCCAGGGGCGGTGGTTCGTCGACCGTGACGACCTGGCCCGTAGGGCCCGTGATGTCGAACTGGAACGGCGTGCCGGACCAACGGGCCGTGACCGTCGCGAGGTTCGCGGGCTGGATGGCCGGCTTCATGGCGAGCACGAGAGTGTCGACCGCCGCCCCGACACCGCCGTGCGCTTCCACCTGACGTTTCACCGTTTGCGCCCGTGCCACCGTCAGCCCGGGAAGCTCGACCGCGATCCGATCTGGCGTGAACAGGATGCTGGGCTCCTGAGGACCGCCGTGGCCGGCGACAAGATTCTCGAGGTCATGCCCAACGATCAGAAGGCGTCCACCTGGGCGCAGCGCCAGAACCGCCTGTTCGAGCACGGCATGTCGGGCAGCGGGCGCGAGATGCAAGTAGAGGATGACGACAAGATCAAAGGCCGCAGCGGCTGGTCGGTACTGGGTCAGGTCAGCCTGCACCCACTCGACGTCAACGCCGGCCCGCTGGGCGATTGCCGCGCCACGCTCGAGGGCGACCCGCGAGAAGTCCACTGCGGTGACCTTCCATCCTTGCTCCGCCAACCAGACGGCATTGCGGCCCTCGCCCGTGGCCAGATCGAGCGCCCGGCCTGGCTTTACGCCGCTGACCTGCTCGACCAGGAGTTGGTTCGGTCGTTCGGTCCAGAGGAGGGTCGCGCCTCGATAACGCTCATCCCAGTCGTGGGCTTCCACGCCAACCATTCTCCGGCATGGGAATAGACGGCGCTCCGCCTCCGTTTCGGTGTATATGACTGTCGTGGCTCCGGAGCTGAGGCGCTTCCGAGCGGAGAAGGACCGGGTGTTTGGTCAGGACCCGCACTCGCCGCTAACGCCGGATCAACGTCGTGACTTCCACGGGTTGGCCTATTTCGACGAGAACCCGGGACTGGTCGTCCACGCGACAATCGAGCGCAACGTCGATCCTGAGGAAGTGCGCATGGGGACCAGCAGTGGCGAGGAGCAGGTCTACCATCGATACGGCCTCGTGCGCTTCCGTGTCGACGATCAGCCTGCCGAGCTCGTCCTGTACTCGTCCGACGACTCAGATGAGCTGTTCATCCCGTTCCGCGACGCCACGTCGGGGCACGACACGTATGGAGCAGGCCGATACCTGGAGGTAGAGGCGCACGGCGACCACGTCACGATCGACTTCAACTACGCGTACAACCCGAATTGCGCCTACGACTCAGCCTGGAGCTGCCCCTTGCCGCCTACCGAGAACTGGCTGAAGGTCCCGATCCGTGCCGGCGAGAAGACATTTGCTGCCGGGCATGAGGCAATCTCCTAGGCGCTCGGCCCAGAGTGCCGGCCTCGTGCTCTACCGGCAACGCGATGGGAAGCTCGAGGTGCTCCTCGTTCATCCCGGTGGTCCGTTCTGGCAGAGGCGCGACGAGGGCGTCTGGTCGATTCCGAAGGGTGAGTTCGCCGAGAATGAAGTCGGCATCGAGGTGGCACGGCGCGAATTTCAAGAGGAGCTCGGGGCTGCGCCGCCTAATGGAGAAGTGACTCCGCTGGGCGAGGTGCGGCAGGCGGGAGGCAAGACAGTCTACGCGTGGGCACTGCCCGGTGATCTCGACGTCACGACAACGACCAGCAACACGTTCGAGATCGAGTGGCCACCACGCTCGGGGAAGATGCAGACATTTCCTGAGGTCGATCGGGCCGCATGGTTTGACCTCGACGCCGCGCGTCGCAAGCTGCTTCCCGCTCAGCGAGCCTTTATCGATAGGCTTGAAACGCAGCGATGACGTTTGGCGAGCTGAGCGGTTACCTCGACCGGCTGGAGTCGACCAGCAGCAGGAACGAGCTCGTGAAGACGCTTGCCGAGCTCTACGCAAAGAGTTCCCCTGAGGAAATTCAGCCGCTGACCTATCTGATCCAGGGCCGGCTGGTTCCTTTCTTCGAGCCGGTCGAGATCGGCCTCGGCGAGAAACTGGTCATCGCGGCGATCGCCCAGGCTTTTGCCACACCGGCCGATGAGGTCGCAAAACTTTTCGGCCGGCTCGGTGACCTTGGGCTGGTGGCGGCCCAGCTCGCGGGGCAAGGGTCGAGCTCATCACCGCCGGTCAGCGAGGTGCACGCCAGGTTGATGGAGATCGCGGGCGCAGCTGGCGCCGGATCGGTCGAAAAAAAGCGCTCGCGGTTCGCGGCTCTGCTGAAAGAGGTCGACCCGACCTCCGCCAAGCACCTCCGGTCCTGGAAGGCGCATACAACCGCGTGTCCGACCTCGGCCTGATCGCGAAGACCTTCTGGACCGGTGGGGAAGGCGAGGTCAACGCGCTCAAGATCACGGTCGGACGGCCGATCCGGAGCCAGCTCGCAGAGCGTCTGCCCAACCCCGAAGCCGTCATCAAGCGGCTTGGACTGGTCGCCGTCCAACCGAAGTACGACGGCATCCGTGTGCAGATCCACAAGAACGGCTCGGCGGTGCGCGTCTTTTCGCGCAACCTGGAGGACTACACCCTCATGTTCGCCGAGCTCACGAGCGCGGCTCAGCAGCTCAAGGACGACACGCTCATCCTCGACGGCGAGGCAATTGCCTACAGCAAAGAATTGGAGGAATACCTGCCGTTCCAGCTGACCGCGAGCCGCCGGCGTCAGCATGGCATCGAGCAAGCCGCGCAGGAGCTGCCACTGGTGGCCTTCATCTTCGACATCCTCTACCGCAACGGCCGCGACCTCACCGAGCTGCCGTACGAAGAACGGCTCGCGCTCGTCGACCAGGTGATCGCCGCCTCGACTGTGCTGCTCCCAGCGCCAATCATCAAGACCGACTCGGTCGAGGTCCTCACCAAGACACTGCTGGACTCGATCGCTCAGGGTCTGGAGGGCGTCGTCGTCAAGCGCCCGGATTCGAAATACCAGGCCGGCGCCCGCAACTTCAACTGGGTCAAGCTCAAGCGCCACACCAGCGGAGAGTTGAACGACACCGTCGACCTGGTCCTTCTCGGCTATTACTTCGGAAAAGGCAAGCGGGCCGAGTTTGGCGTGGGCGCGCTGCTCGGGGGCGTCTACGACGCGGAAAACGACCGGTTTGCCAGCATCACCAAACTCGGCACCGGCCTGTCCGACGCCGAGTGGCGGCAGATCCACGAGCGCGCGGACAAGCTGCAGGTCGATCAGCGGCCGGCGCGGGTGGATTCGATCCTGGTGCCGGATGTGTGGCTCAAGCCCGAGGTGGTCGTGGAGGTGATGGCTGACGAAATCACTCCGAGCCCGAGACACACGGCAGGCAAGGTCGGGGATGAGCCTGGGTTCGCGCTTCGTTTCCCGCGAATCGTCTCCTTCCGAGGCGGGGATAAGAGGCCCGAGGACGCGACGACCGTCAAGGAGATCGCCGAGTTGTTCGCCCAGCAGAGGCAACGCAAGCAACCCGCCTCATGATCGCGAGATGGATGCGAGCCAGGCGTACGCAGGACCCACGTTCGTCTCGAAGGCCGAGGGCTGGATGTCATCGACGCGCCAGCCATCGCTAAAAGTCGACCGGATGGAGAAGACGTGAAACAGCCCGGAATCGATGACGGTGTCGAACGGCCGCTCTGGCACGGAGAGGTTGAGCGCGTCCCCGACCTCGAACTGCGCGTTCAGTCCTCGCCGTTTGGCTTTCGCCCGAGCCTTCTTGATGGCGGTCGGCGCACCGTCGATTCCCATCGCGACAAAGCCACGTTCGGCCAGATACAGGAGGTTTTCGCCTGTCCCGCATCCAACGTCGAGGACCCACCCTGTGATTTGGTTGGTCTCGGCAAGCCGAATGATCGCGGGCTGCGGGCGCCCGATGTCCCAGGGGGGCGTTCCACCGTAGGCGGATTCGAACGAGTTTGCTTGCACGACATACTCCTCGCTATCTACTCGACACAAAGATTCTTGCTCTTGAATATGTTGCGATTACAATAATCGCGGTATGGAAAAGAAGCAAGATTCAGTCGACATCATCAAACGCGAGTTTGCCCAAACCCTTCCTGGGGTGGACGTCGGGGCGGCTGCGATCACGGGGCGTATCCGCCGGACGAACTTCAACCTCAACCGTAATGCCGAAGAAGTCCTCAACGGCTTCAACACAACCGGAGCAAGTTTCGATGTCCTCACAGCGCTGTATGCCGCCGGCCCTCCCTATCAGATGACCCCGACCGAGCTCTATCGGGGTCACATGATGTCCTCGGCGGGCGTGACGGCGAGGCTGGACGTGGTCGAACGGGCCGGCCTGGCCTCGCGTTCGCGCGACCCACGAGACCGACGCGGCGTGATCGTAACCCTGACCAAGACCGGTCAGAAGCTGGTCAGGGACGCAGCCCGGGCCCTCTATCGCCGTCAGGCATTTGTCCAGAAGGTCTACACCGAACGGGAGCGCAAGCAAGTCCTGAACCTGCTGAAGCAGCTGCTCAATTCCCTCGAACGTATCGGCTCCGGTACAACGCTCCCCGCCTATGACGCCGCGATCGGGCCGTGGGTGCGGGAGTTTCCAGCCCTGGATCCCTGGCTGGTCGAGTTCCTTCTCGTCGTCGCGATGGTAACCGGCCGCATCAACCGTGAGACCGACCGGCTGCTTCACGATCTCGACGTCTCCCGCACCGCCATGATCGTCCTCGCCGCGCTCCGCCGCTCCGGCGACCCCCAGCGCCTCTCGCCGTCAGAGCTCTCGGAGGCGACGCTGCTGTCGTCGGCGGGTATGACCGCGCAGCTCGATCAGCTCGAGGAGCGTGGCCTCGTGCGCCGGTCGCCGCATCCCGAAGACCGGCGGGCGATCTACGTCACGCTCACGCGGCCGGGCCAGAAGCTGGTTGATAAAGCGATCGAAATCTACAACGCCGGTCACAAACGGATGCTCGCCGACCTGTCCTCCAGCGAGCGGCAGGCACTGGATGGGCTGCTGCGTAAATTGCTTATCTCCCTGGAGGCGAGCAACGGCAGCAAGGCGGGCAGCGACTAGCCGCGGCGAATACGGCTGATCAACGGCCCGACCGGACTCGATTCGAGGAAGGCGGCGAGTCCGAGCATCACGACAACACAAAGGTTGAGGCTTCGCAATAGCGTCAGCAGCAGGATGACCGCGGCGGTCGCCGCCCACCTCCTCACCGCCGATGCGACGGGAGGGCCGGAGAGGCCCCCCCGCTGAGCGATCGGTAGAGCGCGGTCCACGCTAGCCCTTGGGGACGAGGTCCCCGAAGAGGCCGTCATGTTCGTCGTTGATGCCGGCGGTGAAGTAGAGAGCGCCGGGCACAACATTCAGCGAGCCGATGGGGAAGCGTAGCCCCCACAGTCCGGAGATCGTGAGCGGCTGACCTGTCGCGTCCAGGAGTCGACCCTCGAAGTGGCCGGTGGAATGGTCGTAGGCATTGATGTGCCCGTCGCCGAAGTTGCCGACCAGGATGTCCCCGCCGAATGCTCCGAAGGTCGCCGGCGCCAGGGTCACGGCCCAGGGCGAATTGAGGCGACCTCCGGTAACGAGCCGCTGAAGCAGGTCTCCATTAGGGCTGAAGACGTCGACGAAGCCGTTGCCCGGGCCCGCGAGGTCGTCGTGCTTGTCGGGCTTTTGCTTGGCGAATGTGACGAAGAGCCTGCCACCGATGTTGTGGATCCCGAAAGGGGCAAAACCAACAGGGATGCTGGGATCGGTGAAGGTCTTGACCAGGCTGAAGTTGCTGTCGAAGACCTCGACGGTGCCAAAGCGAAAGTTCGTCGCGTAGAGGAAGGTGCCGGCCGGCGTGGTCACCAGCGCGAGGCCCTTGTACACGGCGCCGACATCACCGGCCGGGTCGGTGACCGTCGAACGATCGACGGCGATGATCCCGTTGACGCGATCAACGGTCGGGCTCCAGCCGACGATCGTGCCATCCTCGGTTGCAAAGAGGAAGCGACTGGAAGCTGAGGCGCCCTTCTGGGACACGACGAAACCCGACCCGGTCGGGTTAAAGACGGTTCCCGTGGGCGCCCCGATCGCGCCCTTCCCGGCGGACGGTGGCGCGGGAATCGTAACCGCATTCAGGGGCGGCTTCGCCTGAAGCGGAATCGGCTGGCCGGCCCCGTCGTAGAGCGTCGTGACTCCCGCGTTGTTATCGGAGACCCAGATGGGGAGCCCTGGGGCGGTCGATGTCCCCCATGGATTTTTCAGGTTGGGGTCGGTGACCTTCGCCAGCCCTGGAATGTCCGAAACCAGGTTGGACTGCACGTAGGAGCGGGCGGCGTGCCCGTTGTCTTCGGCCTGCGCGGGCTGCAGACTTACCAGTGCGGCGCCCATCGTTGTAAGGGCCGCCAGCGTTCCGATCGCTTTCGACGTCCGTGTCATTCCTAGTCCTCCTGATGTGAGTGGTGAAGTACGAATTGCGCGACGTCGTGGCCGAGCTCGAGGCCCTCGACGTGATCGAAGCGGAAGTGCTGTCCGGCGAAGATGCGGCTGAGGCCGGCCTCCGTCGCCACGTCGCTGTAGCTGTCAAAGGTCCGCACAGTGCCCGGCATGGCGCTGGACGTAACCTGGATGCGGTCGCGATTGCCGAAGACAGAAGCCAGCACAGTCGCGCCGGCGGCGCTGATGGTGCTGTGAGCGCCGGGATAGGATGGGTCGGCGGCGGTGTTGGCGAGTGCGGTCCAGTTCGGGTCGGCGATGGTTGCCGGATTCCCATCCGTGTCCGCCAGCCGGACCGCCGTGATCGGCCGCCAGAGCTGATAGTGATATTTCCCGTCGTACATCGCGATGGTGCTATCGGCGAACGAAAGGTTCAGAACGGCGAAGAGACGGGCGGTGCGCTCCAGATCGGTGTGGTGCGCGATGGCGGCGTTCTCGGCGATAACGTTCCAGGTATTCCAGATTGGCGGGGCCCAGAATTTGCCGATGATGGTCTGATCGGCCGTCCGCGTCGCGCTGGTGTTCTGACCCAGGCTCTTGACCTCGTTCAGGGCCTGCGCGTACGCCGCGCTGGTCAGTGCCGGCGGCGGCTCGGGGCGGAACTGCGATCCGCTCTTCAAGACGAACGGTGTCACCTGGCCCCAGTTGGTGAAGACGGGCGTGGGGAAGTTCGGCGGCGTCGGCCGATAGTTACCCGGCTGGGTTCCGGGCGTGAAGGGCGCCGGGGTGACGGCGGAACCATCATTCGCGCGCAGCTGAAGAACCTTTGCCGCGATGGCGTCACCGACCTGGATGCCGTGTTGCTTTCCGGCTTCATTCGGAATCGTCGCGAGCTGACTATCGGCCAGCTGCGCCAGCTCCCCTTTGAAACCGGGATAGAGTGCCGTCAGGGTGGCACGACCCGCTTCAATCGCCGCCGCGTCCGCCCGGGCCCCGCGGGGAGCCTTGACGGAGACGAGCAGTGGCGACGCGTCGTGGGTGATGGACACGACGGCGTCGTCGATCGCCGCATGTAGCATGGCGTAGCTGCGGGTCTGGTGAACCGTGGCCGGCTGCGCGCCCGGCGTCTGGACGATCTTCAGCAGCTCCTGGTTCCAGGCGATGACGAGCGCGCCGGAGATTTTGCTGTTGCGGTCAGACATCGCCGTCGAGGCCGAGCTCGCGAGGACGGTGCTGGTGGCCGCGGTTCCGACGACGATGGCGGCGAGCGTCGCGACGACCGGAATCGGCTTCTTCATTCGTTTCTCCTTTAGGGCTGGAGCCCGGGGGTGGCGACCAGCCATTTGCCTCCGAATCCGACGACGCCCTGCCCGCTTGTCTGGCCTGCGGCTGAGTCACCGGCGAAGGTATAGAGCGGCCAGGTGCTGTAGGTGATCTGCTGCGCACCACCGGTACGCATGACGAGACCGAGCTGGCCGGTCACACCGGTGCTGCCGGTCGGATTTCCGCCTGCAGTGAGGGACGGCGGCCAGTAGGTGGTGCAGGCGCTACTGCTGCACACGATCTTGCCGCCGCGCTCCGGCAGGAAGTAATAGAGGGTGCGGCCTTGCGCGTTGGCGAGGATGGTCCCGAGCTGCGGGTTTTGCGTCGCGACCACGCTTGCCGCCGCGACGGGGGAGGGGGTCGGGGTCGCGGCCGGTGTTGGCGTCGCACTCGCGGAGGCCGCGGGCGCCGATGCGGCCGGTGACGTCGCGGGAGCGCTGCCGTAAAGTCCGCCTGGCGCGCCGCAGGCCGCCAGGAATATGGGGAGTCCGATGATCCAGAACAGTCGTTTCATCTCTTGTTTTGCCTCCTTGAATGTCGCCGTCTCAGGCGGCGGCGTTCTGGGCAGCCTGATCGAGCACGGCCTCGATCTCCAGGCTGATTTCGATCTCATCGCCCACCAGGAGGCTGCCGCTTTCCAGGGCACGGTTCCAATGGAGGCCGAAGTCCTTTCGGTTCAGGGTGGTCTGTGCGCTGACGCCGGCCCGCCGGTTGCCGAACGGATCGATGTCATCGCCCGCCGCATGCGCATCGAGTGTCACCGGCCGGTTGACCCCGCGCATGGAAAGCATGCCGGTGACCGCATAGCGGTCCGTGGCCGTCTGGCTTATCGCCGTACTCTGAAAGACGATCTCCGGATAGCGTTCGACATCGAAAAAGTCGACGCTGCGAAGGTGATCGTCCCGGACCGAGACGCCGGTATTAACCGTCGAAGGGTCGAGCCGGGCAATGATCACGGTTTTTGTCGGATCAGACTCATCGGCGTCCACGGTGCCGCTGACCACGACCATGTGGCCGCGGACCTTCGTGAACATATGGCGGACGGAGAACTCCGCCTGGCTGTGCGTCGGGTCGATGTTCCATTTCATGCGCTCGTGCTCCTTGAAAGAATTGACCTAAGTTCGCCTGCAAGAATCTCGCTCGCTAGTTAGTTATTCAAAAACGTGCGATACGTGGGGACGATGTCGGATACGGCCGGGGTTACAGGCGGCGGGCCGCTGGAGCGAGCGAGAACTCGATGGCCGCCATGCTGAGGGACATCGCCAGCAACACGGGCAGCTGCTGGAAGATGCCGAGCAGGATCCCGGCGGATAGGAAGTACCCATGAATCAGCAGGCGTGGGAGGAGCGGCATCATCCAGGGCTTGGGCAAGCGGCCCTCACCTCTCCGGATGGCCCACCCCGTTAGGACCGCGAAGAGGGCCAACGTGACGAGAAACGGAGGGAAGCCGCCCGTCGGCCCTCCGAAGAGGAACTGCTGCAGCGCGATGAACGGCACGAGAGCGAGCAGCAGTGTCAGGTAGGCGGGGACGGGAACGAAGAGTTGCAGCCAGGGCTCGGACTCGGCGTGGCCGCGAGCACGAACCCACCGCGTCCACGCACTGAAGCCGAATGCGACGAAGAGCCAACCGTAGTAGTTACCGGCGGGGACGCCGAAGAAACCGGCGTTGAGTGGGATGTTCCAGTGCCACAGGCCCTGCCGTATGGCGATCGCGTCGAGAGAGAGATCGAGCACGATGGCGAAGACGGCGTCGGCGAACGGCGCAAGCCGGGGCGAGATGCCAAGCCGGTCGGACATGAACATCGAGGAGGTGATGATCATCGACCAGGCGAGCGCGATGGCCACGGGAACCGAACCCAACTTGAGGAAGAACCCCTGGCTATAGGCGTACGAGCCGAAAATCTTGATGTCGCCCTGCTCGAGGAGAAGCCCGAACGGAACCGCACTGAGCAGCTCGATAAGACGTTGGCGGCCCCCGGTGCGATACGCGAATCGCGCGGAGAGCGCAAACAGAATCAGCATCACGACCTCGACCAGTCCAAAGAGGATTCGAGGCATGGCGCTCGCGCTCTACGCCCGCCCCGGCAGTTCGGATGATTCAAGCTGCTGGAGAACAGTTCGCAGCAGCGCGCCGAGGGCGGACTGTTGCTCCGGTTCCAGGGCCTGGTCCAGTAGCTGCGCGTGGCTCCCGACGAACACCGGAAAGGCCGCCCGCACCAGACGGCGACCGGCGGGGGTCAGCTCGACGACGACGGCGCGGCGGTCGTCCTTATCGCGATTGCGCTTCAGCAGCCCGATCCGCTCGAGTTGATCCATTCGCCCGCTCAGCCCTGCGCCGGAAAGCATCAGGCCGCGCGCCACCCGAGACGGTGATCGGCGGTAGGGTGGACCGGCGCGATAGAGCGAGGCGAGCACCTGGAATCCGCCGTGGGTGACGCTGAATCGTGAGAAGACAGCCTCGGCCTCGGTATTGATGTGCAGGGCGATCCTGGCCATCCGGCGACTCGTTCCATCCAGTGACCCATTGAATCCAGAGTCGACGGCGGTTACCAGTCGGCCCAACAACCGATCGAGGGAACGCACGGAGTCCGCCCCTAGCGAGCGCACGAGACGCTGCTGGTTCCGGCGCCAGCCTGCTCCTGCCGTTGCGACCATTTCGGAGCCCTGGCGGGTCAGCGATACCCGTACACGGCGCCGGTCGTGAGGCTCGCGTGATCGCGCCGCGAGCCCAAATGCGACCAGCTGGTCAACCAGACCGGTGATGCCGGCGGAGGACATCCGTTGCCCTCGGGCAAGGTGCGTCGGTGATAGCTCCTGGGCGGCACTGGTGTGCAGCGCCAGAAGGACCTCGAACTCCGACGGGGTGAGTCGGTACGGTTCGAGGTGGTCGTCAGCGCTCCGCTCCGTGTAGAGCGCAATTCGTGTAACCCGCCCCGTAATCGCGATCGGGCTCGCATCAACCGTCGGACAGGCCCGCTGCCACTCGCTCAGGATTTCGTCGACGTGGTCACCGTGAGTCGTTGTCATCAACCTCATCGTGGCACGGCGAGCACCAGACTGGCCCAATGGAATACAAACTTTGACTTCGCGCTAACTAGTACGCTAGTGTCTTAGCAACAAGTATTTCGACACCGAAATACTACGCCTGGATTCGTTAGGAGGCTCTATGAACGCCTGGAAAGTCTTGATCGTCGTCGCCGGAAGCGCGCTGACGCTGGCCGCCTGCGGGGGTGGCGGCAATGCGGGCACGGGAGGGACCGACACTGGCTGCACCGTCAAAGGGAATAGCACCGCCGCAGTTACCCCGGCCGTCGTCTCGAACGTCGTTCCTGATCCTGACACGGTCGGCCGGTTCACCCCGAACAACATCACGGTCAAGGTGGGCCAGTCCATCGAGTGGGACTGGCAGGACCCGAACGTGGCGCACACGGTGACCTCCGATGACAGCACCACCTTCGATTCCTGCCTGCAGAACAAGGGCTACAAGTTTGTGGTCACTTTCAACCAGGCCGGAAAGATCCCCTACCACTGCACCATCCACCCCCTGATGGTCGGCACCATCACGGTGACCCCCTAGCCGGGCGTGCGAGGTATCCGGAGGCATCTATGGAAGAGCGGGAGGCTCGAGCCGACCGATGGAGTGAGGGGGCGCATGCTCGGATGCTCACCACGGAGCCGGAATGGTGGCTCCGGATGATGTGCGGCCAGCTCGCCTTTGAGGACTCAGCCACTCAGTACGCCGGCCTGCGGCGAGTCCTGCGACGCGCGCAAAAGCACTTCTGGTCAGTCGTCCTTCGTAACAGCCGCCGTATCTCTTGATGAATGGCCATTCAAAGATCGACGTCACTCCCCGACAAGCGCTCGTCACGCGGATGGCATGTCGACTGGTGGGCGTCCATCCGTATCGCGTTCGGGGTCATCTGGCTGATCGACGGTGTGCTGGAATGGCAGCCGGCCGACTTCCACAACTTCTTGCAACTGATCACGGCCATGAGCCAGGGTCAGCCCGCCCCACTGGCCGCGGTGATCAGCGCGGGTCAGGCGGTCGTCGCGATCAATCCGACCCTGGCCAATGGATTGCTCGCCGCACTGGAGACGGCGGTCGGCCTGAGTTTGATCACCAACATGCTCAGCCGATGGGCACTCCGCATCAGCGTGCTGCTCGCGGCACTGATCTGGGTGTTCGGCCAGGGGTTCGGCATGGTCTTTATGGCCGGTGC
>WNEZ01012023.1_pt1 | contig 14878 bp, 23 predicted proteins | sample 5400521 | NCBI WGS metagenome assembly WNEZ01 (sample SAMN13153339, study PRJNA577476) | soil metagenome | isolation source: 120 cm saprolite under Douglas fir tree site 2 hole 1 replicate 1 | place: USA:California | collected 2015-04-18
TTCAGATAGTAAATGGTTGACCGTTCCATGTATCGTAGCATCCTTTCTGCCTCCACAGTTCATTTGATACTGTAGAGGATACCTCATTGATGCCGGGTTTTAAACCGCCCCCCTGCTTATTTCCTATCCGTATTTTACAATTGAGGGATTGAAACAGCGCACACAAGCGAACGAGACCTTCATTATGGCAGGTCGGAACGCTTGTAAGCCCGATTGAGGGATTGAAACATTGCAGATGGCACTCCTATGGCAACCCGTGCCCTGGTCGGAACGCTTGTAAGCCCGATTGAGGGATTGAAACAAGGTTGTCTTGCCTGCTCCCGTCGTTCCCCCGATGTCGGAACGCTTGTAAGCCCGATTGAGGGATTGAAACGGCAAGGAAGTCCACAATGCGGACATTACAGTGACGTCGGAACGCTTGTAAGCCCGATTGAGGGATTGAAACGCCAAGACATCCAGGATTGAAAATTATCCTGGATTGTCGGAACGCTTGTAAGCCCGATTGAGGGATTGAAACCATTTAACTCTACATTACCCAATGGATGCGGTACCATGTCGGAACGCTTGTAAGCCCGATTGAGGGATTGAAACCAGGTTTTGTTTCCCGAACATGTCATAGACTGGGTAGTCGGAACGCTTGTAAGCCCGATTGAGGGATTGAAACGGCAGCGGACCCTTGAACAGCGGGTCGAACGGCTCGAGTCGGAACGCTTGTAAGCCCGATTGAGGGATTGAAACACCTCGGTTGGGGTGGCAAGCGCATCAGGGGGGCCGGTCGGAACGCTTGTAAGCCCGATTGAGGGATTGAAACACACATATTATCAACATCTCGATAGCATCTCCACTCGGGTCGGAACGCTTGTAAGCCCGATTGAGGGATTGAAACCGCCATTTCGTAATACCTCAAGCAGCATTACGCCAGTCGGAACGCTTGTAAGCCCGATTGAGGGATTGAAACTACAATGCTCCAACTTGGGCATTACTGAACAATGTCGGAACGCTTGTAAGCCCGATTGAGGGATTGAAACGGATTGAAGTGTCGTGGTAAATCAGAAGAAATAGGAGTCGGAACGCTTGTAAGCCCGATTGAGGGATTGAAACCTGATTTGATATCATTATATAAGACATTGGTACTGTCGGAACGCTTGTAAGCCCGATTGAGGGATTGAAACATAACATATAATACTGATGAAATGCCTCCTCCTATTGTCGGAACGCTTGTAAGCCCGATTGAGGGATTGAAACACGATAATGGGCGATGGTTCGATAGTTACGGTCCGGGGTCGGAACGCTTGTAAGCCCGATTGAGGGATTGAAACAAGTTGATGTTCAATTTTTTCCTTCTGATTACTCCTGTCGGAACGCTTGTAAGCCCGATTGAGGGATTGAAACAAGGACAAAAGACAATTTGCATTGCGAATGAAATGGTCGGAACGCTTGTAAGCCCGATTGAGGGATTGAAACTAATAGATGAGACGGGACGTATTATGAATACCATAGTCGGAACGCTTGTAAGCCCGATTGAGGGATTGAAACGGGGCAATAGTGCGGGGCAGGCCGCATTATTTGCAGCTGTCGGAACGCTTGTAAGCCCGATTGAGGGATTGAAACACTTACAGGCAAGCCATAGAAAGGAGAAATGAATGGTCGGAACGCTTGTAAGCCCGATTGAGGGATTGAAACACTTCCTCATCCACCTTCGTCAAGAAATGCGTCCATGTCGGAACGCTTGTAAGCCCGATTGAGGGATTGAAACTTCTAAAATCCTTAGTGCTTCTTCTCTTGCTTCTGCGTCGGAACGCTTGTAAGCCCGATTGAGGGATTGAAACAGTCAGCATCCTATACCGCGAACATGGAATGTAAGCGGTCGGAACGCTTGTAAGCCCGATTGAGGGATTGAAACCCTGCTCCACATTCAGCACATTCGTCTGGCGAATATCGTCGGAACGCTTGTAAGCCCGATTGAGGGATTGAAACACGTCGGGCACGAAGCCAACAACGTCAGCGAAGCAGGTCGGAACGCTTGTAAGCCCGATTGAGGGATTGAAACGCCCCGCTATATCCCGAAAAAGTGGGTTGAGCGGTCTCGTCGGAACGCTTGTAAGCCCGATTGAGGGATTGAAACAGCTTCTTGCATGCGTTATGCAAGACGATGTGACGAGTCGGAACGCTTGTAAGCCCGATTGAGGGATTGAAACCAGTAACTTTGCTGGATCGGGTACCAAAGATATGGTCGGAACGCTTGTAAGCCCGATTGAGGGATTGAAACCATCCAACGAGAGCATAGGCGCATCTATGTACAGCAGGTCGGAACGCTTGTAAGCCCGATTGAGGGATTGAAACGGCGTATGCATGCGGGAATTGTTCCAGGGCATAGCCGTCGGAACGCTTGTAAGCCCGATTGAGGGATTGAAACATTCCCTATCTCATCGGGGGACTGCTCTGTTTCGCCGTCGGAACGCTTGTAAGCCCGATTGAGGGATTGAAACTGTCGTGGTCCTGGCGGTTCTGGGCTATTTCATGTTGTCGGAACGCTTGTAAGCCCGATTGAGGGATTGAAACAACTACTCTCCCGTGTCGTTGCCGCTGGTGATGTTGTCGGAACGCTTGTAAGCCCGATTGAGGGATTGAAACGATGCAGTATTTCATCAACCTAAATTTCTTGCTTGCGTCGGAACGCTTGTAAGCCCGATTGAGGGATTGAAACGAACTCGATTACTCAACGATGGAATGGGCGAAGCGAAGTCGGAACGCTTGTAAGCCCGATTGAGGGATTGAAACCATTGTTGATAGGCTACGCCACCCTTGGGACCGCACGGTCGGAACGCTTGTAAGCCCGATTGAGGGATTGAAACACTTCGATAGCTTCTATGTGAATGAAGCAAAACCGTGTCGGAACGCTTGTAAGCCCGATTGAGGGATTGAAACTTTGCATTCTCTTGCTGGCCAGCACCGCTATGATATCGGTCGGAACGCTTGTAAGCCCGATTGAGGGATTGAAACATCCAACGGTAGTACCCCAATTCACTAGCGTTACGGTCGGAACGCTTGTAAGCCCGATTGAGGGATTGAAACAAAAACCTGGTAGGACCTGGCCACACACTATCGAGCGTCGGAACGCTTGTAAGCCCGATTGAGGGATTGAAACAAGCAAAACCAGCTTGATGTACAAAGGATGGTGCAGTCGGAACGCTTGTAAGCCCGATTGAGGGATTGAAACCACCCGGCTTGTCACCGAGATGGGCTGTGACCAGGGGTCGGAACGCTTGTAAGCCCGATTGAGGGATTGAAACAATATTAAAGTCTTCGTTGCCGATTTCGATGGCATGTCGGAACGCTTGTAAGCCCGATTGAGGGATTGAAACAGAGCGAGCTGGAGCGGCCTGCGCAAGAGGTCATGGTGTCGGAACGCTTGTAAGCCCGATTGAGGGATTGAAACAACCAGTTTGCCGGTACGATCGCGATGGACATGCACAAGTCGGAACGCTTGTAAGCCCGATTGAGGGATTGAAACAGACACCCTTATTGAAGTACCGCTTGGCAATGCTCACGTCGGAACGCTTGTAAGCCCGATTGAGGGATTGAAACGCATCTACAAGCCATTGCTCACAAGTTTGGCAGTCGTCGGAACGCTTGTAAGCCCGATTGAGGGATTGAAACGAGCATCAAACTACAACTCCCGCCTAAAGCTCTCGCGTCGGAACGCTTGTAAGCCCGATTGAGGGATTGAAACAAAGTCCTTCGCATCCTCTACATAAGCCCGCTCATCAGTCGGAACGCTTGTAAGCCCGATTGAGGGATTGAAACCAAGCCCGATCCGCGTTGTCGCGTTCTGGTGACGCGTCGGAACGCTTGTAAGCCCGATTGAGGGATTGAAACCAGCACTAAATCTAACCGGCTGCACGCCGTCAAGCGTCGGAACGCTTGTAAGCCCGATTGAGGGATTGAAACTTATATCTACCACGATCGACCTGCATTACTTCCACAACGTCGGAACGCTTGTAAGCCCGATTGAGGGATTGAAACCGCAGTCCCCTTTTCGGAGAGCTTGCAGACGAAAGGTCGGAACGCTTGTAAGCCCGATTGAGGGATTGAAACTTTCACAGGATGAGTGGCGAGACTGTGGAATACTGGGTCGGAACGCTTGTAAGCCCGATTGAGGGATTGAAACCCTTCGAGTACAACAACCTCCATCCCGCTACAATAGTCGGAACGCTTGTAAGCCCGATTGAGGGATTGAAACAGCCAGGAAGAGCATTTAGGATGTTCCTAGATCCTTATGTCGGAACGCTTGTAAGCCCGATTGAGGGATTGAAACATTTCCCAGGCCACACGATGAGCCAAGACGCTTCTCGTCGGAACGCTTGTAAGCCCGATTGAGGGATTGAAACCCGATAGAAGAAAGAACTTCCGAGTCAGAAGAAAAAGTCGGAACGCTTGTAAGCCCGATTGAGGGATTGAAACCGTAAGAAAAGAAGGACCTCCAGGCAATCAACCTGGGTCGGAACGCTTGTAAGCCCGATTGAGGGATTGAAACACCAGTGCGAAAGGTTGAGATCACCAAGCAAAACCTGTCGGAACGCTTGTAAGCCCGATTGAGGGATTGAAACACATGAGCAGAGAACGTAAGCATATCCATCTGCCATCGTCGGAACGCTTGTAAGCCCGATTGAGGGATTGAAACACCTGAGTTCTCCGATAAGACCTGGGCAACTTCTTCGGTCGGAACGCTTGTAAGCCCGATTGAGGGATTGAAACCCCAAATCTGATTGAATAACAAAAGATGAAGCCACTCGTCGGAACGCTTGTAAGCCCGATTGAGGGATTGAAACAACATCACCGGATGCTGAAGCCCGAGTTGCTGATGTGGTCGGAACGCTTGTAAGCCCGATTGAGGGATTGAAACCTTCGATTATGTCAACCTGCACTTCTACCCAGGAGGTCGGAACGCTTGTAAGCCCGATTGAGGGATTGAAACGGGAGCAAGGGCAGGCAAAGCCCGATCGTGCCAATGGTCGGAACGCTTGTAAGCCCGATTGAGGGATTGAAACTAACCTGTAACCTACTTGTCTGTCAAGCAAATTCCTGTCGGAACGCTTGTAAGCCCGATTGAGGGATTGAAACCATTTCTTTTCTGGGGGATTGCTCTCTTGAGCATGGTCGGAACGCTTGTAAGCCCGATTGAGGGATTGAAACCTGAATGATCTCTCGGGTCATATGATGATTGCTCGTCGGAACGCTTGTAAGCCCGATTGAGGGATTGAAACCGTTCTCCAACTGGCCTAATGCATCTGATACACTAACCGTCGGAACGCTTGTAAGCCCGATTGAGGGATTGAAACGGAACATTACTACGGAGCACGTATTCATTAGCAATGTCGGAACGCTTGTAAGCCCGATTGAGGGATTGAAACAGCATCGATTGCTCGCAAGGAAGGCATTTCAGAGCGTCGGAACGCTTGTAAGCCCGATTGAGGGATTGAAACCGTCAGGAACGCGGCTCGCCTCGTCGATGACCAGCGTCGGAACGCTTGTAAGCCCGATTGAGGGATTGAAACATTTCCCAGGCCACACGATGAGCCAAGACGCTTCTGTCGGAACGCTTGTAAGCCCGATTGAGGGATTGAAACTCAACTTTATCGACAATATCCTAAACGGCATAAAGCGTCGGAACGCTTGTAAGCCCGATTGAGGGATTGAAACCGCAATACGAATATCCCAATAAAAAAACACGCTACGTCGGAACGCTTGTAAGCCCGATTGAGGGATTGAAACGTATCCTCATTCCCTGGCAGGCAAAGGGGCATCTATGGTCGGAACGCTTGTAAGCCCGATTGAGGGATTGAAACACATCAGTCACTTCATCAAAGTCTTTTTCTTCTGACTGTCGGAACGCTTGTAAGCCCGATTGAGGGATTGAAACATATCTATCCTTGGGATAGGCAGGTACACAGCATATGTCGGAACGCTTGTAAGCCCGATTGAGGGATTGAAACATGCTCTCCCAGGTTTGATGGCAGATGGATATGCTGTCGGAACGCTTGTAAGCCCGATTGAGGGATTGAAACCTGAGTGCTGGCAGAACATAGCCCGAGTCATCGAAATGTCGGAACGCTTGTAAGCCCGATTGAGGGATTGAAACATTAAGGTTCATTGGTGGTTCCTTCCTTGCCGGGCGACGTCGGAACGCTTGTAAGCCCGATTGAGGGATTGAAACGGGAGCGAGTCCAGCACAAACTTAAAGCAAGACCTCGTCGGAACGCTTGTAAGCCCGATTGAGGGATTGAAACAAGTCCAACAACTGGGGCGGCAGGCGTCGCGGAGCTGTCGGAACGCTTGTAAGCCCGATTGAGGGATTGAAACAGATGGCGACGAAGGCGACGAAGCGCAGTGGAGCGGTCGGAACGCTTGTAAGCCCGATTGAGGGATTGAAACAAGGCGCGTACGCCAGGAAACTTGGCGCGCACATCGTCGGAACGCTTGTAAGCCCGATTGAGGGATTGAAACGCGACCAGCATGCGAGGAGACCACGTAATCCTTGACCGTCGGAACGCTTGTAAGCCCGATTGAGGGATTGAAACGGCTTCTGCCACACTCGACAAGGCTGCCACCGCCCTGTCGGAACGCTTGTAAGCCCGATTGAGGGATTGAAACCGCCCGGGGGGAGGTGCACCGGGTCCCAGCTGATGGCGTCGGAACGCTTGTAAGCCCGATTGAGGGATTGAAACGGTAATAGCCGTCCCGAATGTGGCGTATTTATTCCCGGTCGGAACGCTTGTAAGCCCGATTGAGGGATTGAAACAAACACTAGGGGGCAACAGTGGTTACACAGCGAAAAGAGTCGGAACGCTTGTAAGCCCGATTGAGGGATTGAAACATCCCAGTATGCGCCTGGTCAGTTTGTAGACCGTCGTCGGAACGCTTGTAAGCCCGATTGAGGGATTGAAACCCCTCCCAAAAGAAAGGAAAATAACCGGTGATCTTTTTGTCGGAACGCTTGTAAGCCCGATTGAGGGATTGAAACCGCGTATAGCTCCCGGGAAGCCCGATTGCCGGATTGTCGGAACGCTTGTAAGCCCGATTGAGGGATTGAAACTACACAATGTGTTACAATGTGTATAGATCGATCAGACGTCGGAACGCTTGTAAGCCCGATTGAGGGATTGAAACACATCTGGTCGATTAACCGCCAGTTCAAGGTCAGTTGTCGGAACGCTTGTAAGCCCGATTGAGGGATTGAAACTCATTCACAAGCGCGCCACCTCCTGAGCTGAAAATGTGTCGGAACGCTTGTAAGCCCGATTGAGGGATTGAAACAGGAGTTGGGGTATGAACTCGACCAGGGCGTCTTTTGTCGGAACGCTTGTAAGCCCGATTGAGGGATTGAAACTCGGTTGGACCTGGGACAAGCACTCAGGAATCCGCAGGTCGGAACGCTTGTAAGCCCGATTGAGGGATTGAAACGGCTTCGTCCCACTTGTCACCGCGTACAAGCTCGCATTGTCGGAACGCTTGTAAGCCCGATTGAGGGATTGAAACTATAGTGTCGGTATGGAGCACGGCGAAAAACAGCCGCGTCGGAACGCTTGTAAGCCCGATTGAGGGATTGAAACACTTCCATAAGCTGGTCAAGGAGCACAAGTAGGGCAGTGTCGGAACGCTTGTAAGCCCGATTGAGGGATTGAAACACTATTAAACTCCTCATTGCCAACTTCAATGGCCGCGTCGGAACGCTTGTAAGCCCGATTGAGGGATTGAAACTGGAGATTAACGTATGGCTTCCTCTTGACTTATCTAGGTCGGAACGCTTGTAAGCCCGATTGAGGGATTGAAACCAGAGTTGTTGCTGGTGGGCGCGCTCTTAGGTGTGTCGGAACGCTTGTAAGCCCGATTGAGGGATTGAAACAGTGCGGCAACCTGGCTATCTTCGTAGTCCTCGACAATGTCGGAACGCTTGTAAGCCCGATTGAGGGATTGAAACGAATACAAACCAGCAGGCAACAAGCGAGCCATACTTCCGTCGGAACGCTTGTAAGCCCGATTGAGGGATTGAAACTTTGCTGCCGGTGTGCGGCATGCCCAGGAGCTGGCCGTCGGAACGCTTGTAAGCCCGATTGAGGGATTGAAACCCGTGTTAATGCTAAGTTCGCCATTTCGTAATACCTCAAGTCGGAACGCTTGTAAGCCCGATTGAGGGATTGAAACGTTGATCAACAACAAAGCTCTACCATACGAGCACGATTGTCGGAACGCTTGTAAGCCCGATTGAGGGATTGAAACCTGGAGATGTGGTCGGAACTCAAGGAGGATGCCCTATCGTCGGAACGCTTGTAAGCCCGATTGAGGGATTGAAACCGCCAATCTCGATGAAGACGTGCAGCTCAACATCGAGTCGGAACGCTTGTAAGCCCGATTGAGGGATTGAAACCCCTAGTTCCCTGGCGCGTCCAGATCAAGCAGCGTCGTCGGAACGCTTGTAAGCCCGATTGAGGGATTGAAACTATTGTCGCTTTCGTGCCGACCGTCATCGTAAGCGGGGTCGGAACGCTTGTAAGCCCGATTGAGGGATTGAAACTGCACACCAGCCCATACACAGAGTATAACGCTGTTGGGGTCGGAACGCTTGTAAGCCCGATTGAGGGATTGAAACTATGGCTATAGGAATGCGGTTAGCGGCAAGGGTGGGAGTCGGAACGCTTGTAAGCCCGATTGAGGGATTGAAACGGGGGAGGTGGGGTAGGTGGTGGAGGTGAGCGAGCTCATGGTCGGAACGCTTGTAAGCCCGATTGAGGGATTGAAACCTCTTGTGTCTAAGCTCATTGCGTACCTCTTCTACCTTGTCGGAACGCTTGTAAGCCCGATTGAGGGATTGAAACTGCCAAGTTCAGCCGCGCCAAAAGTACAAAAATTTGGTCGGAACGCTTGTAAGCCCGATTGAGGGATTGAAACACAACACCACCGCCTGCATAATAACCTGCTCCTACGTCGGAACGCTTGTAAGCCCGATTGAGGGATTGAAACACTTAAACAGACTTCCACCTAGTCAACGTCAAGCGGTCGGAACGCTTGTAAGCCCGATTGAGGGATTGAAACCGGCAAAGAAGGCACAGGTAGCGGTCGAGGCCCGGGCGTCGGAACGCTTGTAAGCCCGATTGAGGGATTGAAACATGCCAATCCCGAAGTGTTCGCTGCAAACTCCAAATGTCGGAACGCTTGTAAGCCCGATTGAGGGATTGAAACTCCATTGGTAGGGAGGATAATTGCTATGAGTCCCAAAGTCGGAACGCTTGTAAGCCCGATTGAGGGATTGAAACGTGTCCGGTGGTGCCTCGGGGGTTGACGAGTGCGCCGTCGGAACGCTTGTAAGCCCGATTGAGGGATTGAAACTTTTTGTAGTCATTTGGGGCTGAAGGGTACGATGCGGGGTCGGAACGCTTGTAAGCCCGATTGAGGGATTGAAACCTTAGCTTTGAGCAGGCAGGCAAGCTCATTGCGAGCAGTCGGAACGCTTGTAAGCCCGATTGAGGGATTGAAACACGACTGAGAAGCCACAGAACGGACGAAAACTGGTTGTCGGAACGCTTGTAAGCCCGATTGAGGGATTGAAACTGCCCAGGCTTCAACCTGGGTCTTAGGGATTCAGCGTCGGAACGCTTGTAAGCCCGATTGAGGGATTGAAACTGCATTGATGAAATCAACTGCCTCTTTCTTCGTCATGTCGGAACGCTTGTAAGCCCGATTGAGGGATTGAAACCCAGAAAAATCCAGAATGCTGTCCACAAGAATTCGGTGTCGGAACGCTTGTAAGCCCGATTGAGGGATTGAAACCGACATTGCTATTGTCGGTGCAGGCCCTTGCGGGCTGTCGGAACGCTTGTAAGCCCGATTGAGGGATTGAAACGATAAACTAACTCAACAATGGCCACAGGAAAACGAGAGTCGGAACGCTTGTAAGCCCGATTGAGGGATTGAAACAAGCCAAAAACCCATGTGCCGGGCGGGGAAACACCTAGTCGGAACGCTTGTAAGCCCGATTGAGGGATTGAAACTGCCATAGCTTCCTCCATGAGCATCTAGTAAGTTTTCGTCGGAACGCTTGTAAGCCCGATTGAGGGATTGAAACACAACTTAGCGCTAGCTTTGCGCCTTATTGGGGACGTCGGAACGCTTGTAAGCCCGATTGAGGGATTGAAACGAACAAGTAGTTGATCTGGAAAAGCAAGTGAATCATAGTCGGAACGCTTGTAAGCCCGATTGAGGGATTGAAACTCAGGAGTGGGTGACACATACTATCAACATCTCGATAGGTCGGAACGCTTGTAAGCCCGATTGAGGGATTGAAACATGTTGAGACGAAGCCAGGACACGCCAAGTGTCTGTGTCGGAACGCTTGTAAGCCCGATTGAGGGATTGAAACTTGCTAGCTCATCCCTTTTGCGCGTTCTTGCCTTCTGTCGGAACGCTTGTAAGCCCGATTGAGGGATTGAAACAATGGCAGCAGTATTACAACGTGAAACAAGATCATCTAGTCGGAACGCTTGTAAGCCCGATTGAGGGATTGAAACTATCCGATATTGCCTGGGCGACAGGATTAGTTACTTCGTCGGAACGCTTGTAAGCCCGATTGAGGGATTGAAACTTTTACTAATGTTATTACTTCATGGACCTGGTTTGGGGTCGGAACGCTTGTAAGCCCGATTGAGGGATTGAAACTCAAGCGTTGCGCTGTCGCCGTTGGCGATGGAGCAGGTCGGAACGCTTGTAAGCCCGATTGAGGGATTGAAACAAGAGTAATTCTTAGCCAGGTTGAATTTGGCAGAGTCGGAACGCTTGTAAGCCCGATTGAGGGATTGAAACATAGTGGTTTGGGCACATTGGCGTAGGACGGGACAGTCGGAACGCTTGTAAGCCCGATTGAGGGATTGAAACCAATCTATAACGACGAGAGATGTAGAGCAGCTATCGTCGGAACGCTTGTAAGCCCGATTGAGGGATTGAAACCGCATTGTGGACTTCCTTGCCCACGTAATGCCCCAGTCGGAACGCTTGTAAGCCCGATTGAGGGATTGAAACGGGTAGGGTGGTCTCCAGCCGGCCGGCGCATGAGGCAGTCGGAACGCTTGTAAGCCCGATTGAGGGATTGAAACAAGCTACATCCCATTGCATCGGCAGGTGTAGTAGTTCTGTCGGAACGCTTGTAAGCCCGATTGAGGGATTGAAACAGCGGCAAGGGTGGGAGTAGTGGACTTCCTCCTGTTCCGTCGGAACGCTTGTAAGCCCGATTGAGGGATTGAAACGCTATGCTCACGCTTCATACAAAAAGCAATGCCTTAGTCGGAACGCTTGTAAGCCCGATTGAGGGATTGAAACTGGAACAAGCACGGGAGTACATTGAAACTCTTAAAAGTCGGAACGCTTGTAAGCCCGATTGAGGGATTGAAACATGTCTATTTTCAGCATCTTGATTGTGTTTATGTAGTCGGAACGCTTGTAAGCCCGATTGAGGGATTGAAACCGAACCAGTCGTCTGCGTAAACGTCTTGAGCGGCATGGTCGGAACGCTTGTAAGCCCGATTGAGGGATTGAAACCGAACAAATAAGCGTAGCTATGCTTTTATCGAGGAGGGTCGGAACGCTTGTAAGCCCGATTGAGGGATTGAAACAGAGGTACGACAATGGCTGAATTTATAACGGGTGTGAGTCGGAACGCTTGTAAGCCCGATTGAGGGATTGAAACCAACGATAAGCCAAAAGATGCAGAACTCTGTCATAGCGTCGGAACGCTTGTAAGCCCGATTGAGGGATTGAAACGGAGTATGAGCGATGCTGGTTCGAATGGTCATAATCCTGGTCGGAACGCTTGTAAGCCCGATTGAGGGATTGAAACGATAACATGTTGATAGAATGTGCACAAATCTTAGATTGTCGGAACGCTTGTAAGCCCGATTGAGGGATTGAAACCATAGAGAATAAAATTGAGGCAGATGCGCTAGTATAGGTCGGAACGCTTGTAAGCCCGATTGAGGGATTGAAACTGCTCGAAGCAGGCGATGGGCTCATGGAAGGACGCTCCGTCGGAACGCTTGTAAGCCCGATTGAGGGATTGAAACTTCCCTTCCACTCGCCCTGGCCAATCATCGAAGTCCCGTCGGAACGCTTGTAAGCCCGATTGAGGGATTGAAACATCAAGACCAATGGAGCATGGTCTTCAGGCGTGATGCGTCGGAACGCTTGTAAGCCCGATTGAGGGATTGAAACATCCCAGCAACATTATTTCCATTAATAAATAAATCAGTCGGAACGCTTGTAAGCCCGATTGAGGGATTGAAACGGTGCAGGTAGCCCCGGCGCCGTATTCCCTTCCACTGTCGGAACGCTTGTAAGCCCGATTGAGGGATTGAAACGTATCGAGTGGCTTGCCTTGATAGAGCTCCAAACCGTCGGAACGCTTGTAAGCCCGATTGAGGGATTGAAACTTCAGAGTCAACAAACCAGAGGCAACCTTTTCTGAGGTCGGAACGCTTGTAAGCCCGATTGAGGGATTGAAACTGATAGCTCTCCTATCCCTGATAGTGGCGGAGTAACGTCGGAACGCTTGTAAGCCCGATTGAGGGATTGAAACGACAGTCTCCACCTTATAAGCCCTGCTACCTTTGTACGTCGGAACGCTTGTAAGCCCGATTGAGGGATTGAAACGCCTTTCATTCCCCCGATGGCGGGGATAGTGCCTATTGTCGGAACGCTTGTAAGCCCGATTGAGGGATTGAAACGATGCCAAACTTGTGCGGGCAGTGGTGGACGATGCCGGTCGGAACGCTTGTAAGCCCGATTGAGGGATTGAAACTGGAATACGAGACAGAGAAGGGCCCATATATTACCCGGTCGGAACGCTTGTAAGCCCGATTGAGGGATTGAAACTCCAAACGGGACTGGCTCTCAACCACCTCCGGCGGAGTCGGAACGCTTGTAAGCCCGATTGAGGGATTGAAACCTCTTTTCTTTAGATAATAGCTCGTCTGCTGCCTATGGTCGGAACGCTTGTAAGCCCGATTGAGGGATTGAAACGTAGGGAATGTCAGGGAGAGCGGGGGCAAGGTATCGTCGGAACGCTTGTAAGCCCGATTGAGGGATTGAAACGGCACCGCTCAAGATCATACCGGACGAGCTTGAGAAGGTCGGAACGCTTGTAAGCCCGATTGAGGGATTGAAACGTGCCTGGAGAACACCTGGGAGCGAAGGAAGCAAGAGTCGGAACGCTTGTAAGCCCGATTGAGGGATTGAAACGTCACTGCATACGAGTGCGTCGTCGCCGGGAAGCCTTGTCGGAACGCTTGTAAGCCCGATTGAGGGATTGAAACGATCAAAGCTCCGCCAGAAGCGCGATCGCAAAGGACGTCGGAACGCTTGTAAGCCCGATTGAGGGATTGAAACTATGCTCTGCCAGTTGAACGTATCTTCTACCGGCTTGTCGGAACGCTTGTAAGCCCGATTGAGGGATTGAAACGAACAAGCCGTAAGGATGATGCGGATTCTCAACCTTGCGTCGGAACGCTTGTAAGCCCGATTGAGGGATTGAAACGGCACCTGTGACGATCCTCCCGTGCTTGCAGATGTGCGTCGGAACGCTTGTAAGCCCGATTGAGGGATTGAAACCAGATTCCACGATGGTCCTTCGCCGTAGATATCGCCGTCGGAACGCTTGTAAGCCCGATTGAGGGATTGAAACTACAGCAGATGGCTATTGGAGCTTCACCTTTGGAGGTCGGAACGCTTGTAAGCCCGATTGAGGGATTGAAACTGGTCGATGTCTCCGCCCGTCTTGATATACCAGCCTCGGTCGGAACGCTTGTAAGCCCGATTGAGGGATTGAAACCTCTGGTAAACTCCCCTACTACAAACGTGGGGGTCGTGTCGGAACGCTTGTAAGCCCGATTGAGGGATTGAAACGCTATCGGCAATGACCGCCCCGTTTTCTGAATAATGTGTCGGAACGCTTGTAAGCCCGATTGAGGGATTGAAACAATAGGCAGCCCAGCGGTATCATTATCCGTATAGAGAGTCGGAACGCTTGTAAGCCCGATTGAGGGATTGAAACCTCATATCAATAGCACATCTGGAAGCATTAGGAGTGGGTCGGAACGCTTGTAAGCCCGATTGAGGGATTGAAACAACATTACGGCACCACCTCGTCGCTGAACTTGAGTAGTCGGAACGCTTGTAAGCCCGATTGAGGGATTGAAACTAGATGCTGAAGCTGGCGACAAGAAACTGAAGCCGGCGTCGGAACGCTTGTAAGCCCGATTGAGGGATTGAAACCTCGTAGTTTGACGCTCATCAGGTCAGATGCACGGCGTCGGAACGCTTGTAAGCCCGATTGAGGGATTGAAACCGCATTGGACGTGATAGGCCGTGCAGGTGTTGGCTGGGTCGGAACGCTTGTAAGCCCGATTGAGGGATTGAAACACGTATTCTCCCAGGTTTGCAGGCAGATGGATATGGTCGGAACGCTTGTAAGCCCGATTGAGGGATTGAAACATCTTGGATCAGCCACATTCTTGTTGTTTTCCAGTATCGTCGGAACGCTTGTAAGCCCGATTGAGGGATTGAAACGGTACCGTTGTTATCGAACCTGATAGCCTCCTGGCCGTCGGAACGCTTGTAAGCCCGATTGAGGGATTGAAACGCCGCATGTGCCTGTTATAGAGCCCGAAGTAGTTCTGTCGGAACGCTTGTAAGCCCGATTGAGGGATTGAAACTTCCATCCCGCAAGTGTACTTCCTGCTCGTGGGATGTCGGAACGCTTGTAAGCCCGATTGAGGGATTGAAACGACCACGACTCCTATGCAGTGCGTGTCAACGAGAAGTCGGAACGCTTGTA
>WNEZ01012453.1_pt1 | contig 14873 bp, 10 predicted proteins | sample 5400521 | NCBI WGS metagenome assembly WNEZ01 (sample SAMN13153339, study PRJNA577476) | soil metagenome | isolation source: 120 cm saprolite under Douglas fir tree site 2 hole 1 replicate 1 | place: USA:California | collected 2015-04-18
CCGGTCAGGGGCGCGTGATCCCGGCAGTGGACGGCGTGAGCTTTTATCTCAGGGAAAACGAGACCGTCGGCCTCGTCGGCGAGTCCGGCTGCGGCAAGACCACGATAGGACGCACGGTGCTGCGGCTGACCGACCCGAGCAGCGGGCGTGTCGTGTTCGACGGGCGCGACATCACCACCTTGAGCCGCGCCGAGCTGCGCCCGCTGCGTCGCGAGATGCAGATGATCTTCCAGGATCTCGACGCTGGCCTGAACCCGAAGATGCGCGTGCGCGACATCCTGCGCGAGGCGCTCACCGTGCACGAGCGCCCGAGCGATGCCAAAATCGCAAGCCGCATCCGCGAGCTGCTGGAGCAGGTGAGTCTCAAGGACAGCAAGCTGGCGAACTTCCCCTCGGAACTTTCCGGCGGCGAGAAGCGCCGCGTGGGGATCGCGCGCGTGCTCGCGGTGCGCCCGCGCCTGATCGTTGCCGACGAGCCGACGAGCGCGCTCGACATCTCGATCCAGGCGCAGGTGGTGAACCTGCTGCGCGACCTGCAAAAAGACCTGGGGCTCACGTATCTGTTCATCTCGCACGATCTCCCGGTCGTGGAGCTGGTCAGTCAGAAAGTAGCGGTCATGTATCTCGGACGCATCGTCGAGATGGGTCTGGCGGAGAACATCGCGCACCAGCCGCGCCATCCCTACACGGGCATCCTGTGGTCGTCGCTCGCGGACAAGCAGAACACCGAGGTGAGCCTGTACGCCCGCAGCGGCGCGACCGTCGAGCGCGAGCCCCGCACCTGGGGCGTGTTCGACTTCGAGCAGCCGGTCAGCGGCTGCCGCTTCGCCCCGCGCTGCCCGCTGTACAAAGACAAGGGCCGCCCCGCCGTTTGCACCGATCCCGCGTCCGAGCCGCAGTTGAGGGACGTGGGACACGGGCACGTGGTGGCGTGCCATTTCGCGTAGGCCCCGATGTTGTCATGGTCCCTCCTGTCTTGTGTGTGGTGTCCCACGCTTTCGCGGCACGCAGAGCGTTCCTACAGCGCGGTCAGGTCCTCCCCGGCGGCGGGCTGGTAGCAAAAGGTGGCTGGAAAGGCGGTGCCGTTGCAAGTTTCCGTGCCGTAATGGGTGGCGAACTGCGCGGTGATCGCCGATGTGAAAATGTTGGGGCAGTGAAAATCCTCCGACAGCATGTCTTGAAGGTCGAAATGGACATGGGTCGCGTCCCCGCCGACGCCGCCCTTCTTGTAGAGGCGCGCGATCACCTGGCCCTTTTGGACTGTTTGCCCCTGCGAAACCAGGATGAATTGCTTGTAGAAATCGGCGTTCGACTGGCACAAAAGGCCCGCGATAGGCTCGAGGCTGAACTCGAAGAGGAGCGACTGCCCGTTGTGCTTGGCGATGCCGATGTCCACTTCGTATTTGTCGTTCCCGTTGCCCAGGTTGAAACACGGCGTGATCCTCAGCACGACGCCGTCAGCCGGGGCGTGCATGTCGACCGTGTAGTCGGAGCCCGTGTCCATGAAGTGCAAGTGCGCTCCCCGGTGGGCGCAGGCCGTCCCGGCACCCTTGTAAGGATGCGCGCGTGATACGCGCGTCATCGCGGCCGAATCCACGATGAATTGGTCGGAGGGCGATGAGGCGAAGGAGGAGATGTCGGGCAGGTTGACGTCCGGAAGGAGCTCGTCCTTTTTCTGCGAACAGGCGGCGAGGAGGAGCATCAAGGAAAAGACGCAATGCAATGACAGCTTTTTCGGTGTCATGAGATCCCCCGCGATCGTTTTACTGGCCCAGTGCGGCAATCCGCGCCGCACGCTGCTTGAGTTCGGCGAACTCCATTGCTTGCTTCTCCAGCGCTTCGATGCGCGCGGTCTGCATGCGCTGATGCTGTTCCAGTTCGGCGATGCGCGCCGTCTGTGCCTCGATCGTGCGCTGCTGCTTCTGGAATTCGTTGAGCAGCATCGGCGCGAGGAACTGATAGAACACCGTCTCGATCTCACCGTCGGCCGAATGCGCCACCAGCCGCGGAGCGACCTTCGCCACCTCCTCGGCGACGAGCCCGTATTGCAGCGTGCGCTCCTTGGGGTTCATGTCGGACTTGTAGTGAAAGGTCACCGGGCGCAGCTTCATCAGCGTGCTGCTCGCCTCGCCCATGTCGGCGATGTCGTCCTTGACCCGCCGCGAGGAGCTGACGGTGCCGAGCTGGCCGTTGGTATCCACGAGCACGGGGATGGCGGCGCCACCGGTCGTGACACCGCGGATACCCGCGATGAACGTCGCGGTCTGGGTCCCGACGCGGCCGATGCGGATGGTGTGCGACTCCCCTGGAACCCCGACGTTGCCGATGTCGATGTTGAAGTCGCCGGTATTCAAACCACTTCCGGCGTCAGCTCCAATGGCGATGTTGTGGCTGCCCGTCGTGTTGAGTACGAGAGCGAAGTCGCCGATGGCGGTGTTGCCGTTGCCGGAACTGTTGACGAAGAGCGCGGTTGAGCCGATGGCGGTGTTTCTAATGCCATTAAAGTTGGCTGAGAGCGCACCCGCGCCGCTAGCGGTGTTAAAGTTGCCGGTCGCGTTACTCTGGAGCGCTTGAAACCCGCTGGCGGTGTTGCCGCTGCCGATTATGTTATTCTGGAGCGCACCGGCACCACTCGCGGTGTTGCTGTTGCCGCTCGTGTTGTTAAAGAGCGCAAGCGCGCCGCTTGCGGTGTTGTCGCTGCTTGTGTTGTTGTGGAGCGCACCATTGCCGCTGGCGGTGTTGTTGCTACCGCTGACGTTGGCCGAGAGCGCGCCGACGCCGTTCGCGGTGTTGCTGCTGCCGCTCGTGTTGAGCTGGAGCGCAAACGCGCCGGCGGCGGTGTTGTTGTTGCCGCTCGTGTTGTTCTGGAGTGCCTGGACGCCGCTGGCGGTATTGCCGCCGCCGGTCATTGTAAAGTTGCCGGCGCTCACCCCGACGAAGGTGTTTTCCGTGCCAAAGTCGTGAATGAACGGGAAGATTCCCTTCAGGATCTTCCCCGTGGTGGCCGTAGAGGGCACCAGCACGACGTTACCGTCGGGCGTAACGCGCGACTCGATCGCCGTGATCCGCGAGTCGTTGTCATTCACTGCCGTCGCGACCGCGCCGAAATTACCGTTCACCTCTGAAGCCTTCGCCGGCGTCCCCGCGGTGAAGGTCGCGAGCGGCCTCACCGGACCGGCGTGGCCCTCTTCGGTCACCAATGCGAATAGCGCAATTGCCAGAATGATCGAGTTTGCTTTCATGACTTTCCCTCTCTGAATCAGAATTTCTCTCGGTATCGATCGAAGCCGCTCGCGCTCGGCCTACTGGCCCGCGGTAGCGATCATCGCCGCCGGTTCCAGTCTCGCGAGCACTGCGGCTGTGCGCGCTGACTGCCTCTCGAGTTCGGCGATGCGCGCCGCCTGCCGCCGCAGCTCGGCGATCTCCAGTCTTTGTTTAGTCAGCTCCGACGCCTGTGCCTCGATCGTGCGCTGCTGCTTCTGGTATTCGCTGAGCAGCATCGGCGCGAGGAACTGGTAATACACCGTCTCGATCTTGCTATCGGCCGAATGTGCCACGAGACTTGGAGCCACCTTGGCGACTTCTTCGGCGACAAGACCGTATTGCAGCGTGCGCCCCTTGGGGTTCTTGTCGTTCTTGTAATGGAAGGTCACCGGCCGCAGCTTCATCAGCACTCTGCTCGCCTTGCCCATGTCGGCGATATCGTCCTTGACGCGCCGCGAGGAGCTCGTGGTGCCGAGCTGGCCGTTGGTGTCCACGAGCACGGGGATGGCGGCGCCACCGGTCGTGACGCCCCGGATGCCTGCGATGAAGGTGGCGGCTTGGACACCGAGGCTGCCGATCCGAATGGTGTGCGACTCTCCCGCGACCCCCAGGTTGCCGATGTCGATGTTGCTGTCGCCGGTCGTCAAATTAGCTCCGGCATTAAGTCCAATGGCAATATTGAAGCTGCCGGTCATGTTGCTAAAGAGCGCACCCGCGCCGACGGAGGTATTGCTGTTGCCCATCGTGTTGCTCCGAAGCGCACTGAGGCCACTTGCGGTGTTGCTGCTGCCGGTCTGGTTGTTCAGGAGCGCAAACGCGCCGGAGGCGCTGTTGCCGCCGCCGCTCGTGTTGAGCTGGAGCGCAAACGCCCCGGAGGCGCTGTTGAAGTTGCCGCTCGTGTTGCTCTGGAGCGCACCCGCGCCGCTGGCGGTGTTGTCGCCGCCGGTCATTGTAAAGTTGCCGGCGCTCACCCCGATGAAGGTGTTAAACGCGCCAAAGTCGTGAATGAACGGGAAGGTTCCCTTCAGGATCTTCCCCGTGGTGGCCGTAGAGGGCACCAGCACGACGTTACCGTCGGGCGTAACGCGCGACTCGATCACCGTGATTCGCGAATCGTTGTCGTTCACCGCCGTGGCGACCGCGCCGAAATTACCGTTCACCTCGGATGCCTTCGCTTGCGTCCCCGCGGTGAAGGTCGTGAGGGGCCCCACCGGGCTGGCGTGGCCCTCTTCGATCACCAACGCAAGCAGCGCCGCTACCCCCAGAATCGTCGCGTTCGATCTCATGGCTTGCCCCTTTTCAATGAGAATTTGTCGATCCGTCGCCCCGTACTCAGCTCCAGTTGCCCTGATCCCAGACCATCGAGTCCCAGTTGCTCGAAGGCGGCGAAGTGGTGCTGTTAGATCCGCTGTCGCTCCGGCCGCCACAGCCGGCGAGCAGCGACAGGCACAAGACGACGAAGATGCCGGCGGCGAAACGATGTAGGTTCTTCATGACAAGTGCCTGTCTCAGATTGAGGCGGTTTTTCAGAGGCGTGGCTTACCGTTTGATCGGGAAGCGCCGCCGGTCGCTACACGCGCGTTGACCAAGAGATTGACGCGGAAATTTTCGTACGAATGGCGTGGGAATTGAATATGGCAGGCGCAGTATGTCCAAAGACGTAGGCGCGCGCAGGCCCGCGAAGGCTCAAGGCTGAAGTCGAAGAGGAGCGCTGCCCGTTGTGTTTGGCGATGCCCATCCACTCCGTACTTGTCGTTGCCGCCGTGTTCAGCGTAAAAACCTCGTCCCCTTTATGAAGGACGAGGTATAAATGTCACGACTCAGGAACTTTCCGGTATTCGGGCGTTTCACTCCATCAGGATTCAACTAATACTGCGTTGTTATGAGGGCCGTGACGGCCGCCGAGGAAGTAGTTGTAGTCGTTGCGGTCGTTCCACCCGATGATTCCGAGGAGCCGCCTCCTCCGCATCCGGCCATCATCAGCAGGGATGCCGCTGCCAAAACCATTCCAAGCTGTTTGACTGGTTTCATGGCGACTCCCTCAGAACTGGCAGACACCGCTGAACAGGTCGTTACCCCCTTGTACCAGAACGGTGTTGTTCCCGTTCACGGGATAAATATTGGCGGTAACGAGTGCGCCACCCGTCGGGGTAAATGTTATTGCCTGCGAACCGGCAATGGGGCCCGCCGCCGTGGTAAATGCCACGCTTCCGGTGTTGGCACTTGCGAAGGTCGTTCCAGTAGCGGCGTAGGTCGCCTTTACTTCGTTGTAGCTAATCGTACTGTTCGTGAAATTAATCGCCGCGAGAATGTTAAAGGTACGGTTAGCAGGAAGCGATGACCCATAAGGCACGGGCATGGTCACCAGCATCGCACAGGTTCCGGTGAGCGCGAAGGCATTCGAAGCAGGGAGCAGTGCAGCAACAAGAACTCCACCTACGAAAGTACGCAAGAACCGCTGTTTCAGACTCGATTTCAATTTCATGGTAATTCTCCCGTCTTACTGCGAGCAGGGTGCGAAGAACGCGCCGCTCCATAACGCGAAGAACCGTGGATCAACGATCGCGCCCATGGCGAACGTCAGCCCGGGAACCGAGACGAGAAACGGACCGATCCTCTGGAACGTGGCCGCAGGGAGACCGATGCATTCCGTGCTTAAGAACTTCGTGATCGTCCACGCGTCACGGTAGTAGATGCTCGGCAGGTTCGTCTCTGAGCAGTCTAAGAATTGGCCCCCCAGGTTGAGCAAATCCCCCGCCTTGCAGAACGGTACCCCTATGTTGGGGGGGCACCCGACGAATGGGCTCGGGACGCACTGGTTGATTGGGGAGCACGTGCTGCCTGGTCCGTTCTCGACGCACAACGGCGCATTGATGCCGGCCAGGTTCGGCTGGAGCACCATCGGGACCCGCAGGACGCCGCTCGGCGGGAAGTTCCGTGGCAGCGGAACCACTCCGCCGCGATACAAGCTGCTCTCGAACCGCCTGAGGACCATGTCCGGCAAGGGGCCCGTGCCGTGCTTCTGTACGGCCACGATCCAGGTGGCGGGGTCGAAGCCGAGGTAGGGAATGACCTTGGTCGTGAGCCCGGTATCGAGCCCCGCGTTCTTGATGCCGCGGTTTGCGGCCATCTGCTCGATCGCCTTGTTCGCCATGTCCTTGAGCACGGCGTCAGTGAGCGCCGAGGGAACCCCCGTCTGCGCCTCGAGCTCATCCCCGATCTCTCCGGCGAGGTAGTCGATGCCCTCATGCTCGAGTTTGTCCCAGTTGGGGAGCGACGGCGGCAGGCCCATCGCGGTCAGGCCGATTGTCATGCCCGTGTTGATGGCAGCCTCGCACGTTCCCGGGTGGCTGCTGCACAAGCCGGTGGGGTCCAACTTGACGAGCACGTCGAACGCGAGGTTCTCCACGCCCTTGACCACGTCGTTGTATAGGTCGGCGAGCGTCGTGACCGCGAGGCCCACCGCGTTAACGGAAGCAGTGACGAACGCCCCGAGTGGGCCGAGCGCCGCGAGGGGGTCGTTGCTTCCGTTACAGCATTTCGGAAAGTAGAAGTACCACGTGTCCGGCCCCGGCTGCAGGAACGAGCCCGGGGGGTATATACCGGCTTGCACGAGGGCGCAGCCTGAAGGGTCGGAGGACGGAAAGGCCGCGCAGAAGGCGAGCGTCGGTAGCAAATGCGGTTTGATGACTTTCCAGGCCACCTCCCCGTAGGTCGGGTGGCCCTGTGCGTTGCCGCCGAGGTATGGCGGGATGTAGACGTGACCGTTCCCCGGCTCCAGGATCGGCGGCGCCGGCGGAGGCACAGAGAAGTCAGGCTCCGCGCGCGGTAACTTGGCGAAGATGACCCAGGCGGGGACGCCCTGCTCGACGGTGTCGCACGCGGGCCCGGAGGCGGTGACCGGCACCACGCGGACGTAGACCGGCGCGCCGATGAGTAGCAGGCGCAAGGTCGAGTCGTCGAGCCCGACTACGCTGTCCTTGGGCGAAGATCCGGTTGAAGTTCACGGGGCCGATCTCCGCCCACTCGCTCTGGACCGCGGGCACGCTCTGGCGGTGGACGACGCCTTGCACGGGCTCGTCGCACGCCCCGAACGCGCCCTGATTTGGGAACTTGGCGGTCGAGATCTGGAGTTCTCCACTGACCACGCCGGGGAGCGTCGAGCGCCAGCGGAACCTCCGCGTTCCCTCGTGGGGATCCGTGAAGTCCAGGTGGTCCGCGCCGACCCACAGGTCCGTGCCGGGCTGGAGCACCTCGAGGCTCGTCGTGGCCGCGAAGCCCTCGATCTCGACGGGCGGCCCGCCGCTTACGGCAAGTCCGCCAGTGGGCCCGCGCCAGAAGACCTTCCCGCACACATCGGCAGGGACGAAGATTGAGAGGCGGTACTGTGTGCGCGGGTGGAGGCCGAGGATCGAGAAGCTGAACGCATGGGGATCCGGCGTCGACATAAGCCGGGCGGGGATGTCGGTCTTGCGCGGGTCGAGCGCAACCTCGCGCGCGCCGGGTGCCCCGAAGGTCAACGGCAGCGCGCGCAGACGGATGGCGGACGGCGTGGGCGCGCAGCCGTTTATGCGAACCGTGCCGACGATTTCCGGCGGCAGCGCTTGCCTTGACACGGCAGCGTCCTGATCGACGCGGTGGGGGGGCAGGCCCGCCGCGGAAGCGGTAGATCCGGCGTGACCTTCTTCGATCGCCCACGCAAACAGCGCCGTTACCGCCAGAATCGTCAGGTTCGATCTCATAGTTGCCTCTTTCAATCGGAATGCATCGATGGGTCGCTCCGCGCTCAGCCCGGCAGTGACAGGCACAAGGCGACGAACATGCCGGCCGCGAAGCGATGAAGGTTCTTCATGACAAGGGCTCACGCGTTGAATAGGGATTCACGCGGAGATTCTCGGACGTATGGCGCGGGAATTGAATATGGCAGGCGCGGTATGTCCAACGACATAGGCGCGCGCAGACGTAATCCGCGGCCGGTGGTAGGCTGCGCACGGACAAGGAAGAACGCCGCAGTGAAGATTCTGGTCGCCGACGATCACGCCCTATTCCGAGACGGGCTGCGATACGTGCTGGCACGGCTGGGCGATGACGTAGAAATTTTGGAGGCCAAGAACTGCGCCGAGGCGCTGGCGCTGGTCGGCAGCCGGTCGGATCTCGATCTGGTCATGCTCGATCTCGCCATGCCGGGCATGGACGGCCTTGCCGGACTGCGCGCTCTGCGCGCGCGCAGTCCCGCGGTACCGGTTGTGATTCTCTCAGCGTCGGAAGAACCTGCGGACATGCGCCAGGCGCTCGACAGGGGCGCCATGGGGTTCATCCCGAAGTCGTCCACCTCCAGCGTGATGCTGAGCGCCCTGCGCCTGGTGCTGTCCGGCGGCGTCTATCTGCCGCCGGCATTCCTCGAGCGGCACCAGAGCGGAACGACCCCGATAGCCGCATCGTCGGTTGAAGCGCTCGGGTTGACCCCGCGCCAGCACGACGTGCTGAGGCTATTGGGCCAGGGCCAATCGAACAAGGAAATCGCGCGCGTGTTGGGACTCGCCGAAGGCACCGTCAAACTGCATATCAGCGCGATTCTCCGGGCGCTCGGCGTCCACAACCGCACCGGGGCGGTCGTCGCGGCGGCCCGCCTTTTGGGCCTCACCGGTCGCGGTGATGGCTGAGCCTCAGGCGCTCAGGAGAAAACTGAGGAGAGCCCGCAACCTCACCGGCCGGACCGGTTTGTGCAACAGATGATAACCGCTCGCCTCCGCCTCGCGCAGCCGGTCAGGCGCGGTGTCGCCGGTGATGATCACCCCCGGGATATCTGCGCCGTACGCCGACTGGATGCGCCCGATCGCAGCGATTCCCGTTTCTCCCCCGCGCAGGCGGTAGTCGGCGATGACGGCTGCGGGCCGCGACTTCGCCCTCGCAAGCTGCGCCAGCGCTTCATCGGCCGAGTCCGCCAAGAGCGGGCGGCAGCCCCACTGCTGCAATACCTCGCGCATCCCGTCCAGCACCGCGGCCTCGTCGTCGATGACGACGAGCAGTGCGCCGCCAAGCTTACCCTCGAAGACCTCGACCGGTTGTGACAGGTCCGGCTCGGCCGTCGCCACGTCGCCGCGCGGCACGGTGATGGAGAAAACCGATCCCCGACCGGGAACGGAAACCACATCGAGCGGGTGATTCAACAGGCGTGCCAGCCGGTCGACGATCGCCAGACCCAGGCCGAGCCCCTTGTTGCGGTCGCGCTCGGGATTGGCGACTTGATAGAACTCCTGGAAGATATCGGTCAGATGCGCGGGCTCGATACCGACGCCGCTGTCGCAGACTGCGATCCGCACCGCGTCGCCGCGACGACGGCAGCCCACGACCACTCCGCCGGCATTGGTATACCGGATGGCGTTGTACACCAGGTTGCGCAAAATGCGTTCCAGCAACGTCGCATCACTGCGCACCACCGCACAGGCAGGCACCAGACGCATACGCAGTCCCTTGTCGGCGGCTTCCGTCGCGTACTCACGGCTGATTCGGTCGAAGATGGCCTGAACGGGAAAGTCGCGGACCTCCGGGCGCACGATGCCGGCGTCGAGCTTCGAAACGTCCAGGAGAGCGTGGAACAGCCCTTCCAGGGATTCCACGGAGGTGGTGAGCTGGTCGAGAAGGCGGCGGCGCGTCTCGGGTTCCTGGCTCTCGTCCTTCAGGGCGGAGACGAACAGCGCCATGGCGTGCAGCGGCTGCCGCAAATCGTGGCTTGCGGCCGCGAGAAAGCGCGATTTGGCCACGTTGGCGCGCTCCGCCTCCTCTTTTTTCAGTCTCAGCTCCGCGAGCAGGTCCAGGTTTTCGTAGCGCAGGCGCAGCGACTCCTGTACGGTCTGTTGAATATTGCGCGCAAGAAAACCGAGCGCGACGAGATAAACTCCCGTGGCCAAGGCGAATCCGGTGTGAATCCGGTCGCCTTGCAAGAACGAGACGACGGTAAACGGGAGCAAGGCAGGCAGTACGAAAGCCGCGGCGACCCGGAGACGCGCGCCGAGCGAAATCACCGCGCCGGCACAGTTGCCAGCGAGGAGAAGAATAATAAGTAGCCTATACGCCAGTTCTTCCGGTGCAAACGTCCAGGCCCCGGCGACACCCCACAGGCAGCCGGAAGCGAACGCGCCCAGGATGAACAGATTTTCCCAACGACCGGCGTGCTCCGGCGTCGGCGACTTACGACGGTGCGCAAGCCACAATACCGTGCGCGCCCCAGTCGTCGCGTACATCGCTATGGCCCACGCAAGCAAGGTTGCTTTGGCGAGGGCATCCCAAAGCACGCCCACGACCAAAGGCGTGATCACGAAGTTGCTTACCAGAACAGCGGGCTGATGCTTGAAAAGCAGCCCGATTTGATCGGCGCGGATCCGAGACAGATGCCCCGGTGGCGGCACGGGAACATCGACATCGGCGTAAGTAGTCTGTTTCTTCATCGGACCAGCGTGGCGAATCAAGAGCCCTGGCAACGAGGGAACACCTCAGCTCGTACGCCCCGAATCAGGATGCCACGATCGATCTTGTGGCAGCCTCTTGGAGGAGGATCGCAAATTCATTCGATTGTCTCGTCGCGATGCATCGGGCCGATTCTTCCCGGGGAGGGTACACGGCCCGGGTGGCGCGGGTACTCCCGCGGGTCGAGGCTACATATTGCGGCGGTATTGGCCCCCCACCTCGAACAGCGCTGAAGTGATCTGACCGAGAGAGCAGCAGCGCACGGCATCCATAAGCACCGCGAAGACATTTTCGTCCCCGATCACCGCCTGCTGCAAGCGCTTCAACATGGGACCGGATTCCTTCCCATTGCGTCGGTGGAATTCTTCGAGCCGCTTGAGCTGCGATCGCTTCTCTTCCTCGGTAGAGCGGATGAGCTCAAGCTTTCGGGGAACCAGGTCTCCGCGGGGGTTGCGGAAGGTGTTCACGCCGACGATGGGATAAGAGCCGTCGTGCTTTCGGTGCTCGTAGACCATCGATTCTTCCTGGATCTTGCCGCGCTGGTAGCCTGTCTCCATCGCTCCGAGCACGCCGCCGCGCTCGGCGATCGCTTCGAACTCCTTCAACACCGCTTCTTCGACCAGATCGGTCAGCTCCTCGACGATGAACGAGCCCTGGTTCGGATTCTCGTTCTTTCCCAATCCCCATTCCTTGTTGATGACGAGCTGGATCGCCATGGCGCGGCGCACCGACTCCTCGGTGGGCGTCGTAATGGCTTCATCGTAGGCGTTGGTGTGCAGCGAATTGGTGTTGTCGTAGGTCGAGATCAGCGCCTGGAGCGTGGTGCGAATGTCGTTGAAGGCGATCTCCTGGGCGTGAAGCGAGCGTCCCGAAGTCTGCGAATGGAATTTGAGCTTCTGGCTGCGCTCGTTCGCGCCGTACTTGTCCCGCATCGCCACCGCCCAGATGCGCCGCGCCACGCGTCCGAGCACGGCATATTCGGGCTCCATGCCGTAGCTGAAGAAAAACGACAGGTTCGGCACGAAATCGTCGATCGCCATGCCGCGGGCGAGATAGGCTTCCACGAAGGTGAAGCCGTTCGCGAGCGTAAAGGCGAGCTGCGAGATCGGATTCGCGCCGGCCTCTGCGATGTGGTATCCGGAGATCGATGCAGAGTAGAAATTCCGCACCTCGTGGTCGATGAAGTACTCCTGGACGTCGCCCATCACCTTGAGCGAGAACTCGGTCGAGAAGATGCAGGTATTCTGGCCCTGGTCTTCCTTCAAAATGTCCGCCTGCACCGTGCCGCGAACAGTTGAAAGTGTTCCCGCCTTGATCTCCCCGCACTCGGCGGCGGTCGGCTCGCGACGGTTTTCTGCGCGGAACTTGTCCGTCTGCTGGTCGATGGCGCAGTTGAGGAACATCGCGAGGAGGGTCGGCGCCGGTCCGTTGATCGTCATGCTGACGCTCGTCGCCGGGTCGCACAGGTCGAACCCCGAGTACAGCACTTTCATGTCTTCGAGCGTCGCGATCGATACGCCCGAATTGCCGACCTTGCCGTAGATGTCCGGGCGCGGGTCCGGGTCGAACCCGTAGAGCGTCACCGAGTCGAACGCGGTCGAGAGGCGTTTCGCCGGCATGTCTTTCGACAGGAGATGGAAGCGGCGATTGGTGCGGAAGGGATCGCCCTCGCCCGCGAACATGCGGGTAGGGTCCTCGTTCTCCCGCTTGAAGGCGAACACGCCGGCGGTAAACGGGAAAAAGCCGGGCAGGTTCTCGCGCATGCGCCACCTGAGGATCTCGCCGTGGTCCTCGAACCCGGGGAGCGCGACTTTCGGCACCTGGGTCCCGGAGAGGGAGGCCGTCTTGAGGCGAGTGCGAATTTCCTTGTCGCGCACCTTGACCACCTGCTCGTCGCCGGCGTAGGTCTTTTTCGTCTCCGGCCAATCCTCAAGGAGTTTTTTTGAGCCCGCATCGAGCTTGGCGTCCTTCTCCACGATGAAGGGATCGAGCACACCGGTGTCTCTGCCAGCCGCAGCGAGCATCGCCTTCGACGCGAGGAGCTGCTGCCGCTCGCGAGCCATTGCCGATTGTTCGGCGGCCCGGGCATGATAGCCGCGCACCATGTCGGCGATTTCGGCGAGGTAGCGGCTGCGGGCCGGGGGGACGATCGCGTTCTTTCCGGAGGAGGCCCGCGCCTTGACCGCGGGGAGCGTGCCGGGCTTCGTTTTCAGGCCGTGCTCGATGAGCGCGGGCAGGATGCCCTGGTAGAGCGCGGTAACGCCGTCGTCGTTGAAGCGCGAGGCGATGGTGCCGTACACCGGCATCTCCTCGGGGGACCGGTCGAAGAGCTTGCGGTTGCGCTGGACCTGCTTGCGCACGTCCCGTAGCGCGTCCTGGCCGCCCTTGCGGTCGAACTTGTTGATGGCGATGAAATCGGCGAAATCGATCATGTCGATCTTCTCGAGCTGGCTCGCCGCGCCGTACTCGGGCGTCATCACGTAGAGCGAGGTGTCGACGAGCGGAACGATCGCCGCATTCCCCTGGCCGATGCCCGAGGTCTCGACGAGCACCAGGTCAAAACCCGCCACCTTGCAGGCCGCGATCGCGTCCGGAAGGCTCTTCGAGATTTCGCTTTCAGCGCCGCGCGTCGCAAGCGAGCGCATGAACACGCGCCCTCCCGCGATGGCGTTCATGCGGATGCGGTCGCCGAGCAGCGCACCGCCGGATTTCCGCCGAGAAGGATCGACGGCGAGGATGGCGATGCCGAGCCGGTCTTCCTGGTCGAGCCGGAAGCGGCGCACCAGCTCATCGGCGAGCGAGGACTTGCCAGAGCCGCCCGTACCGGTCACGCCAAGCGTCGGCACGGAAAGGGCATCGGCCTCCTTCAGCATCCGTTCGCGCAGTTGGGGACCTGCGGTGCCGTTCTCCAGCGCGGTGATGAATCTCGCAAGCGCCCTGCGGTCACCGGACTTGATCGCCTCGAGATCCTTCGGCGCGTGCCGCGACAAGTCATCGTCGCAGCGCGCGAGCATGTCGTTGATCATGCCCTGCAGGCCCATCTTCTGGCCGTCTTCGGGCGTATAGATGCGCGCAACGCCGTAGGCCTGCAGCTCGCGGATCTCGTCTGCGACGATCACCCCGCCGCCGCCACCGAACACCTTGATGTTTTCTCCCCCGCGCTCGCGCAGCAGCTCGATCATGTACTTGAAGTACTCGATGTGACCGCCCTGGTAGGAGGAAACCGCGATGCCCTGGACGTCTTCCTGCAGCGCGGCGGTCACGACTTCGTCCACCGCGCGGTTGTGCCCCAGATGGATCACTTCGGCGCCGCTCGCCTGCAGGATGCGGCGCATGATGTTGATTGCGGCGTCGTGGCCGTCGAAAAGCGACGCCGCCGTCACGAAACGGATCTTGTTCTTCGTTTTGTATTCGGTGTGCCGGGAGGCACTCAGATCGGTCATGGCTGCCCCAACGCGTCCGGATCCGGGCTGGAGAACGGGAGGCTACTTTACGTTTACGTAAACGTCAAGCTCGTTCCACCCTTCTGCCACAGTCTATCCCATTGCGCTGCGGACCATCCTGCTAGATGGCCGCGTGGCGCAGCCTCAACGCGTTGACGACGACCGACACCGAGCTCGCGCTCATCGCGGCGGCTGCAAACATCGGGTTCAAAAGCAGGCCGGTCCAGGGGAATAGCACCCCCGCCGCAATCGGCACACCGAGAGCGTTGTAGACGAACGCCAGGAACAGGTTCTGGCGGATATTACGCATCGTGGCGCGTGAAAGCCGCCGCGCGCGAACGATGCCGCGCAAGTCGCCTTTGACGAGCGTGATGCCCGCGCTCTGCATCGCCACATCGGCCCCGGTGCCCATGGCGATGCCGACGTCGGCCTCGGCGAGCGCGGGCGCGTCGTTCACCCCGTCGCCCGCCATCGCCACCACGCGACCCTCGGCGCGAAGCGCCCTGACTGCAGCGCCTTTTTCATGGGGCAGAACGTCCGCGCGCACTTCGGCGATGCCGAGCTTGTTCGCCACCGCCTGCGCCGTGATCAGGTTGTCGCCGGTGAGCATCACGACACGAATGCCTTCGGCTGCGAGCGACTGCAATGCTTCGGGCGTGGAAGACTTGATGGGATCGGCCACGCCGATGATCCCGGCAA